>Ga0302291_10000038_pt1 | contig 27710 bp, 25 predicted proteins | sample III_Fen_N1_4_FD_194548 | JGI IMG/M metagenome (GOLD analysis project Ga0302291, IMG submission 194548) | Peat permafrost microbial communities from Stordalen Mire near Abisko, Sweden - III_Fen_N1_4 | ecosystem: Environmental > Terrestrial > Soil > Wetlands > Permafrost | place: Sweden: Abisko... | reverse complement strand
ACCAGCGCGCCGTCCAGGTCCACCACCTCGTCCGCCCGGTCGACGAAGCCGTCGGCGGTGTCGTCCGAGCCGAGCCACGCCACCGCCCCGTCGTCGACGAGGATCGCCTCCGCGAACGGGTCGGCCGCGCTGTGCACCACGCCGTGGCGGTAGAGGGTCGAGGTCACTTCTGCACCCTAGGGCACCGGTGCGAAAGCCGCTGACCTGGGCCTCGACCGCGGTGCCGGACCTGCGGCCGCGACGGACGCGGGCTCAGAGCGAGGAGTAGGCGACCACGCCGCGCCGCAGCGCGACCACCGCCCGGGCGGCCGTCGCTCGCACGGCCGGACGGGGCGCCGCGAGTGCCACCTGGTCGAGCGCGTCGATCACCTGCTTGCACCAGCGGACGAAGTCACCGGCCGCGAGGTCGGCACCCCCCAGCACCGTGTCGAGGCTGCGCCCCGACGCCCAGCGGTGGATCGCCTCCACGATGCCCTGGTCCAGCCCTTGCACGGTGTCCAGGCCGTGGGCACCCTCGACCTCGACCAGGTCCGCCCAGATCCGCCGGGTGGCCTCCAACGCCCGGCCGAGACGGCCCCCCGGTCCACCGGGCACCCGTGGCTCGGTGCCGTCGTCCCGCCGCGAGCGGTAGACGAGGGCGGAGATCGCCGCGGCCAGCCCCGGCGGGTCGAGCTCGTCCCAGGCCCCGCGGCGCAGGCACTCGGCCAGCAGCAGGTCGTTCTCGGCGTACAGCCGGCGCAGCCAGCGGCCGTCCGTGGTGACCACCAGCCCGGCCACGGGACCGCGCCCCGGCGTCACGCCGCCGTCGGCGAGGTCGGGTGCGCCGTCCGTCGTCGCGTAGCCCAGGCGCACCAGCACGTCGCAGATCCGGTCGAACACCAGGGCGATCGATCCGGTGCGACCGGCGATGCGCGCCACCAGGGCGTCGTGCTCGGCCTGCAGGCGCACCCACCGCTGGGCCCAGCGCGCGTGCTCCTCGCGGTCCGGGCAGGCGTGGCAGGGGTGCTGCCGGAGCCGGCGCCGGAGCGCCGCCACCTGTGCGTCGTCCGCTGCGGCGCCGGTCTCCTCCACCCGTCGTCGCCGCGACCCGCGTCCCGGCGCGTGCCCCGCCAGGTCGAGCCGGTCCACCTCGGCCCGTAGCCGGGCCGCCAGGTCACGGCGCGCGGTGGGTACCCGGGGGTTGAACCCGGACGGCAGCCGTACCCGACCGACCGTTGACACGCCCTCGCCGACATCGGCGACGGTCAGCCTTCGCACCTGGCGGTCGACCCCGAGCACCGTGGGGCTGGGGCCCTCGAACCCCGCGGGTCCACCGGGGTCGATGACGACGACGAAGCCGGACCGTCGCCCGGACGGCACCCGGAGCACGTCTCCGGGCGTCAGCCCCTCCAGGGTGCGGGCCACCTCGGCGCGACGAGCCGTCGCCCGGCCGCGGGCGGCGTCCTTCTCCCGCCGGGACAGCTCGTCGCGAAGCCGGGCGTACTCGCCGAAGTCGCCGCGGTCGCACGCCATCGCCTGCGCGAAGCCCGCCAGGGCCTCCGTGTGGGCCTGCGCCTGCCGTGCCAGGCCCACCACACCACGGTCGGCCTGGAACTGCGCGAACGAGGTCTCCAGCACCTCACGGGCCCGGTCCCGGCCCATCTGGGCGAGCAGGTTGACGGCCATGTTGTAGGTGGGGCGAAAGCTGGACCGCAACGGGTAGAGGCGCCGGGACGCCAGGCCCGCCAGGTGCACCGGGTCCAGGGCGGGTTGGCCGAGCACGACGGCGTGCCCCTCGTCGTCGATGCCGCGCCGGCCGGCCCGTCCCGTCAGCTGGGTGTACTCCCCCGGAGTCAGGTCCACGTGCGCGGACCCGTCGAACTTCACCAGCCGCTCGAGCACCACCGAACGCGCGGGCATGTTGATGCCCAGCGCCAACGTCTCGGTGGCGAACACCGCCTTGACCAGCCCCCGTGAGAACAGCTCCTCGACGGTCTCCTTGAACACCGGCAGCAGGCCTGCGTGGTGCGCCGCCAGCCCCCGCGTGAGGGCGTCGAGGAACGGCCAGTAGCCGAGCACGTCTAGGTCCTCCGGTGGGATCGGCGCGCAGCGCTGCTCCGCGACGCGTCGGATCTCGGCCTGCTCGGCGGGACTGGTCAGCCGGACACCGGCGGCCAGGCACTGCTGCACGGCCGCCTCGCAGCCGGCCCGGGAGAAGATGAAGACGATCGCCGGCAGCAGTCCTTCCCGCGCCAGCGTGTCGACGACGACGAACCGGGGCGTCGGCCGGCCCGGCCGGCCGGGTCCGCCCGGGCCGCCGGAGCCGCCCGGCCGCGCACCGCCCGGGCCGCGAAAGCCCCGGTCCCCCGGCCCGTGCCGCACCGGCGGACCCGTGCGGCGACGCAGCAGCGTGGCCAGGTCGGGGTTGATCGGCGGGTCGACACCGGGGTCCGTCGGGTCGACGTACCCCGCGTACAGGTCGAGCAGCTGCCGGTCCACCAGCACGTGCTGGCCAAGCGGCACCGGGCGGTGCTCGCTGACCACCACCTCGGTGTCGCCGCGCACCATGGTCAACCAGTCCCCGAACTCCTCGGCGTTCGAGACGGTGGCGGACAGGGACACCAGCTGCACGTCGTCCGGCAGGTGGATGATCACCTCCTCCCACACCGGCCCGCGGAACCGGTCGGCGAGGTAGTGCACCTCGTCCATCACCACGTAGCCGAGGCCGTCCAGCGTCGGCGAGCCGCCGTAGAGCATGTTGCGCAGCACCTCGGTGGTCATCACCACCACGTCGCCGTCGCCGTTGACGGACGTGTCGCCGGTGAGCAGGCCGACCCGCTCCGGGCCGTAGCGCCGGACGAGGTCGCCGTACTTCTGGTTCGACAGCGCCTTGATCGGCGTCGTGTAGAACGCCTTGCGACCCTGCTCCAGTGCGAGGTGCACCGCGAACTCGCCGACCACCGTCTTGCCGGCACCGGTCGGCGCGGCGACCAGCACACCGCTGCCGCGTTCCAGCGCCTCGCACGCCTCCACCTGGAACGGGTCGAGGGGGAAGGGCAGCGTGGCCGCGAAGGCACCGAGCGACGAGCGTGCCCGGGCCGCCGCGCGCTGCGACGCGGCGTACCGCTCGGCGGGCGACGGGTCGGGGTCGTCGGGACGCGAGGGGTGGGCCACTCCCCCACCCTAGGCACCCGTCGTCGTCGACCCTCCGGCGACCCTCCGGCGAGCCGGGCGCCTCAGGCCAGCATGGCCAGCGCGCCGGGCACGATCTCCACCCGCAGGGGCAGCGGGCCGATCCGCTCCCCGTCGGCGTACGCGACGGGCGGGTGCACCCCGAGGCCGGGCACCGCCTCCAGCAGCACGCTGCGGGCGCGGCGCACGTGCACCCGCGGGTCGCGCACGTGGCTGCCGCCGTAGAGCCGCGGGAAGAGGCCGAGCGTCTGGCGGACCGTCAGGGCATCGGCAAGCACGACGTCCAGCAGCCCGTCCTCGACGGTGGCGTCGGGGGCGATGCGCAGACCTCCCCCGAACCAGCCGGTGTTGGCGACGGCGGCCAGGGTGCCCGGGTGCTCCCACACGTGCTCGTCGTCCACCGTCACGCGGTAGCCGTACGGCCGGAACGGCGGGAGCTCGGCGAGCACCGCCCGCAGGTAGCGGGCATGGCCCTGCGGCCAGCGGTAGCTGTTGGCGCGGGCGTTCATGGCGGCGTCGAGTCCGCAGGACAGCACGGCGACGAACCACTCGACAGCCGCCCGGCCGGGCACGCCCACGGTGGCCGCGTCGATGAGTCGCGGTCCGTGCCGGAGCGCCGTCTGCAGGCCCTGCACCGCGCGCGCGGTGTCGTGCGGGATGCCGAGCGCGCGGGCGATGTCGTTGCCGGTACCCGCCGGGACGATCCCCAGCGGCAGACCGGTGCCCGCGACCACGTTGGCCGCCAGGTGCACCGCACCGTCCCCGCCGACGACGACGAGGGCGTCGAGCCCTTCGGTCGCGGCGGAGCGCGCCCGGTCGGTCGCCTGGGCCAGCGTCGGGGCCGACAGGTCGACCAGCCGGTGACCCGCCTCGCGCAGCAGCGCATGCACACGCCGGCCGGTGGCGGCACCCCGTCCCCCGCCGGACAGCGGGTTCGCCATCAGCCCGAGGACGCTCACGGGCCGTCCACCTCGGGGGCGGCCAGGGACGCCGCCGAGGCATCGTCGGCGGGTGTGCTGCCGTCCAGGCGCGGCAGTCCTGCGGCGACGCGTCGTCGGTCCTCGCGCCGGTCGTGCACGACGGAGATCCCGACCGCGACGAAGTAGAGCACGACGATCGGCAGCGCGACGAAGATCATGGTGAACGCGTCGGGCGTGGGTGTCGCGATGGCGGCGAAGGTGAACGCGGCGACGATGGCCCATCGCCACCCCCTGATCCAGGTCCGTGCGTGCACGAGGTTGGTGAAGTCGAGCGCGACGATGAGCACGGGAAGCAGGAACGCGACGCCGAAGGCGAGCAGCAACCGCATGATGAACGTCATGTAGGCCTGGGCGTCGATGATGTTGTTCGCGCCGTCCGGGGTGAACCCGGTGAGCACGATCACCGCGTGCGGCAGCGCCCACCACGCGACCGCCGCGCCGGCCAGGAACAGCGGTACCGCCGCGGCGAGGAACCCGACGGCGTAGAGCCGCTCCCGCCGGGCCAGGCCCGGGGTGACGAACGCCCACAGGTGGTAGATCCACCACGGGCTGGAGATCAGCACGCCGAGGAACAGCGACACCTGGACCTGCATGTCCAACGACGCCCCGATGCCCGCGAAGTTGATCGCGACCAGGCCGTCGTGGCGCGTCGCGGCGGCACGCAGCGGTCGGATCAGCGCTTCGAACACCGGCCGGTAGAGGAACCAGCCGCCGATCGCGCCGAGCAGGAGCCCGGCCACGACGGCGAACAGACGGTTCCGCAGCTCGCGCAGGTGGTCACGCAGGGTCATGCGGCCTTCGGGGTTCGCGGCCCGCGGGGTGGGCACGCGGTCAGGCCTGCGGAGCCTTGCCATCGTCGGTCGGCGGCTGCTCGGGCGGCGTGGGCGCGACCGGCGGGACGCCGGCGGCGGGCGCGGGCGGGACGTAGGTGGGCGGGGTGGTGGTGGGCGGGACCTGCGGCGGCGGGTCATCCCGCAGCTCGCTGATCTCACGCTTGAAGATCTTCAGCGACTGGCCGACGCTGCGGGCGACGTCCGGCAGCCGGTTCGACCCGAAGACCAGCAGGACCACGATCAGCAGCACGACGACGTGCCAGGGCTGGATTCTCACGGCTTCTCCTCGGGGCGGACGACGACGCGAAGTCTACGCATGGCACGTCACGCCGCTGTGACGTGCGACACCGGCCGACCCGCCGATGACCAGGCCGGTCGGTACCCGTGTTCCTGTCAGCGCCAGTGCGCCAGCCAGCGGTCGTAGGTCCGGCGGCGGCGCTGCTCGCGCAGGGCCGCCCGTTCGCGCCGCCCGGCACGCACCCGGTCCAGCTCGGCGACCAGGTCCTGCCGCTCGGCGGCGAGCACCGGGACGGGCAGGGCACGCATCGTCGAGCCTCGCGCCTGCGCCCGTGCGGCGGCACCCTCGGCGGCCTCGCTCGCCGCCCCGACCTCGCGGAACGCGGCGCGGGCGCGCCGCCAGGCGTCCCGACCCACCAGGAAGAGCACCACGCACGCGCCGACCACCAGCGCGGACCAGATCCCCACCCACACGCGTCAGCCCTCCGCGGCCAGCAACGGCGCGTACGCGGCCAGTGCGGCTGCCGCGGCCTGCGCCACCTCGGCTGCCACCGCAGCGGGCCGCACGTCGAGCACGTCGTGCGCCGCCTGCAGCACGAGGTGCCGCAGCCACGCGGGCTGGACCACCCGCAGATCCACCTCGAACGACCCGTCCGGCAGGTTCCGGACGGCCTCGGCGGGCGCGGTCTCGGCGACCCAGCGCCCGGGGCTCGCCAGGTGCAGCGTGACCAGGGAACCCTCCGTCCCGGGATCGAACACGTCGGCACCGGCCGGTACGTCGTGATCGGAGGCCGGCGCCTCGAGCACCTGCGCGGCCACGATGCGGTCCAGGCGGAACAGCCGGTCGGCGTCCGCGGACCAGCACCAGGCGAGCAGGTAGGTGCGTTCGTCCTGGCTGACCAGGCGCACCGGGTCCACGTCGCGGTCGCTCGCCTCGTCGCGTGCGTCGACGTAGCGGATCCGCAGCCGGCGTCGGCGCGTCAGGGCCTCGCCCACGGCGGCGGCGACCTCGGGGTTGGCCGCCGCGTGCAGGTCGACGTCCACCGCCGCGGCGGCGTCACCGGCCGCCGAGCCGACCTTCTCCAGGGCGCTGGCCAGCACCGCGGCGCGCTCCTCGTCGAGCGCCGGGCCGAGCGAGGACGCCATGGCGCGCAGCGCGGCGATCAGGGCGACCGCCTCCCGGGCGCCCAGCCGCAGCGGCCGCGTCATGCCCCGGGCCTCGACGAGGCGCACGACGCCCTGCTCGAGGGCGGTCGCATCGAAGTCGATGAGGTCGTACGGCAGGTAGCCGGGCGTACCGCTGACCCACAGCGTGTCGATGTCCGCCATCGCCTGCTGGGTGCTCACGCCGAACTGCTCGGCGAACCGCGCGACGGAGACGCCCTCGTGCCGCTCCAGGTAGGCGATCTCCCCGAGCATCCGCAGCAGGCGGTCGCTGGCGCGCTCAGCCACGGTCGCCTCCGCGGGCGGCGTCGGTGGCCCGCACGTCGTTCGGACGCCCCAGTGCCGCGGCGGTGGTCAGCAGGTCGAGGACGGCCTCCCGCAGGTCCGCCGGCGCCAGCACGACGACCGCGTCGCCGTACCCGACGAGCTCGTCGGCCAGGTCGTGCACCGAGCCGAACGGCACGTGCACCAGCTCCCGGGTGGCGAGCACGGCGGCTGCCCCGGGGATCGTCGTGACGTCGGACCCGGGCGGGGCGGGCACGGCACGGGCCCGGGTGGCGCCGGCGCGCTCGGGCCGCACGGCCAGCGCGGCGATCCGCTCGGGAGCGGCCGTCCACATGCTCACGGCCTCGGCGAGCTCGGCCGGTGTCGGCGGCGGGAACGAGCCCGGGGGGCCGTCCGTCGTCACGGCGCCGTCGATGCGGGTCAGCCGGAACGAGCGCGCGGCGCCGCGGTCGCGGTCGCGCCCGACGAGTACCCAACCACCGCGCCGGGCCAGCAGCCGCCACGGTTCGACCCGGCGTTCGCGCACCTCGCCCGTGGTGGCCGCCCGGTACGTGAACCGGACGGCCTGGCGGGCCTGCACGGCGTCGACGAGCGGGCCCACCGCGTCGCCGCCGGCGCGCGCGTGCGGGGCCAGCCCGGCGACGAGGTCCGCCGCCTCGGGGCCCCGGCCGACCGCCCGCAGCTTGGTCAGGGCACGGTCGGAGTCGGCGCGGAGCGTTCGGTCCTGCCACAGCTGCGCCGCCACCGCGAGCACGCCCAGCTCGGCGGCGGTGAGGTCGATCGGGGGCAGCGCGTAGGCGTCGGGGTCGATGCGGTAGCCCACGTCGTCGCCGTGCCCGGCGTCGATCACCGTGAGCACCGGCACGCCCAGCGTGCGCAACGTGTCCTTGTCCCGCTCGAACATCCGCTCGAAGGCGTCGTCGGAAGGGGCGTCGGCGTATCCGGCGACGGTCTGGCGCACCTGCTCCTTGGTCATCCGTACCGAGGTGTTCACCAGGGCGATGACGAGGTTGAGCAGGCGCTCGGCGGGGTCGATCGGCGCGGCCATCGCCGCTCAGAGTAGTGCGGGTACCGTGATCGCGTGATCGCCTGGCGGACCGGACGCGTACGTGGCGTGGGATCGGGCTGGGCCGGCGCGGTGCAGCTGGAGGTCCAGGTCGACGGCGCGGACGTGCGCGCCTTGGCTTACCCGGACCTCGTCGGCCCGACGCCGGTGGGCGCGCAGGTGCTGCTCAACGTGTCCGCGCAGGTGCGTGGCCTGGGCACCGGCGGGTACGCGCTGGTCGTCGCGAGGACGGACGTGCTGCCCGGCGATCCGCCGCCGGGGCCGGGGCACCTGGTCAAGGCGCGGTACACACCCCTGCAGACGATGGTGCTCGGCGTCGACGACCAGGAGTCGCCGCACCACGCGGCGCTGGCGGACGCGGACGACCTGGCCGGCCTGCCGGTGGTGGTGGCCGACCTGCACTCGGCGCTGCCCGCGGTGCTGGCCGGCGCACGGTACGGGGCTGCCCTGGCCGGTGGGCCGCCGCCGCGCGTCGCCTACGTCATGACGGACGGCGGCGCGCTGCCGGTGGCGTTCTCCCGTACCGTCGCGGCGCTGCGCGAGGCCGGATGGTTGACGGCGTGCCTCAGCGTCGGCCAGGCGTACGGCGGCGACCTGGAGGCGGTGACGGTGCACACCGGCCTGCTGGCAGCGCGCCTGGTGCTCGGCGTGGACCTGGTCGTCGTCGCCCAGGGACCGGGGAATCTCGGCACCGGCACGCGGTGGGGCTTCTCCGGGGTGGCCGCCGGCGAGGCGGTCAACGCGGCGGCGGTGCTCGGGGGGCGACCCGTCGCGGCGCTGCGCGTCTCCGGCGCCGATGCGCGGGAACGTCACCTCGGCGTGTCGCACCACTCCCTCACCGCTTACGGCCGGGTGGCGCTGGCGCCGGCGGACGTCGTGGTGCCACGCCTGACCGGCGACCTCGCCGCGCTCGGTGCGCAGGTCGCCGAGCAGGCCGGCGCGCTCGCCACGACGCCGGCCCGGCACCGCATCGTCGAGGTGGACGCCGGCGGGGAGCTGCTGGAGGCGCTGCGGCACACCCCCGTGCGTCTGTCGACCATGGGACGCGGGCTGGACGAGGACCCCGCCGGATTCCTGGCGTCGGCCGCCGCCGGGGTGCACGCGCACGCCCTGGCGACCTCCTGACCTGCGGATCTATCCGCCCTCGATCGGGCGACTGCCTGGCGACCCGGTCCGTGGTGCCGGGGTCGGTCAGTCGTCGCGCGTCGTCCCGGTGTGCCGGGCCACCAGGGTCGCGAGCCGGCGCGCCTCCGCCTGCGCGCGGGCACCGTCGGCGCGCTGGATGCCCATCACCGCCAGCGTGTCGCCGTCGTCCAGATCCAGCTGCACCCAGGGTCGGCCTTCCCCGAACCGCACGGACACGATCTGCGCCCACGCGAGCCGGCGGGACACCAGGAGGTTGCGCACCGTCAGCCCCTCGTCGTCGGGGACGGCGCGCACCGTGGCCTGCCGCCAGCAGAACCAGGCCACGAGCAGGCCGAACGCCGCGAAGGCCACCCGGTCGGCCGCGGCCAGGTTCGGGCCCGCGACGATCAGCACGCCGGTCGCCACGAGGACGAGCGCGGCGACCGCGAGCGTGACCACGCGGGCCAGCCGCGGCCGGAACGGCGCCAGCACCTCGCTCACGCCTCGCGGCTCAGAGCCGGCAGGCGAGGATCGGGGTGACGATGATGGCGCGCGCGCCGACCTCGTACAGCTCGTCCATCACCCGGTTCGTCTGGGTCCGCGGCACCATGGCGCGCACGGCGCACCACTGCTTGTCGTGCAGCGGCGAGACGGTCGGCGACTCGCGGCCCGGCGTGATGCGCACCGCGCGCTCGACGGCCGACACCGGCACGTCGTAGTCCATCAGCACGTAGTGGTGGGCGTTGAGCACCCCCTGCAGCCGGCGGGCGAGCACGGCCAGCCCGGCCGGCTCGTCGGCGCCGGCCCGCCGCACCAGCACGGCCTCCGACCGCAGGATGGGCTCCCCGAACACCTCCAGGCCGGCGGCACGCAGCGTGGAACCGGTTTCGACGACGTCCGCGATGACGTCCGCGACCCCGAGGTCGATCGCCGACTCCACCGCGCCGTCCAGGCGCACGACATCGGCCGGGACCACGCCGAGCCCCCGCAGGAAGGTGGCGACGAGGCCCGGGTACGCGGTGGCCACGCGCAGGCCCGCGACCTGGCCGACGTCCTGCAGCCGCCCGGCGGTGGACGCGAACCGGAAGGTCGACCGGCCGAACTCCAGCGCGAGGTGCTCGACCGCGGACGAGCCGGAGTCGATGAGCAGGTCACGGCCGGTGATGCCGACGTCCACGGTGCCCTCGCCCACGTACACCGCGATGTCCCGCGGGCGCAGGTAGAAGAAGTCCGCGTCGTTGTCGGGGTCCGAGAGCACCAGCTCCCGCGCCTCGCGGCGCTGGCGGTAGCCGGCCTCTCGGAGCATCTCGACGGCGGGCTCCGACAACGAGCCCTTGTTGGGGACGGCGATCCTCAGCACGACATTCCTCATCGTCTCGGGGCCGGCGCGCGCGGCGCCGACGGCTCACAGGTGCGTGTAGACGTCCTGCAGGGTCAGGCCGCGCGCGAGCATGAGCACCTGCAGGTGGTACAGCAGCTGCGAGATCTCCTCGGCCGCCCTGACGTCGGACTCGTGCTCGGCCGCCATCCACACCTCGGCGGCCTCTTCGACGACCTTCTTGCCGATCGCGTGCACGCCGGCGTCGAGCTCCGCGACGGTGCCCGAGCCGGCGGGGCGTTCCGCCGCCTTGCGCTCCAGCTCGGCGAACAGATCCTCGAAGGTCTTCACGGTCACGAAGCCTAGACGTCAGGTGATCGGAGCCGCGGCGCCGTCCAGCGCCCGGATCGCCGCCACGGTGGCCAGTGCCGCCTGCGCCGCCTCGGCGCCCTTGTCCTCGCGCGATCCCGGCAGTCCGGCCCGGTCCAGCGCCTGCTGATCGTCGTCGCAGGTCAGCAGGCCGAAGCCGACCGGCACGCCGGTGTCCAGGGCCACCCGCGCCAGGCCGTCGGTGGCGGCCCGGCACACGTACTCGAAGTGTGGCGTGCCGCCCTGGATCACCACCCCGAGCGCCACCACGGCGTCCGCGCCGGCGCGGGCCGCGGCCTGCGCCACGACCGGCAGCTCGAACGACCCCGGCACGCGGACCACCCGGACCTCGGCCACCCCGGCCTCGGCCAGGGCGCGCAGCGCTCCGGCCAGCAGTCCGTCCATCACCACCGTGTGCCACGACGCGGCGACGACGACGACGCGGAGCCCCGCGCCGTCCGTGCTCAGGCTCGGTGCTCCCGACCCGCTCATGCCGGCTCCTCCACCGCTCGCAGCAGATGTCCCATCGAGGTGGCCTTCGTCGCCAGGTAGGCCGCGTTGTGCGGCGTGCGGCCCACCTCGAGCCCGCGCACCTCGTCCACCTCGATGCCGTGCGCACGCAGCCCGGCGACCTTGGCCGGGTTGTTGGTCAGCAGCGTCACCGCGGTGACGCCCAGGTCGGCGAGGATCGCCGCGGCGGCGCCGTACTCGCGACGGTCGGCGGGCCAGCCGAGGTCGAGGTTCGCCTCGACCGTGTCCCGGCCCTCGTCCTGCAGCGCGTACGCCGCCATCTTGGCCAGCAGGCCGATGCCGCGGCCCTCATGCCCCCGCAGGTAGACGACGGCGCCGCCGTGCAGCGCGGCCTGCCGCATCGCCTCCTGCAGCTGCGGGCCGCAGTCGCACCGTTGCGAGGCGAACGCGTCCCCGGTGAGGCACTCGGAGTGCACGCGCACCAACGGACGGTCCGTCATGCCGGCCACCGGCACCAGCGCGATGTGCTCGTCGCCGGTGCGCAGGTCGCGGTAGCCGTGGATGCGGAAATCGCCGTAGGCCGTCGGCAGGTGCGCCTGGTGGGTCGCCTGCACCCGTGGGGTACCCGGCGCCTCGTCGCCGGCGGCCCGGACGAGGTCGCCGTGGTCCAGCCGCCACTGGGCGAGCGTCTCGATGGTGAGCACGACGAGGCCCTCCGCCCGGGCCAGCGCGAACGTCTCCGGCAGTCGGGCCATGGTGCCGTCGTCGTTGACCAGCTCGGCGATCGCCCCGACGGGTTCGAGGCCGGCCAACCGGCACAGGTCGACCGCGGCCTCGGTGTGCCCGGCGCGGTGCAGCACCCCGCCCGGCACCGCGCGCAGCGGCAGCACGTGACCCGGCCGGATGAGGTCCCCATGCCCCGATGCGGGGTCGGCCAGCACGCGCAGGGTCCGCGTCCGGTCCGCCGCCGAGATGCCGGTGGTGACGCCGGTGGCCGCGTCGACGGTGACCGTGTACGCGGTGCGCCGCGGGTCCTGGCTGCGCGGCACCATGAGCGGGAGGTCGAGCGCGTCGGCCCGGGCCGCCGGCATCGGGGCGCACAGGTAGCCCGACGAGTGCCGGATGGTCCACGCGACCCACTCCGGGGTGGCGTGCTGGGCGGCCAGGATGACGTCGGCCTCGTTCTCCCGATCCGGGGAGTCGGCCACCAGCACGGGCCGTCCCGCGCGCAGGGCCTCGAGGGCCTCCTCGACCGTGCCGAACACGTCCTCGGCGCTCATCGCGGCACCGCCGCGGTCGCCAGCAGGCGTTCGGTGTACTTCGCCAGCACGTCCACCTCGAGGTTCACCCGGGCGCCGGGCGCCAGCAGGCCCAGCGTCGTGGCACTCAGGGTGGTCGGGATCAGCGAGACGCCGAACGCGTCGTCGGACACGTGGGTCACCGTCAGCGACACGCCCGACACGGCGATCGAGCCCTTCTCCGCGACGTACCGCGCCAGGGCGGGTTCCAGCCGGATCTCGACCTCGTCCCACCGCGGCCCGGGCTGCCGGGAGACGATGACGCCGACGCCGTCCACGTGCCCCTGCACCACGTGCCCGCCGTACCGACCACCGACCGCCAGCGCACGCTCGAGGTTGACCGGGGAGCCCTCGGTGAGGTCACCCAACGCCGTGCGGCGCAGGGTCTCGGGCATCACGTCGGCGACGAACGTGCCGTCGGCGCCCACCGCGGTGACCGTCAGGCAGACGCCCGAGACCGCCACCGAGTCGCCCGGCCGGGTGTCGGTGGTCACCAGCGGGCCGCGCACGGTCAGCCGGGCGTCGGCCCCACCGGGCCGCACCTCGAGCCGCTCGACGACCCCCAGCTCTTCGACGATCCCGGTGAACATCAGTCCTCCTCCTCAGCGGCGTGAACGCGCCGCTCGTCTGCTGCGTCCTGCGGGCCGGCGGGGCGTGCCACGACGAGCACGTCGGGCCCGATCGCCTGCACCGACGCGACGCGCAGTCGCAGCGCGTCGCCGATCGTGGTGATGCCGAGATCGTCCACGGCGGACCGACCGGCGCCGAGGATCACCGGCGCGAGGTACGCGTGCACCTCGTCCACCAGCCCCGCGCGCAGGAAAGCCGCCGCCAGCACCGGCCCGCCCTCGACCAGCAGATGCCGCACCTCGCGGCGGTTCAGCTCGGCGAGCACGGTTGCGGGGTCGTGCGTACGGATCGGGACCAGCGTGCCGCCGGGACCGTGCAGGCGGCTGCCGGTGGGCACCTCCCGCAGCCCGACGACGACCCGCAGCGGCTGGTGCTCGACGAGGGAGCCGTCGGCGGTGCGCGCCGTCAGCGCGGGGTCGTCGGCCAGCACGGTCCCGGTGCCGACGGCGATCGCATCCACCGATCCCCGCAGCTCGTGGGCATGGCGACGGGCGACGGTCGACGTGATCCACCGGCTGCTGCCGTCGGCCGCGGCCACGCGCCCGTCGAGCGTGGTGGCGAGCTTGAGGGTGACGAACGGCCGGCCCCGTCGCACTGCCGGTAGCCAGGCGCCGAGGACGTCGGCGGCCTCGGCCGGCAGCACGCCCGTCACCACCTCGACGCCGGCGGCGCGCAGCCGGTCGGCACCGCCCGCGGCCGGCGGGTGCGGGTCCCGGGATCCGACGACGACGCGCCGCACCCCGGCGGCGAGCAGGGCCAGGGTGCACGGGCCGGTGCGCCCGGTGTGGTCGCAGGGCTCGAGCGTGACCACCGCGGTGGCGCCGTGCACATCGCGGCCGTGGGCAGCCGCATCGGCCAGCGCCGCGACCTCGGCGTGCGGTGTCCCCGCGCCGCGGTGCCAGCCCTCCCCCAGCACGGTCCCGTCCGCGCCGAGCAGCACGGCACCGACCCGGGGGTTGGGTCCACGGGCGGGACCTCGCAGCGCCAGATCGAGCGCGCGCCGCATCGCGGCGAGCTCGGACGTGGTGACGTCGGGGACCACGAACCGGGCGGGGCGCGCGTCGGACGCAGGTCCGGCCGCGGCTGACAGCGTCGTCGGAGTGCCGCTCGTGGTGCTCACGCGTCCACCTCCCGGGCCGGACGGCTCCGGGGGTGATGGCAGGGGCAACGCCCATGCCACGGCGCGCGGGACGGGCCCGCACGGCCGCCACGTCCCCTCCCATCCGGACTTTGACCGTCGGTCCCGGAATCCCACCGGGTCAACCGTCAGGCGCAAGGCCTGCCGGGTCGCGGACTGTCACCGCCGGTTCGGAATTGCACCGACCCCGGAGCACGTGTGGTTGTGCTGTTGCTCGCATCATGCCACAGCGTGGACGGCCGCCGCCGGGTCGGTGGGCTGGTCAGGCGTCGATCGTCGGGGTCGCCAGGGCGCGCAGTGCCGCGATCTCGGCGGCGGGGTCGGCGGCGCCGTACACCGCTGACCCGGCGACGAACACATCGGCACCGGCGCGCGCGATTCGGCCGATCGTCTCCCGCGACACGCCGCCGTCCACCTGGATCCAGGTGTCGGTGCCGGCGCGGGTGACGGCCTCGCGCACCCGCCGGACCTTCGTCAGCGTGCCGTCGATCAGGCCCTGACCGCCGAAGCCCGGTTCCACCGTCATGACGAGCACCATGTCGAACTCGTCGAGCAGGTCCAGCAAGGGCTCGACGGGTGTCGCCGGCCGCACGGCGACCCCGGCGCGCACGCCCAGCTCCCGCAGCCGCCGGGCGAGCAGCACCGGGGCGCGGGTGCCCTCGGCGTGGAACGTCACGCCGGCCGCGCCGGCCTGGGCGTACCGGGGGGCCCAGTCGTCGGCGTCGTCGATCATCAGGTGCACGTCGAGCGGCAGGGGCGACACCTCGGCCAGGCGCCGCACCACCGGCAGCCCGAGCGTCAGGTTGGGCACGAAGTGCTGGTCCATCACGTCGACGTGGACGAAGTCCGCCGAGGCGACGGCCCGCAGGTCCCGCTCGAGGTTGGCGAAGTCGGCGGACAGGATGCTCGGGTTGATGCGGACGGCCACGTCGTCAGACTACGAGGTCGAGCGCCGCAGCAGGGTCAGGTGCATCGCGTCGGTGCCGTGCACGTGCGGCCACAGCTGGACGTCCGGCCGGTCCGGCAGGTCCGGGATCGGGGCGCCCGGCGGGACGAGGGCGAGGACGACGGCCCGGGCGTCCAGGACCTCGGCCGGGGTGCCGGCCCGGTCCGCCGCGCGCAGGGCGTCCGTGACGAGCAGCCGGGTCTCGGCCAGGTGCGGTGAGCAGGTGACGTACGCCACCACTCCCCCGGGCCTGACGGCCGCAAGGGCGGACGCGAGCAGGGCGCGCTGCAGGGGACCCAGGGCCGTGAGGTCGGTGGGGCTGCGGCGCCAGCGCGCCTCGGGCCGTCGGCGCAGCGCCCCGAGCCCGGTGCACGGCGCGTCGACGAGCACCCGGTCGTAGCCGCCGGGCTCGTCGTCACCGACGGACCGGCCGTCCGCCGTGCGGACCTCCTCGACGGCGCCGGCGGGGACCGCGGCCAGCGCGTCGACGACGAGGCGCGAGCGGTGCGCGGCGGGCTCGACGGCGACCAGCCGCGCGCCGCGCTGCGCTGCCACTGCCGCGAGCAGGGCGGCCTTGCCGCCGGGACCGGCGCACAGGTCGAGCCAGCGCTCGTCGGCCCCGCCGCGCAGCGGCGCGGCGGCCAGGGCCAGCGCCACCACCTGGCTGCCCTCGTCCTGAACCGCGGCGTACCCGTCGCGCACGGCGGGCAGCCTCCCCGGGTCGCCGCCGGCCAGCTGGACCGCCGTCGTCGCCAGCAGCCCCCGGGTGCCGCCACCGGCCTGCGCCGCGAGCTCGTCCGGCTCGATCAGCCCGGGCCGGGCGACGAGCGAGACCCGCGGGGACGCGTTGTCGGCGCGCAGCAGGGCGACGAGCTCGGCAGCGTCCCGTCCGTTGCCGACGAGGGCCTCGCGCAGCGCGCGGACCACCCACGCGGGATGGCTCTCGACGACGGCGAGCCGCGCCACCGGGTCGTCGCCGGCCGGGTCGGCCGCCTGGGCGATGCGGTCCAGCCACTCCTCCGGGGTGCGTTCGGTGACCCGGCGCAGCACGGCGTTGACGAGCTGCGCCGACCCCTGGCCGACCCGCTCGCGCGCCAGGGCGACGGTCTGCGAGACCGCGGCGTGCGGCGGCACCCGCATGCCGAGCACCTGGTGCGCGCCGAGCCGCAGCACGTCGAGCACCGGTGGGTCGAGCCGATCCAGCGGCCGGTCGACGCACTGGGCCAGCACGGCGTCGTACCGTCCGCGCAGCCGCAGCGTGCCGTAGGCCAGCTCGGTGGCGAACGCCGCGTCGCGGGTGTCCAGACGACGTTCGCGCAGCAGGGGTGGCAGGACGAGGTTCGCGTACGCGTCCGACGAGTCGACGGCCCGCAGCGTGTCGTAGGCGACCTCACGCGCGGGGTCGCCGGTGCGGGCGCGCTGGGACGGTGCGGCGGCCGAGCGGTGGCCCCGGCCCTCCGCGCGGGCCGCGCCGCGTTGGCGGCCGTGCGCGTTGCGGCGCTCACCGGCGGCACCGTCGCGGCGCTGACCGTCGGCTCGCCGGCCCTCGTCGTCGGTCGGGCGCCCGCTCGTCTCGCCGGTGCTCATGGGGTCTCCCGCGCGCCGGCGCTCGATGCGGTGCCGCCGGCACCACCGAGAACCGTGCCTTCCGGCAGGCGCGCCCCGCGCGCCCAGTCCGCGGCCGGCATCGCGCGGCGACCGGGCGCGGCCACCTCGCCGAGCCGGACGGCGGTGGTGGCGGTGCCGACGAGCACCTCCTGGCGACCCACGCGCACCAGCCCCGGCTCAAGCACCTCGTCGACCGGGCGGACCGGGCCCAGGCCGAGCCGGGAGCCGTCGGGCAGCGTGGTCCACGCCCCGGGCGTCGGCGTGCAGCCGCGCACCCGTCGGTCGACCGCCTGCGCAGGGTGGTCCCAGCGCACGCGCGCGTCGTCGGCGGTCAGCTTGGGCGCCAGGCTGACGCCTTCCAGCGGTTGCGGCACGGCCACCAGCTCACCGTCGGCGATCCCGTCCAGGGTGCGCACCAGCAGGCTCGACCCCGCGACGGCGAGCCGGCCCAACAGGTCACCCGCGGTGTCCCGCGGGCGGATCGTCTCGGTGAGCAGGCCGAAGCACGGCCCGGTGTCCAAGCCCTCGTCGAGCCGGAACGTCGTGGCGCCGGTCACCTCGTCCCCCGCGATGACGGCATGCTGCACCGGCGCGGCGCCGCGCCAGGCGGGCAGCACCGAGAAGTGCAGGTTCACCCAGCCGTGCTCCGGGAGGGTCAGCAGGTCGGGGGGCACCAGCGCCCCGTACGCGACGACGGCCGCGACATCCGGCGCCAGGTCGGCCAGCAGCTGCGCGACGCCCGCGTCCCGCAGCCGGGCCGGGGTGAGCACGGGGACGCCGAGCCGTTCGGCGGCGACCCGGACCGCGCTGGCCGTCGCGGTCCGACCACGTCCGGCGCGGGCATCGGGCCTGGTCAGCACGGCGACAAGCTCATGACGGGACGACGCGACCGCCTCAAGGGCAGGCACGGCGGCCGACGGGGTCCCGGCGAAGAGCACACGCACGGGCTCGATCCTAGGCGCCGACCCGGGCACCGACCGGACGCCGCCACCTCCTCAGAGGGCTTCGGGCGGGTCCACCTGCACCCGGAGCGCCCCGCCCTCGCGCCGCGCCGAGCGCACGGCGAGGGAGGCGGCCAGCGCGCGCGCCAGCCCTGGGACACCGGCCCGGGGCACCCGCAGCAGAGCACGGACGTCGGGCTCGAGCGTGCGGACCGCCTCGTCGTGCGCCGCCACCGGCACCGGGCCGAGCACCTCGAGTCCGGGTACCTCGAGCCGTCCGACGACGAGCCCCACCGCGACCCGGTCCCCGGTGACTGCCGCCATCGGCGCGGCGGGTGGCAGCCGCAGCGTGATGCGCTCGGCCAGCTCGCGCGCCGCCAGACCTGCCGGGTCCCAGCGCACCAGCGCCTGCGTCGGGCGCGGCGCGCCGTCCCCGACGAGGAGCACCTGACCGCCCTGGTCGGCCGGCCGTACCAGGGCGGCGGCGGCCAGCCACCGACGCAGGGCGTCCGGCTCCGCCGACAGACCCGTGCCCCCGCTCGCCACCGCAGCGTCGAGCAGCACACCGACCGCGTACCCGCCGGCCACCAGCGGTTCAGCGCCGGGCGTGGCCACGACGACTGCCGGGGTGGGAGGCACGCTCGCCAGCACCCCGCCCTGGCTGCGCGCCCCGGACACCCGCACCGTGACGCCCGGGAACGCGCGGCCCACCTCCTCGGCGGTGCGCTGCGACCCGACCCGGACCGAGCGCAGCGCCGCGCCGCCGCACTCCGTGCACCGCCAGTCGGTCGCCAGCCGTCCGCACCAGGAGCAGGACGGCACAGCGCCCGAGGCCGCCAGACCGAGTGGACCGGTACAGGCGGGGCACCGGCCCACCGCCCGGCACCGGGCACAGGCCACCACCGGCAGGTACCCGGCGCGCGGCGTCTGGACGAGCACCGGCCCGAGCGCCAGACCGGCGCGCACTGCGGCGAACACCGGAGCGGGCAGTCGCGCCGCCGCCGCGGGCCCCTCGCGTGCCAGCTCGGTGCTGGTCAACGCCCGCACACGGGCGGTGCGCTCCCGGACGGCGCCGCGGTCGGCCGCCACCTCGCGGGCCCAGCCGGAGGCGAGCAGGGCCGCCGCCTCGACCGAGCGCCCGTACGCGCCGAACAGCACGGCGCACCCCTCGAGCTCCGCCCGCAGCGCCAGCACCTCACGGACGTGCGGGTAGGGCGACCGCGGCTCGGCGTGCATCGGGTCGCCGTCGTCCCAGCAGACGACGAGCCCCAGGTCGGCCACCGGGGCGAACGCCGAGGCCCGCGTGCCGACGACGACGCGCGCCCGTCCGCGCCGGACCGCCAGGAAGGAGCGGTAGCGCGCGGCGGGGCCCTCGTCGGCGGTGAGCCGCACGGCACCGCCGGTGGTGCCGCGCGTCCACGCGGGGACGCCGACGCCCGCCAGGGCGGCCAGCACCCGGTCGACGTCGCGGGCGTCCGGAGCCACCACCAGGGCGCCGCGCCCGCCGAGCACGCACGCCGCCACGGCCTGGGCCACCGCGTCCGGCCACGCGTCCCCGTCCCCGCCCGGCAGGGCGGTCCACACCGCACGCGGTGCGTCGCCGGCCAGCACGCGCTGGAGGAACGCCGTGCCGCCCCGGTACGGCTGCCAGGCCGCCCCGGACGGCCGTACGGCGTCGGTGGCTCGCGAGGCGTCACCCACCGGCGAGTCGTCGGGTGCGGCGTCGGCCTCCGCCTCGACCCGCGCGTGCCGGGGAGGCACCGCCAGCCGGAGCACGTCGGCCAGCGTGCCGGCGTACCGGTCCGCCACGGCACGCGCCAGCGCCGCCACCGGCGCGGTCAGCACCGGCTCACCGGTCACCACGCGCCGCAGCGGGCTCAGCGGCCCGTCATGGCCCGGCTCGGCGACGCGTTCGAGCAGCCAGCCGCCGACCTCCTGACCGGCGAACCGCACCTTGACCCGGGTGCCGGGAGCCGCGCGGTCGTCGAGCGCGGCCGGAACCGCGTAGTCGAAGACGCGGTCCAGGTGCGCGGGCTGGACATCGACGCAGACGCGTGCGACCGGGAGCCGTGCGGCGCGTTCGCCCTCGACGACGCGGCGTGGCGCGCGAACCCGGGGCATGCCCGCCAGGGCCTGCTGGGTGCCCGCTGCCGCCGTCACGGCCCCATCCCACCACGCCGCACCGACGCCTCGGCCGACGGGTGCACCGCGGTCGGCCCCAGGGGGCGGAGCGCGGCGACGGCCGGCCTGCCGGTCAGCCCAGTGCGGACAGCAGATCGTCGACCCGGTCGGTGCGCTCCCAGGTGAACCCGGGCAGCTCCCGGCCGAAGTGCCCGTAGGCCGCGGTGCGCCGGTAGATCGGCCGCAGCAGATCGAGGTCGCGGATGATCGCCGCGGGCCGCAGGTCGAACACGTCACGGATCACGCCGGTGAGGCGTTCGTCCGGGACCGTCCCCGTGCCGAACGTCTCGACGTACAGCCCGACCGGATGCGCTCGCCCGATCGCGTAGGCGACCTGCACCTCGCACCGGCGCGCCAGACCGGCGGCCACCACGTTCTTCGCCACCCACCGCATCGCGTAAGCGGCCGACCGGTCCACCTTCGAGGGGTCCTTGCCGGAGAACGCGCCCCCGCCGTGCCGCGCGATGCCGCCGTAGGTGTCGACGATGATCTTGCGGCCGGTCAGCCCTGCGTCACCCTTGGGACCGCCGATGACGAAGTGCCCGGTCGGGTTGACGAGCAGCCGGTAGCCCGACGTGTCGAGGTCCAGCGCGGCGAGCACTGGCGCCACGACGAGGTCGCGCACGGCCGGGAACAGCTCGTCCTCCAGGCGGACGTGCGGCTCGTGCTGCGTGGAGATCACCAGCGTGTCCACGGCGACGGCGCGGTCGCCGTCGTAGGAGATGGTCACCTGGGTCTTCCCGTCGGGCCGCAGGCCGGGCACGAGGCCCTCCTTGCGGACCGCGGCCAGTCGCTCGGCGAGGCGGTGCGCGGTCCAGATCGGCAGCGGCATCAAGGTGGGCGTGTCGTCGCACGCGTAGCCGAACATCAGGCCCTGGTCACCGGCGCCCTGGCGGTCCAGCGGGTCGAGGTCGCCGTCGTCGAGGCGGACCTCCATCGCCTTGTCCACGCCCTGGGCGATGTCGGACGACTGCTGGCCGATCGACACCGACACACCGCACGAGTCGCCGTCGAAGCCGATGTCCGACGAGGTGTACCCGATCTCGCGGACCACCTCGCGGACCACCTGCGGGATCTCGACGTAGGCGTCGGTGGTCACCTCACCGGCCACGTGCACGAGCCCGGTGGTCACCATCGTCTCCACCGCCACCCGTGCCTGCGGGTCCTGCTCCAGCATGGCGTCGAGGATCGCGTCGGAGATCTGGTCGCACACCTTGTCGGGATGGCCCTCGGTGACCGACTCGGAGGTGAACAGGCGACCGACGAAGGATGTCACGCCGTGCAGCCTAGGCCACGGGGTGCGAGCCCGTCGGAGCCGGCCGTGGCCGCGCCCCTGCTCAGGTCAGCAATCGCAGCACGGCGTCCCAGACCGCGTCGGCCACCTCGTCCTTGGTCCCGCCGGCCGCGGTGACGCTCTCCCCGGCGGCGTCCAGGATGGTGACCTCGTTGTCCGGCACGGCGAAGCCGCGTCCGGCGCCGACCGCGTTGACCACCAGCAGGTCCGCGCCCTTGCGGCGGGCCTTGGCACGGCCGTGGTGCAGCACATCGCCCTCGTCGTCGCCGGTCTCGGCCGCGAACCCCACGACCACCTGACCCGGGCGCGGCCGGTCGGCCACCAGCTCGGCCAGCACGTCGACGGTCTCGACGAGCTCGATCACCGGCGGCGAGCCGCCGGGCTGCTTCTTGATCTTCGTCGCGTGGCCGGTCCGCGGCCGGAAGTCCGCCACGGCGGCGGCCATCACCACGACATCCGCATCCGCGGCGGCGGCGCGGACGGCCTCCCGCAGCTCGGCGGCGGTCTCGACCGGCACCACATCGACCCCCCGGGGCACGGGCACCTCGACGTTGGCCGCGACGAGTGTCACCTGCGCCCCCCGGCGGTGGGCGGCCGCGGCCAGGGCGACGCCCTGGCGCCCCGACGACCGGTTGCCGAGGTAGCGCACCGGATCGATCGGTTCCCGGGTGCCGCCGGCGGACACGACCACCCGTCGCCCGGCCAGGTCCCGTCCGTGGCCGGTGTCGACCAGGGCGAGGGCCGCGGCGGCGATGTCGGCGCCCTCCGGCAGCCGACCGGGGCCGGAGTCGTCACCCGTGAGCCGCCCGGAGTCGGGGTCGAGCACGTGCACGCCCCGCGACCGCAGGGTGGCGACGTTGGCCACCGTGGCCGGGTGCTGCCACATCTGGGTGTGCATCGCCGGGGCGAGCAGCACCGGGCAGGTCGCGACGAGCAGCGTCGCAGTCAGCAGGTCGTCGGCCAGGCCCGCCGCGGCGCGCGCCAGGAGGTCGGCGGTGGCCGGTGCGACGATGACGAGGTCGGCGCCCTGGCCGACGGCCACGTGCGCCACCCGGTGCACGTCGTCGAAGACCTCACTGGTCACCGGCTCGCCCGACAGCGCCTCCCACGTGGGCCGCCCGACGAACTCGAGCGCCGCGCGCGTGGGCACCACGCGCACCGCATGGCCGTCCTCCCGCAGCAGTCGCAGCAGCGCGACGGACTTGTAGGCGGCGATGCCGCCGGACACGCCGAGGACGATCCGCACGGTGCTGTCCGGGACTCAGTCCTCGGTGGCGACGGCGACCAGGAGGCCCTTGTCGATCTCCCGCATGGCGATCGAGAGGGGCTTCTCCTGCGGCCGCGTCTCCACGAGCGGTCCCACGTACTCGAGCAGGCCCTCGTTGAGCTGCGCGTAGTAGGCGTTGATCTGCCGGGCCCGCTTGGCGCTGAACAGGACGAGGGAGTACTTCGAGTCGGCCCGCTGCAGCAGGTCGTCGATGGGCGGGTCGGTGATGCCGGTGGGATGGGCGACGGTTCCGGACACAGGCTGCTCCCGGTGGATGGGGTGGGTTCGGGCGGGCGCCGACACGGCGGAGTCCCACATGCTGCCGCACAGTCTAGCCGCTGCCGGGTCCGTCCTGGCGGCCGGGTCCGTCCTGGCGGTGCTCAGGCCGGCGCGGGAGCCAACCCCATCACGGCCACCAGCTCGTCGGTGGCCCGGTGCACGTCGTCGTTGACGATCACATGGTCGAACTCGGGCGCCGCAGCCATCTCCACCCGTGCGGTAGCCAACCGGCGCTCCCGTTCGGCCGCGTCCTCGGTGCCGCGCCCGACCAGGCGCCGCACCAGCTCGTCCCAGGACGGCGGCGCCAGGAAGACGAACCGCGCGTCGGGCATGGTGGCGCGCACCTGCCGGGCGCCTTCCAGATCGATCTCGAGCAGGGCCGGCTCACTCGCAGCCACGTGCTCCTGCACCGGGCCGCGCGGAGTCCCGTAGCGGTTCCGGCCGTGGACCAGGGCCCACTCCAGCAGCTCGCCGGCAGCGACCATCGCGTCGAACTCGTCGTCGGTGACGAAGTGGTAGTGCACGCCCTCCACCTCGCCTGGCCGTGGTCGGCGGGTGGTGACCGACACCGACAGCCAGATCTGCGGGTAGCGGGCGCGCACGTCCGCCGACACAGTCCCCTTGCCCACGGCCGTCGGCCCGGCCAGCACGGTCAGCCTCGCGGGCGTGGTCATGGTGGTGCCGTGCTCCTCGTCGTGCCGTGCGGCTGGGGTGATCCGGGCGTCCGGTCCGGTCAGCCGAAGCGGTCGATCAGCGCCTTGACCTGGTGCGGTCCCAGACCCCGGACGCGCCGCGTCTCGGAGATGCCGATGTCCGTCATGATCGCGCGGGCCTTGACCTTGCCCACGCCGGGCAGCGACTCGAGCAGCGAGATCACCTTGAGCTTGCCGATGGTCTCGTCGCGCTGACCCTGCTCGATCACGTCGGACAGGGTTCCGTTGGAGTACTTGAGACGGTTCTTGACCTCAGCCCGGGCCTGGCGCGCCGCGGCGGCCTTCTCGAGCGCTGCTGCGCGCTGTTCTGGAGTCAGCGGGGGAAGAGCCACGCGCGTCACCTTCTCGTCGTCGGTCGAGGATCCTCACGTGAGCGGGATCATGAACGGATCGAACCTAGCGACCGTCTGGGCAGTCGGCAACGCGACGCGTTCCCCGACACCGAATCCGACCAGCGCCGATGGGGCGGTGTCGAGACGCTGACGCGTCGAGCGAGGCCTCAGCGGAGGGCGTCGGCGGCCGCGTCGCGGGCGGTCTGCGCCGCTGCACGCAGCGCCCCGGCGTCCGGTCCGGCGCGCAGCACCTCCCGCGACGAGGCAGCCAGCACCGCACCCCGGGCAGACCCGAACACGGCCGCGAGCTCGGCAGCGCCGGCGCCCTGGGCGCCGACCCCGGGGGCGAGCAACGGACCCCGGACCCCGGCCAGGTCCAGTCCGAGGCGCGTCGCCGCATCACCGATCGTCGCGCCGACGACGAGGCCGACCGAGCCCAGCGCCGCGCCCGTGGCGGCCACTTCCGCGGCGTTGCGCGCCGCCGCGGCCCGGGCGATGGCCACGGCCACCGGCGTGCCGTCCGCGCCGCGCGCGTGCTGGACCGACGCTCCCTCGGGGTTGGACGTCAGCGCCAGCACGAAGAGTCCACGCCCGCTCGCCGCCGCCGCGTCCAGCGCGGGGCCGAGCGAGCCGAAGCCCAGGTAGGGCGACACCGTGAGAGCGTCCCCGGCCAACGGGGACCCGTCCCGCAGGAACGCGTCCGCGTAGGCGGACATCGTCGAGCCGATGTCGCCACGTTTGGCGTCCACGACGACGAGCAGCCCGGCGGCGCGGCCCGCCGCGACCACCTCCTCCAGCACCGCCACGCCGGCCGAGCCGTGCCGCTCGAAGAACGCCGCCTGCGGCTTGACAGCCGGCACCACACCGGCCACGGCCTCGATCGTCCGCAGCGCGAACCGCCGCAGCCCGTCGGCGTCGTCCGTCAGGCCCCAGGCCGCCAGCAGGTCCGGGTGCGGGTCGATCCCCACGCACAGCGGGCCCAGGCGGCCCATGGCGGCCGCCAGCCGGGCGCCGAAGGACGGCCGCACTCCCCCGTCCGCGGAGCCCGTCAGCGCGGTCACGCCACGCCCACCGATGCGTCGCCGGAGCTGTCGTCGACGACGACCGCCGCCGCCGCGGCGCGCGCGGCTCGGCGCCCCCGGGCCGCCGCGTCGTGCTCCTGGAGGCTGCGGACCCGGAACGGGCCGGACAGCACCGCCTCGATCGCCTGCACGGCCGCACCGAGCTGCTGCACGGTGGTGATGATCGCCTTGTCCGCGGCATTGGTGGCCGCGCGGATCTCGTAGCCGTCCGCGCGTGCGCCCTGGCCGGACGGGGTGTTCACCACCATGTCCACCTGGCCGTCCGTGATGAGGTCGACGATGGTCGGCTCGCCGTCAGGCCCACGCCCGGCGGAGAACTTGCGCACCACGCGCGACCGGATGCCGCTGCGGTGCAGCACCAGCGCGGTGCCCTCGGTGGCCAGCACCTCGAACCCGAGCTGGGCGAGCCGGCCCATCGGCAGCACGATCGCGCGCTTGTCCCGGTCGGCCACCGAGACGAACACCCGGCCGGAGGTCGGCAGACCGCCGAACGAGGCCTGCTGCGACTTGGCGAACGCCGTCGGGAAGTCGTCGTCGAAGCCCATCACCTCGCCGGTCGACCGCATCTCCGGGCCGAGCACGGTGTCGATCGCGTGGCCCTCGGCCGTGCGGAACCGCTTGAACGGAAGCACCGCCTCCTTGACCGCGATGGGGGCCGCCAGGTCGAGCACGCTCGCGTCCTCGTCGGGCAGCACCCCGGCCGCGCGCAGGTCGGCGATCGAGTGCCCGACCATCACCAGCGCGGCGGCCTTGGCCAGCGCCACCCCGGTCGCCTTGGAGACGAAGGGCGCGGTACGCGACGCGCGCGGGTTGGCCTCGAGCACGTAGAGGATGTCGGACACCAGGGCGAACTGGATGTTGAGCAGACCGCGCACCCCGACACCGCGGGCGATCGCCTCGGTCGAGACCCGGATCCGGTCCAGCTCGGCCACCGACAACGTCACGGGCGGCAGCGTGCACGCCGAGTCGCCGGAGTGGATGCCGGCCTCCTCGATGTGCTCCATCACGCCGCCGAGGAACAGCTCGTCGCCGTCGAACAGCGCGTCGACGTCGATCTCGATCGCATCGTCGAGGAAGCGGTCGATGAGCAGCGGGGGCAGCGAGCCGGCCCGGCCGCCGTCCGCCACCTCGTCGAGCGCGCGCTGCACGTACTCCGACAGCTGGGCCTCGTCGTAGACGATCTCCATGCCGCGCCCGCCCAGCACGTACGACGGCCGCACGAGCGCCGGGTAGCCGATCCGGCGCGCCGTGTCGCGGGCGCCCTCCAGCGTGGTCGCGGTCCCGAACGCGGGCGCCGGGAGGCCCGCCTCCGCGAGCACCCGACCGAACTGGCCCCGGTCCTCCGCGGCGTCGATCGCCTCCGGGGGCGTGCCGAGGATCGGCAGCCCGGCGTCGGCCAGCCGGTGCGCCAGCGACAACGGGGTCTGCCCACCGAGGGTGACGATCAGCCCGGCCACCGGTCCCGCGGCCTTCTCGGCCTCGTAGACCTCGAGCACGTCCTCGAAGGTCAGCGGCTCGAAGTACAGCCGGTCCGAGGTGTCGTAGTCGGTGGACACGGTCTCGGGGTTGCAGTTGACCATCACGGTCTCGTACGTGCCCTTGAGCGCCAGCGCGGCGTGCACGCACGAGTAGTCGAACTCGATGCCCTGCCCGATCCGGTTCGGCCCGGACCCGAGGATGATCACCGCGGGCCGGGTCCGCGCGATCACCTCGTTCTCCTCGTCGTAGGCCGAGTAGTGGTACGGCGTGCGCGCCGCGAACTCCGCTGCGCAGGTGTCGACCGTCTTGTAGACCGGCCGCACGCCCAGGGCCCAGCGCGTGTTGCGCACGCTGTCCTCGCTGGTGCCGCGCAGGGCGGCCACCTGCGGGTCGGACAGTCCGTGGCGCTTCGCGCGGGCGAGCACCTCGCGGGTGAGCGCGGGCGCGGCGGCCGTCTCGGCGGCGACCTCGTTGATCAGCTGCACCTGGTCGAGGAACCACGGGTCGATGCCCGTGCGCTCGTAGACCGTCTGCACGCTCACCCCGGCGCGCAGCGCCTGCTGCACCTCGACCAGCCGACGCTCGGTGGGGCGGGCGATCGACGTGAGCAGCGCGTCGAGCTCCGCCCCGGTGGCGGGCGCACCGTCCCAGTGGAACGTCGCGCCCTTCTTGTCGAGCGAGCGCAACGCCTTGCCGAGCGCCTCCGTGAAGTTGCGGCCGAGCGCCATCGCCTCGCCGACGGACTTCATCGTGGTGGTCAGCACCGGGTCCGCGGCGGGGAACTTCTCGAAGGCGAACCGCGGCACCTTGACCACGACGTAGTCGAGGGTTGGCTCGAAGCTGGCCGGCGTCGAGCCCGTGATGTCGTTGGGGATCTCGTCGAGCGTGTAGCCGATCGCCAGCCGCGCAGCGATCTTCGCGATCGGGAAGCCGGTCGCCTTGCTGGCCAGGGCCGACGAGCGGGACACCCGGGGGTTCATCTCGATGACGACGACGCGCCCGGTGTCCGGGTGCACGGCGAACTGGATGTTGCAGCCGCCGGTGTCCACGCCGACCTCACGGATCACGGCGATCGCGATGTCGCGCAGCCGCTGGTACTCCCGGTCGGTCAGGGTGAGGGCCGGCGCCACGGTCACCGAGTCGCCGGTGTGCACGCCGACGGGGTCGACGTTCTCGATCGAGCAGACCACCACCACGTTGTCGTGCTTGTCGCGCATCAGCTCGAGTTCGTACTCCTTCCAGCCGAGGATCGACTCCTCGAGGAGCACCTCCGTCACCGGCGAGTAGTGCAGTCCCTGCCCGACGATCTGGCGCAGGTCGGTCTCGTCGTAGGCGATGCCGGAGCCGAGCCCGCCCATGGTGAACGACGGGCGCACCACCAGGGGGTAGCCGAGCACGTCGACCGCGGCCAGGGCCTCGTCCATCGAGTGCACGATCACCGACGCGGCCGACTCCCCCCCGCACACGGCGACGACCTCGCGGAACTTCTGGCGGTCCTCCCCC
>Ga0302291_10000034_pt1 | contig 29637 bp, 44 predicted proteins | sample III_Fen_N1_4_FD_194548 | JGI IMG/M metagenome (GOLD analysis project Ga0302291, IMG submission 194548) | Peat permafrost microbial communities from Stordalen Mire near Abisko, Sweden - III_Fen_N1_4 | ecosystem: Environmental > Terrestrial > Soil > Wetlands > Permafrost | place: Sweden: Abisko... | reverse complement strand
GTGGTGGGGGTGGACGCGTAGCCACACCAGCCGAGATAGGAGCGATAGGTAGGGCAGGTCAGGAAAGACGGAATTACGCATAATAATCATGATGTTGCGACATTTTTCATGGGGTGAGCGGTCAGTCACTGACGGGCAATTGGTCGGGCAGACTTGACAATAGAAGCACAACCGTCAATTCCGGGAATTGACAGAAGGGTCTAAAATGTCAACTGAGGTGACTCGATGATCAGCGCCCACCTGCTCCTCCTCCGGGCCGCGCTCGACGTCGCTGACAAAGGCATACCGATTGCAGATATGTCAGGAGGTGAGCCGTGAAGCTCGAGACCCTGGCCGAGCTCAAGGCCTCCACGCCGACGGAGGAGTACCGGACGACTCGAGGGCAGGTGGCGACGCGGTACTCGCACTGCGTCGTGTGCGGCGACCCGCTCGACCACTCGACGGGACACGGAGGCCGCCAGAAGTGCGTCTGCGCCGACGAGATTTGCAAACGCGCGTACCTCCGGTGCTGGCGCCGAGAGCAGGCGCAGCGTCTCGGCCGCTGGCTCGGAGGTGACTACTACCAGCGAATCAGGCCACCCGGAGTGCAGGCGAGCCGGCGCCGACCGTGCATCGTGACACCCGAGGTGGCGTCCCGAATCGAGGCGCGCGTGCTGGCAGTGGGTACGATTCGCGAGGCCCTCGTCGGGACCAGAGTCAGCACCAAAACGTGGTGGCGGTACCGGCTCCGCCAGGCGTCGCTGGCCGAGGTGACGCCGTGAGGAGCGCTCGGCTCGACCGGCTGTCCGACGCACTCGCGGTGATGCTCCTCAGAGATCCGGTGCTCTCGGTGACGCTGCCGGTCCACCTCACAAACACCAGCAACGCTCGCCAGCACTGGGGTACCACCGCGCGCAAAGCCAGGGTGCGGCACACCGTCACGCTCGCAGTGCAGACCCGGGCCCGCCACGTCGGCTCCGTCCTCTCGGGCGTCGGCGTCGGCGACCTCGCCGTCCTCGCCGTCCGTCTCGTCTACATCGGCCCGCGGGAGCTCGACGACGACGGAGTGGCGAGCGCCGTTAAGTCCCTCCGCGACGGTGTGGCAGACGCGCTCGGAGTCAACGACAGAGACCCGCGCGTTACCTGGGTGCCGGACCAAGAGCGTGGTGGAGTGCGAGAGTACGCTGCTCGGGTGGAGGTGTACCGTGTTGCCGCTGCGCCCCGCGGCTCCGAGACGTTCGGGCTCGCGCAGAAGTCGACCAAACCGACCTGAATTTAGACAACACAACCACGCGTAATCACTTGCGATTGACCAGACGTCCGAGCCGGTCATGCAGAACATGCGCGCGTGATTGTGGAGCCCAGAAGGAGTTCCGGGCCTTTGCGTGGTGGCACGGTTGGTGCTTTATGAAGTCTCGTCAACAACGCAGCACAATGGAGCCGACAATGACCACCGCAACCACTGGCCACACTCTCACGATCAACCCGGACGCGATGACGCTCACTATTTCCGGACCCGCTGAGACAATGGACTCGATCCCCGCCATCGAGTTGAGGACCGCCGCTCTCCAACTCGGCCTGGCTGTGGATTTCGTGCGCGGCCAGCTCAACGAGACCTCGTACGCCCTCAGGCAGATCGAGACGCTCGCCGACCTGTTTGACTGACTCCCCCGTCCCGCCTCGCCGCTGTCGAGGTGGCGGCAGCTGGCGCGAGGTGCTCGAGTCGGAGTAGGCTGACGAGATGGCAGCAAATGACATCAAGCCCAAGCAAAAACGGGGCCGCGGGAACCCGAACTGGGTGAAAGGTGTCAGCGGGAACCCGGCCGGTCGACCCGGAGGCTACGAGGAGTTCCGAGCCCAGTGTCGCAGCGCGTCACCCGAGGCCTTCGCGGCGCTGCGCACGGCAGCCAAAGACGGCGACGTCCAGGCGGCGAGGGTGCTGCTCGAGTACGCCTGGGGCAAGCCCTCGTCGGCGCCAGAGGACCTCGAGGCCGTGCGCGAGGCGAATCCGTTGTCGGGCCTGACGCTGGAGCAGCTGCGAGAGCTCGCGAGTCGAGCGGAGGAGGAGTGATGGAGCCGTTCTGCGGGGGCCGCCACGGGCGGACCGAGAACCTCTACGAGCTCCGGGGTCCTGGCGACTGGAGCCGTAGGTCAGACGTCGCGGAACTGCACCGCGGTGACCCGGCCCACGTCGTCGGAGAGCTTGGACTTGAGCGCCTCCAAGGCCGCCCGCTGCTCATCCGGGCTGGCTCCGCTGGCCACGATGGCCTGCACGGCCGTCACGACGTCAGGTGCGAGACGAGCCAGGGTCGCCACCAGGTCCACCACCAGCGAGAGAATCGTCATCGTCATGGAACACCTCCATCAGCCAGACCCGCCACCGCGAGCGATGCCTGGACGTAGTAGTCGGCGAGCTGGGAGACGAGCGCTGCGATGACGGCCGTGGCCGTCTGAGTCTCGGCGTCGCCCTCGGTGGTGCGCGCCACCTCCCACGCACGCACCGCGAGCGGGTAGGCCACCTGGTAGCGGCGCCCGAAGGCGGACCACGAGCGGTACTGCTCCGGCGTCACCGCGCCCTGATCGAGAGCGCGGTCCATGAGGGCGGCTGTCTCGACGAACGTGTCAGCAGCGACATGGAGGGTCTGTCCGCTGGCAATCAGCGCGGTGCGAGCGGTGGCGCAGCCGAGCCCAGCCAACAAGACGACCGAGAGCAACCATCCGGTGAGTTGGCGGCTCATTGCCCGATCACCGTGGACGGCGAGGTGGGAGCATCGAGCTGGGCGAGCGCGGCATCATTGGAGGCGCGCACGGCCGAGACGACCGACACCTTGGCCGTGTGGTGGTCCTTAAGCATCGCCCGGAGGTTGCTGACCAAGGCATAGAGCGGCCCCGAGGCGGCCACGATGGCGTCGATTACGGTGAGCGTCGACTCGAACGCCGGCGCAACGTCGATGCCTCGCAGCGCCAGCAGCGCCATGAGCGGAGTCGCGATGCTCGCGATGACCCTCCGAGTGCTGCCCCAATCGAATTTCGGCTCCATCAGGTCTCCTTCGGTGTGACGGGTGGCACAGACGGCATGGGCGGCTCGAGCACCAGGCACACGGCGTCGAACGCGGCGTGGAGGCGCTTGGCGTACTCGGCCGGCGCCAGGGTGTAGTAGCCGGCGCTGTAGAGGAGCCTCGGGAACGAGTCGAGGTCGCCGCGCTCGAGGGCGTTGCGCGCGAGGGCGTACCGGCCAGAGTTCTGGATGGGCCCAAGGAAGCGCCAGTAGTCGACGAGGAAGGCGTTGACGGTCGGGTAGATGCGCCACGTCTGCGTGATGGGTTGGCCCTTCGCGTCGACGTCGCCGCCAACGTCGACCCACTTGGGGCCAATCCACGCCGACCCAGCGGTCAAGTTGGTGAGGTTGAAGCCGCGGGCCGCCGCCCGGCTCTTGCCCCAGCCCGACTCGAGCGCGCAGTGGGCGACGACGAGGCGAGCGGCGGTCTCGCCGAGGAACGGGAGCACCCCGTTGACATCGCACCTCAGGTTCCGGGTCCACGTCGGGTCAGCCACGGTCAGCCCTCCCAAGCAATCTGTCGACCTCGCGGCGCTGCTCTGACTGCGCCTGCACCAGTCGGCTCAGCTCCTCGCGCTGGGCGAGCAGCGACTTGTCAACGTGCTCCTTGAGCGCCCCGAACGAGGCGTCGAGACGTCCCAGAAGGATGTGGTCGCCGTTCTGTGTGAGAGCGAGCGCCGTCTGTCCGTCCTTGAGGGCCCCGAGGCTGGCCCGCGTCTCGGTGCGCTCGGACTTTGCGTCGTCCTGCAGTTCCTTCATCTTCGCCTCGACGGATTTGAGCGAGGCCTCGATGCTCGTCTTGAGCGAGCCAACGCGCATCGCCAGACCCAGCCCAGTCCCAATGAGCGTCACCACCTCGATGACCAACTTGAGCAGCTCAGCGTCCATTTGCCAGCGCCTCCAGTCGTTCCAGCGATGCCTTGATGGCCGCTACGGCCGCCGAGATGGCACCGACCTCGAAGACGAGCGCGCCGAGCGTCGCGGAGTTTTTCCGGTGCCCGCCCTCGAGGTCGATGGCCTTGGCCGTCAACGCCCGCTGCTCCTCGCGAATCTCGACCAACGTCACCGCCGTCGCGTCGGCCCGGTCCGCCTCGAGGCGGCAAGTCTGGAGCAGCTCAGCGATGGTCTTCGGCGTCTGATCCTGGAGGTCGAGGGTCGTCACGGTCATGGCACCGGTGCAAGAGGGTCTGCGCCTGCGACGACTGAGCAGCGCGCCGGCAGACACTCGGAGCCCACGGCATACTCGGCCGCGAACACCGAGCACCCACGCCAGCGCGGCGGGCCGCCCATCGCGTAGGGCCCACCCGCCAGGCAGTCGACGGGCGCGTGTTGCTCATCCCACCCGGACGGGAGGAGGCGTGAGCGGCAGTCTGGGATGACGCAGCCGGAGCCTCCGTCCGTCGAGGTGACGAGGAAGACGGTCGGCCGCGTCTCGACGTAGCCAGCGCCAGCGGCGGCGAGAGTGAGTGCGATGGAGCCGGCGATGGTCTTGGTGTTCATGGCGCACCTCCATCAACTACGAGGTCGACAAGTCCTAGAGAACCTACCGGACTTGGGTGGAGGCCGTCGCCGCTGCTGTTGGCTGCAGTGAGAGCGAGCGGGCTCCCTGTGCCTAGCGAGTCGGTGCTGACGTAAGCGGCCCCGTTGGCTCCAGCCCACGTCGACTGGGCAGAGTTGTAAGCCTGGCGTTCTGTTTCCTTTGGCGCTGTCCACCCGGTCGCCGAGCCCCACGGCATGATGCTCGTGATGACGACCTTCTTCCCAAGGCTGCGCATGTCGGCGAGAAACACCTGCGCAGCGGTCGCCGTGGTGGCGCCGGCAGTCCCGGCTATGATGTCGTTGATTCCGCACGACCACACCACCGTCGAGGCCGGCGTCGAGCGAAGTGCAGTCCAGCGCGCGCCGCACTGTGCGACCGTGTCTCCGCCCACGCCCACGTTGTGCACGACGCGTGGATAAAGCCTGGAGTGCAGCAACTCAGGAGGAGTCGCAGGGTACGAGAACCCGCCAGCCACAATGGAGTCACCTACCCAGACGACGTCAGTCGCAGTCTGGGCCACTGCGTCGCTGTTTCCGCATCCGGCATCGAGTTGCGAGGCGCAGACACGATTGATGACTCCGCCAACAGACTGTGTCGCCTGGGCCGAGTTGCCGCCGATTTGTAGGTACCGCAGCGCAGGGTGGGTTCCAGCCAAGTTCGCCATCGGCTTCGATGTCGCCAGACCAGCACTCCCAACTGGAGCCGTCCCGTTGCCGTAGTACCTGCACGAGTTCCGGCCCGTACGAGCCACCGGCGCGTAACTCGAGTACGCCTTGGCAGGAACTGTGTTGTAGTAGGAACATTCAAGATATCCGGCACCGTTGGTCATGCTTGAAATGTTTGAGTCGAAAATCCACGCAGCTCCATTCGCAGACGTGTCTACGAACGAGACCGGTGATGCGTAGATGTAGCCAGGATAGTAGGCATTGCTGGCGCCGACGAGAGACCACGCGAAGGATGCGTAACCGTCGACGATTGGCGACCCTGCTCCCAAGTCGTACTGGACGATATCGGCTGCCCGCGTGACGTTGGTCGCAGTGCAGGCAATCGGAGACGACGGAGCCACAGCTTGCTCTATTTGGGCGAAGTCTAGTGCAACCTGGTCGCCGGTCGTACCCAGCTGCACGCAGATAGTCGGGTTGGCTGCGTTGATGAACATATTAGGCACGAGGATGCAGTTACCTCCGATGCAGCCAGCGGTCTCGACGTTGACAACGCGTCGCCACAGCGTGTCGCTTACCCGACTCGTGACGGAGTACCAGTTGGACCCACCGTTCATCGAGACGTTGATGGCTCCGGTGCCGGTCACGCGCTTGGCGTGAAGGCTGCCGGTGTACTGAGCCGATGGGGCCCCAGTAGCCTGACAGACGTACCCGTTGTCAGATGTCGCCGTGAGCAAGCTGGCACCGTTGGCATCGCCGCGCATGCCGGTAGCTGTCTTGGTGCACGTGGTGTTCGTCTTAGCCCACGCCGCATTGGAACAGTCACGTGTGTACGTCATATAATTGGAGCGCGTCGGGTCCGAGTAGACGCCAAGCACTGAGCTGTCGATGCGGCCCGAGGAGACTCGCGGCTGCCCGGCTGGGAGTTGCGTCAACGTCTGGCCGTCATTCGAGTAGCACTCTGCCGCTGATGCGCGAGCGAAGGCGATGGCCGCAAGCGCCTGCCCGCCGTCGAGCACCGCGTACACACCTCCGTCGCCGCATTCGGTCGGCATGCCGAGCCCGGTCGACGGGGCGAACTCGAAGAAGGCGTACTGGTAGGGCGTGCCGGCGTCGACGACGACAGGCATCGATCCGGCGTCGAAGGCTCCAGCCGTGGCTGAGCGAGCGAACCGACCGAACCTAGGCGTGTCAACGGCCGCCATGAGGGCAATGCCGAGGAGCGCCGTCGCGAGAAGTCCGAGCCGCTTCATTCGTCGCCCCGTCGCGAGTAGATGTGGCAGGTCACGGCACCGGCCCCGCCGATTCTGAGGACCGCGCCGCCGTTGGCTGGATTCACGCCGCCGTCGGACAGTAGCGTCGAGGTGATCCTCACCATCGTACCGAGCGACGTTGGGAACTTCTCCCAGGCGGCCAGCGGAAGCCCAGGGTTTGCCCCTGTCGAGTCGGTCACCGCGGTGGTGGTGTCGGTGATGACGTAGGCGCTCGCGTTGCAGAACATCGAGATCTTGCTCACCGGCGACAGGTAGAACGGCGTCGCTGTGGTGGCGTTGGTCGTGTCAGCCCCGGCCGTGCTGACGATCTTCCCGAGGTACACCTCGCCGGCCATCGCCGGAGGAGAGACGAGGACGACGAGAGCAGCAAGGACGAGAGCGGTGCGCATTTGAGTCAGTCTCCTGGTGCGTGTAGGGTAGCAGGCATGGAACCAGCCAAGAAGCAGGTCCCCCAGCCGTCAGGCCCCAAGGGCCGATTTCTGGGGTTGGTCGCGACGGGCAAGGAGCTGTACCAGGTCCACCTGCTCGAGACGGTCGGCGATCGGATCGTCACACACGCGGTGGTCGACAAGGGCCGCGAGAACACGCAGGATGGCAAGACGGTGATGGGCATGAGTCTGGCCGTCGCGGCCGGGCAACTGACTATCGCCGTCAGTCGACGACTCATCGCCGCGGCGAGCAGCCTGTGGCAGCCGTAGCCGCTGTGGTGCTGTCGGTGGCGGTGCTGGCCGCCGTGGCCGCCGCGGCGCTGCTGGTGGCCGTGGTGCGAGTGCTGGGCTACCTCCGGGCTCGTGACGAGAACCAGGCAAAGGCGGTCGACGAGACCGAGCGTCAGAAGTGGGCGCAGACCGTCGAGGAGCTCCAGCGGCGCCTGCGCGCTCTCGAGCTCGGAAAGGGAATCCGATGAGCCTCGTCCCTTCCGTCTGTGCGAAGTGCCACCGGCCGTTGGCTTTGGCTGACGCGGCGTTCTGCGACGTCCACTGGCCGCTCCTGTCGACCGAGACGCGGAGGCGGTACGTCCGCGCCCGGAACGCGGCACGACGAGCCGGGAAGCCCTCGAAGGACCTCCTTCTCGCCGTGCGTCGTGGGCTGATTGAGCTGGCCTCACTGGCCACCCTGACCCGCGACGAAGGCTGAGCCGGCGAGTTCGGCTTTCGACTCCGGCTTGCGGCCGAACTTGCTCGCGAACCAGTCGACGGCCGTCTTGGTGGCGAGCGCTGCGGCTGGAGCACCGGCTTGTGGAGCCGCCTTCGATGCCGCGTTCTCGGTCACGGCGAATGCTGACGGGAGCCTCGGCATGAGGTAGCGCTGGGCCATCTGCCCCATGAATGCCCCTCCAGCGCCGCCCATCGGTCCACCTCCAGCACCAGCTGCGGCACCGACAGCCATCCCGAGCGCCCCTTTGCGACCGATGGCCCTGGTAGCTTCGTCCGACGACAGGGCGATGACGTCCTTGAGGAATCCATACTTAGAGTTGTGGGCCTTGAGAGCGTCGGCGAGGTCAGGAGCGAACGCGTTCGACTGCTGCTCCATCTGCTCTCGGAGGACGTCTGCCACCTTGTTGAGCTGCTCCCTGCTCAGGGCGGTAGTGAGAGGCCTGATGTCGTTTTGAGCATCCTGCTTGAGCTTGTCGAGCAGGATGAACGAGTCATCGAGACCTGCTGTCTTGGCCTGTTGTCGGATGAGGTCGATCGACCTGCGCGCGGCCCCCCCCTTTGCGATTCCGATGGTCGACGCACCACCGAATGCAGCTTTCTTGGCTGCATCGGCAGCGCCTGCATAGTCGGCCTGGATACCGAGCGTCTGCGCAGCGTCCTGGATGTCCTGCACGGCCTGGCCCTTGACGTGGCCAACCATCGGCAGCATTTCTGACGCGTCCCTGTAGACGCCCTCTGGCGTCGAGCCGAAGGTGATGAGTCCTTCGTCCATGGCGCGCTTGGCGAGTTCTTGGCGGGCGTCAAATGGGTTATCGAACCCAAGTTTTTTTAGCTGGTTACCGATGCCTGCTCGGAGTCCAAGGGCCCTGAGGGCGTTGTTCTCGGACAGGCCTCGAAGGCCTCTACCGGCTGCGTCACCGAGAGCACCGAGACCAACCGACGCGACTCCGCCGATTCCAGCCCCGAGCGCGGCGTTGCCGAGGTCTCCGGCCACCGTGTCCGACTCGGAGTTGCCGAGCCCCATCGCGGCCCCCTGGCCAAGCCCGGTGAGAGCTCGAGCCCCAGCTGTGGTGAGGGCTCGTCCGCCGCCCAGCACCTGCCCAGCTCGAGCTGCCGGCATGGCGACGGTGCCGGCGACAGTCCCAATGCCATGGAGCCACGGCGAGTCCTTCGAAGAAGCCTGGTCGATGGCTCGGTACTCATCCCGACCGCGCTGGTAGGACGACCCGATCGTCTCGCCCAGGCCAGGGCGGAGCTCGGCCCCGAGAGTCTGCCCTGCCTGCTGGCCAGCTCCAGCGATCGCCGCATCAAGCGCCTCGTCCGGAATCGAGTCAGGGAGACCAGCGACCCTGCGGAGGAGCGCCTTCCCGGCCCCCGTGGAGGCCATGTCGACGCCTATCTTGGCTCCGGCCGCCAGGGCCGCACGGACAGTGCCGGAGAGCTCGTCGGCAAACCCTGCCGTAGCCCCTCCGAGAGCCCCGAGCCCAAGGGCGATACCTCCTCGAGCCACGGATGGACCTAGGCCTTTGGGTTTCGCTGTCGCCGCCGCCGCCAGCTTGGGCTCGTCGATGACGGCCCCTTCAGGCAGCTCGTCAAGGACGGCTCCAGGAGGAAGCTCGTCGAAGACTTTGGGGTCGCTCATTGAATCGCCTCCCACTTGCCGTCAGGCCGCTGGCCGTAGCGCTCGCCGTTCTTCCCGGTGGCCGTCTTCTGGTACTGACCCGAGGCCGGAGTTGCACTGGACGGAGCCTTCTCCGGATGAGTTGTCTCTGCGTCGAATCCGAGAGGCTGGAAGAAGCCCTCGATGAGCTTGTGGGCCATCGGGCGGATCTGCCTCGATCGAGCTGTCATCTCCTGGACGGCCTCTTCCTTGGCCGCATCGTCTCCTGAAGCCCAAGCTCCAATCTCCTTCGCCAGAGAGGTGATGTTGGAGAGGTCGGCCATGTTTACGCCGAGACCTCCTCGAGCGGTGATTTCCTCGTGAGTCTGCATGGCGCCGCCTCCGATGGCCTGAACGAGGGCTTGGGCCGAGATGGCTGAGTTCGACAGGAGTTGAGCCCGAGTCGTGGCGTTTGGCTCCCTGGCGAAAGCCTCGAGCTTGGCTGTGAGGTCGTCAGCGAGGTTGATCATCTGACCCCATCTGGCCGCGATGGTCACTGCCAGCTTCCCGGAAGCGGAGTCGACCTGCTTGTTGCCAAGTTTCCGGTTCCAGTGGAACTTGGTGTTGTCCATCATGATGTAAGGGTTGTCGCTCGTGAGTCCCTGGCCGGCCTGTGCCGTCGCAGTCTTGGCGGCAGCCTTCAACTTGGCGTTGATGGCTCTGGTTCGATCCTCGGAGTAGGCGAGGTCGGCTTTGCGCTTCTCGTTCTGACTCTCGACGCTGTCGGCGTAGGTCTGAGCCTTCCCTTCGGCGACGTCGACCTTCCTGTTTTCGGTGACATCTTTCTTGTTGCCGAGTTCCGTGAGCATCTTGATTCGCTCGGCTGCGATGTTGGCGCGCTGCTCGGCCGATGTGGCCCTTTGCTCAGTAGTGCGAGCGCTCGCGTCGTCTCGATTGCGGATGCTGAGGTACTGGAGCAGATCGGGCGCCACCTGGCTCTTGGGGTCGAGCTCGAACATCGGCTGTCGCCCAGCCCCGATGAGCAGGATGTTCCCGACGCGCCGATTCTCCCGAGCCTCCGGGTCATCCTCGGCGGCCATCTTGCGCGTGAGGTACTGCCACACGGCCTGGCTCTGAGGGTCCGCCGGAGCGCTGGCTCCCTGGTGCTGCATGCCGAGTCTGCGCAACACCTCTGCGGCGCCCACCTGCGACGTCGCCGGAGCGGTCGAAGGTCGAGGAGCTGGCGCTGGCTCATCTGGCGACGAGTCCTTGAGGGCCTCGGGCTTGGCGTAGGCCCCTACTGCCGCTGGCTCGTCTCCGGTGTCGTCGCTCGTCTTGTCGGTGAGGTCCGGGTCTGGGAGCGTGTTCCCGCCCTCTGGCTCGGTATCGAGAGTCGGGGCCGTATCGAGCAGGTTGATTCCGAGCCCGGATTGCTTGCGGAGGTAGCTGTAGACGTCGCTGTTCATCGTGTGTCCTCAGACCGACGTAAGACCACCGCCACCACCGCCTCCTCCACCTCCACCGCCAAACATATTCATCATGCTCTGCCAGTCCATTCCGCCGCCTCCACTACCACCACCTCCACCTCCGCCTTGGCTCCCCTTCCCGTAGCCGGCCATAGCCAGCGCGTCGTCGCCGAAGCCGCCGAAGCCTTGGCCAATCTGATTCGTCGGGCCCTGCTGGCCCTTCGCCCAGTCAATCCAGCCCTGCCCTGCAGCCGAGTTGGCGCCCATCTGCATGTGGGCTTTGGCCATCTCGTTTTGGTATTGCTGTTGAGGCACGTTGAGGTTGTGGAGTTGCGCATTCCAGCGCATCCCGGTGTTGAACTGGTTGATTTGGTTCTGCGCCTGTGCCCTGGCGCTCGCCTGCTGCCAGTCCTGCCCTCGCACGTTGCCGGCCTGGTTGCCGAGCTGCGAGAGCGCCTGCATGTACCGCTGACGGTTCTGTCCGGCGATGTCGACGGCGTTGTTGTTCGCCTGGTTGATGGCCGACTGCTGGCCCTGGAGAGCGGCGAGCTGGCTCGACATCGCACCACCCATGCCTCTCGCGGCCGCTCGCTGCTCGGCCGCACCTCGCTGGCCAGCCTCGAAGCGGCCGGCTTGCTGGAGCGCCTGTTGCTGCGCCGCCTGGTCCTCGGCGGTGAGGCCTTTGGTGGCGACCTCGTCTCCGAGTTTCGCGAGCGCCTGCATCTGGTACTCGCGAGTCGCCGGGTCCATCTGCGCCTCGTCGTAGGCGTTGCTCCCGACCTGCTCGGCTGCAGCCTGGAGCAGCTTTGGTAGGTCGAGGTTGCTCGCGATGCCTCGATTCTGCTCGAGCATCGCCTGTTGGATGTCGTGTGCCAGGTCCAGATTGCCCGAGTTGATCAACCCCTGGACGATTCCTGCTATGTCGCTGAAAATCCCGCCGCCGTTCGCCATTGTGTCTCCTTACGCGTAGCCTTTGACGCCTTCGAGCGGCTTGGGTGGTTTGATGGCGGTGTTTCGCGGCCCGGAGTCGTCCTGCTGGCCGTAGACAGGAGTGCCGTCTGCGGCGGTAGAGGTGGGCTTCGTCGTGGTTCCCTGCTGGGCCTTGCGGGCCGCCACGCTGGCATCGTAGGCAGCCTTATCGGCGGCGCTTCGGGCCGCGTACTGCGTCTTCATGGTATCGGCCTGCTTCTGCGCGTCTGCCCACGGGTCGGTGTACTGCGTGCGCGCCCCGTACATCGCATTCTGCCAGCCCGGGCCCGAGGTCGACTGGTATCCCTTGAACGCATTGGCCTGGCCAGCGTTCTGCGCGGCGATCAAGCTCGAGTAGGACGTGTCGATGGATTTCTGGCCGCCGCTGAGGTCGATGCCGTTTTGGCCACGGGTGACGGACTCATCGCCACTGGCGATGACGTTGGCCTTGGGCACGACCGCCTTGTACTGGGCCGCTCTGGTGAACTTGTTTTGCTGTGGGTCAGATGGGCGCGAGCCTGGGCTGGGGGCGGGGCGCGAGCCTGGGCTGGGGGCGGGGCTCGACTGGGAGGGCTTGCCGTACGGGTAGAGCTGCTGCTGGTCGAGGTACTTTTGGGAGTCGGCGTATTGCTGCTCCTCGTCGGTCGCCGCCTTGTCGTAGGCGGTGCCGAGCTGGGCCAGCGCGGCCTGCATCGCCGCCTGTTGCTGGGCCTGGCTCTGCGCCACCTTCTCGTCGTACGCCTTGAGCTGGGCGTCGTTGGCGCCCACGAAGTCGCCCCAGTTGATCCACGAGTCAGCCATTGGTGGCCTCCACAAGCAGGAACGTCAGCTGAACTTTGCCGGTGCCTCCTGGGATCGAGTACGTCACGAGGATGCGGCCGTCGGTGAGGCGTTTGAACCGAGACCACGGAGCTCCAGCCGACGCCGTCGCCCCGTCGAGCCGAACCACGCTCGCGAGCACGACAGCCCCGACAGTCCACGGCGGCGCGTCAAGTGAGATGGTGCCGCCGACCGCCACACTGATGTCGATGGGCCCGGCGCTCCAGAGCAGTATGCGCGGCCGACGCTCGAGGTCTCGCACCGCATCTCGGAGCGAGTTCAGCCACCGGAGCAGCTGGGCGGGGTCGGCAAGCTCGGCCTCTCGGAGTGGCCCGGGCGTCATCGCGACACCTCGCGGCCGTCGAGTTCGTACCAGAGCCCGAAGCCGTCGACTGCGAAATACTCCTTCGTCGCGCCGTCGCTCCCGATTGAGTGCGTGAGCGAGAAGAACATGCGGCTCCCTCGAGCCGCGTCCCTAGGCACCATCACCCGAGCCTGCGAGTTGATGTACGGAGCGGTCGGGCGAGACCATGCAACGGTTTGCTCGGTCGGAGTCATCTCGGTCCTGAAGCCGAACGTCAGCGCGCTCGGGGACCCCATCAGGGCCACCGTGTCGGACGGAGCGAAGAGCGCCGCCGCCTCGGTCCACTGGGCGACGAGCTGAGGGTCGGGCGTCGCGTTCGTCCACCGCACCGTAGAAGTGATTGCCGCCGCTGCTCCGGTGTTGTCGACGTCCGCCCAGTCGGTGGAGGCGTTGGCGAAGCGCTCTCGAGCCAGGCCGTGCCCGTAGCGCGTCCCGGTGGCCCGCGTGTAGCCAGGGCCGTCCGTCTCGGTGCCAGCCGTGACGGTGCCGGCGCCGTCATCGGCGTTGCCTGCCACGAGCTGCTGCGCGTCGCTCGGGGCCAAGGCGATGGCGCACGTCTTCGCGTTGGCTGCTCCCCAGTCGTACCGCGTCCACCGTCCACCAGCCGCTGCGTGGTAGACGAGCGCCCGGTTCGAGACGCTGCCGAGCGCACAGGCCGTGCTCGAGTGGTTCGGCAGGTAGAACAGGACGCGCTTGCGGATGCGGTCGGCTACCGACCACGCCGTGGAGACTCCGGCGATTCGCTGCTGTGCCACGATGTCGCGAATGGGCGCATCGATGAGCGTCACGCCGCTCGTGGTGATGCGCGCGATGCCCTCAGAGCCCCACGCATAGATGGCGTCGTCCAGCACGACCGCGGTGTCCCGAGCGAGGAGAGTGAAGGTCGTGTCAAAGCGGTCGAGACTGAAGTTGCTCGGGTCGTTGCCGGTCACGCGCCAGATGCCATCGGCGGCGAAGACGAAGAGGGAGTCACGGAGCGCGATGATGCGCTTGATGGCGACGTCGCCACGCCCAACGCGGATGTAGTTCACTGGCGGAACGGCGTCTGGCTGCGAGTCCTTCGAGTACGCCAGGCCGTTGAGCCATTTCTCCGACTTCGACGCCAGCGCCGAAGTGAGGTCCGGGAGAAACGACGCGCCCGAACCACCGGTGGTGAGCTGCGCCGTAAATGCGGCCCTGTTTTTGGTCAGAGCGCGCACGCGGATGCGGCCAATTGTTCCCGGGCTCGACTCATTGCCGGTGTACTCAGCAAATAAGAGACCTCCAGTGGTAGAGGAGCGGTTGTAGATTGCGTAGACGAGTCCTTCGGCGGTGGCTCGGATGTTCTCGGTGATGGAGCCTGAGGTTGCGACGACGAAGTCGTATCCGGCGCTGAAGACCTGGCCTCCGATGGTGATGGCGTCGCCAGACTTGAGAGCAGTCCCACTGGTGCCAACAGCAACGATGCTGAACGTCAACTCCTGGGGAACGATGAGCCCAGCAAACCACAGCCGGTTCGCGAACACAGCTAAGTCTGCTGCAACTGGAGGCGCGTCGTTGCGCGCGGCGAGCCCGACACTCACGCCATTCTGGACCGTATCGCCACCGCTGATTGCGTTTGTGTATAGGTAGGCGCCGAGGCATGCCTCTGGGCATTGGTCGACGAAGTAGATTCCAGTTGCCCCAGTAGACTTGGCCGAGTAACAGAGCTGCATCTCGTCACTCGGGACGCCGGTCGTAGATGCTGCTGACCTATACACGTCATATCGAGTCGTCGTTCCGCCTGACGGAGCCACTCCTGAATTCTCGGAAAACCACTGCCCGGCAATGAGGCTCGGAGACACACCGGATCCAGACGTATTATGGGCCACGACGCGACCGGAGGGAGGGGAAGGAATCTCTCTTCCACTGGCATCGGTCTGGACCGCCACCACTCGGTAGGCGACGCTCGACCCCGCCGCCAGCCACGCTGACCCGGTAGGGAGCGCGGCGAGCTCGAGGAATGGAGTCGGAAGCCCGGCCCACCAAGCAGATCCGTCAACCTCGAGACGCACCACTCCATTCTGCGTCGTCAAGTACGTGTTGCCGCCCATGACGGCGGACTTCATCCGCGTCGTGACGTCGTTCGCGTGCGTCAGCGCACCGGGAGTGGTGATGGCCGCCGACGCGTCGTAGTCGTACAGGCTCGCGGCCGCAGCAGTGGCCGTATTCGCCGCCATGTTTCCGATGATGTGCCCGGTGGGCGAGCCTATAGGCTCGGCGAGCGCCAGCGCCGCAGGGACGCCAACGTTCGTCGCTCCGATGCTGCCCCACCCTCGCCGCTTCTCGAGCATCGAGGTGTTCGGCAGGTCGACGTTGTCGGCCTGTGAGAACGAGCCAGGAGGCGCGCCGAGCTGTCCGTAGGCCGTGACGAGCCCGGCGAAGTTGTTGACGCTGGCCTTGTGCTTCGCGCCCACGTCAGTACCCGAACCAACCGGCTCGTCGAGCGTTTTGCAGAATCCCCCGCATCTTGCGAGGAGCCCCATCGACGCGAGGAGTGAGACAGTTGAGAGCAACTTTTTCAAGACGCGCCACCTCCGCTGAGGCACGGTCGAGCTTGTCGTATTGGCCGAGCTGCTGCAACATGCGACACACCGTCAGCTGAGCAAGGAGTGAGTGCATCTCGGTCGGCAACTGCACCAGCGGCGAGGTGTCGCTTGGGCAGAGGTAGTCACCGGCCTGAATGCCTGGTGAGACGCTGGCAAAGGTGATGTGAGACGGGTTCACGGCGACGGCGTCCGTGCAGGCGCCATCCATCGCCAGAAATTCGAAGGGTGGTCGCGCCGAGACGACGTCGTAGAGGTGGCCGTCCGTCGCTGTGGGCCCAAGGGTCTGGCCCAGCGTCGCGGTGAGTCCCGAGACGGTCGCCGAAGTCAGCGCCGCGAACCCTGCCGCGGTCACCATTGCGCCGGGCCGCACGAAGTACCTCATCCGCAGCGAGAGCCCGATGGCGCTCGGAGTCGGCACCAACCGCACGCCACCAGCCTCCATCACGAATGCCACCGGAGTGCCTGTCGCATTCGTCACGAACTGGTTGAGCATCTCCGGCTCGATGCGCGGCAGGTGGATGACCACGTTCCCGGCGAGGAGCGTCACGTCGCGCAACTTCGAGCCCGCGCACCGGTCGGGCACGCGGTAGACGGCCTGCCCTCCAACCAACGGCACGTCGGTGGTGCTGGTGAGAAACTCCTCGTTCATCGACATGAGGAGCGGCACGCAACGCGACTGGAGCTCGTCGTTTGCGTGCGCCATCACGTCGGCGTCAGCCGTGCCAGGCGCGCTGCTCGAGGTGGGTAGCATGCAGCGAAGCTTCACTGTCGAGACAAGCGCACTGGCGAGCATCGGGTCACTCCTGGAGCAGGGCCATCAGCTTCCGCTTCGTCTCCTCGTCCATCTTGTCGTCTGCGTCAGGCTCAGGCTCAGGCTCAGGAGGATTGTCGTCTCCAGGAACTTCATCGAGGTTCGGGTCCCTGGGCTGGTTGTCGAGGGGGTAGTCCTCGTCGTTCTCCGGGTCGGCTGGGCGGCCTGGAGCGCCGACCTTGCCGGCCCGCTTGGCGGCGAATGCCTTGTTGGTGGCGCCGTCGTAGCCCTCCATGACCTTCTTCGCGATCTCTTGCCAGTCCATCACGCGTCTCCAATCATCGCCCCGGTGGTGAGCCCCGTGCCGCGCTTGAGGCGAGCCTCGGCGTTGAGGACCGTGAGGCCGGTGCCGCTGACGGCGATTGTGGCCTGGTTCCCCTGCACCCCTTCCGTCGTCGCGCACACGCCGACGAAAGCACCTGCGGCAAGCGCCGAGACGTTGCAGGCGAGGTGAGCCGTCGAACTCGGGATGAGGGAGTTCCCGGGAACTCCCTGCGCGGACGACGGCCAGGCGAAGGTAACGGTCCCGGAGAAGACGAACTGTCGCGCGAAGAGCCGCACCACGTTCGAGACGTCGATGGCGTAGACGTACCGGCTCAGCCCCGGCGAGGCGTTGATGGCCACGGCGAGCGCCGCTGCCGTCTGGGCGTTGGTGCCCGTCTGGAGGAACGTGTTGATCGCCGAGTTCGAGTAGATGGCGGCCGGAACGACAGCAACGGCTGTGAGCCTGGTGCCACACACGTCGACGTAGTCACCGGCCGCGACCGAGGAGCAGGTGATGGTCGCGGTGAGGTTGTTGGCGGTGATGAGGCCCTTCACCAGCGCGTCGGTGCTGGCGTTGAGCGCCGCCGCGAGGAGCCCGGCCGAGTTCGTGTCGCTGGTCGCCCAGGTGACGGCCGTCGCCACGCCGTTGATGGTGATTTGCACTGAGCCCGAGCCGCTCGAGATGCCGACACCAGCGTTGGCGACCGCCGGGTCCGCGGAGTCGTACTGAAAGACGTACTCGTTGTCGAAGTTCGCGTCGCTCATGGCGGCCCTGAGGACGTTGGCGAAGCGGCGCATGAGTTCGGCGCCTGAGCGATTGAAAGTGGTGCCACCAGGAGTCACGCCGTAGTCGGCCGGCTTGCGGTGGCGAAGCTGAAGAGCGGAAACCGGCATGGTCGTGTCTCCTGAATGGGTGAGGCTGGCGACTTGCGCCGCCAGCCTCGAAGGTGAATCAGTAGGTGATGCCGGAGATGTTGACCGTGTGGCGCAGCGACTCGCAGAACGGGGCCTGGTTCGAGTAGATGCGCATCTCGGATCCGGCCGAGGAGCTGGACTCGAGGATGAGCTTATCGCCATCGCCGTGCCGCGTGATGAAGCTGATGTCGCTCGCTCCGACGCGGATGAATTCCTCGGGCACGATGATGTGCGCCGAGCCGTCTTTCTGAAACGGATGGGGCATCAGCTCGATCAGACCTGTCTGGCCCACGAAGGTCAACGTCTTGGTGCCCGCCTTCGCCTTGCTCTCGGCGTAGCTCGCGTCGAACTGGCGGAGGGCCGCCATGTCCGTGTTCATGACCTCGTACGCCTTGGTCGGGATGATGGCCACGACGTCGCGCACGAGGTTGTAGTTGGCCAAGATGCCGTCTGCCTCGAGCAACTTGCCGAAGCTGAGCACACCGCCCGAGGCGTACTGGTTGCCGCGGTGCAGGTCGTACGTCCCCGTCGGGATGTTCCAGAACGTTCCGGACGACGAGCTGATGGCCGAGATGGCGTCGATGCCGGGCGCCTCGGTCGTCGAGGTCCCGCCGACCGCCGAGCCGAAGAAGAGCACGTCGTTCGCCACCCAGCCGCTTGCCGTGGTGCCGTAGTTCAGCTCGACGGTCTTGTTGGCCGGGTCGACGCCCGACACGCGGCACCAGCCCGAAGCACCAGAGACGACGCCGGTGTTGATGTTCGCCGCCTGGCGCGCGGTCGACAGGTCCGACTGGTAGAGGTCGATGAAGGCCCCCACCATGCCGGCCCAGAGGCCAGTTGACCACGTCGCGTCAGTGAGCGTCAGGGTCGTCTTGTAGGCGCCCGAGCTTCCCGACTCCGAGCCGACCGTCTTAACGATGCCGATGCCCTTGGTCCCGTGCAGAATGCCGATCTCGAGCCGCTTCAGCGCCGCCTGCGAGAGCCGGCGCACGACGTGCTGGGTGGCCGACTTGAACGCGGCCTTCGAGTTGGCGGACCGAGCGATCGCCTCGTACGACACGAGGGCTCGGCCGAGAATCTGGGCCCCGGCGATCTGCGCGTCCTGCATCTGGCCGGCGGTTGCCGGGAAGAAAACGCTCGTCCCGGTGCCGATGGTGGTTCCGGCCGCGGCGTAGCTGATGCCGTGCTCGAGCGTCAGGTCGATGGGCTGGTGGTACAGATTTCCGGGCTGGAGCTCCTGCTCGACGAATTTGATTCGCTTCGCCAACTGGGCCATGAAGCCCCAGGCCTCGACGATGTCGCTACCGTACGTTTCCTTGAAGAGACCGATCAACGTGCTCTGCTGATTCATTTGTGCGACTCCGTGTGTGAGTGAAACGAGAGGGAACTGCCTCGCGTCCTCAGGGAGTCGCTCACGGTGTCTGCGTCGGGAGTCGGGCCGTTGATGGGAACCGAGCCGAGGCCGTCACCAGCGGGCCATTGGGCTGCGTACTGCTATGGCGGCAACGGTATCAGCTGTGCTTTGCCTGCGTCAACTTGCCTCCAGTGGCCCGGCCATCTCCGACTCCAGCTCGACAAGCCGGTTCCGGAGTCGTTGCGCGTCCACCCGCTCGTCCCCGGCCCGACGAAGCAGATCGGCCTCGCGCTCCTTGTGGCGGGTCCGGGCCGCCAGGAAGAGCTCGACCAGCTCCGGGACCGGCAGCGTCGAGAGGAACTCCTCGTCGAGGTCGTCGACCCGCTCCACCAGGGCGGAGCTCACAGCAGCCCCCGCAGCGCCTTCCGAACGGCGTCCTTGGCGGCCTCGACCTCGGCCATAGAGTAGTCCTCCGGTTGCGGCGGGTCGCACGGGCAATCAGCCATCTCGTAGACCTCTTTTAGCACTCTCTCACCGTCGTCCATGGCGTAGATGACCGATCCGACCACCTGCTTCAGAGCCTCCTTGGCCGACCTCATCACCAGTCCCTCTTTCTCGGGTCCCACCTCGGGCCCGGTGGCTCAGTCCTGCTCGACTGCCCACCCTGAGGAGCAGCGGAGACTGACTGCCCGCCGCGCATCTGCTGGAGGACGGCGGCCTTGAATGCCTTCACGACGCCGGGACCGAAGAAATCGAGCAGCGGCTGGCCCTGGAGCTGCCCGGCAGTCCACTGCACTGCCGACTGATGGTACTCGCGCAGCTCTTCGGCGAGGGCCTTCGGGTCGAGCGGCTGGCCGGCCGAGATGCTGGCCGCCACCAGGGGGCGAATCGCAGCCATCGACTGAGGGCCCAGCTCCTTCGGGAGACCGAGGCTGCCGAGAGCCTCCTGAACCATCGTAGCGACGTGCTGACTTGCTTGCTGGATGCCGGCTTGAGCCCGCTGCTGCTCCGCCTGTTGCTGGGCCTGCTGCTGCTGGCGCGTCCACTGCTCTCGCTCGCCCTTGAGCCGCTCGTTCTCGGTGAGCATCTGGCGCTCGCGCTCCGTCAGCCCCTCAAGGCGACGCTGCTTCTCGACCTCGCGCATGAGCCGCTTCTCAGCCACCTTGACGAGCTTCTCGTCGCCCAGGAGACCGCTCAGCACCTCGAGGGCCGAGTCCTCGTCACCCTCGGCCAGCATCTTGAGCGCCGCGGCGACCGGCTCCACCTTCGCGCGCTCGGAGGCAATCTCATTGAGGGTCTGCTGGTAGGGCAGGCCGCGCTGAAGGATGCGCTCCATCTGCTCGCGCGACTTGATGTCGTGCTCTTTGCCCCCAGCCTTCACCTTGAAGGGGCGGAAGTCATCGGTCGGCTTCGTCTCGGCCTTCGGAGCGGAGCCCTTTCCCGTGTCGTTGGTGACGGTCTCGGACCCTCGGGTGCTGCCGGGAGCCGGGGTGCTCGAGGTGCCGGCGGCCTGGACCGGCTTGGTCGCGGCCGGTGTGGTGGTGCCTGGCGCTGGAGGTGCGGCGACTGCGGTGTCTGCCATGTGGTACTCCTACGCCGCCTGAGGCAACGACGGCGAGACTGACGTCTGTTGGTCCTGCTGTCCGGTGAGAGGGTTTTTCGGAGGCTGTGGAAGCCCCGGCTGTCGCTCCGGCCGAGGGCCTGGCGGCTGGCCGCTGCCTGGCTGTGGAGCTGGGCCTTGCCCGTTCCCGAGGGCTGGCGCGCCACCGCCGACACCCGGCATCACGCCCATCGGCGCCATCGGAGGAGGAGCCGGGGTCCCGCCGAGGAGCATGATGACGGCGGGGTCCATCGCCCGCCACAGCGCGAGTTGGTAGTGGACGAGTTCGCTGACACCCTTCACGACCGCGGGGTTCTGCCGCGTCTCGGGCGTGGCGAGCACCGACAGCCACTCGGGGATGTCGAGCCAGTGCGTGTCGGTGATGAGCGGGCGGATGTGCTCGGCCCCGTCGTCCTGGAACTGGGGGAGGCCGCTCGGGTCGAGCACTGGACCTTGAGGACCCATCATCATCGGTGGGAGCCCAGTCCCCTTCATCAGCTGCTCTTTCACACGCTGAATCCGGGCCTGGTTGTTTCTCACGAAGTCGTAGATCGGCTCGTCGCGGCCCGTCTGGCAGATGCGCAGGTACTGTTCGAGCGTGATGCGCCCGGTGTCGAGCAGCGGCTGGGCAAACGCAACGCGACCCGCGAGCGTCTTGGTGACTGGGTTGACGGCCTCCACCGCGTACCTGGCCACCTTGCCGATGCTCGCCTGAGAGAAGGACCGGGCCGCCCACGCGGAGCCCTTGCCGGTGATTACCGCGACCCGCTCGCTCCGGGCGAAAAGCTGGTACATTTTGAGAATGTTTGTTCTATCGGTCTCCACCATTCGCTCGTAGCTGGCCTGCATCCGAGAGTGGAACTCGACGGCCTGGGCTCGTAGCAAGGCCATCGCCTGTGCCGGCATGCCCTTGCTCGTCTCGCCCACCACGACGTCGTTCATCGACACGCGCTGGCGCATCCACGTGACGCACATCTGGGCCCACTCGACGATGGCGGGCGAGATGGCGACGTTCTCTTTTGCCTGGGGAGGCACCGTGCCGTCGAACTCGACCACGTTGAGGGCGCCCGTGAGCTTGGTGGCGGTGATGTTCGCGCCGCGCGGCACGTAGAGGTTCTGGAGCCCTCCGCTATTGATGGCGCTCGCCATGATGGTCGCCGACAGGTCCACGCCCTCCTGTAGGCTGAGCAGGTCGAAGAACGCCGTGTGCCCGTCGATCAACCCAGGGATGTACTCGGGGGAGGCGAACGCTGCCATGAGCGACGCTTCGCCCTTTGAGTCCTGATAGGGGTAGCCAGCGTTGCCGGTGACGGGCTGCTCACCATCGGCTGCCGGAGACCTCACGGCGCCCGAGTCGAACAGAATCGTCTCCGCGTCGACGAAGCGGATCAACCGGCCCGCGGGACACGCCGACGTCGGGAGGTGACGCAGCTCCCAGACGTAGACTTCGTCGCTGGTCGAGTCGACGCGAGCCTGGTTGCGCCTCCGAAGCTCGAAGACGTCGGACGCGCCGTTGGCATCGGCCGCTACGTCGCGATGGACGCTCGCAGACTTCAGGCGGTCGGCGTGCTCCGGGTAGTCGGCGGCCAACTCCCACTTCGAGACGCGGCGCCTCCAGCACATCCACCGGTGCGAGCCGACGTCCTGCACGTCCGGGTCGACGACGAAATCGAACGGCGTCAGCACGTAGACGCGCACGTCGCCCTGCTTGATGGCGCGACCCGCCTCGTCGACCATCTCGTCGGCGCCGACTCGAGCGTCCCAGTCCTGGAGAAGGCAGACCTCGGACATCAGAATCATCGTCAGCGCGGCCTGGGCCTCGAGCTCTGGGGTGCGAAGGTCGCGCTCGCACGCGTCGTTGAGCGCGTCAGCGAACTGGGCCTGCGCGAGGGAGTCGAAGTCGCTCGAGGTTGGGACGGCTTTGATGGCCGGCTTGGTCCCGGTGATGAGGACACACGCCTGATTCGCGAGTGACGCGAAGTGGTTGACGGTGATGTTGAGCAGCTCGCCCTGCTCACCACTGGCGCCGATGCGGCTCGCGTCGCTGTCGCCGCGGGGCCCGTAGCCCTGCCAGCAGATCCAGTTGCGCCGCATCTTCTCGGCGCGCCCGCTGACGCGCAGGCTCTCGCGGTACTTGCGGATTCGGCTCAGCGCGCCCGAGACAGCCTCGCGTGACTTGGGGTTGCCGGCGAAGTACTCCGACTCTCGAGGCTGCTCTCCGCCGCTGGCGACGATGCTCATGCAAACCTCTTGAGGGCGGTGAGTGCGTAGCGAAGGTCCTCAGGCGTGGCGCTCGGTACTCTCTTGGCCTCCGTTCTCGAGGACCTGGCGCGTGCCTGGCGCAGCGACGGGAGGAGTCGGCTCATCGACGTGCCATCGCCGACTCGTCGAGCAGTAGGTAGAGATGCCCCATGTCTATACAGCGCACGTAGCCTTGCGGCTCGGCGACCACCTTGGGCTCGCTCACGATTGCACCCACGCGCCGAAGCGGAACCGGGTCGAGTGCTGGGCCTTCTTTGGCTCACCGCCCCACAACTTCGTCCGGCCAGCGTCGTCCTTCCAGGTGTGGAACCCCTCGTGCCCGGAGTCGAGCTGACACCGAACCGTGTGGGTGCTCCCGTAGTGGACGTGACGAGAAGTGGACTCAGCTTCGCAGCGGTTGAGGTCACTCATGCGCCTGGAAGAGTGTCACTGACTCTTACCTGCGTCAAGGTCGCCACGTATTGGGTCAGCACGTGGCCAGCTGGGGTAGGACCAAGCTCCGTAGACCTGGACTGCCGGTTGTTCGCCCGGCCTCAGAATCGCCTACCCGTGAGGCCGGACGCAAGAGCCGAGAGCCCCGTGAGTGCAGTGGACTGCACCTGGGCGCCCACGAAAACGTCTCGAGGCGGGACCGGGCGGCAGTCACGGTGCCAGCGCACGTTGCGGCCGAGGTAGACGAGGCAGTCGACGCCCTCACCGTGGTCGAGGCTGGTGCGCTCCCACTCGGTGCGAGCCTTATTCCACAGCGTGCCCGACATCTGCGCAAGCAGCCGCTTGCACCGCGGGTGCACGATGAGCCGTCGCTGGCGGATGAGCATATTGAGGTTGTCTACCTGGAGGTGCTTGTCGGCCTTGTCCGTGGGCATGATGGCGTACCCGTGGGGGCCAGACATCTCGGCGAGGAGCTGCACATCGTTGTCGCCGACGCGAAGGTATGGCTGTCGAGGTGCCTTGTCGGAGATGCATTTGGACAACCAGACGTCAGGCACCGTGCGCTCGAGAAAATCCTTCGCGCCCAGCAACGTGCCGTCGAAGCGGTCGGCGCCGTACAACCGCAGCTCGATGGCCTTCGCGTCGGCGGCAATCTCCGACAACGTCTTCGCTCGCCACTCGCACTCCTCCTCGACGACGATGCGACTCGACGCCACGTCGTGCCACCCCCAGATGCCGAAGCTCGGGTCAGGCTGCCAGCCCCAGTCGAAGCTGACGTACGCGTCGAAATGGGGCGGGCGAGGCGTCTCGAGCACGCACTCACGCTGCGCGGCCTCGTCCCACGACGGGAGGGCTGCCCGTGACTCTTCGGCCACCACCTCGGCCAGGTACTCGCGTCGCCAGTACGTCGAGCGCTGCACCTCCTCGTCGGTGTACCCGAGCCGACTGGCCTCTCGGTGGACGACAGCCTGCACGCCCGCGGGGCCGAGCCGGGGGTTGGAGTGGATTGTCGCGTGGACGCCGACTCCGTTGGCGCGCGCGGCCTGGTAGCGCTGGAGGAACGGGTGCGCCGGCGTCTCTGGCGGCGTGCTGAGGTAGAGCACCTTGCCGTTGGTGGTGGTGAGCTGAGGCAGCAGTGCGGCCTCGACGCGCTCGAGGTCCGCGTAGAACGCCGACTCGTCGAGGATTACCAGGTGAGCGCGCGGGCCTCTGAGCCGGTCGAACTGCTCGTTGTCGGTCCCGGCCCAGGTGATTGTCGAGCCGTTGCGCCACTGCACAACGCCGTGCTCCTCAGACACCTTCGGGCGCAGCTCGTCAGGACAGTCGGCGAGGATGAGCGCGAGCGTCGGCACGATGGCGGCTCGCGCTGACTTGCCTGTGAGCATCGCGTACCGGACGATGCTCCCGGCTCCGCGCACGCACGTCTCGCAGGCGAGGGCGAGGGCGGCGAAGGACTTGCCGCGCTGGCGTCCCACGAGCCAGACGTTGGGCTCGTTCGTCGTCTGCACGCGACGCACCCAACCCTCTTGCTCGGCGTCGCCGCGACAGAGCAGCGAGACGACTTCTCCGCGGCGCCACAGCTCACGACGCAGCTCCCGACGCAGGGCGAGTCTGTCGCTGGCGAGTCTGTCGCTCATCACCCGCTGCACCACCAGCAGCTCGCCTGACCTCGGCGCGAGACACACGCCGGAGCTTGGGTCGACGGCCGGTGGAGGTCGGGCCTCACGGCGTCCACCGCCTGAACCCGAGCGCCCACACCCACGGGTTCTCGGCCCACGACCCCGGGCCGTTGATGGCTCCCCAGATGAGCCTGTAGCAGTCTCGGGGTGTCCAGTCGCCCGTGTTCGCCGGGGCGCCGGGGTAGCCCGCCCGCCGGCATCCGTCGACGGAGGCGTGGCCTTTCAACAGCGCCTGGCTCGCGGTCAGAGAGTCCGCGCCCTCAGCCACAGCGTCGGCCTCGCTGATGGCCTGGACCCGCTCGACTCGCACCGACGTCAGCTCCAGCGTGATGCGCGAGAGTGCGCGAGGCATGAAGATCGACGGCGTCCATCGCATCTCTGCGACCGGCGATCCGTCGCTGCGCCTCGGTGGGTCGCCATCGGCGCGATACACCGTGCGGATGCCGTTCCCTGTGAGTCGACCGAAGGTCTCGCGCCCCCAGAGCCTGTCACCCGGCCCGCCGAAGGGGCTCCGCTCTGTGCGGCCGTCTGCGGTGCAGTCCCAGCCTCCGCAAGCCGTCTCATAGGAGTCGACCTGCTCACAGAGGTATCGGACACACTTTGGCCGGTGCACGACTCTGCGGGCGCCCCACCAAAACGGCTGAGCGACGTCCTCGACGGTGCCATTCACGAGTCGCCGCGTCTGGGTCTTGGTGCCGGCGAGGAGGGCGCGAACCATCGGCGCCGAGAACAGAATGGGGCGCTCCATCACCCACCACATTTCGCCTTGGCCAGGGCATCGAGAGCTCGGCACTGGTCGCACCAGGACTCGGCCGGCTCGTTGCGGTCGGCGCAGCCGTCACCCGCGACGATCAACCCGCAATCCAGCCCCAGCCTTTCCAACGCCGCGACCAGCTCGGCCTTCTCGTTCGTCAGCCTCTCGACGTCGGCCTGGGCGGCCTCGGCAAGGTCCTTCCACACGGCTGCACGGGCGCTGGCTTTGACGGCTCCGTCGTGCTCGGCCTCGACCTCTCGCCACGCCTCAGTGGCGTCGGCTTCGGCCTCATCGAGCGCCCGGGTGGTGGCGAGGAGGATTTCCACGTCGACCATCAGGCCTGACGCCTTGTCGCGCGACAGATGCTCGACTACGGCAGTCGTCAGCGGCTTCGCGTAGCTCACGACCACCTCCAGCCGGCCGCGGCGAGGAGCGCGCGGGCGCGCTCGATCGGCGTTTGCTCGGGTGATGAGGCCGCCTTCAGCTTCTGCTTCACATCGCTCATTTCCGGCTCCTTTGCGTCGGTGAATGGAGGCGGCCGGACTCGAACCGGCCCCCGGCACCGACTTCACCGGGTCCACCAGGCCTCCAAAAACAGCACGCTCGCGAGGAGGGGGGACCTGCGAGCGTGCTGCCGTGCTGCGACTGCTCCGTGGGTTCGCCCCGATGAGAGGCGGTTTCCCACCCACGGTGGGGAGAACTCATGCGGCCGGTGGCGTTGGCTTCGGGTCTGGCACCGGCTCCTCGGCCGGCTCCTGTTGCGGACGCGGCGCCGCCTTCGCGCCGGCCTGGGTGCGAGTCATCTGCATGCGGATCGGCTTCTTTCGAGGCAGGTGGACCTCGACCGTAGTCGACTTCGCGATGTCCGGCGACCCGCGCACGCGGATGGCCGTCGACTGCTCTCCCGTGAATGAGTCGGAGAACGGAGCCGGGAACAGCGTCACACGCTTGCCGAGCCACTGGTCAGTCTCGCGCCCCCACATGCCCTTGAGGCACTCAGAGTTGGTCCGATTCAACACCCAGAGCTTCGGCGTCTCCGCAAAGCCGACGATGCCCTTGGCCTTGGTGCCGCCACCATCGACCGCCAGCTCCTCGAGCTTGATGCTCGCGATGGTGAGCGTCACGTCTCGGCCCTTGAATTCGGCTGACTTCAGAAATCGACTCGGAAACAGCAGGGAAACGTCCATGGTCAGTCCTCCAGAAACTTGAGGTCGGGGTCAACGGTGTCTTCGGCGTCGTCAAGCGGTCGGGCCCATCGCGGGAGCTGCAACGGCATCTCGGTGGCAGCGTAGCCAGGCCAGAAGTTGTCGCGCTGGCACACGTGCAGCAGGTCGAGCAACTCTCGGTACCGGGCCCGACCGAGGTTGAGCGTCTCCTCGTCGGCTCGGTACACCTGCACCACGTGCGGCGCCGCGACCTCCACCACCACCCAGGCCCACGGCAGCTCCCGGCCCGTCATCTCTCGGTAGCCGTCGACGTACCATGCCGCCTGCACGTGGTACTCGAGCCGGATGACCTCGCGGGCAAACCCAGTGGGCGAGCCGTCTCGAGCCGTCTTGAGGTCGACGATTCCCTCGGGGCCGACGGCGTCTAGCCGTCCCTTGCACGCCACCTCGTAGCCCTCGAGCCCGTTGACCTCGGGCCGTCGGTGCGTCCACTGAATCATCTGCTCAGTGAGGCACCCGGTGAGGTAGCGCGCGGCCGGCTGGTGCGCCCTCACCGCTAGAGCCAGCGTCTGCGCCAGCTCAGCTTCACCGCGCTTGAGCACCTCGACGCTCGCCGACAGCATGCGTGCCTCGAACTCCTCCCAATCCTTTCCTCGGCGCGGATGTGGCCAGACCGAGTACCGAGCCGCGAACGTCTCAGGCTCCAGCGTCGCCACGTGCGTCGCCCGGCCGCGCTTGAGAGTCGCCGTGTCTGGTCGCCCATTCGTCGTCGCGTGGAGGTAGTGGGCCGGCGACTTCGAGAGCCATTTGAGCGTGCTCCAGTTGAGCGCCGGAATCTCGATGTAGTCCTCGAACGTCTCGGGCGGCACGTAGAGGAGTCGCTTCTTGGGTCGCTCAGTCAGCACGGCCACCTCGTGCGGAGTCGAGCAGTGTTGACCTCGAGACGTTGCCGAGGTGCTGGGGCTCCTGGTGTGCATCGAGGCCATCGGCGATAGCGCGCGAGTAGAAGGCGACGTCGTCGTGGAACTCTCCATCTCCGTCGATGGCGAGCGAACGCGCCACATGTAGCGCCACCACCGTCAGCGCCAGGTCTCTCTCGAGGTCCGTGGCCGGGTGCCGCAGCGTGCGCAGCGCCTTCACCGCTTCGTCGACTGTCATCGTCGGGCCCTCTCGCTGATTCGAACGCCGTCGTGGAACCGCTTGCCAGCCACCAACTGACCGCACCGATGGCAGCTGTAGAAAATAGCCGTCGCCTCCATCCCAGGCGCCCAGTGCCGGTGCCCGAGGAGCCAGCAAATCAGTCTTCGCATCGTGCCTCCCATGCCTCTCGTGCCCTCTCGCACGCCAGCTCGTCGGCATCCTCGTCTCGGTACCACTCGTCCACGTCGGCGCACTCCTCGACCTGACGCACAGCGAGGCGGGCCTCGTCCTCGGTGAGTGTCCACGGCACGTCGCCCTGCCACGTCGCCGTCGAGACCGCGCTGTCCTCCACCAGCACCTCGAGCTCGTAGGTCTCGTAGCCCTCGTCGCACGCGCAGACGAGCGGGAGGTGGCGCTCCACCTCGAGCCGCGTCTCTCCGGTGGACAGCGCGGGCTCCGGCAGCGTCGTCAGGTAGCGGTCGAGGTCGGTCACGGCGCCTCCCAGTCGGCTGGTCGAGGGCACACGTGCGCGTAACCTGACTCGAGCAGCGCCACCGGGTTGCGGATTTGGGCTCGGTGAATCGGACTCGGCCGCTTGAGACACACGGTGAATTTCCAGCCCTCGGGCGGCGCGTCCTGCACGTCCGACAACATCGTCTGGTACTCACCCCGGAGCGGAGTCGTCGAATGGACGGCCTCGTACTCGAGCGGGTCGGAGTCGCCGACTGCGTGACGGAGCCAGGCGACTCGGAGGACTGCTACGGACTCAGACGACGGGGCGGTGTAGATGTATAGACCTGGGCGCACGGTGAGACCTCGGGTGGAGATTGTGTTGGGTGTGGCGTCGGCGTCGGCGTGGGCGTTGGCGAAGGCGTAGGCGTAGGCGTCGGCGTCGGCGTAGGCGTAGGCGTCGGCGGAGGCGTAGGCGTCGGCGTCGGCGTAGGCGTCGGCGAAGGCGTAGGCGAAGGCGTAGGCGTAGGCGTCGGCGTCGGCGTAGGCGTCGGCGAAGGCGTAGGCGTCGGCGAAGGCGTAGGCGTCGACGTAGGCGTGGGCGTGGGCGTGGGCGTGGGCGTCGGCGTCGGCGTAGGCGTGGGCGTGGGCGTGGGCGTCGTCGGATGGCCGGCCCCACCACCAATCATCCGGCCCGCGCTCAGCCGACTCGTCTCGAGCTACCTCGAGTCCCTCACGACAGGCCTGGAGACTCACGGCGTCCGTGCTCATCGGAGCGCCTCGTGCGCGAACTGCTGCAGCCTGTCTCTGCGAGCCTGTGCCGCGGCGGCCCTGTCCTCCACCAGCAGTACCTGCGAGTCGGTAATGCCAGCGGCCGTCAGGGCAGCTCGGGCGTGACGCGTCTCCTCGTCACACCGGTCCACCTCGGCCCCGAGACACCCAGCGTAGTTCGTGCGCGCATAAAAGAGCATCTCCGAGTACATCTTGATGCCCTCCTCGGCCCGGCGCGACGGCATAAGCGCCGTGGCGGTGACCATGTGTGGCTCAGCTGCCTCGAGCGCCACGACGAGCCGGTGGGCTGGGAGGCAGAGCGGAGCGTTGGCGTAGAGCCACGTCTCCGTCCGGGACGCCAGGGGGCCGACGTTCGCGGCGCTCATCGCCGCACCCGGCCAGCCGAGTCGACCACGTGCACAGCGCCGCCCTCCACAGCCGCCGTCAGTCTCCTCAGTTCCTCGCACCGCTCGTTGTCGCTCATGTTCGTCTCCTCCTGTACTCCGGGCGGGGCTCGAACCCGCGACCCCCAGCTTAGAAGGCTGGTGCTCTATCCAACTGAGCTACCGGAGCGAACTGCTACT
>Ga0302291_10000033_pt1 | contig 30498 bp, 20 predicted proteins | sample III_Fen_N1_4_FD_194548 | JGI IMG/M metagenome (GOLD analysis project Ga0302291, IMG submission 194548) | Peat permafrost microbial communities from Stordalen Mire near Abisko, Sweden - III_Fen_N1_4 | ecosystem: Environmental > Terrestrial > Soil > Wetlands > Permafrost | place: Sweden: Abisko... | reverse complement strand
CGCCAGGGTCGAGAGAATCGACTCGCGCGCCGGCCGGTTCGGATCCATGAGGCCGTAGAACCGGAGGGGTACCCGGCCGTCGTCGAAGCTCGTGATCTGGCGGTCAACGATGTACCGGTAGGCGGGTGTTCCGGCCGCGGGTGGGCTCGTGTCAGCCGGCGGCAGCCGGTTGGCCCGGTGCAGGTCACCCGCGCTGAACGACATGCCGCCGCACAGGCCATTCGCCGCGTCGCCGACGTCCAGCGTGGCGATGTCACCCAGCCTGAACTCGCGGAGCGGGCTGTGCGGGAACGAGTTTGCGAAGTGGAAACCGTTGATCTCCGGCTCGAAGTCAGGGACCCTGACGCTCGTCATGTCGCCGGTGCCTCCGATTGGGACGCTGCCTTGTCAACTCTCCTCGAACCTGGACTCCGCAGGATGTCCAGCGTTGAGGACGGCGGTTCTCTGAGCCGCCCGCTCGTGATCTCGGACACTCCGCCGCAACGCCTCGGACTCCCCCACCACGAGTCCACGCTGGGCTACGGCGTCAACCGAACTCCGATTCCGAGGTAGGCCGCACGCCACCGGCATGCTGGATGCAGGCTCGGGCGTGATCGGACAGCCGCGGTGCTCCGCTCCTTCCGGGCGCGCCAATCGTCCCATGCGATGTCAACCGGGGGCATCAGGCGGCACGGCCGAGCGCGCCGCCTACGCCTGCTCAGCTGCCACGGGAGGGCGAGCTACGGTTGCGAGGGCGTGGCGGGTTCCGTCGGCGACGTCTCGGGAAGGAAGACGACGCCGGCAGCCAGATGGTCGACAAGCGCTCGGAACTCGCTGCGATCAAGTCCTGCCGAGCAGGCCTCGATGTCGATCCAGCCCCGCGCGTTCGGCCGCCCGATCCACCACGCTCGGTGTGCATCGCACCCGGGCTGCACCATGACGCCGGTGAGCTGCGTGCCGACCGGCACCTCGACGATCTGGAGCGCGGCCGGCATCCCGTCGATGATGGCGGACCAGCCACCCGGCGGCTCGACGTCGGTGATGTCCATCGGGCCCGGATAGATCGCCACCGTGGCCAGCATCTGCCCTGGCGCCAGGTGCACCTCATCGACGCACTTGACGGCCGTCGCACCCGACCCGCAGACCCCCGCGACGTCAAAGTTGGCCAAGGCCGCCAACGGCGTGCCCCCGAGCCCGGCCGCATCAAGCGGGACGACGTGCCAGCCCACGGGTGCGCGCAATGAGAAGCCCAGGAACGAGATTACGTCGCCGGACGCGAGCGAGCCCGGTGTCGGCGAGACCGCGGGGTGACCGCTCGCGTACAGGGACGTCGCCGATGGGCTCGGACTGGCGCCGACTCCTGCGGCCCCGGTGTCGGGGGCGCCGGGCCGAAGTGCGAGGCCGGCGAGCGCCGCGATCCCGCCAAGGACCACCAGGGCCGTCAGCAGGGCGCCAAGCCGGTCGGGTCTCGACACCCGCAGCCGCCCGGGCCTCGTCGTGAGCGGCACCACGGTCGTCGACCCGATCGGGAGCGCCAACGGGCGAGCCCGCTTGGGCTCATCAGGCGGCCCCACGCGAAGGATCGTCTTGAGCTGGGCATCATTCATTGATCGGACCCTTCCCGTGTGACCAACTGTGCCCTGAGCGTGGCCAGACCGCGACTGGCGAGCGTCCGTGCCGCTCCGGGCGTGATCCCCATCGCGGCAGCGACGTCCTCGAACGACAAGTCGAGGCGGTACCGGAGCAGGAGCGCGGCGCGCTGACGGGCGGACAGCCGGTCGACGGCGGTCCAGACCGTCAGGCGATCGTTCTCCTCCCCAAGCGAGGGCGTGGGGGGCGGAAGAAGCCGCAGGCGAAGATCGCGGATCCGCCGCGCCAGGCGGTGGCGATCCATCGCGAGGCGATAGGTGGTCGATGCCAGCCACGCCCGTGGATCCCGGACCTGGTCCCCCTCGCACAGTCCGCGCCAGAGACGGATGAACGCCTCCTGCACGGCATCCCAAGCCTCGTCCTCGTCGAGGCCAAGACGCATGGCCAAGCCGACCAGCGCGGTGGCATTGTCGGCGTGGGCGCGCTCGACGACACGGCGCGCACTCGCATCAGCAGCAGCGCGCAGATCCAGCGGAAGCGTCTCGCCCGTCTTGCCCAAGATCACGACCATAGACGCTCGAGCAGGGCCAAAACGCATCGTCCGGCCGCAACCGTCTTGCGACCGGCCGGACTGATCATCCCATGACCTTCTCGTCAAGCTCCAACTGGTTCGCGCTCATCGTCGGACGGTGTCCCGTCACCCTCCCTGCGCCACGTAGCCAGGTCGCGGGTTCTGCCAAGCGGGTTCTGCCAACAGGGGCGAGCAAGGCCTTCCGACCGGAACCCGGGACTCGGATACGCGCAAGGCTCGAGGCGGGCTACCGCGACTCGCGGGTCCTGGTCTCGCGCGCGGCCCAGCCGCCCACATTTGGCCGCATCCTCGCGCGGATCGAGGAGAACGCCGCTCTGCTCTGACCCGGCAAGATGCGACGGCCCGGGTGCACAGTTATCTGCTGTAGCGGCGGGAGCCGCCAGCTGAAGGGTCGATTCGGGAAGGGTTCGCCCGCTCGTGTAGAGCAGCTGTCTGAACTCATCTGCTATTCTCGGCGCCCGCGCCGACATAGCTCAGCGGTAGAGCAGCTGTTTCGTAAACAGCAGGTCCTCGGTTCAAATCCGAGTGTCGGCTCCACTCCCCCTCACGACTCCCCGCTCCGGCACGTCGAGTCCCGCCGAGGATCAGGCCGTAAGGCAGTCGGGTTGGCCGTCAGATCCGGGGACCGTTGACATGAGGGATCGACGACGGGCGCCCGGTCGATCCAGACGCCCGTCGCGTGCTGTTCAAAGCGAGCCGGGTTCGTCGCCCGGCCGGGCAGGCTATTTGGCGGGGATCAGCGTGACCTGGTTCTCGCCGCCGGCCGCCTTCAGCGTGAGGATGTTCCCCGACTGGCCGTACGTCGTCGAGGCCTGGAGGGCGGCCAGGAACTGCTGCTCCTGGTCGTTCACCGCCTGGTCCGCGCACGCCCGCATCGTCGACGCGAGGGGGCCGATCTTGAGGGTGGTGCCGTTCAGGGTGTACGGGCCGCTATAGGTGTTGCAGCCGGCGGATCCCGAAACCTGGTCGGGCGTGAAGATCGCGGTGAGCGTGCTGCCCGTGACCGGCGAGACCACGGCCTGCTTGCCGTTGTTGTAGCCGGTCACGTCCCACGAGCCCTCGAGCGGGTTCGCTGCAGCGGCCGAATAGACGAGGATCGACTTGCCGGCGCTGTCGAACATCGTCAGCGTGTCGCTGGTCGCCGTGAAGGTGGCGGCCTTCGCCAGGTTGCCCAGGTACGCCTGCTCGAGCGAGGTCTTGGCGGGATCGCAGGCCATCGCGGTGGTGGCGGCGGCGCCGACCTTGATCGTCGCGCCCGAGATCGTGACCGGGGCGTTGTAGACGTTGCAGCCGGCGAAGCCGTTCACCTTGCCGTCGGCGAACGTCGCGTCCACCCGCGTCCCGGCTGGGACGTTGGTGGCGGTACCCGAGACGTCGTATGTCTTGAGGGCCCAGCTCGTCCCGTCGATCGTCCCGCCGGTCCCGCCGGTCCCGCCTGTGGTCGAGCAGGCGGTCACGGTGAAGGCGACGGCCGCCATGGCCAGCCCGATGATGATCCTGCGCATGTGCGCCTCCTTCGAAGGATGGGTGTCAGAGAAGGGTCTCGAACCGGGCGACACGACCCGGCATCGTCGCGGTCCGGGCGGCACGTTAGCATAGGGGTCCACGGCTGGCCCTGACCCGTCCACAGGCCGATGAAACACGGACCGCATCGGGTGCCGGGGGCCTGCCGTCCTCAGAGTGAGGCGCGATCGCCACCGACCGGAGGATCCCTCGATGCCAAACGGCCAACCGAACATCGTCGTCTTCTGGGGCGACGACATCGGGATCACGAACCTCAGCTGCTACAGCGACGGCCTGATGGGCTACCGCACGCCGAACATCGACCGAGTGGCCGACGAGGGCATGCGGTTCACCGACTCCTATGGCGAGCAGAGCTGCACCGCCGGTCGGTCGGCGTTCATCACGGGACAGAGCGTCTATCGAACCGGACTGTCCAAGGTGGGGTTTCCAGGCTCCGACATCGGCATGCCGGACGAGGACCCGACGATCGCGGAGCTGCTCAAGCCGCTCGGCTACGCCACCGGGCAGTACGGCAAGAACCACCTCGGCGACCAGGACAGGCACCTCCCGACGGCCCATGGCTTCGACGAGTTCTTCGGCAATCTCTACCACCTCAACGCCGAGGAGGAGCCGGAGCACCCGGACTACCCGAAGCCCGAGGACTTCCCGGACTTCAAGGAGAACTACGGGCCGCGGGGCGTCCTTCGCAGCCGGGCGAACCCGGACGGCACGCAGACGATCGAGGACACGGGACCGCTCACGAAGAAGCGGATGGAGACGATCGACGACGAGATCATCGACGGCGCCATCGACTTCATCGAGCGCAAGCACGCCGAGGACGTCCCGTTCTTCCTGTGGCTCAACACGACCCACATGCACTTCCGGACCCACCCCAAGCCGGAGTCCGTCGGCCAGTCGGGCCGCTGGCAGTCCGAGTACCACGACGTGATGATCGACCACGACCGCCACGTGGGGCAGGTGCTGGACGCGCTCGATGAGCTGGGCATCGCGGACGACACGATCTTCATCTACTCGACCGACAACGGCCCGCACATGAACAGCTGGCCGGACGGGGCGATGACGCCGTTCCGCTCCGAGAAGAACACCAACTGGGAGGGTGCCTTCCGCGTCCCGCAGGTCATCCGCTGGCCGGGCCACATCGCCGCCAACTCGGTCTCGAACGACATTATCTGCATGATGGACTGGCTGCCCACGCTGTTGGCGGCTGCCGGCGACTCGGACATCAAGGAAAGGCTGCTCAGCGGGGTCGAGGTCGGCAGCAAGACCTTCCGCGTCCACCTCGATGGCTACAACTTCCTGCCGTATCTCACCGGTGAGACGGACAAGGGCCCGCGGGTCGAGTTCTTCTACTTCAGCGACGACGGCGACCTCGTCGCCACGCGCTACGACAACTGGAAGCTCGTCTTCGCTGAGCAGCGCATCCCCGGCACGCTCCAGGTGTGGGCCGAGCCGTTCGTCATGCTCCGGGTGCCGCTGATGTTCAATCTCCGCACCGATCCCTTCGAGCGGGCGCACACCACGTCCAACACGTACTACGACTGGCTCCTCGACCGGGCCTACCTCGTCCTCCCGTCCCAGCGGATCGTGGGCGAGTTCCTGGCGACGTTCATGCAGTTCCCGCCACGCATGAAGGCGGCGAGCTTCACCATCGACCAGGTGCTGGCCAAGATGGAAGCGGCGATGCAGGGTGGCCGCTGAGACGCGGGCGGGGCATCTTCCGTCCTGGCGCGCGGGGGACGCACGGCGCGCGATCCTCGCGTTCCTCGAGCGGGTAACGGCGGAGGGATCCGCGGAGTTCGTGCCGCCGTCTGCCCGAGTCGCCGTGTTCGACAACGACGGCACGCTGTGGTGCGAGCGGCCGGTCTACCCGCAGGCCCTGTTCCTGCTGGACCGCCTCCGCGAACAGGCCGCCACGGACGCGGAGCTCGCGGCACGGCCGGTCGTCCGGGCGCTCCTCTCGGGTGACCTGAACGGCGCGTTCGCGCTCGGGCTGGACGCTGTCGCGGGGGTCGCCCTCAACACTCATGCGGGGTACTCCGTGGACGAGTTCGCCTCGGCGGCGGCCGCCTGGCTGGAATCGGCCGTCGATCCGCGGTTCGGCGTCCCGTACACGCGGCTCGCATACCGCCCGATGCTCGAGCTGCTGGATTTGCTTCGCTCGCGCTCCTTCCGGGTGTTCATCGTCACCGGCGGCGGCGTGGAGTTCGTGCGCGCGATCAGCGAGCCCGTCTACGGCGTGCCTCCCGACGACGTCGTCGGGACGGCCGTCGAGGTGGACGTGCAGCGGCGGGACGGGCGCATGGAGCTCGTCCGGCGGGCGGCGCTGGCCGGCGGGACCGTCAACGAGGGCGAGCCGAAGCCGCGCGCTATCCAGGCGCACATCGGCCGGCGCCCGATCCTCGCCGCCGGCAACTCGGCGGGCGACGCGGAGATGATCGAGTACGCCACGACGGGCCGGCCGCCATCCCTCGGCCTCGTCATCGAACATGACGACGCCGAACGCGAGTACGCCTACGAGGGTCGATCCGCCACCGACCCCACCGCTGAGCCGGTCCTCGAGTCCGCCGCACGCCACGGCTGGACGGTCGTGAGCATGCGCCGGTCCTGGTCGACGATCTTCGGGCCGTAGACTGCGCCGGTGATCGATCCCGCGCGCATCGCCCCACCGCGCTTCCATGTCATGGCCAAGCCGACGGGCGCGATCTGCAACCTCGCCTGCTCGTACTGCTTCTTCCTGGACAAGGAGGCCGCGTACCCCGGGTCGTCGTTCCGGATGCCGGACGACGTGCTCGAGACGTACGTGCGGGACCTCATCGCATCGCACCAGTCCGACGAGGTCACGTTCGCCTGGCAGGGTGGCGAGCCGACGCTCATGGGGATCGACTTCTTCCGGCGCGCGGTCGCCTTCCAGGAGCAGTACCGCCGCCCGGGGATGGTGATCGAGAACACGCTCCAGACGAACGGGACCCGCATCGACGAGGCATGGGCGACGTTCCTCGCCGAGCATCGGTTCCTGATCGGGATCTCCATCGACGGCCCACGCGAGGTCCACGACGGCAACCGCGTGGACAAGGGCGGCAACGCGACCTTCGACCACGTCATGCGGGGCCTTCGGTTGCTCCAGGCGCACGCCGTGGAGTACAACGTCCTGACGACGGTCAACGGACTCAACGGGGACTATCCGCTGGAGGTCTATCGCTTCCTCCGCGACGAGGTCGGGACCACCTGGATGCAGTTCATCCCGGTGGTCGAGCGCCTGGATGACGCGGGCCGGCCGGACCCGATGAACGGCATGCACGCCTCCGATCGGTCCGTGAAGCCGGAGCAGTTCGGGCGGTTCCTGACGACGATCTGGGACGAGTGGGTCCACAACGACGTGGGCACGGTCTTCGTCCAGACGTTCGAGGCCGCACTGCGCAACTTCTACGGCGCGGCGGGCTCCGGGCTGTGCGTGTTCAACGAGACGTGCGGTGCGGGTCTCGCCCTCGAGCACGCGGGCGACCTGTACTCCTGCGATCACTTCGTCGAGCCCCAGCACAAGCTCGGCAACATCCGCGACCTCCCGATGCTGGACATGGTGGGCTCGCCGCAGCAGCAGGCGTTCGGGGCGGCCAAGCGCGACACGCTCCCGCCGATGTGCCAGATGTGCGACGTGCGGTTCGCATGCCACGGCGAGTGCCCGAAGAACCGGTTCCTCATGACGCCCGAGGGCGACCCCGGCCTCAACTACCTGTGCGCGGGCTACATGACGTTCTTTCGCCACATCGATCGCCCGGCGAAGGTCATCGTCCAGCTGCTCAGGACGAACCGCGAGGTGCGGGAGGTCATGCCGCTGCTCGCCCGCTTCGATGCCGAGGTCGCGCTGGCGATCACGCAGGCGAGCCGCAACGACCCGTGCCCGTGCGGCTCCGGGCGCAAGGTGAAGAAGTGCCACGGAGAGACCGTCGTGCGAGGCCGACACGACATGGCCTCGATCCCGCTCGGGACGCCTCGACCGCCGGTGGTCAGGGGAGTCGGAGCAGGCGCGACCGACGCCTGAGACGGCAGGGTCGGACTCGGGGCAGTCCTGGCGAGGTCAACGCCGGCCCCCTCTATCGCGAGGGCCTTGGCCCTGGCCCGCGGCCCGGTCGGTTGTCGCCGGCTCGCCCGCAGCCCGCGCTGCCTGCACCTCCGCCACGAGGATGTACCCGCTCGCCACACCCACCCACACGGGGAACAGGAGCACGATCCACTGCAGGAATGACAGGCTCAGCAGCATCACGAGCGCGATCACGTAGCCGGTGACCGTGAGCGCCCGCGGGAAAATAGCGGTGCGCCAGGCGATCGTGCAGGTCACGATCATGAACACCGCGGCGGCGCGCGCCGCCAGGACGAACAGGAACGAGAACGCCACCGAGCGCACGCTCTCGAGCGTGCGGGCGTCGAGCGGCGGGGCGGCGTCGAAGCGGTTGCCGGCCACCAGGCTCGCCATGACGGCCGCCGCCGCCCAGTACATCGCCACGAACAGCAGGCCGCTGCCGAGGAACACCGTCCCGAAGAACTGGTCCTCGCGCGCCCCGACGCGGGCCCGGATGACGCCGATGAACCACATGAACGCGATGCCGGCGAACGGGGCCAGGTAGAGCGCGGCGACCGTGATCGAGGGCAGGGCGTTGGCCTGGTACCAGGCGACGAGGGCGGCGGCGTCGAGGCCCTCCGGCGGCCGCTCGCTGACCAGCAGCAAGGACGCGGCGAACAGGACCGAGAACAGGATCCCGGCGAGCCCGGCCGAGCGGGGCGCCCTGCGCTCCAGCTGGCGGATCGCCGTGATCGGATCGTCGCTGATGGAATGACCGTCGGACGGTGCGCCCGGGCTGGACAACGATGCCTCCTGGTCCGCGCCGACCCGATGCCGGGCCACCTGCTGATGATGATGCATGCGGCCCAAAGCGGCCCGTGAGGCCGCTCTGGGCCCAAGAACTCCGTATCTGCGATCCTGCCTCGCAACGCACGAGAGGGGCACGAGTTGGGACGCCGCTCTCCGATCCGGATGGCAACGCTGCGCGAGGACGCCGTCGCCGGCCTCGTGCTCGGCGTGCAGAGCGTGCCCGACGGCCTCGCCACCGGGCTGCTCGCGGGGGTCAACCCGCTCTCGGGCCTCTACGCCTACCTGGTCGGAACGTTCACCGGCGCCCTGGTCACCAGCTCCTCGTTCATGGCCATCCAGGGGACCGGCGCGATGGCGATGATCGTGGCGGACGTCCCCGCGGTGCACACGGCCACCGACGCCGAGCGCGCCTTGTTCACGCTGTCGGTGCTCACGGGCCTGATCATGCTGGCAGCCGGGCTCCTGCGGCTCGGCTGGGTGCTGCGGTTCGTGTCCAACGCGGTGATGGTGGGGTTCATCAACGCGGTCGGCGTGAACATCGTGCTCGGGCAGCTCGCCAACTTCACCGGCTACAACGCCGAGGGCGCCAACCGCGTCGTCCGGGCGCTCAACACGTTCCTGAACCCGGGCGAGCTCCACCCGCAGACCCTCGTCATCGGGATCGCGACCATCGGGCTGATCCTCCTGTTCGAGCGGACGAGGATCGGTGCCCTCGGCCTCGTGGTGGCCGTCGTGATCACCTCGGCCGGCGCGCTGCTCCTCGGCTGGCAAGTCGCCATGCTCAACGACCTGGGCGTGGTCGCCAGCACGCTGCCGCGGCCGACGGCACCGCTGCTCGGCCTCGTGCGGGTGCTCCTCCTCCCAGCCGCGTCCCTCGCCTTCGTCGGCCTCGTCCAGGGGGCGAGCATCTCCGCGAACTTCCCCAACCCGGACGGGACCTACGGCGACGCGTCGCGCGACTTCATCGGGCAGGGCGCGGCCAACGTGGCGGCCGGCGTGCTCCAGGGGATGCCGGTCGGCGGGTCGGTCTCAGCGTCGGCGCTCAACAAGGCCGCGGGCGCGCTCGCGGCAGTCGCTCCTGATCGCGGGCGTCGTGATGGCCGTCGTGGTCGTCACCTTCGGCACGGCCGTCGGCTACCTCGCGATGCCCGCCCTCGCCGCCCGCTGATGCTCATCGGCTTCCGCACCGTCAAGCCGGCCGACCTGCAGTCCGTGTGGAGGACCGGCACGGTCCAGAAGGTCGTCCTGGTGGTGACGTTCACGCTCACCATGACCATCCCGCTCCAGTACGCGGTCCTGGTCGGGGTTGGGGTCTCGGTGATCCTGTACGTCGTCCGCCAGTCGAACAAGATCACCATCATGCGCTGGGAGCTCGACGCCGAGGGCCAGGTGATCGAGACGGCCCCGCCGGCGACGCTCGAGGCGGACGACGTTGTCGTCCTCCAGCCCTACGGGAGCCTGTTCTTCGCGGCCGCGCCGGTGTTCGAGACCCTCCTGCCGGCGGTGACCGACGCCTCGCGCAACAGCGTCGTGGTCGTGCGGCTGCGCGGGCGGACCGACCTCGGGACCACGTTCATGGACGTTCTCCTCCGCTATGCGCAGAGCCTGGCCGCCGCGGGCAGCAAGCTCGTCGTCGTGTCCACCAACGAGCGGATCGACGAGCAGCTGGGCGTCACGGGCATCACGGCGGTGATCGGCCCGGACAACGTCTATGCCGGCGACGCGCGGGTGGGTGCCGCCGTCCGGCGCGCCTATGACGACGCGCTGGCCTGGGTCGCGGCCAACCGGGACCGCGGCGGCAGCGGCCCGGCGTGATCGGTTGCCGGCCGGCAGGGCGCCGTCGGCAGTCGACGGCTGGCGGGTCCACAAGGCCGTGATTCCGCCGAGACGCGAGCATCGGCGACGGACTGCGCCGCCTCGCGGCCGACTCGTCCCGGGTGCGGGGTCGCACAGACCAAGAGGGAGGATCAGATGACGGCAACGATTGTGTCGGAGGGCGTTCGGAGCGCCCACGTGGCCCTGCTGGACACGCTGTCATTCGACGACGCACAGGACTTCGAGGACGCGAACCATGGCTTCATCGGCCGGCTCGACCCGTGCATCATCCGTGCCGCCGACGGCCGGGTGGTCTGGGACAACGAGTCGTACCGGGCGTTCCTCGAGGGCGAGGCGCCGGCGAGCGTCAACCCCAGCCTGTGGCGGCAGTCGATCCTCAACACGATCGACGGCCTGTTCGAGGTGGTGCCCGGCATCTACCAGGTCCGGGGCTTCGACCTCTCAAACATCACGTTCGTCGAGGGCGACACCGGCGTCCTCGTCATCGACCCGCTGATCAGCGTGGAGACCGCCGCGGCGGCCCTCGCGCTGTATCGCCTCCACCGAGGCGATCGGCCGGTGGTCGCGGTCGTCTACACCCATAGCCATGTCGACCACTTCGCCGGTGTCAAGGGGATCACGACGCAGGCTGACGTCGACGCAGGGTGGTGCCCGATCATCGCGCCCGACGGGTTCCTCGAGCACGCGGTGTCGGAGAACATCTACGCGGGCACCGCCATGACCCGTCGCGCGGCCTACATGTACGGGCCCGTGCTCGCGCGCGGCCCGGAGGGGCAAGTCGGTGCCAGGCTGGGCAAGACGACCTCCATCGGCACGATCTCGCTCATCGCTCCGAAGGACGTCATCGTGGCGACCGGCGAGGAGCGCGTCGTCGACGGGATCAGGATGGAGTTCCAGCTGACCCCGGGCACCGAGGCTCCGGCCGAGATGAACCTGCTGTTCCCGGACCATCGCGCCCTGTGCATGGCCGATAACGCGACCCACGTTCTCCACAACGTCCTGACCATCCGCGGCGCGCTCGTCCGCGATGCCCGTACCTGGTCGCGCTACATCACCGAAGCGATCGAGCTGTTCGGCGACCGGGCCGACGTCGAGTTCGCCTCGCACCACTGGCCGACCTGGGGCCGCGAGCGGTTCATCGCCTACCTCGAGCTCCAGCGTGACCTCTACGGCTACCTCCACGACCAGACCCTCCGGCTGCTGAACCATGGCCTGACGGGCATCGAGATCGCCGAGCAGATCGAGCTCCCGCCGGCGCTCGAGCGTGCCTGGCACGCCCGTGGCTACTACGGATCGGTGAGCCACAACGTCAAGGCCATCTACCAGCGCTACCTCGGCTGGTACGACGGCAACCCCGCACACCTCTGGCAGCACGTTCCCGTCGAGGCCGGCCGGCGGTACGTCGCTGCGATCGGCGGCGCGGACGCGGTCCCCGCACACGCACGCGCGGCGTTCGCGGATGGCGACTTCCGCTGGGTCGCGGAGCTCGTCAACCACCTCGTGTTCGCCGAGCCGGACAACGCCGCCGCCAAGGCGCTGCAGGCGGACGCGCTCGAGCAGCTCGGCTTCGGCTCGGAGAACGGCACCTGGCGTTCGGCGTACCTGTCCGGTGCCTTCGAGCTCCGCCACGGCTCGGTCGGCACGCCCGTCTCGACCACCTCGGCCGACTTCCTCGGCGCGCTCACGCCGGAGCAGATCTTCGACGCCATCGCGATCCGCGTGGACGGCCCTCGCGCCTGGGACGAGCGGCTCTCGATCGGCGTCGAACTGACCGACACAAACGGGGCCTACCGGCTCGACCTGCGCAACGGCGTGCTGGTCCACCGGCGGGCCTCCGTCGGCGGCGCCGACGTCACCGTGCGGACAGCGCGCGCGGCGCTCCCCCTCCTGCTCGCGGGCAGGACGGACGGCGCCGCGATCGACGGCGACCCGGGCGTGCTGGTGCGGCTCATGGGCATGCTGGAGGCGCCCGACCCGGACTTCACGATCGTCACGCCCTGAGGCCGCGAGTCGGGCTCCGCGCGACTGCGGTCTTTGTCGCGATGATTCGTCTCGGGCGGGTTCCGCTACGCGATCGCTGGTCGAATCGCGGGCGCACCACTGCTGGTACTTGAAATGCCCGTAAGTCGGGGTGCCAACCTGCATCGTGACGGATCGACGCGAGGCCGGCGGTCGCCGTGGTTCCAGCATCGTCCGGCCGTCGAGGAGGAGCATCCCCACCTGCTCGCGGCCATCGGGCAGGAACTCGAACGTGCGGTGGGCGGCGGCCAAGTCGAGCAGTGAGTCCGGCCACCGGCTGACGGATGGGCAGGGGCATGGGATGACGCTCCGCCGCTCGTGCGACGAGTCGCTCGCCAGCATGTTCCTACTTGTCAATTGACAAGTAGAGCCTCAGGTCCGCACTCCGACGCAGGCAATTTGATGATGGCCGCATTGCTGCTATGCTGCATTGCATGAAGACGCACCTGCTGACCGTCCAGTCGCGCGGGACCGTCGCGCTCCCGGCCGACCTGCGCCGGCGGCTGCACCTGGATCAGCCCAACGCGCAAGTCAAGCTCGTGGAGCACGAGGACGGGCGCGTGGAGCTTGTCCCCGTCGTCGCCGTGCCAGCAGACCAAGCATGGTTCTGGTCCGAGCGGTGGCAGCAGATGGAGCACGAGGCAGACGCCGACATCGCCGCCGGGCGGACGACCACCGTCGACGGGCTCGATGGCCTCCTTGAGCATCTCTCGACCGTCCACCGGTGAAGTTCCGGACGACCAAGAGCTTTGACGGAGACTTTGGCCGGCTCGCGGAACGGGAGCGGCAACTCTTTCGTGATGCCCTTAAGGACTTCGTTCCCGCATGTGACCGATACGCGGAGAACCCTGCCGCGAAGTGGCCCGCATCGCTCCGGGTCAAGGACGTGGAGGGCGCGCCAGGCATCTGGGAGATGACCTGGAGCTTCGCCGGCCCTGACGGTCGGGCAACGTTCGAATTCGTACAGATCGACGGTTCGCTCGGCGTCCAGTGGCGGCGGATCGGTCGCCACTCGGTCCTCAAGAAGCCGTAGGCAGGAGTCGCCTGTCCCTGGCGCGGCCGGCCCCTTTCGGACAGAGGATAGATTGCGTCGACGGGGCGCTGGGCCAGCATGACGACTACCACGCGCATCTTCGGAGGCAGCAGGGATACGAGCTCAAAACGAAGACCTGCTAACTGAGCAGCCTACGCTCGCCGTTCCACGCTCAGGCCACAACGCTTAGGCCGATCTGGTTCGTAAACAGCAGGTCCTCGGTTCAAATCCGAGTGTCGGCTCCACTCCCCCGTCACGTGCTCCGGAAGACCTGCGATCTGGTCTCCGGACTGATCGGGCGGACCGCCTTTTCTGGCCACAACGCTCGTGGCGCGGAAGACCTGCCAACTGGACAAGATGATCGAGCCCTCAATCACGGGCCTGATCGGCCAGCGCCTGGGTTCCGTGCGTGACTGGACGCCTGAGGACCTGCTGTCTTGCGCGCAGCGGGGGTGCGATGGTGAGAATTAGTCTATCGATTCGATAGGTTGACCCTTACCACCAAGCCGTCTATCGTTACGGCATGGACATGATCGGGCAGGAACAGCTCGAGGCGGCGCTCTCTGCCCTTGGAGAACTGCTGGCGACCCGTAGGGTGCGCTATGAACTCGTGCTCGTCGGCGGCGGCAACCTGATCCTGCGCGGGCTGATCACCCGGCCGACCACGAAAGACCTCGACATCCTGGGCGAGCGCGCATTCGACACCATCAGGCCACTTCGCCCCATGCCCGATCCGCTCCGCGATGCCGTGACGGATGTCGGGCGTGCGTTCGGACTCGCGAACGATTGGCTCAACGTCGGGCCCGATTCGCTGCTCGACTTCGGCCTGCCGGACGGGTTCATGCAGCGTCTCGAGCGCCGAGACTTCGGCGGCCTCGTCGTGTGGCTCGCGGGCCGGTACGACATGGTGTGCTTCAAGCTCTATGCCGCCGTCGACCATGGACCCCGGAGCCGGCACTTCCAGGACCTCGTCGAGCTGCGCCCCAACGGTGACGACCTGCTCGAGGCCGCTCGCTGGGCGTCTACCCACGACCCGTCGCCCGGCTTCCGGTCCCTGCTTGTCGAAACGCTCGGCTCGCTCGGTGTGGAGGATGCCGATGCCCAGCTCGGGTAGCTCCCTCCAGGGTGCGCTCCTTGACCTGGCGTGGATCCAGTGGGCCGCGCTCGGCGTCGACGCCACCGTCAAGCGCGACGAAGCCGTGGTGGATCCGGAGGCCCTGGTCGCCCTGACCGCGGAGCTTGGCGATGCGGACGCGCGACTGCGGGATCTCAGCACCGACTGGTGCGTGGCCTACGGCCGGTACGTCAATGGATCCCGGCTCAAGCAGGTGTGTCGCGAGCTCGGGACGCCGGCCGATGCGATCGGTGAGTACGTGGCCACGGTCGCGGCTTCGGGCGGGCCATCGTGGCCTATGGCGACCCAGCCCCGTCCCGAGTACAAGCGACGAGGCAAGGCCCGGATGGACACGGCGACATCGCTGGCGCGGCTGCGCATCCGGCTTCGTGCTGCGTTCGGCGTGAACGCTCGGGCCGACGTCCTCGCCGCCTTGCTGGCCGCCTCGCCGCACGACCTGACGGCGGCCGATCTCGCCCGGACGACCCGCTTCAGCAAGCCCAATGTCGCCTCCGCCCTCGATGCGCTGATCCTGGCGGGCCTCGTGGCGGCGCGTCCGGTCGCGAACGAGCGGCGCGTCGGGTTGCTCCTGAGGATCTCCCTCCTGCCGGGGCTCAGGCCGCCCGTCGCACAGCCCGACTGGGTCAGCCGCTTCGGAGTAGCCCTCGAGGTCTGTCGATTTGAACTGCGCGACGGCATGTCGACGACGGTCCGCGCGATCGAGGCGCGCCGCCTCATTGAAGGTCTTGCACGGCGGCTGTCGGCCGAGGGCATGCCGATGCCGAACCTCGACGCGACCGGTGACGAGTTCGCATCCGCCTTCGATCGATGGCTCGTCAACTTCGTCGCCTGGCTGCGAGCGCCGAGTCGCGCGCCGACTGGCGGCGCCGGCACAGACACGTGAGCGACGGAGCACGGGGCGGACAGGCTCGCGCGCCAGCGGAGCTGCTGCGTGTTGATCTGCAGGTCTACGATGACCCCGTCAACCACGACCTCGGAGACAACAAGCAGCAGCCGACGGGCGCGTGCCCGCTCGAATGCCGGCAGGGGCGGAGCCGGCAGCGGAAGTGCCTGCTTACACTGCGACGCTGTCCGCGTAGACCAGCCGCGGCACCGGGACCGCCGCCTCACCGGGTACCGTCGGATCGCCATCGAGCAGCTCGTGTTCCTCCACGAGCACCCGCCACAACGACTCGGGCCCACCCGGCCGGCGCAGTCCAGGGTAGCCCGCTGCTTCCCCGGACGGCGTCCCGGCGTTCTCCGGCATGACGACCGACCCGCTCCATGTGGCCCGAAAGCCCCCGGACTCCTCGACGCTCACGGCAAGCAGCAGCGAGGTCGACACCATCTCCCACTCCAGGTCCCCGGCGCCCACCGGCCGGGTCTGCACCGTCGCGCGCACGGTGCGCGACTCCTGCAGCCGAGCCGCCCGCACCGCGGCATCTCCCGTTGGGCTGTCGGCACTCAGCTGCTCGCCGGCCAACCCGGGTGCGGACTGAGGGTCCCACCTCAGCCAGTTGACCACGCCGGTCAACGTCACCTGCACGTGCCGCGCGTCCGGCCTGCTCACGCTCAGCGTCCGCGTCGGCAGCGGCTGCACCCAGCTGGTGAGCGCAACCGGCGAGAGCTCGCACCCGGCGATGGAGTGCGGCTGATAGCGCGCGACGGCGAGCCGCACGAACGGCCAGAGCGCAGAGGTCTCCTGCAACGCGATGTCGACGAACCAGCGCCCCGAGACCTCGTCGTACTCCGGTTGATACCCCAGCACCCGCACCGACGGGTGCCCGAGCACGTCGCGCAACGGGATCGAGCCGGCGGCGGCGACGGGGTCGCCGGGACCCTCCGGCCACCCGCGGTCGCGCCCACCAGGCATCTGGCCGTCGAGCGGCGGCCGGATGCCCACGCTCCCGGCCGCCGCCGTCTCGAGCAGATCCAGCACCAGCTGGTCGAGTGTGAGCAACGGCGGCACGGTGGGGGTCGACGTCCCGCCGCCGTGCTGAGCGATCGGGTCCGCGCCCCACATGCTCGTTGCGCCGTCGGGCGCCTGCTGCGCCTTGGGTTGCCGCTTCCACGGCGCGCTCGGGTCGGCGTCGGGCACCCACTCGTCGGGGTCGAAGACCAGCACGCCGAGCAGCTCACCGTCGCCCGACGAATACCATGGCCGCGCGAGCCAGATCCGGACGCCCGAGCGCCGCACCTGGCGCCACGCGAACGGGTCGCTCGGCTCCGTCTCGCGCTCCCAGCGGAGCAGCGGCACGGCGTCAAGCACCAACGGTGCGGCCGGCCGGGCCGACGACGGGATGTCGAGCACCACCGGCGTGCCAGCCACCGGGTCCTCGGGGATCTGCGACGGCCCGAAGAACTCCGCATATCGCGTGGTCCCCGCGGGCACGTAGGTCACGCGCCGGTAGTGAGTGTCCTCGAACGTCTGCAGCATGCGGTGGAAGCCCACGCCGCCCAGCTCCTGCGCGAGCGGCCCGGTCGGCTGATAGTCGTAGAGGAATAGCACGCCGGTCTTCTCGCGCTCCCCGACCGGCGAGCGCACGACGACATCCGCCTTGCTCACCTCCTGTGGACGCGACGCCGTCACGTCGTCGACGTGCTCAGTCCACGACGCGCGCACGACGAGCATGTCCGTGCTCGAACCATGCACGTCGACAAGCCCGGTGAGCGCCGCCACGGCCCGACCGGGCGGCCGGAGGAAGAGGCTCAAAGTCGAGAGCTCCGGAGGTCGCACGGGCACGGGCACCGCGTGCACGAGGCGGACATCGATCGAGGGCGTGAGCCACCACGTCCAGCCCGACGACGCCGCGCGCATGAGGGCCGCCGAGGCGATGACCTCGTCGGTCGTGAATCCGTCGGCGGGGTCGACGACACTCGCCAGGTGCGAGCGCCACAGCCCGAACTTGTCGAGTGATGCGACGTCGAGGGTGCTCGAGACCGCGACGCGCACCTGCTCACCCGGCGGCACCGCGACCCGGACCTCGTGCCCCACCACGCGGGCGCCGAGCATGTCCCCGCCTTCGACCACGATGCGCAGCGGTTGCAGCGCCGGCCACGTGCCCGGGTATGGCACCGTGACCGCCTGGAGCGCACGGGGTTCGGGCAGCACGTGCGGCGAGCCCGCCTCGTAGAACACCAGCGAGACGCCGGCCGCGTAGGGGTCGGGCAGGTACGGAAGCCGCAATGCGTCGATGTCGTGCACGACGTACTGACCCTCGCCGATGGGACGTCCGCGGTCCGCCGTGATCTCCGCCAGCGTGGCGCGATGTGGCGAGCCGATGTCCGCACCGGGACGATCGACGAGCGCGATCCCCGGTTGCTCCTCCAGGGTGCGCGCGTCGGTGAGGCTGGGCACGAACTGGTCCAACAACGTGCCGCGCTCCGCCAGCGCGACCGCGTAGAGGCGCCGGATCTCGGCGGCGTCGCCCGTGCCGATCGCCGCGTCGAAGAGGCCCGCCGCCTCGGCCTCCAGCTGCGTGGCCTTGGGGGGCGCGATGTGCCGTTCGGCGCTGGAACGGGTGTCGGGGCCCGGCGTCTCCGGGATTCCGCTGCGCACGACCAGGTGGGCGGGCTGCTCCCCGGTGCCGAGCTCCTGGCGTGCGACAAGCGCGGGCGCCGGGACCGGCTCCCAGCGCAGGTACGGGCGAGGGGTCGTGACGATGGGACGGGCTGGCACGCGAAGGTCGTCGGGGATCAGGAGGTCATCGTTTCGGACCAGACGGGCGAACGCGCCCGCGTCGATCCGCAGCTGCGGCCGCACGCGCAGGGTCTGGCGCGACTCGGCGAGGATGCGCGACGCAGCGACGACGTCGTTGAGGGTCCGCTGCGCGACGGGCTCGACGGGCGGCTCGCCGACCGCCTGCGTGACCAGCGTCTCCAGGGTCGCGTCGATGGTCGCGTCGCCGGACAGGAGCTCGTCGGGCAGGCGCACGACCGCCGGAGCGGCCGGACGCAGGTGCTCGATGACGTCCTCCCGCCGCGCCGCCGCGATGCCGGCGAGGTCCCGCTCCCGGTACCGCGCCCGCAGGCGATCGAGGTACGAGCTGGCAGCGTCGAGCTCCGGGCCGTCCGGCACGATCGGTGGCCGCCACGGCGGCGGGATCTGAGGGTCCGAGTTGCCCGCCAGGTCGACAGCGAGCACCCGGAAGCTGTACGACGTGCCATACCGCAGGCGCGGCAGGGACGATGGCTCGACCCGCACAGTCGTGTGCGCCCCCTCGATGGGCTCGTCGGGCGGCGTTGCGACGACGGCCTCGGTGGCTCCGTCGGGCCCGGGTGGCTCGACGTGCACGATCGTCAGCCCCGGCCGCGGGGCGGACAGGCTCCAGCCGTCCCAGCCGGCGACGACCTCGTGCACGTAGTACCCGTTCGTTGTGTCGCCGGGCGCCCTGTTGAGTGCGGAGAGCTGCAGGAACCCGACGTCCGGGACGTCATCCAGCACGGTGACCCGCGGGGTGCCCTCGCCCGTGACCGTCACCCGTCGCCGGTGCAGGCTGTGCCACTCCTCGGTCACGTCGTCCCACACCTCGACCCGGATGCCGCGCACGAGGTCGTCCAGCAGCAGCTCGCGCGTGCCATCGTCGGCGGCGAGCTGCTCGGCCTCCTGGACGCGGCCACGGAGCTGCGTGGCCCGGTCGCGTCGGGCGAGCGCGAAGCCCGTCGAGCGGAGCGTGCCCGGCGCCGACGTGGCTGGATCACCGTTGGCCTCGCTGGCGTACTGGCGGACCAGGTTCCGCGCGTGCTGGTCCAGCTTGAGCCCGGACGCGTCCGGGTCGACGTCGAGCACCACCCACTCGTCGTCGCCGAGCGGCAGCGCGCCACCAACCCAGGCGCTGCTCGACTTCGCCGCGAAGACCTCGCCGTCGACCACGACCGACGTACGCCGAGGCGGCAACACCTCGAGGTCGTCGGCCGTCGAGGCGAGCGTCACGCTCACCCATGTGGCGCCCGCGAGGGCGGCCCTCGCGCCGGCCGCATCGACGCCGTCGAGCACGACGTCGACCGCGAGCCCGAGACGGCGGAGCAGAGCCGGCGTCGCCCCGAAGGATGCGACCCGCACGTGGAAGTCGTGCTCCGGCCGGTCCGGCCGCGGCGTCGGCGGCGCGTCCGGGTCGGGTTCCCGGCGTGGCTCCTGCTGCGGCTGCTCCGGGCGCTCGTAGTACCGACGCATGGCGTGGGCGTCGACGATCATCTGTAGCTGCGGGTTCGCGGACAGGTCCTGCCCCACGAGCCCGTCGAGCTGACGCGTCACCCGCAGGTCCGCCTCCGGGTCGTCCAGCAGCACTTGAACCGGCGAGGGCCGGTCGACGATCTCCGACTGATAGGGCGGCAGCGGCGGCACCTCCCGGCCGTGGCCGCGCTCGGGGTCGGTCTCGTCGGGTTCCGTGAGCGGTCCGATCGTCGTGAGCGCGTCCTTCAGCCGCTGCCCGGGGACCTGGAGCGCTCGACGCGCACGGTCCGGCGCGTCCTGCAGGAGACGCCGCAACGGGCCGCCCTGGTCCAGGTTGGCGAGCGTCTCCAGCAGTCCGCCGGCGATGGGGTCGCCGGCAAGGCCGGGCCGCAGGGCCGGTGCGGACGTGATCGCCGCGAGATGCAGGTCGACCGCGTGGTCGCTCATGCGGCTCGCCGGGTTGGTTCGCCAGGTCTCGTCGGACAGCACCGGCGTCGGGAAGGCGGCGACCGGGATGGTCGGCGGCAGCACGGCGACCCAGGATGCGGCGTCAGGTTTGGACACCACGCGCAACGGCAGAGCAGCGTTCGGGTCCAGCGAGGTCGCAAGGGTCAACGTGCACCCGGCCAGCGTGGCCACCCAGTCCGCGGCAGCCGGGAAATGTGAGAGCGCCGCGCTTTCGGGCCCGCCCACGAGCTTGTGGGTGACGAAGACGGTGAGCTGGAACGGCGCGTCGTCGGCGAGCGAGTGCGGCAGCGCGGTCGCCAGGACGGTAGTGGGCATCAGGTCTCCTACCTCAGACCGGAGTGGGCGCGAACGCCCCGCAGTACTCGGCCCAGTCGGCGTTCATGCCGTCGGCGTCGGGCGGCATGACCTGGTACATCGTCGGGTCGCCCTTGGAGCCCGCGAGCTTGCGCTCGACTGAGATCTCCACGGAGGCGGAGAAGAACAGGATCTCGATCTCGACCACCAGGGAGGCGCGGCCGATGAGCTTGCCGGTCTCGAAGTGGTAGGTCAGCGTCAGCTCCAGCGTGATCGACGCGCTGATCAGGCCGAGCACGTCGACCTCGCCGCGGATGCGGAAGTACGCGGTGAACAGGCCCTTGTCCGCCTCGAGCCGCAGGTACACGCCGACGGAGATGGACACTGAGCCGGACGCCACCCCGAGGTCCACCGACAACGACGCGCACGCCTCGAGCCCGAGCTCCAGCAGCACCAGCCCCTTGGGCGAGGCCCGAAGCACGAGCCACCCGCCACCGCCGACGCACATCACCGTGAGCCGGAACGGGGCGTCCTTGGCGCAGAAGTGGAACCCGACGGTCATCGCGTCGCCGAGGAACGGGACCCGGGCGTCGGCCCCCAGCGAGATGTTCTCCAGGCTGAACACGCCGATCGACACGTTGGGCAGCGTGATGTCGAAGCCGGCCGTCACACCATCCGGTGCGACGTCGACATAGGGTGGGTCGGAGAACCCGTCGAACGGGATGAGCTCGCGCAGCCGGTCGACGAATGACAGCGGCCCGAGGAACCCGATGCCCCCGAACACGACGTCGACCTCGGGCTTGCCGGCCGAGCCGGCGTGGAAGCCGACCCGCCGGAACATCAGCCTCATGAGTCCGGCATCACCGTCGCCGATGAGGTTGAGGTCGAAGTCCACGATCTCCGCGACGATGTCGACCGCCGGCGGCGCGCTGGCCGATGCTCGCACCTCGACGTCGATGTGCAGTGCGTGGGTGTCCTTGGGCTTGAAGATGTTCGGGGCGCCCGGCAGCCCCCACGGCGTGATCGCGGGCCTCCAGGCAAGCCGCGCGGTGACCTGTCCCCCGGCGGCCCCTTGGAGCATCTGCGCCAGCCCGGCCGCGTCCTTCGCGATGTCGGTGAGGGTCGTGAGGGTCTGCACCGGCTTCTCAAGCGCAGAGCGGACAGCCGCCGGGACCCCGGGGACGCCGATCGCGTCGAGCAACGGCTGCAGGTCGCCCGCCAGCGCGACGGCGGCGTTGCTCACCGAGTCGGGGTTCGCGGGCAGCCCTTCGACGGCGCCGATGAGCGCGTCGAGGTGGGCGTTCAGGGTGCCGATGTGCGTGTCGAGCTGGTCCTTGGCGTGTTGGGCGACTGCCTGCGCGCCGCCGTGGGCCGCCTCGGTCACCTCGGCTGCGAGCCGCGACTGCGCGTCATCGAGGGCGGACTTCAGCCGCTGGGCCTCGGTCAGCAGCTTGGTCACAGCGTCCAGCGCGTCCGACACGAACGCGGGGGCCTCGTCGAAACCCGCGACGGCCAGCAGGTCGAGAAGGCTGAACAGGCCGAACAGCTTGGGCATCGCCCCGGACAGGAACGTCGCCGGGTCGAACGCGCCCGTATCGAACGGCGACGGCCCGTTGCCGCTCTCCCCGACCGCGCCGAGCGCCCGGGAGATGCCCTGCACCGACAGGTTGGGCGCAACGAACCCCCCGGCCCGGTCCGAGCCGCTGGTGAAGTCCACGGCGGCGGGCGCGCTCTTCAGGGCGAGGATCAGCTCGCCGGCGTTGGGCGCGCCCGGTACGGGCTTTGCGCCGAGCAGCCGGTCCGGAAGCCCTGCGCTCAGGTAGGGCTTGGCGAATACGAGGTCGACGGCCGGCGCCTGCGGCGCGAGGTGCCGCATCGACGGCACGACGGCGCGCGCCTCCGTGAGGAACGGCCGGCTGGTCACGTTCGCGGAGTCGATCTCGCCGTCGAAGATCAGGTGCGCGACCTCGACGGACGTGTCTCCCGCCTTGACCGGCTTCGCGACCGCGAGGGTCTGCCCGCGACCCTGGATCTGCCGCACTGGGAAGTACCGCGGCGAGGCATTCTCCGCGTTGAACACGAACGTCTGCTGCCCGTCCCTGCCCGCCTGCACGAACACGAGCGGCGCCGCCCAGCTCCGGGTCTCGCCTCCGCGGTCGGCGGTGGTGAGCGTGAACGGGAACGGCACCCCGTTTCGGGAGGGCACGAAGGGCTGCGCGTTCTCGGGCGGCTTGTCGATGTCGGGCGTGACCAGCGGGCTCAGCGTGACCCGCCCGAACGGGTTGTCCAGGTCGGTGGCCGGGTACGTGCGGGTGGGCTGGCGCAGGATGATGAACCAGCGCTGCCACAGGTACGCGATGGGCGTGTCGCGGTGCTTGATCTCGCGCTCGGTGATCTTCACCAGGAAGCAGCGGTGCCCGAACGGGAACAGCAAGCCCGGGTACGCCACGCGCACGTAGCCATCGCGGCCCATGAACGCCTGGTGCCGGTAGTCGACGATGTTCGCCGGGAACTCCCAGGACTGCTTCCAGTCGAACCAGGCGCCGAGGCTGGACAGCGACAGGTTGCTGACCAGCAGTGGCGTCGCCGCGTTGCCTGGGTTGCCACCGTGGGTCTGTTCGACGATGGCGTCGCGGTCGAAGGTGATGAGCGGCTGGTCGAAGCCCGGCGCGGGCTGCTCGCTGTCGCGGTTCCACAGGGCGCGGACGATGCGCTGGTCGGCGTCCTCGTCGTCGAACGTGCCGTCAGCCTGCCGGACGGTCAGGTGGGTGCGCCAGAGCTCAGAGCGGTCGTCCGGCCCGACTGGGGTCGCGGAGTGCCGGAACGCGCCGCGGGCGCTCGGGGAGACGACCAGGTGGTAGGGAGCTTCGATAGCCGTCTCGAGGTCCGTGGGCAGCTCGGGACCGCGCTCGTCGGAGGTGGACTCCCCGGCCGGCGTCGCGAGCGGGGAGACCCGCAGGTTCAGCATGGGGAGCGCCTCGAGCACCTTCTCGAGCGTGTACGTGATCCGGGTGCCCTCGGGCAGCTCGTAGACGAGTCTCGTCGGGCCCGCGGCGACGTGGCTGGACGGTCGTCCGGGTTGCGCCGGTGGGGGTGGCGGGGCGCCCGCCTGCCAGATCTCCTCGCCGAGATGCTGCGGCGGGAAGTGGACGATCAGGGAGGCGTCGGGGCCTGCGACAAGCTCGGCGCCGTCGGCCGTGGGTTCGATCGTGCAGCCCGGGGCGTCGAGGCGGAGGTCGATGAGGTCACGCGTGCGCAGGAGGCGGGCGTCGACCCGTCGCTCCTCGCGTGGCATGTCATCGGCCCTGCGCATGCTTGACCGTCCCGTGTGCTCGAGCCCTCGTCGGCTCCACATCGTGATCGCTGGTGCGCCCTCGGGCCATCATAGGTGCGAGGTGCAATCTCAGTCAACGACAAGTGTCAAGGGCCATGAGCAACCTCGTGACAAGCCAATGGTCTGTTCTTGCGCGCATGTCCGCGACGGGTGGACCGTCGAACACTGGGCGGTCCGCGACGACCTCCGGGCAGTCGCGCAGACCGATGTCGTCAACCCGCAGAGTCGGCCAGGCGGTTGATCCTGACCGGTCCCGCCGAACCCGGTTGCACTCCACAATCGGACCAATCGCCCCCAATTCACCCCTCCGCGCGAATGCCCCCACGCACCGGGGCGAACCTGACACCCGTGGCCAGACTCGGGTGCGCGTGGCCCGTCACGGAACGGCTGCGAGGACGGCGACCGAACCTAGGGCGAATTGGGCGCGCCCTCCGGCGTAGGCGTCGCCAGCGTCGGCGGCGGCGCGGGCTCAGGCTGCGGGCCCGCCCTGAGCCGCACGACTCCCCCGCTCCAGCCTGCCGAGACCCGCCGAGGATCAGGCCGTAGGCAGTGGGGTTGGTCGTCAGATTCGCAAGCAGGGTACTTGCGGGTCCTTGCGCCTGGGCCTGACCCGATCCAACGATCAGTCATGCTCAAGTCATGCGCCTACCCCGGCCTGGTCCTCCTGGCACTGACGGCCGCCATCGCCGCGTGCGGATCGACCTCCGTCCCCGTGTCCATCAGGACTATGGACGCCGGAATCGACAGCTGCTACACAACCGGCGCCGATGGCGACCTGGTGACCGACACCGTCTCAGGCACCGCGATCATCAGCGACATGGGCGGGCAGCGCGCCGCGGTCGACTGGCCGAACGGGTGGAGCGGTAGGAGCTCGGGGTCGGAGGTCGAGGTCCTCGACAAACACGGCAGGGTCTATGCCCGTACCGGGACGCATGTGTCCCTGATGGGCATCTACAACCAGGCCGGAGATTTCGAGGTCTGCCACCTGGAGACGATCCCGTGAACAAGCCGTACGTCGTCGCCGGCCTGGGGCTCCTGGCGCTGGCGACCGTCCTGTCCGTCTATGGCGTGCCCACTGGACTCAAGACGGGCACGCTCTACACCAATGAGCCCGAGGGTATGGTCGGCTGCTACACGAGCGGCACCTCGGGCGAGCTGGTGACCGACTCCGATTCCGGCACGGCGATCATCGAGGACCGGAGCGGTCGGCGCGTCGCCGTCACATGGCCCATCGGCTGGAGCGCCCGGAGCTCGCTCCTCGGGGTGTCGGTCCTGGACAAACAGGGCAACGTCAACGCCCGGACGGGGACCCACGTGTACCTGATGGGCGGCTATTGGCAGGACGAGTCCTTCCTGACCTGTGGGACGGCGCCCGATTAGCTCCGGGGGGCCGTCTGCGCATGTGTTCAGGAGGATGTTTGCGATGATCCCGGCTGGGCACATGCGACGCCTGCCGTCGCCGGCCGGGCGAGCACCGGACCTTGCTCCTGCTGTCGGCGGCGAGAGAAGACAAGCCCCGGCGAACGCAACGCGCGAGGCAGGACCCGCCGGCCTGCGAACCCGGTCGACCCCACGGGGGATCAGACCCGACGAGGCCGTGCGCCAGGAGCTGGCCGGCGTGTCAGCCGGCTGACGCGATCCCGGGCCGCAGCTCGATCCGCTGGACAAAGGACAGCGGTCCCGGCCAGCGCCACGGACGGACCGTGACGACGTCCAGCGGCGCGCCGCGCATCGCCTCCGTGGGGTCCGGCGCGTGTGCATGGAGCGGCGCCCCGCGCCGGAGGTCCCAGACGAGCACCCGCCCCCCGGGCCGCACCACGCGACCGACCTCGGCAATACCGGCGTTTGCATCCGCCCAGTGGTGCATCGAGAGCGTGCTCACCGCCAGGTCGAAAGCACCGTCCTCGAACGGCAGCGATGCGGCGTCCGCCGCGAGGTAGCGGCCGCCGCCGCGGGCCGTGGCCCGCTCGATCATGGCAGGGTCGAGGTCGATGCCGGTGACGTCGAAGCCGGAGGCCGTGAGGCGGCGGGTGAGGTGGCCGGGGCCGCAGCCGACGTCGAGAACTGATGCGCCCGACGGCACCGTCGCGATGATGTCGGCCGCGATACCGTCGTAGAACGACCCGAGCAGCCAGCCGGTGAGCCGGTCGTAGGCCGCTGCGTCGCCGATGAGCACGCCACCCGCGACCGGTTGGCCGAGCGCTCCTGCTCGCCGGTGGAGCACAAGCGCGGTCGCCGCGACGGCGCCGAGCGGGAGTGCGACCTTGAAGAACGGCCTCATGGGCTTCTCCTTGTTGAGCTGGCGTCAGCAGGCCGACGCGACCTCGCCCGAGGCGCACGCCTACTGGTCATGGTGTCGTGTGAGCACGCGGGCATTCTGGCCCTGAATGATCGCAGGGGTTGACGTGGATGACCGCGGCGGCCGTGGGACACGGTCACATGGCAGTCGACAGTGATCGCCACCGAGGCTTCGAGAACGGTGCGACGCCGCCGCGCAGGCCGCGCCTCGGAGGCGCGGGACCATCGCCGCGCGGCGCGGCACCGCGCGTACTGTGGACCCTCGCTGGATCGTCGCGGACACTTCGGTCGTGTCATCCAACCATGCCGACGATCCCGCTCGTCGCGGGGCGGTGAGCGTGCAGCTCCCGGTCGCATTGCCGCTCGTCCAACGCACCAGCTTCGATCGATCGCGCGTCGTCGCCTTCTGGCGAGGGTGGACGGGCATCCTGGCCCTGGTCGGCGTCGCGTCCCTGGTCGCCTACGTCTGTGCCTATGTCGTCAGGCCGTGGGGAGCAGAGGGCGCCGCGTTCCTCTCCGATTTCGGGGAGGTTCCAGTCGAGCTGATCGGGGTCACGCTGGGGATCGCGATCGTCGCCCGGGAGCCACGCCGGCAGGCGCGCCTGGCCTGGGGGCTGGTCACCCTCGCCCTCGGCGCGAACCTCATCGGGAACGTGGTCTACGGCGTCTACGACCAGGCGGGTCAGCAGCCGTTCCCTTCGATCGCTGACGCGTTCTACCTCGGGTTCTATCCGCTCATGCTCCTCGGGCTGCTCGCCCTGCCGACCGCGAGCCTCCGCAGGGACCTGTTCGCCTGGCGGGTCTGGTCGAACGTCGTGATCGTCATCCTCGGTGGGGGCATGGCCCTGGTCCACTTCGTCCTGCTGCCGACCGTCGCCCAGCTGAGCGGTGAGCCGGTCACGACGCTCGTCTCGCTCGCCTACCCGGCCGGCGACCTGGCGCTGGTGACCGCGATCGCGACGATCTCGAGTCGCCGACCCTATGCCGGGGACCGCGGCGTCCTCGCCCTGTTCATGCTCGCCGTCGGGGCATGGTTCATCGCCGACCTGGCCTTCGCGATTCTCTCGGCGAGCGCGGCGTACGAGCAGGGATCCATCTCGGACGTGATCTGGCTGGCCGGGGACCTGGCCTTCGTCCTGGCCGCGCAGGCCTGCCTCGTCAGCATGCCGCGCAAGGACCGCGACACCCCGGGCGAGGTGCTCAGCATCGGTCGTCTCGGGCCATACGCCATGTTGGGACTCGGGCTCCTGACACTTGTCGCAGCGACCCTCGGCGAACAGCGAGAGATCGCTGTGCTTGCGATCCTCGTCGTTCTCCTGACGGCCCTCGTCGTGTTCCGCCAGCTCGTGGACGAGAGCCAGCGCCGACGAGCGGAGGCTGCGCTGCTTGCCGAGAGGTCGGCCGCTGCAGATCGGGCCGCCCGGCAGGCACGACATGACTCGCTGACCAGCCTGCCGAACCGGATCCGGGTGCATGAGCTGCTCCAGGGCGAGATCGAGGCATCCCGGCTGACGGGGCGGCCGGTGACTCTCGGCTTCCTCGACCTCAACTACTTCAAGGCCGTCAACGACAACTTCGGCCATGCCGTCGGCGACGAGCTCCTCGTCGAGGTCTCACATCGCCTCGTGCGGTCCGTGCGCGAAGGGGACACGGTCGCGCGGCTCGGCGGAGACGAGTTCGCGATCATCCTGCCCGGGACGTCGGCCGACGATGCCCTCCACGTGATCGAGCGGGCGATGGATGCCCTCGAGCAGCCGATCGACCTGGCCGGCACGGAGGTGGCAGTCGGCGGTGCATTCGGCTTCGCCACGTTCCCAGACTGTGGCGCGACCGACGACGACGCGCTCATCCGGTGCGCCGACACCGCGATGTATCGAGCGAAGCGCCAGCGACTTGGCCCAACCTCGTACGACCCGACCGTCGAGGAGCATGGCCCGGATGCGTCCATCCTGGCCCAGCTTCGGGAGGCGATCCATGGCGACGGCCTGGTCCTCGAGTACCAGCCGATCCGGGAGCGAGGAAGCGGACGCACCGTCGCGGCCGAGGCGCTCGTGCGGTGGCAGCACCCGAGTCGCGGCCTGATCCAGCCGGGCGACTTCCTGCCCCTGGCGACGCAGACGGGACTGATGCGGGCTCTCGACGCCCGGGTCCTCGACCTCGCATGCGCGCAGGGCCGGGCGTGGCGTGACGCCGGGCTCGCGATCCGCATCAGCGTCAACGTGTCGCGAGACTCGCTCGAGGACCGGGGCTTCCTCGGGCTCGTGCGCGCTGCCCTCCACCGCCACACCCTGGCCGCGAGCATGGTCGTCCTCGAAGTCACCGAGGAGGGGATCTTCGAGAGCCCGGAGCGCGTGGGAGGCGTTGTCGAGCGCGCACGCGAGCTCGGCGTCCAGATGGCGATCGACGACTTCGGGGCTGGCTCGTCGTCGCTCGGGCGGCTGCGCGACCTGCCGGTCGACTACCTGAAGATCGACAGGTCGTTCGTGACGAGCCTCCTGGCCGATGAGCGGAACAGGGCGATCGTCGAGGCCGTCGTGGCTCTCGGGCACCGTCTCGGCAAGCGGCTCGTCGCCGAGGGCGTCGAGGATGAGGCGACGCTCGCCTACCTCGACGAGCTCGGCGTCGACTACGCGCAGGGGTTCTTCATCGGTCGTCCGGTCGCCCCGTCCAGGCTCACGGCCCGCCTCCGCCAGGAGGCAGCGTCCGTCCCCGCGTCCACGTCGATCCCGGCCGTCCGCAGCATGGCAGGCGAAGCCCCGTAGGTCGCATCCCGACGGCGGGTCCGGTCCAGGATGCCTCGTTGCCGCCCCGGCCCGCCGGCGTGGGCCCTCGTCTGCATCCGGCACTCGCCTCGGCCTCGTGGAGGTCGCCACGACCGCCGTCTGGACTCCGGCTGAGGGCCTCGCTACGATGCCGGGACTGCCCGACCTCGTCGCAGCGGGCTGACCGCGGCGCCGGCATCCCGAGGGAGAAGCACGTGCCCGATCCACCCGCCCCCGGCGTCCTCGCTGCGGGGGACATCACCCGCGTCCTGGCGATCGCCGACCCGACCGCTGAGATCACGTCCTGGATCGTCACCCCCGACGCATATCCGGTGCTCACACCCTCGACGGAGGCGCTCGACCGGGTCGCCGCCGCCAGGCTCGACGGACCCGACGTCCGGGTCTTCGTCAAGACGATCCACTCGATGCGTCACTGGCCGCTGATCGGAATGCTCTCCGCAGAAGACCGGGAGGCGGCGATCGAGCGGTTCCCGTGGCGGACGGAGGCGGACGTCTACGCCTCGTCGCTCACGCGTGACCTTCCCGACGGCCTGCGCGTTCCCCGGATCTTCGCGATCGACGATCTCGGCGACGACCGCATCCGGATCTGGATGGAGGACCTCCCCGAGACCGCGGCGACGTGGAATTCGGCCCGATATGCGGACGCTGCACGACGGCTGGGCCGCCTGGCAGGGCGTACGCACCGCGACGGGCTCCCCGCCGACGTACCACGCCTGTTCGACGGCCTCCGGATGCTCTGGTCGATGCGGATCACGAACACCCTGATCCCGGTTCTCCGGGACGACGCGACCTGGCAGCATCCGCTGATGGTCGCCGTCGAAGCGTCCGATCCGGCCCTTCGCGGCGACCTGCTGGCGCTGGCGGACCAGGCGCCGTCGATCCTCGACGCGCTCGACCGGCTACCGCGTGGACTTGCTCACGGTGACGCCTGCCCCCAGAACCTCCTTCCAGATCCCGACCTCCACGGTGGCTTCGTCGCGATCGACTGGGGCTTTGCGAACCTCGCCCCGCTCGGCTCCGACCTCGTCCAGCTCCTGGCGGGGCGGGCCGACAGCGGCGAGCTTGGCGCTGCCGACCTGCCACCGCTCCAGGAGACAGTCCTCGCCGCATACCTCGACGGCCTCCGGGACGAACGCGTCGACGCGAGCCCGGTGCAGGTGCGCCTGGCCATGGTCGGCGGCCTGGTGGTCGGGAAGGCATTCTCGGCACTCCCGCTGGAGCGCCTGGGCGGGCCCATCGACGACCAGTCGTTGACGTTCTTCCTGGCACGGGCACGTTACGCGCGCTACCTGCTCGACCTGCGTGCCACGCTCGATGCCGAGGCCTGACGTCCTGATGGCCCACGCTTCTGGCACCTACCGCCTTGAGCCCAGAGGCCCGTTCTCGCTCGTCAACGAGCGCCAGTTCTTCGGGGACTGGCTCAGCCACCCGTCGGACCCGGATGCGGTGGTCATGTCATTCCCGGTCGAGGGGTGGCGCGGGTGCGCGGCCGTCGTGGTCCGCCAAGAGACGGACGGTCCGATCACGGGGACCGTCACCGCAACAGGCGACGCGCTCCCCGACGAGGCCTGGTCACAGGCGCTCGCGAGCCTGT
>Ga0302291_10000032_pt1 | contig 30870 bp, 28 predicted proteins | sample III_Fen_N1_4_FD_194548 | JGI IMG/M metagenome (GOLD analysis project Ga0302291, IMG submission 194548) | Peat permafrost microbial communities from Stordalen Mire near Abisko, Sweden - III_Fen_N1_4 | ecosystem: Environmental > Terrestrial > Soil > Wetlands > Permafrost | place: Sweden: Abisko... | reverse complement strand
AGACGCCGGGGCTCGGGGAAGTCATCATGTGCGGCATGACCGACGACCTCTATGAGCGCTACAAGGAAGCGCTGCGAACCGGCCACGTTGCGGTGCTGAGAGGCTCGCTCGACGAGGCGCTCGCGGCCTACGGAGTCGCGGCTCAAATTGCTCCGACGCGCGCCCTGCCCCACACCAGTCTGGGCGGCGTGTACATGCGCCTGGGACATATCGAAGAGGCCCTGGCGGAATTCGCCGCTGCCGTGGCGCGCTCGCCACACGATGAGGGAGCGCTGCTCGGACAGGCTGAAGCCCTAGCCTCGGCCGGTATGCGCAGCGATGCGGCGGCGGCGCTGGACCATGTGGCAGAGATCCAGGAGGCGGCCGGTCGACTGCCCGAGGCCGCCGATACTCTCCGCCGCGCTGTTGAGCTCGAAGAGGCGCCGGAGCGCATCAGACGCCAACGGGCCCTTATCCGCCAGATCCGCTTCTCATCGGGCGATCATGCCGCGGAGCACCTGCTTGCCCGAGCCCTGCGCCTGCGAGACGAGCCGGCGGGCGATGCCCTTCGCCCGGCTGCCGGTCTGGCCTTCATGGCAAGCCAGGCGTCGATGGATGCTGCAGTGAGATCGTCCGAGTCGACGGCCTCCTACCGGGCGTCCGAGCGGGACCAGGTCGCCGCCGCCCCGTCATCCCGCGACCAGGTCGCCAACCTCGAGTCGGATCCTGAGCCGTCGGCGGCCGAAACCGCCGCCCAGGCGTCCGCGCCCGAGCCCCAGTCCGAACCGGTTGCCGTGGCCCCGGAGCCAGAACCCGAACCCCTTCTCGTGGGGTCCGGTCCCGTCGGTACGCCGTCCGACGGCCGGTCGGTGGTCGGTGTAATGGCGGGAGTGGATGGCCCTTCGACTCTGGCGGAACCGATCCCCGATGGCGAGGCCCAGCCGTGCGGTGACGACTTGCTGGCCGCCGCCGAAGCCGCCGAGACTGCCGGCGACGCCGCCGCCGCCCACTCGCTGCTCCTTGGGTCGGCGCGGGCGTACGCGCGTGAAGGCCTGTTCGATGCCGCCCTCGACGCCACACACCGGCTGCTGCAGCGCACTCCCGGCGACGTCGACGCCCACCTCGTTCTCGTGGACCTGTACGTGGCCCGGAGTTGGGACGGCCTGGCCGCGGACAAGCTCCGACTCCTCGGCCGGATCGCGAAACTCGAGGGCGACGAGGAGACTCGGCAGCGGCTGTGCGTCGCTGCGACGCGAGCCTTCCCGAAGGATCCCGCTCTGCAGAATCTCTGCGCTTGAGGCAGTTCGCTGTCGGCGGTATGGGTCGGGGTGCGCGGCCGAGGGCCGTTCAGCGAGTTGATTCGGCCGTTCGGCAAGCCCGCGGGAAGCGACCGCGCCGACCGCGCGACCGGTCGTGGGGGCTTCGCGGTATACACTAGCCAGTAGATGCCACTGTTGCAGTCGGCCCTCGACAAGGTCAGCCCCAACGTCGTCGCTGACATCGCGATCACGGCCCTCCTGATCTATTGGCTCTTCAGCCTGATCAGGGGAACTCGGGCTGTCCGGCTCGTCATCGGCGTGTGCCTGCTGGTCCTCGTGTATGGCGCTTCGCTCGCGCTGGATCTGCGCCTTCTGACGCTCATCCTGCAGACCGGGGCCTATGTCGGCCTCTTCGCTCTGGTGGTCGTCTTCCAGCCGGAGCTACGGCGAGCGCTCGATCGGATCGGCCGCCTCGGCTCGCTCGGCTGGCTTATTTCACCCGCAGAGCAATCGCGGGCCACTCACGTCGCGGCCGCCGTCGCCAACGCGGCTGCCCGCTTGTCGCACGAAGGCCACGGAGCTCTCATCGTCATCGAGCGCGAGTCCGGCCTCCAGGAGATCGCCGAAACGGGTGTGATGCTCCATGCCGATATCTCGGCCGACTTGCTGGTCACCGTGTTCTCGCCAAAGACGCCTCTCCACGACGGCGCGGTCGTGATCCGCGGCGACACCATCCTCGCGGCCGGAGCGTTGCTGCCGTCGGCCGAGACAACGATCCCGTTGGAGCGCTTTGGGACTCGCCACAAGGCCGCCCTCGGCATGACCGAACAAACCGACGCGCTTGTCGTAGTGGTCTCCGAGGAGACCGGCCAGATCAGCCTGGTCGAACGGGCGCGGATTGTCCGCAACCTCGATGAGCCCAAGCTGTCGCGAGCGCTCACGGCGCATCTGCACCCTCAAGTCGGCGGCGGACGGCTGCTCCGCGAGACCGGCCGGTCGTCGCGGGTGGCGCCGCGCGTCCGGGCGCTGGCGCGCAAAGCCCGGATCCGGGGCCGGGGCCCAGTTCCGGAGGCGCCTCGGAAGGATCGTTTGGAGTTGCAGCCGGAGCCCCTGATCGAGCCGCACCGCGTCGATCCGCCGAGCGCCGACGACGACTCGGGCGAGACGAGAGCGGCCTTATGAGAATCGTGCGGTTCATCTTCGGCAACTGGGCGCTCAAGGGCGGCGCACTGCTGCTGGCGGTCATCCTCTATGTCGGCATGATCGCTCTTCAGAGCACCCAGCAGTGGCCCGGCAAAGTCGCGATCCAGGGCGTCAATCAGCCGGCCAACTCGTTCCTCGTCAAGCCCGACACCATGCCCACGGTGGGGAGCATCCGCTACATCGCGCCGGGAGACGTTCGAGTCGCAGCTGAAAGCTTCAGCGCCACGATCGACCTCAAGGATGTCAAGGTTGCGGCCGGCGACAGCACGCTGGTCAAGGTCCAACTCATCGCCGAAGACCCCCGCATCCAGATCATCGATTACCAGCCCCAGCAGGTGCTCGTAACGCTCGATCCGATTCAGGGGAAGACGGTCCCGGTAAGGGTCGATCACGGGCAGCCACCGGCGGGATTGAGCCTGGGTCCCGAGTCATTGAGCGTGACCGAAGTCGAGGCCGTCGGAGCCTCGACCCTGATTGCGCGCGTCGTGCGGGCGGAAGCCGTGATTCGCATCGACGCTTCCGGTCTCGACGTCAACGACGATGTCGTGCTGGTGCCGGTCGACGCGAACGGCAACGCCATCGAGAACGTTCAACTCAGTCCGCCCACGGTTCATATACGCATCCAGATCGGCAGCCAGCTTCGGACGCAGACCGTGCCGGTCGCTCCGATCATCCGTGGCTCGCCCGTGGCCGGTTACTACATCGCCTCCATCGATGTGAATCCGCCGGTCGTTTCGGTGAGCGGCGAAGCCGACGCCCTGGCCGCCCTCAAGGGCGCGGCCGAGACCCAGCCCATTTCCATAGCCGGGGCCACGGGCGACGTCACGGTGAAGGTGGCCCTGAACCTGCCGTCTGGGGTCGAGGCGCCCGACGTTGCGACCGTGACCGTCGTCGTCCACCTCACATCCCCGGCCACCACCCGAACCGTGACGATCGGACTCGTGCCCGACGGCGCCAGGTCCGACCGTGTGTACACGTTCTCCACCCCCAGCATCACTTTGACTCTCGGCGGTGCTACGGCTGCGCTGAATGCTTTCGACACCTCTACGCTGGTCGGTATCATCTCCGTCGGCAACCTCGATCCCGGCACGCATACCGTCAAAGTCACGATCTCGGTTCCGCCGGGCATCAAGATCGTCGCTGAGAGCCCCGACCAGATCACCGTCACGGTGACCATCCCGCCATCTCCGGGGCCGTCGCCCACCAGCTCGACCATTCCCTAGGAGCTCGATTTGCCCCGACTGTTCGGCACGGATGGAATCCGTGGCATAGCTAACGTCGACCTGAAACCGACCCTCGCGTATTCACTCGGGCGCGCGACCGCCCATCGCCTCGCCGGGCGAGGCGGCTGCATCGTTGTCGGCCAGGACACCCGCCGCTCGGGCGACATGTTCGTGGCGGCGATCGTCGCCGGAGCCACGAGCCTCGGAGTGGATGTCCACAGCGTCGGCGTGGTTCCGACCCCGGCCCTCGCGCACATCACGGGCGCTGGCCACTTCGCCGCAGGGATCATGGTGTCGGCATCGCACAACCCGGCCCGCGACAACGGTCTCAAGGTGCTCGACGAGCACGGTCTCAAACTCGATGAGAGTGTCGAGGACGAATTGGAGCAGCTCATCTGGCAGGCCGAAGAGCTGCCGTCGGCACCGGCCGACGCCCTCGGACGAGCGGTGGACGCCCGCCACCTGATCGAGCTCTATTTCGACCACCGGCTCGGGCTGGCCCGCAACATCAAGAGCAGCCTCCACCTGGTGGTGGACTGTGCGAACGGCTCGGGTTGCATGGCCGCCGGCCGAATCCTATCGGCGACGGGCGCCCAGGTCGATGTCATCTTCAACGACCCGGACGGCTCGAATATCAACTCGGGTTGCGGAGCCACGGCGCCGATGGCGCTGGCCGCGGAGGTCGTGAAGCGCGGCGCGGACGTCGGGTTTGCGCTCGACGGAGACGCGGACCGCCTCATCGCCGTCGACGCAACCGGATGCGTGGTCGACGGAGACGCCGTGCTCGGCATTCTGGCCCTCGATCGACTCGGCCGCGCCAAGCTGCCGAACGGGGCCCTGGTGGTCTCGGTGTTGTCCAACGGCGGGCTGCAGAAGACGGTTGAGGCAGCCGGAGGGCAGATCATTCGAACCCCAGTCGGCGACAAGAACATCCTCGAAGGGATGCTCGTGAACGGCGCCGGCCTTGGGGGAGAAAAGAGCGGCCACGTCATCATCCTGGAGCACACCTCGAGCGGCGACGGCATCGTCACCGCACTCGAACTGCTGTCGGTGATGACCACCACCGGCCGGTCGCTGGCCGATCTCGCCACGCAGGTCCCGATGCTGCCCCAGCAGCAACGTACGATCCCGGCGCGTCACAAAGACCAGTGGGAAGGCGATCCGGTTCTCAATCGGGCGATCGCCAGGGCGGAATCTCGCCTCGGTTCGTCGGGCCGGGTCCTCGTCCGACCCTCGGGTACGGAGACCGCGATTCGAGTCATGGTGGAGGGCTCGGATGAGGCCCTGGTGGTCGAGCTGGCCGACGAACTCGCGGTTCTCGCCGAAGAGCGACTAAACTAGCCCCCTTCGCAGGCCTCCCGTGCCGGCGTCGGGGAATGCCGGGGGGCACGGTCTCGAGACCGGGAGAGAAGCCATCTATGTGTGGGATCGTCGGATACACCGGGCCCCGGGAAGCTGGCCCCATCCTCCTCGATGGGCTCCGGCGGCTCGAGTACCGCGGCTACGACTCGGCGGGCATCGCCCTCGTCACCCACGCGGGCGAACTGTTCGTGGAGAAGCGGGCAGGTAAGGTCGCGGTGCTCACGGACGCCCTCGGCGGCGAGCCGCCCACCGCAGGCGTCGGCCTGGGCCACACCCGCTGGGCCACTCACGGACGCGTCAGCGACCTCAACGCCCATCCCCACAGCGACTGCACCGGGCGCATCACCGTCGTCCACAACGGCATCGTCGAGAACTTCCGCGCATTGCGCAACGAGCTCGCGGCAGGCGGTCACGTCCTGGCCTCGGAGACCGACACGGAGGTCGTCGCGCATCTCGTCGAGGACGCCTACAAGGGCGATCTGGCCGACGCGGTGCGGTCGGCGCTCCATCGCCTCGAAGGTGCGTATGCGCTGGTCGTGATGCACCAGGACGAGCCCGACCGCCTCGTCGGCGCCCGGCTCAACGTGCCGTTGATCGTCGGTGTCGGCGAAGGCGAGAGCTTCTTCGCCTCGGACGCCTCGGCATTGGTCGCCTATACGAAGAGGGTCATCTTCCTGGCCGACGGCGACGTCGCCGACATCCGGCCGGGTACCGCCGTGGTGACCGACATAGACGGGAATCGCCTGGAAAGGCTCGTCGACACCATCCCTTGGTCCGCCGAGGCGGCCGAGAAGGGCGGCTACGAGCACTTCATGCTCAAGGAGATCCACGAGCAGCCGACGGCGCTGCGGTCGGCCATGGCGGGCCGGGTCCGCCGCGACGGCGTGTGCCTGGAGGAGATCGATCCGATCCGCGATCGGCTCGCGAATGTCAATCGCGTCGAGCTGATCGCTTGCGGAACGGCCTACTACGCATCTCTCGTCGGCGCGCAGCTCTTCCAGGATTGGCTGGGCGTTCCGGCCCGAGCCAACGTGGCGTCTGAGTTCCGCTACAGTCCGCCGCCGCTGGATGCGCGGACGCTGGTCGTGGCAGTGACTCAGTCGGGCGAGACCGCCGACACGATCGCGGCCGCGCGCCTGGCCCGCGAGCGCGGTTCCGTCGTGATCGCCGTCACGAACACCGTCGGCTCGGCGATCACGCGCGAGGCGCATGCGGCGGTCTTCCTGCAGGCCGGGCCCGAAGTCGCGGTAGCGGCCACCAAGACGTTCGTGACCCAGGTGGTGACGCTGGTGATGCTCGCCGCCGACATCGCTCAGCAGCTCGGCCGGCGCACCAAGGCCGAGGAGGACGAGCTCGTCGGCGCCCTCAAGGCGTTGCCAGAGCAGGCCGAGCGGGCGATCGAGCTCGCCGCAGCGACGGAGGCGATGGCCTCCCGATATGCCGAGGCGGCCGGCTTCATGTATATCGGCCGGGCATTCGGCTATCCGGCGGCACTCGAAGGCGCGCTCAAGATCAAGGAGATCAGCTACCTCCACGCCGAGGGTTATGCCGCCGGCGAGTTGAAGCACGGTCCGATTTCCCTGCTGGACGCCGATGTGCCCCTCGTCGCTGTCGCGACGCGATCGGCGGTTTACGAGAAGCTGATCAGCAACCTGATGGAAGGCAAGGCCCGCGACGCGCGCGTGATCGCCGTGGCGACCGAGGGCGACGAGCAGATCGAGCAGTTCGCCACGGACGTTTGCTGGGTCCCTGACACGCTCGAGCCGCTCAGCACCATCCTCGCGGTCATTCCGCTGCAGCTCTTCGCCTATTACGTCGCGGTTGCCCGCGGCCGCGACGTCGACCAGCCGCGCAACCTGGCCAAGTCGGTGACGGTGGAGTAGATGGCCGGCCGTCGTCGCCTACCGGACTCGGGTGACGGCCGCGAATCCTCGCCCGCCGGTGACGTTGCCGAGGGTGCAGGTGGCGCACCAGGGACGGCCGCCGCGCCCGCCGAAACCACCGAGCTGGGCATCGACATCATCCGCGTCCAGCGCATCGCCGACGCGCTGAAGCGCTTTGGCGATCGGTTTGCGTCCCGGGTTCTGACGCCGGCCGAGGCGGCTTACGTGAGAAACCGGCCCGAAACGATGGCCGGCCGATGGGCGGCCAAAGAGGCGGTCTCGAAGGTGCTCGGGCTCGGCGTGCGGGGAATCGGCTGGCGCGATATCGAGATCGAGCGCCTCCCGACCGGACAGCCCGCGGTCCGACTTCACGGCCGCGCCGCCCGGCGGGCGACGCAGCTCGGCATGGGCCGCATCGCGGTCTCGATCAGCCACGAATCCGATTTCGCCGTGGCGACCGCTTCGGGCGTGCGGACGGCGGGCGGCCGGTTCCTCTTCCCGCCCGACATCGACGACCGACTCGACGAGCGCGAACGGCACCTGCTGGGGCGCATCGAGCGCCTCCGGGCGATGCACGGCGAGGCCGCGAAGCTGGAGGAAGGTCACGATGGCCACTAAGACCGCCCCCAAGACGATCGTGCTCGACGACGCGGTCGCGGCGGCGCTGGTCCCGGCGCGGCCCCTGCGAAGCCACAAGGGCACCTTCGGCAAGCTGCTCGTGATCGCCGGCTCGGTCGACTATGCCGGGGCGGCGCTGCTGGTCTGCAGCGCGGCCGGTCGAGCCGGGGCGGGGCTCGTGACACTTGCCTCGGTCGAGTCGCTGCAGCCGCTCTTCGCCGCCAAGGTCGTCGAGGCGACCACGCTCTCGCTGCCCGAGGACGACGTCGAAGAAGTCGATCCTGAGGAGGCGCTGGCGCGGATCCTCGACCACGACCACGATGCCCTCGTCGTCGGACCGGGCCTCAAACCCAGCCTGTCCATGACCGAGCTGATCCGGGGGCTACTTGCCGGGGATGAGGACGGCGAACCTTCGCCGGCGGTCCTGGACGCGGAGGCGCTGCGATCGCTGGCCACGGTCGATGGCTGGGCAGCCGAAGTCTCGGCGCGGTGCGTGCTCACACCGCACGTCGGCGAGTTCCTGCGGCTTCGTGCCGCCGACGGAAACGATCCCGACAAGATGGGCAATCTCGTCTTCGACGACGCCCGGCGCGCGGCGGCGGCCCGTGAGGCCGCCAAGGAATGGAACCAGGTGGTGGTTCTCAAGGGAGCGCGCACGGTAATCGCCGAGCCCGGTGGCAGGACCGCGGTATCGCCCTTCGAGAACCCTGCCCTGGCCAGCGCGGGAACAGGAGACGTGCTCGCCGGCACGATCGGCGCCCTGCTGGCGCAAGGCCTCGGAACGTTCGAGGCCGCTCAGTTGGGCGTCTACCTCCACGGCATGGCCGGCGAAGCGGTCCGAGCCCGACTCGGCGACTCGGGACTGCTGGCGTCGGATCTCTGCCCGGAGCTGCCGCTCGCGCGGAAGCGGCTCGCCGAACTCGCGGCGGCCGCCGGGGCGACGGCCGCAGCCGGATCCAAGCCGGCCGCGGGCCCGGTCCGCTGAGCGCGCCCAGAGTGGCGCCGGCCGCGGACAACGACCCACCCGGAGCCGTCGCCAGGATCGTCGCTACCCGCCTGCCGCTGATCGAGGCGGCGCCCGGGCAGGAGCTCCCGCCGCTGCCGCGGAGCGCCTGGATCGAGATCGACCTCGACTCACTCGTTTCGAATGCCCGCCTTCTGCAGGGCTCGCTGCCGGCCGGCACGCGGCTGGACGCGGTCGTGAAGGCCGACGCATACGGGCACGGGGCCGTGCCGGTGGCCCAGGCCCTGGTTGCGGCCGGAGTGCAGAGCCTGAGCGTCGCAACCTTCGACGAGGGCCTGGAGCTACGCCAGGCGGGCATCTCGGTCCCGATTCTCGTCCTGTTCCCGGTTCCGCCCGAACTGGCGCCCGACGCGTTGCGCCACTGCCTCTCGCTCACGGCCGGCGACCAGCTGCTTCTGGAGCGGACGCTCGCCGCGCTGCATCGTTTCAACGACGAATCGATCCCGGACGACCGACGGCTGCCGATCCATCTCGAGGTTGAAACGGGCCTCGGTCGCGGCGGTCTCGACTCCACATACGTCCCGGCTGCGGCCGCCGCAATCGAGGCCTCGCCGCGAGCTCGTCTCGCGGGCCTGTGGTCGCACCTCCAGGCGGCCGGCGACGCGGCTCGGACGGCCGATCAGGCGGCCCGCCTGGGCGTCGCATCGAGCCTGCTCGAAGAAGTGGGCATGAGCATGCCCGATCGCCATCTGGCCGCGAGCGGCGGCTTCCTCGCCGCCAGCGCGCCGGCTTACGACTTCGTCCGCATCGGCCTGGCTGTGTACGGCATAGTGCCCGACGGGCTGACCGTCGCCGAGCTCCACTCCGCTGCCGCGGCCGGCCTCAAACCCGTGCTGTCGCTGCGGGCGCGTCCAGTTCGAGTCACAGAGCTGCCCGCCGGCACCGGCGTCAGCTACGGCCCGACGTTCGTGACATCGCGGCCCAGCCGCATCGCCACCCTGCCCCTCGGATATGCCGACGGACTGCCGCGGAGCCTGTCCAACAAGGCCCAGGTCCTGGTACGTGGGGAGCGGGTTCCGGCCGTCGGAACCGTGGCAATGGACGCCGTGATGGTCGACGTGACGGACGTTCCGGGGCCCCCCGTGAGCGTCGATGACGAGTTCACGCTCATCGGCAGGCAGGGCAACGAGACAATCGACGCCCGGGAGGTGGCGCAGTGGGGCAACACCATCTCGTATGAGATCGTATCCGCGATGTCGGCACGGTTACCCCGGGTGTACTATGCCGCAGCCAAGGCCGTCCAAATGCGCGTCATCGCCTGCGATCCGGTACGGGGTGGAGGAGAGATCGGCAGGCCAGGCGCCCTGGCGATTGAGGAAGTACCCGGTCCTCTCGGTTGCGAGTGAAGCTGTTTCGGTGCTGTCGATTCGGGCAGAGCCGTGCGTTCGAGGCTGGGATACGCCCGGCAGGAGTGAGCAGGTTACCGATTTGATGGATCTGACGGCTAGATCGGAAGAGCAGCGCGACGATCTCGTCGAGCAGGCCGCGCGAGAAATCCAGCTGCGCGGCCTGGCCGTGCCGGCAGTGCTATTCCTGCAGGCCAGCCGCCCCTACCGCCAGCTCGGTAGTGCGGCGATGGTCTTCTTCGATCCCACCCTGCGTCGAGTCTTCGGCGGCGAGCTGCCCGTGGCCACGGAAATCCTCGCCGACGACCTCGGCATCGAGCAGCTGATCGAGCGGCTCCAGGACCCCGACGAAGAGACTACCTGGGACGCTTGAGGCGATCGCGCGTCCGGGCGCACCACTGACCCGACTTTTGGGTCGCTATGCCTGCGACAGGGGCTTGCGAGGCGGTTAGCATAACCGTGTGAGCCGCCAACCTCGAGCATTCTTCGCCCTCGACTTCGGCTCGGCCACGACCTCCGCAGCTCTCGTGGGCCATGCCGGCGGTCGCTGGCGTCTTCTCGCCCATTCCGCCGCGCCTTCGACTACCGATCTGGACGCGTTGTTGTTTGGAATCCTGGACCGCGTCGAGCACGCGGACAGCGAGCTTCTCGAGTTCGTGAGCGCCCGAGAGCGACCCAACACCGCCGCGCTGGTCGCAGATCTGGCTCGTCTGGAGAGCCGCAGCACCCCGCCTCGCCGCATCGCCGTGCTGGCGGGTTCCAAGCGCCAACGGCGCAGGCTGGAGGAAGTGGCCGCTCGTGCGGGCTGGCTGGTCGTGGGCGGCAGCGCCGACGTGAGCGATCCGCTCGAACTGAGCCGCCTGGTGCTCGCGTGGGACACTCACGCGGTTTTGCTGGGCGCGGATTCGACCCCGGGCGGAGACGAGAAGCGGCACCTGCCGATGCTCGGCGCGCTTGTGGCGGCCGCCGCGCGCCGCCGGCCGGAGCTGGCGGTCGTTCTCGCGGGCGGGGCGGCCATCCAGGAGTCCGACTTCCACGGCGCGGGCGAGCACGACCGCATCCCTGAGGTGGTCAAGGTCGTCGAGCCCGTTGCAGAGACGGCGGCGGAACCCGAGGGCGATACCGGCGAAGAGGCGGCCGCGGACGCCGCTGCCGAGGGTGCCGCCAAAGACGCAGATGCGGCCGTCGGAGACCAGCCGGCCGACATTGCGACGGCCGATGCCGCGGCCCCGGCCGCGCCGGTCGACGCCGCGCCGGCTCCCGAGCCTCCACCGGCTCCCGCGCAGGAGCGTGAGTTTACGGCCCCGATCGAAGCTCCTCCGACCGATCGCCACGACAGTGTCCTGCTCGCGCCGGACGCCGAATCGGGGCAGCCGGCCGGCTCGGCGCTGCAGCAGGTGCTCGAAGGCTTGCGCGCCCGTTCGGACGACACCAGGCTCGGCATCGCCCGGTCGGTTCGATCGCTGGCGTTGCTGCTCGATAAGTCGATCGAGGCGATCGAAGTCGGCATCGACGGGGGGCTGCGGTGTCGCGCCGAGCCGTTCGGGCCCGGCCATCGAAACATCGTCTCCTCGCACGTGACGATGGCCGGCGGGTCGTTCACGCCGGAGGACCTGACCGACGAGATCATCGACGCGGTTTTGTCGTGGTCGACGATCGCCTTCGACCGGTACCGCCTCAGCGACCGGTTGCGCGATCTGCGTTCCTCGCCCTGGGGCGAGGCCGACGGCGAAGGGGCATTGCTTCGCCTCGCGGCGGCCAAGGCGGCCGTGGAGCGCCTGGTCGCCGCAACGCCGGAGATCTCCGCGCGCGAGATGCCCGACATCCTGATCGCCGCCGGCGGAGTCTGGTCGTCGACGCCGCCTTCGGTGGTGGCGCTGGCCATGGCGGACCTGGTTCGACGGCCCGGCGTGGGCCGCCTTGCCTGCGACCAGGCCAGGCTGCTCGGGCCGCTGGGCGCGATCGCCGACGAAGACGAGCGGCGGAAGATGCTCAAGGATCTGGTCGGGGACGTGCTTCTGCCGCTGGGCAGCCTGGTCCTGCCGGCCGGCATTCGTCAGGGCCGAAGCGCCGGCCGGATGAGGGTCACGGGCGATACCGCCAACTCGGACATCGATCTCCAGCCCGGCGGCATCTGGGCAGTCGAACTGCAGCCCGGCCAGACCGCGACTGCGGACATGGAGTTCAAGGACGCCGTCCGGTTGGGAGCACGCGGGCGCCGCTTCAGCGTCGAGGTTTCGGGCGGTCTCGGTGGGTTGTTCGTCGACCTGCGGGACATCCCGTTGCGCCTCCCCGACAGGGCCGACCAGAAGCGCGCCACCTGGGAATCGTGGCAGCGGGCCATGTGGACGGAGATCGACGAATGAGCCCTCGCAAGCGCGCCGGAGCGAGCACCGAGGCGCGGGCCGAGGCGCGATTCGTCCAGCCGGAGTTCGCCCGCGTTCCCGCGCGCCGGATCCTGGTCGTGTCGCCGACCGTCCAGATTCGGCTGGGACCCGGCGATCGAGCTCTCGTGAGCGCGGGTCAGAAAGTGAACCCGGGCATGCCGATCGCCGAGCGGACGTGCGACGCGGAGTTCATCGACGTCGGGCGGCTCAACAGGCCCGCAAATGGGAGCGGCCACGAGAACGGCCCAGCGCGGCCAATCGACCCCGGGCAGGAACGGCGGCGGCCGCCTCAGCCGGGCAAGTGGTGGGTCGGCGGGGACGATCGTCGCGGCAAGACGGCGCGCCGTGAAACCCCCAGGCGCGTGGCCGGGACGCTTCTCTACGAGATGGACGGACGCTGGACTGCCGCAGCGGGCGATCGCCACGAGAAGGTCGAGTCGCCCACGTCGGGCGTGGTCGTCGAGGCGGAGAACTGCATCGGCATCACGATGAAGGTAAACGGGGTCGCGATCCCCGCTGCCGTCGCCGGCGGGCAACCGACGCGCGGCTACCTCGACGTGCCGCGCCTCGTCGACGGGGAGTTGCGCGACACGACGCTGGACGTGGGCCGCTCCGGGGCGATCGTCGTCGCCGGTGGCCGCGTCTCGGCCGAAATGCTCACGCGGGCGCGGGCGATGTCGATCCGGGGCATGGTCGCGGGCTCGCTCGGCCAAGCGGAGCTGCGGGATCTGGCCGCCTCCGAGGCCCGCCAGCGCGCGGGCCTGCACACGACGCCTCCGTTCGGGGCACTCGGGCTCGACGGCCACCAGCGACGCCCGATCGCTTCCCCGATCCTGGCGTTGCTTGCGGCGTTGGCCGGCCGCGAAGTCGCCATCCTCATCGATCCGCCGCTGCTGGTGCTCGACGTCGTCGACGTGCCGCTGCCCGAGCTCCCTCCCGACTGGGTCCGAGTCCGCAATGGCGTGCACGCGGGCCGCGAGGGTCGCTGGCTGAGCTCCGCCGGCCTGCACCGCTTCCGCGCGGGCATCCACCTCGAGGCCGCGAACATCCGCCTCGGCGACGACCTCCAACCCACGGTCATCGCCCTCGCCGACCTGGAGCGGTTCATCCTCTGAAGGGCGAAGCCCGGCCGGGAGCGGCACCGGCACGCTTTCGGGTAACCTCCGGGGGTGATAGAAGGCCGGACACTGGAACGGATCGTCGAGACGCGGGATCCCGCGGGCACGCGCGCCCTGGCGGCAGCGCTGGCGGTGGCTGCACGCCCGGGCGACCTGATCAGCCTGGTCGGTGAGCTGGGGGCCGGCAAGACGCAGTTCGCCAAGGGCTTCGGGGCCGGGCTGGGCGTGACCGACACGATCGTCTCGCCGAGCTTCGTGCTGATGGCCGAATACCGGGGCCGCCTGCCGCTCTTCCACATCGACCTTTACCGGCTGGCCGGCGCGGCCGAGGCGCTGGCGGGCGGGCTGATCGACGAGCGCCAGGGCGAGGGCGTCACTCTGATCGAGTGGGCCGAACGGCTCGAGGACGCTATGCCTGCCGGCCGTCTCGACGTTCTGATCGAGGGCGCGGGCGACGACCCGCGCCGGATCGTGCTGCGCGCCGGGGACGCCGGCTATACGCGATACCTCGAGGCCTTGCCGGCGAATTGGGTCGCGCCGACGGCCGAACCGGCGACCGAGCGGGCGCCCGAAGGTTCGGGCCGATGACCGGCCGACCGATCCTCGCGATCGACACCTCAGGCACCCGCGCTCTCGTGGCGCTGGGCCGGCCGGATGGCACCCTCATCGACGAGCGGCGCTGGCAGGCCGGCTATCGCCACGGCGAGGAGTTGCTCACCCGAACCGACGAGTTGATGTCCGCGAACAAGGTCGCGCTGGCGGAGCTGGGTGGCATCGTGGTTGGGACCGGGCCCGGAGCGTTCACCGGAATGCGCGTCGGGATCGCGACCGCGAAGGCGCTCGCGCACGGGCTCGACATTCCGATCGCCGGCGTCGCCACTTCCGAGGCACTGCTGGCCGCGGCGCGCGAAGTTGCGGGCGTCTCGGCATCGGCGCCCGCGTCACGAGTGGCCGCGCTCTTGCTGCCGGCCGGGCCATCGGATCGCGTGCTGGTTCTCGGGGGAGTGGCAACACTGCTCCGCGGCGGCGAGGACCCGCAGCTGGACGCCGCCATGCTGCTCGTGGCCGTGGATCTCCCGGACCGTGCGCCGGCGGAGGCTCTGGCGCTCGGCGTCCAGGCCGAGCAAGGGCTTTCGGCCGCGCTTCTTGCGCTCGGGGCCGCCCGCATCGCCGCCGGCGGGGAGGACGTCGCCCGCCTCGTGCCCGAGTACGTGACTCTGCCGCGCGGGATCACGGCGGTGAAGGGAGAGGTGCGATGGTCGCACGACCGCCATTGATGGTCGTCGTCGATCGCATGACGGTCGACGATCTGTCCGGAGTCGAGGAGATCGAACGGGAGAGCTTCACCACGCCCTGGCCGCCGCACGCATATCGCTCCGAGCTGGAGACAAACAAGTGGGCGCACTACATCGTGGCCCGATACGGCGACCAGCTCGTCGGTTTTGCCGGCATCTGGCTGATGGTGGACGAGGCCCACGTCACGACCTTCGCGGTGCGCAAGACCTGGCGCCGCCAGGGAGTGGGGGAGCGGCTGCTCATCGCCCTGCTGGATCTCGCGGAGGCGCATGGTGGGCGCGAGGCGACGCTGGAGGTTCGGCCGTCGAATCACTCGGCGCGGCGGCTTTACGAGAAGTACGGCTTCGTGCTGGTCGGCGTCCGGCCGCACTACTACAGCGACGACAACGAGGACGCCCTGATCATGACCACGGACCGGCTCGCGGGCCGGCAGATGCGCGAGCGAGTCGCCCGGTTGCGGGCGGCTGTGGCGAAACGACCGGATATCGAAGTCGGCGACGACGGCTTGCCGATCGGAGGACCGGCTGACGCGGACACTCAGGCTGATGGTGGCGCGGGAGAAGCGGGGGCGGGCGAAGACGGCACGGCCGACGGTCGCCGGGCCATCGCCCCCGACGTGCTTCGACCAAGCAGCATCAGGAAGTCGCGATGACGCGCGGCGGCCTGATCCTGGCGGTCGAATCGAGCTGCGACGAAACGGGCATCGCGATCGTGGAGGACGGCAGCCGGATCTGCTCGAACGTCGTGGCGAGCCAGGTGGCGATGCACGCGGCGGCGGGCGGGATCGTGCCCGAGGTGGCGGCACGGGCTCATCTGCGTTGGATCGTGCCCGTGCTGGACGAGGCGTGGGCTGCGGCCGGCGTCACCTGGGACGCCATCTCGGCCGTCGCGGTCACCGAGGGACCCGGGCTTGCCGGTTCGCTGCTCGTCGGCATCAACTTCGCCAAAACGCTCGCCTACGTCCACGCCAAGCCGCTCGTCCCGGTGAACCACCTCGAGGGCCATCTGTACGCCGCGTGGCTGGCCGACGAAACGCGCGACGAACCCGAGCCGGTTTTCCCGCTGGTGGCGCTCATCGTGTCGGGCGGGCACACGTTCCTCGTCGAGATGCGCGACCACCTGCAGTACAGGTTGCTCGGCGAGACGGTCGACGACGCGGCCGGCGAGGCGTTCGACAAGGTCGGGCGGCTCCTCGGCCTGCCCTATCCGGGCGGCCCGGAGATCATGAAGGCGGCCGCGGGTGCGGTGCGCCACGACGTGACCTTCCCGCGCGCCTGGCTCGGCGACTCGTTCGACTTCAGCTTTAGCGGGCTCAAGACGGCGGCCCGGCGCACGATCGCGACCGAGACCGGCGGGGAGGGGACCGCGGCCGGCGAGTCGCCGCTGTCCGTGGATCGGGTGGCCGAGCTGGCGGACGGTTTCCAGGAATCGGTGGTGGACGTGCTCGTGACCAAGACGATCCGCGCCGCTCGGGCCGCCGGCGCGCGATCGGTGGTGCTTGGCGGTGGCGTCGCCGCGAACCGTGTGCTGCGCGATCGCCTTGCGGCTGCGGCGGAAGCCGCCGGGATGCCGCTCGTCGTGCCACGGCCCGGGCTGTGCACCGACAACGGCGCGATGATCGGGGCAGCCGGCGCGCGCCGGTTCGAGGCGGGAGTCCGAGCCGGTCTCGATCTGGACGCGAAGCCATCGCTGCCGCTGGCCCGCCGATGAGCGAGTCGCCCGAAGTCGTGCCCGCCAGATCTGCCAGGTCCGCGCCGCGGCTCGATCCGCTCGCCGTCCGCCGTCAGCTCCGCGGCGAGGGCATCACCGCCCGCCACTCCATGTCGCAGAACTTCCTGGCCGATCCGGACGTGCTGCAGTCGATCCTCGATTTGGCCGCGCCCGAACCCGGGCGGCGAATCCTCGAAGTTGGGCCCGGCCTGGGCATCCTGACCGGAGGCCTGCTGGCCGGCGGCGCCTCAGTTACCGCGGTCGAGCTGGACATGCGCCTGGCCGGCCGGCTGAGCCGGGTCCAAGACGCGGCGATCGCCTCGGGCGCCCTGAAACTCGTCCAGGGCGACATCCTCGACCAGAAGATCGCGGAGCTGATGGCGCCGCCGTTCGAGGTCGTGGCCAACGTCCCGTACCACATCACGAGTCCGATCCTGCATCGCTTCCTGGGTTCGGCGCCGCGGCCGGCGCGCCTGGTCCTGATGGTTCAGCGGGAAGTGGCGGAGCGGATCTCGGCGCCGCCCGGCGACATGAGCTACCTCTCGGTTTTCGTCCAGTTCCACGCCGCCATTCGCATCGCCTTCCTCGTGCCGCGCGAGGCATTCGAACCTGCGCCCGAGGTCGAGTCGGCGGTTGTCGTGATCGAGCCGATCGATCCTCTGGGCGATCATCCGCGCCTCTCCCCGGCGGAGGAAGACGATCTGTGGCGGGTGGTCCAGGCCGGCTTCCGCGAGCGTCGCAAGATGCTCCGCAACGTGCTGGTCCGCCAGCTGGTGATTCCGGGCGAAAAGATCGATCGGGCGCTGGACGTATGCGGCATAGCCGGCGAGCGGCGGCCTCAGACGCTCTCGGTCGAGGATTGGCTGGCGTTGCGGGTCGCGCTCGGGCCGCTGCCCGAGGCGATGTCGCCGGCGGAGGCCGCCGCGAAGGCCCAGTCGGCGCGGAGCCGGGCCGCATCTCTCGGGGCGAAGAAGGGTCGGCGGTGAGCCGCCCGGCCGGGCCGGCGCCGACAGCGGGCGGCGTCCGCGTGCTGCGGTTCGCCCCGGCGAAGCTGAATCTGACGCTCGCGGTCGTCGGGCCTCGCGATGACGGCTTCCACGCCCTGCATTCGGTCATGGTGCCGCTCGCGCTCAGCGACGCCGTGGCAGTAACCGTGGCGCACACGGGCCCGCATGGCCCGGCCGCCGGACGTGGCCCGATCGCCGTTGGTAGCCCGCCCCCGCCCGACACGCTCCGCGTGGCCGGCCTGCCGCTCGTGGCCACACCCGACAACCTGGTCCTGCGGGCGATAGCGGCGACTCGCGACGCCGTCCGCGCCACGTGGCCGGGCGCCCCGGCCGACCCGCCGCCACTCGCGGCCAGGCTCACGAAACGAATTCCCGTCGCGGCGGGACTGGGGGGTGGTAGCAGCGACGCGGCCGCCACGGTCGCGGCCGCTCTCGAGGCCTGGGGCGCCGCACTCCCCGAGGAAGGCCTCCGCGATCTCACGGCCTCGCTCGGCTCGGACGTGCCGTTCTTCCTGGCCGGGGGCGCTGCCCTCGTTACCGGCCGTGGCGAGTTCGTCGAGCGATTGCCGGATCTCCAGGGAGAGGCTCCGGCGGTGCTGATCGTGACACCGAACCTGCCCGTCTCAACGGCGGCAGTCTTCGCCGCCTATGCCCGCGGCGCCCGCCCGGAGACCGCAGCCGCCCTCGCCACCTCGGAGCGCCTCGTGTCGGAGATGCGCGCCGGCCTGCCCGCCAAGGCACTCCTCGCCAGGGCCGAGGAACTGGCGGCGGGAAACGACCTTCTCCCGGCCGCGCTCGAGGTCGCCCCGTCGCTCACCACCTTCCGCGCCGCGCTCGTCCTCCTCCTCGGCCGGCCAGTCGGCCAGTCCGGCTCAGGACCGACTTCCTGGGTGCTCTATCCCACGCTTGCGGCCGCGCACAAGGCCGCCCGGTTCGTCCACCTGGCGGTCGTCGAGGGCACGCTCCCGCCGATCGGCGAAGGCGAGCCGTTCGTCGCGGTCAGCACGATTCTCACCCCAGGGCTCCACGCGATCCCAGCCGACGCTCACAATGGTGGCCGCACGAGATCGAAAGGTAGGTAACCACGATGCCTCGCCAGGAGGTTTCCGCGCCGGGAGCGCCGGCCGCAATCGGTCCCTATAGCCAGGCCATCGCCATCGACGGCTTCATCTTCTGCTCGGGGCAGCTGGGCATGGACCCGGCCACCGGCCAGCTGCTCGACGGCATCGCGAATCAGGCCGAGCGCGCGATGGTGAACCTCGAGGCGGTTCTGGCGGGCGCGGGAGCGTCGCTCGCCGACGTCGTGAAGACCACCATCTTCTTGAGCGACCTGGCCAACTTCTCGACCGTCAATGACATCTATTCCAAGCACGTCATCGCCCCCGCCCCGGCAAGAAGCACCGTCCAGGTGGCTGCGCTGCCCCGTGGCGCGCTGGTGGAGATCGAAGCGATCGCGCGCCGCGCCAGTTGACCCGCTCCTGCCACTCCGGCGGCCCCTTCCGCGGGCCTCGCACGGTGGCGCAGTTCCGTGCTACCGTCCGCTGCGATGAGTGAGTCTGCCCTGAGCGTTCTTCCGGTGGTGCTCGCAGCCGGCCTTGGGATGCGCATGAAGTCGAGCAAGCCCAAGGTCCTCCACGAACTCTGCGGCCGCCCGATGCTCGCGTACGTGCTCGACGCGGCGCAAGACGTCGGCCGCCGCCGGCCGCTGGTCGTCTACTCCCCGGCGACGGCGGCGATCGTCGAGGTCTTCGCCGATCGCGCCGACTTCGCCCTGCAGGAGACGCCGCTCGGAACGGCGGACGCGGTCAAGGCCGCGCTCGCCGCAGCGCCCGCAGACGTGGCCGAGGTGATAGTCCTGAGCGGCGACGTGCCTCTCGTGGACCCGGACGTGCTGGCGGAGATGTTGGACCTGCGCCGGGCCCGAGATGCGGTGATGGCCATCGTCAGTGTCCACGCCCTCGACCCGGAGGGCTTGGGCCGCGTGATCCGCAGCGACGACGGCGGGCAGGTTCTGCGCATCGTCGAGCAGAAGGACGCGGCGCCCGAGGAACTCGAGATCGACGAGATCAACTCCGGCCTGTATGCGTTCGATGCCGCCTGGCTGCGCAATCGGATCGGTGACGTTCAGCCGTCGCCGGTTTCGGGCGAGTTTTACCTGCCCGCCCTGGTCCAGCTGGCGCGCGACGATAATCGGCCGGTCGTCTCTCTCGTGGTCGAGGACGACGGCACTCTCAACGGCATCAACGACCGGACGCAGCTGGCCGAAGCCGAGCTCGAGCTCCGGATGGCGATAAACGAGGCCCACATGATGTCCGGAGTAACGATGGTCGACCCGGACAGCGTCTACATCGATGCCTCGGTCGAGCTCGGGACGGACGTGACGATCGAGCCGAACGTGATCCTGAGAGGCGGTACACGCATCGGCTCGGGCACCAGGATCGGCTCGGGGAGCCAGATCATCGACACCGTAGTCGGCAGCAACTGTGTCATTTGGGCCAGCATCCTCGAATGCTCCGAAGTCGAGGATGAGGTCCAGATCGGGCCGTTCTCGCACCTCCGGGCCAGGTCCTCGATCGGGCGCAAGGCGCGGCTGGGCAACTTCGCCGAAGTCAAGGCCAGCCGCCTGGAGGCCGGTGTCCAGCAGCACCACTTCAGCTATATCGGCGACGCGATCCTGGGCGAGAAGACGAATGTCGGCGCCGGCACGGTCACCTGCAACTACGACGGTTACCGAAAGCACAAGACCAGGGTCGGCAAGCGCGTCTTCCTCGGGTCGGACACGATGCTGGTCGCCCCGCTTGAGCTCGGCGACGACGCCCGCACCGGCGCCGGCTCCGTGGTGACCAAAGACGTGCCCGCCGGGATGATCGCGGTGGGCGTGCCGGCCCGAAATCGGAAGCCTCGTGAGCGCGACGACGCGCCTCCGGACAAGCCCAAATGAGCGACGTCGTCCTGCAGCTGCTGGTTGTTCTGTTCCTCGTCACCGTCGAGGCGTTCTTCGTAGCGGCTGAAATTGCTCTGGTCACCATTCGTCACAGCCGCGTCGAGCAACTTATCGACGAGGGCCATCGAGGCGCCCGACGTGTCCGCCGCCTAACACAGGATCCGGCGCGGTTCCTGGCGGTCGCCCAAATAGGGGTCACGTTCGTCGGTTACCTCGCTTCCGCCTATGCCGCAGTCAACCTGGCCGACCGTTTGGCCGGTTCACTCACCGGCCTTCCGGTCATCCAGAACTACTCCACCGGCATTGCGATCCTCGTCGTCACCCTTCTGCTGGCCTTGTTCACCATCGTTTTCGGCGAGCTGGTGCCCAAGACGCTGGCCCTGTCCCGGCCCGACAGGGTGGCGCTGGCGCTGGCGGGCCCGCTCGACGTGGTAGGCCAGATCCTTGGCCCGCTGGTGACCCTGCTCACCTGGCTGACTCGCAAGATCGCCGGCAGCTTCGGCGCAGACGTCAGGCAGGCGCAGATCAGCACACAGGAACTCAAGCTGATAGTGGAGCGCGGCGGCGAGCAAGGCGTCCTCGAGGCGGAAGAAGAGCAGATGATCAGCGCCGTCATCGAGCTCGGCGACCGCCGTCTGCACGAGGTGATGGTTCCGCGGACCGGCATGACCGCCGTGCCGGTCACCGCCACCATGGACGAGGTCATCGATACGTTCGTTCGCGAGGGTCACAGCCGGATCCCGGTCTACAACGAAACGATCGACGAGATCGTCGGCATCCTTCTCGCCAAGGACCTCCTGCCGTTCCTCAAGGGCGTCGATCAGAAGCCCAATCTGCGCAAGCTGTTGCGGCCGCCCCTCTTCGTGCCGGAGTCGATGTCGATCGACGACCTGCTCCATAAGCTCCAGCGCCGCCGGGTCCACCTCGCGATCGTGCTCGACGAGTACGGCGGCACCGCAGGCATGGTCACGATCGAGGACCTGATCGAGGAGATCGTGGGCGAGATTCAGGACGAGTACGACGAAGAGGAGCCGATGACCGTCCGGCTTTCGGACGACCGGGCGCGCGTCGACGGCCGCGCCGCGGTCGACGACCTGGGCGAGTTGTTCGACCTGGAGCTGGCCGGACTCGAGGATTCGGAGGAATACGACACGGTCGGCGGGCTGATCTACCACCGCATCGGCGGTGTGCCGCGGCCGGGCGACGAGGTGCGACTCGAAGAGCAGGGTCTGACGCTCACGGTGGAGACGACCGACGGCCGCCGCGTCGGCAAGGTCCTCGCAGTCCGCGACCCGGCCACGGAGGAGAACGGGCGGGCGCGGACCGACGACGAGGCGGACGAGCACTAGGAGGTCGGCCGCCGCCCGCTCCGGGCCGGGCGCCGAAGGATTACGACGCCCGCTACGCCTTGATGACGCTCACGATGAGGCCGCGAAGCGACTCCAGGGCTTGGGCATCGACGACGCCGGCGGCGTCGAGCTCGGCCAGAGCCCGGTCGCGATGCCGGCGCGCCTGGTCGCGCGTGTAATCCCGGCCGCCGAGCCGCTCGATCAGGGCCACCGCCTCCGCGACCTGGCCGTCGTGCGGGGCATCGGTTCGCCAGACCGCCTCCAACCGGGCCCGATCCTCGGGGCTCGCGTGCTCGAAGGCGTAGATCACCGGCAAAGTCATCTTGTGGCGGGCCACGTCCGTGGGCTCCTTGCCCGTCTTGGCCTGCTCGCCCCAGATCCCGAGCAGGTCGTCGTTGAGCTGGAAGGCGATGCCGAGCGCCCAGCCGAAGGCTCGATACCGAGCGATGACCTCCTCGTCGTCGGTGGCGAGCACTGCCCCGGATTCGACCGATGCCGCGATGAGAGCCGCGGTCTTGCGGCCGATCATGTCGAAATAGAGCTCGACCGACATCGGCTCGGAGCTCTCGCTGGCCCAGATGTCGAGATATTGGCCCTCGCACAAGGCCAGGCAGGTCATGTCGTACAGGCGCATCAGCCGCAGGACTTTGGCGTCCGAGAAGCCCAGCTCGGTCAGGCGATGGAGGGCGACCCGACTGAGGGTGAACAGCATGTCGCCGGCGTTGATCGCCTGCGGAATGCCGTGGAGCGCCCAAAGCGTTGGGCGGTGGCGTCGCTCGCGATCGGAGTCCTCGATGTCGTCATGGACCAGGCTGAAGTTGTGGCCCAGCTCGACGGCCGCCGCCCCGGGCAGCGCAAGTTGGTAATCGCCCTTGATGGAGGAGTAGGCGAGCAGGCCGAGGAGTGGCCGCATCCGCTTTCCGGAGGAGCCCGATCTATCCAGGCCGAGGTGGTAGCGCATCATTTCGTAGAGGCCCGCGGTCGGGCCGTCGTGGACAGAGATCAGACGCAGGATCTCCTGCTCGGTGTCGGCGAGCAAGTCGGGGAGGGTGGCTGGGCTGTGCACGGACGAATCATAACAACCCGCTTTCAGAAACCGGGCCGTCGCGACGCAGGCGACGCCGATCGCCCGCTTGGCGGTCCGATGGCGCGGCCGAAGGCTTAGACCGGCAGGACGAAGGCCGTGCCCGGCGCGCCGGCGTCGTCGTCGCTCGGGCCCATCGGGCCGCCGGTTCGAGCTTTCGCCTGCGCCTCTTCGATCTCGATTGCGACCAGCTCCATGCGCGTCAGAGAGTCGTCCGTGGCGGGCGTGTAATCCACCGGCGAGTGACGTCCCGGGAAATATCGGTCGGTCGTTGCGTCGAGAATGCGCCGCTTCTTCGCCAGGTCCGACACTCGATGGCTCCGGCCGTACAGGATCACGCTGCGATAGTTGGCGGAGTGGTCGGGGGCGGTCTTGGACGCGATGAGGGCGTCGAGCAGGACGATCGAGACTGCAACCGGGCGGCCGTCCTGCAGGGTCCGGAGCGTGACACTCCCGGGGGACCCGTGGATGTAGATGTGACCCGCTTCGTAGTGGTACAGGAACGGGATCACGAAGGGTGAGCCCTTCTCCACATATGAGACATGGGCGATCATCCCTGCTCGCAGGAATTCCTCGATATGCTCGGGGACGGCCCGGTCGGCATGGCGACGGATGCGGGTCCTGTCCGTGCGGGGCTGAGGGACCGGGTAGTCGTGGCGGGCTGTCTTGTCGTCCATGACGTCAGCTTAGCTTCTGAGAATCGATTGCATCAGGGGAGGTGCGCGGTTCGACGCACGGGCCGGGTCACTCGGGTGCCCTAGAATCGGTCGGGTTGTCGCCGGCCGTCGCCGGCCGCGCCACGAAGCGACCAGGGAGTCGTGTGAAGCCTGTAATCGTCGCCGGGCACGTGTGCGTAGATCTCACGCCGACTCTCGCCGCGCCCCCTGAGATGGAACCGGGCCGGCTCATAGGGGTCGGGCCTCTGGCCATGTCCGCCGGGGGCTGCGTCGGCAACACCGGGCGAGCGCTCGCGTTCCTCGGCATCCCGACTCAGCTCGTCGCGAGCGTAGGGTCCGACGAGCTCGGTCGAGTTCTCGTCGCTTTGCTGGCGGCATCCACCGCGGACACCACAGGCATGGCCAGCCTCGAAGATCGAGGTACGTCCTACTCCATCGTTCTCGACGTGCCCGGTCGTGACCGGACCATCTGGCACTACATCGGCGCGAACGCGGCCTTCGACGGCAGCGGCGTGATCGACCGGCTGGGGGTCGCCGCGCCATCGCGGGGAGCGAACGCCTCAGGCGCACAGGACACGATCCTTCACGTTGGCTATCCGACGCTCCTGCCCGCCCTATACGCCGATGGCGGTGCGGCTCTGACGCGCGTCGTTGGCTCTGCACGGGCCGCGGGCGCAACGATCTCGATCGATCTGGCCGAGTTCGATCCGGCGTCGGAAGCCGCGGCCGTCGATTGGGAGAGACTGCTGGCGCGCATCTTGCCCGACGTCGACGTGGTGAAAGCGAGTCTCGACGACCTCGAGGCGATGCTGCCCAATCGGGCCGGCCTCGAACCGATCGCTTGGGCGGACGTGCTCGTCGCGCTAGGTGCGGCCGGCGCCATCGTCACCGCCGGAGCGGACGGGTTGTACGTTCGGACCGCGACTGCGGCCAGGATCCGGGGCGCGGCCCGGCCGCTTCGAGACGCCCTCCCGGACTGGTCCGGCCGCGAGCTCTGGGCGCCGTCCCTGGCGACGCGCGTGCTCGCGACCACGGGTGCCGGCGATGCTGCTGCGGCGGGGTTCCTCGCCGGGCTCGCACATGGCCGCGGCCCGGCCGAGTCGGCGTCGCTCGCCGCCGCTGCTGCCGCCTCCCGCATCTCGGGCCGCCCGATCGGCGAGGCGTACCGGCTGGCGGTATCGATCCAACCAGCGAAGGCTCAGCGATCCGGCTGGTCGATCGGCCCCGATCGCGTCTACCACGGACCACGCGACAAGGAGGCCTGAGAAGCCATGTTGACCGCAGCGCAGGTTGGGCACGCGCGCGATCGCGCCACCGCGATGTTCGCCGCAGCCGGGATCGTGGTCACGCCGGCCGAACGTGCTGTGATCGAGGTTGCGGACTTCGGTTTGGAGGACCTCGATCACATCGGCCTCGAATTGGTGGTGTACGTCAACACAGCGCGCGTCTGCGCCAAGGAACTGGCGCTGTTCCCGCACCAGACCTGCCCGGAGCACCGCCATCCACCGTTCGACGGCACGCCGGGCAAGGAAGAAACCTTCCGCGTTCGATCGGGCGTCGTGTACCTGCACGTCGAGGGCGGCGAGCCCGCTCTCGAGCCCAGGGCGCACCCGGCACGCGCGGATCGCGGCTACTACACCGCGAAGCGCGAGATCGTGCTCAATCCCGGCGAGCAGTTCACGGTCCCACCGAACACGAGGCACTGGTTCCAGAGCGGTCCCGACGGCGCGGTCGTCTCGGAGTTCTCGACGCAGAGTCGCGACGACCTCGACATCTTCACCGACCCCGAGATCAGGCGGCTGCCCGTCTCTGAAGGCTGAGAACGACGCCCTGCCCGCTGCGTGGAGCCGAGGCGCCTCCGCCGGGCGTAGCGGCGGCGTGACGACCGTGGCCGGCACTGCGACTCGCCGTCTCCGTGGTAGCGTGGATCCGTGCCCAGCTCGCGCCTGTACGTGACCGACGCCATCGTCCTCTCCCGCTTCGACTACGGCGAGGCGGATCGGATCATGACGCTCTTCACGCCCGTTCACGGCAAGTTTAAGGCGATCGCCAAGGGTGTCCGGCGGACGAAGAGCCGGCTCGGCGGCAGCCTCGAGCCTCTGGCCGAACTGCGGGTGGCGCTTGCCAGAGGCCGAACCTTCGACGTCGTCACCCAGGTCCAGGTCAGCCACGCCTGGCTGCGGCTGCGCGACTCTCTGGAATCCGCGGCAACCGCCTGGTACCTCGCCGAGCTGGCCGATCGTTCGCTGGAGGAACGCCACGAGGCGGAGGGGCTCTACGCCCTGCTGCGTCGCTCCTACGAGCTCCTGGACGCGGGAATGGACCCGGGGCGGGTTGCGCGCTGGTACGAGATGCACCTCGCCGACGAGTTGGGCGTTCGGCCCGAAGTGGACCGCTGCGTCGAATGCGACCGGATGCTCGAGGCCGACGAAAGCTTCCGCTGGGTGCCTCCACTCGGCGGCGTGTTGTGTGCCCGCTGCCCCGGCCCGCCCGCGGATCGTGTCGGCCTGTCGCTCGATGCGCTGAAGGTGCTCAAGGCCTACCAGCGGCTCGACGTGGAGGCGATCGCCGCCTTGCGCCTGGCACCGCCAGTCGAGCGCGAAGTCGAAGCGGCGATGCGAGATTTCCTGCGCGTTTCCCTGGAGCGCGAAGCCCGCTCGCTCGAGTTCCTCGACGAGGTCAGGCGGGGCTAGGACGCGCCCGGAGCCGATGACCCTTTCTTGGTCGAGGGCCGGCGGCGCTTAGGCCCTGGCCTCCGCAGAGTGGCGGTCGGAGGGACGGATCCGGAGCCGCGGAACTCGGCCAGCTGCCCGCGCATCAGCGCTTCAACTTTGACGATTGGCATCGAAAAGCCGTTGCCCAGGACGAGGTCGCCGCGATTCACCCGGAGCATCAAGCGGGAGGGGATCGAAAGAGACTCCCGATCGGCGAAGCCCTGGGGGTCGAAGAGCTGGACCCGCAGATTCCTCGGGTCTCGGGCCGGAGACTTTGGGTCGCCGATGCTCGAGACGTCGCCCCAGGAGATCGGCCGTGCGCTCGGGAATAGTTCGAATTCGGAGAGGAAGCGTTTGCCGGGGCACGATTCGAACCCGTCGCGGGCAATCAGCAGGCGCAGCGGGTTCCGCATGCGCTGAGTGTCGAGCACGACGCCTCTGAGGCCGTAGAGCACCAGAATGACCCCGCCCACCGCCTGGGCCAATCCAAGCCACGTGTTTCCGCCGGCGACATCACTGCGTCCCAGGTACACGCCGAAAAGGCCGAGAGGGATCATGAGGATCTCGAAGCCGAGGGTCCACCGCCTTTCTTTCACGTTGTCGTTCACGGCGACCGCCGGCCCAAGCGAGGGGTGACGCGTCCTGGACTCGGTTGGCTGGCCGGAGGGCACGGGCTCTTCTCCAAATCTGAGATAGCGGCGGGCTCGCGCGCTCGCCCATGATGACGGCTCGGCTGATGCTAGCGCTTCCGCGATGGACGGCGACCTCTCGGGGCGGCACGGACGGGAGCAGCTTCAGAGGACGATCCGCCGCGATTGAACTCGGCCAGGTGTTTGCGCATCAGGCTCTCGACTTCGACGACGGGCAGGGCCATGTCGCGGCCGATGAACAGGTCGCCCTGGTTGGCTCTGAAGACGAAACGAGCCAGCGGCGATAGGGCGTGCCGCTCGGCGAAGGTCGCAGGATCTTCGAGCTGGACCCTGAGCATCCGCGGCTGGCCCTCCGGGGACGCCGGGTCGCTCACGGTCGCGACTTCGTCCCACATGATCGGTCCGGGCACGTCGGGATACTCGAACCCGCGATTGCCGACCACGAGCCTGGTCGGCCGCCGGATCCGGCGCGCCGCCTGGAAAGCGCCCCTGATGCCCCACAGGACCAGAAAGACCCCGCCACCGACGTAAACCCACCCGAGAGTGGCACTGCCGGCCGCGAGGTCTCCGCTGCCCATGTAGACGCCGGCGATGCCGACTACGACCAGACCCAGCCCAAACAGGAAGTTCCATCTGGTCGCGGCTCTATCGTCGTAGATCGCCACGGCCCGGCCGAGGACCGGATCGTCAAATGGAGTAGACGGGGTTCGTTCGCCCGAAGCCACGAGATCACCTCGTCGTCGATCCGCGCTGCCGGTCAGCGCGCGGGCCAATCATGACGGCTCGGCGCCGCACGCGCCGCCGGCTCGGGTGTGTCGAGAAGGCGATGGGCGCGGCGAAACCGCGTCCAGGTGATTGGGACGCGGTCTCGAGTCTGAGGGCCGTGGCCTCAGAGGGCCCGGTTGTTAGCGACGGTAGAGGCTGAAGCCGCCGCCGAAGAGGAGGATGAGGATCACGATAATCAGCAAGAGTTCCATTTAGGACCTTCCTTCGCCCCAACACTGCGCTTTTACTTCCAACGGCACGAGGATGGAAACCCGCAGCGCGGTTTGTCTCTACCGGATGGTCGCTGCGACGGCGTGCGAGAATGTCGACCCGGGCGTACGCCCGCCCGTTCAATCGTCCACAGGCTGACCGCAGGAGACAACCGTGACCGAAGCCAAGCCGACAACGCCGGCCGACGATCCGGGACCGTCCGTCGCCAGCCTGGAAACGATCGTCTCGCTGTCCAAGCGGCGCGGCTTCATCTTCCCGAGCTCTGAGATCTACGGCGGCATCAACGCCGTGTGGGATTACGGGCCACTCGGCGTCGAACTAAAGAACAACGTCAAGCGGGCGTGGTGGCGGGCCATGGTCCAGGAGCGCGACGACATCGTCGGCCTGGACGCGGGCATCATCATGGCGCCCCAGGTCTGGGTTACCTCCGGCCACGTCGCCAACTTCAGCGACCCCCTCGTCGAGTGCTCCACTTGCCGGCGGCGGTTCCGACTGGACGAGTTGCCCGGCTGCGAGAACCTGACCGCCACCGAACTGCGCGACCCGACGATCGTCGAGCGCCTCGGCCTCAAGTGCCCTGTCGACGCCGGTCCGCTGTCGGCGCCGCGGCAGTTCAACCTGATGTTCAAGACGCATATGGGCCCGGTCGAGGAAGAGGGCAACGAGGTCTACCTGCGCCCCGAGACGGCCCAGGGCATCTACGTGAACTTCCGCAACGTTCGAGAGACCAGCCGCAAGAAGCTGCCGTTCGGTATCGCCCAGATCGGCAAGGCTTTCCGCAACGAGATCAGCCCCGGCAACTTCGTCTTCCGGATGCGCGAGTTCGAGCAGATGGAGATGCAGTACTTCGTGAAGCCCGAGACGGCGGCCGAGACATTCGAGTATTGGATGCCGCGGCGGCGGGCCTGGTACGAGCGCTACGGCGTCACGCCCGAGCGACTGCGCTTCCGCGAGCACCGGCCGGACGAACTGGCCCACTACGCCAAGAAGGCCGTTGACGTCGAGTATCGGTTCCCATTCGGCTGGAAGGAGCTCGAAGGCATCCACAACCGCGGCGACTGGGACCTCGGCCGGCACCAGCAGGCGACCGGCGAAAGCCTCGAGTACTTCGATCCCGCGACCGAGGAGAAGTACGTGCCTTGGATCGTCGAGACGTCCGCCGGCGGCGACCGCGCGGCGTTCACGTTCCTGATCGACGCGTACCGCGAGGAAGAGGTTCGCGGCGAGAAGCGCGTGGTCCTCGGCTTCAACGCCGAGCTCGCCCCGTACAAGGTGGCGGTCCTGCCGTTGCTAAAGAAGCGCGACGAGATCGTGGAGAAGTGCCACGCGCTCCGCGACGACCTCGCGAAGGACATCATGGCGGTCTACGACGACACGGCCGCGATCGGGAAGCTATACCGGCGCCAGGACGAGATCGGCACGCCGTGGTGCGTCTGCATCGATGTCGACTCGCTCGAGGACGGCAAGGCCACGATCCGCGACCGAGACACGATGGAGCAGATCCGCGTCGATCTATCGCAGGTGAAGCCGATCGTGATGGAGCGGCTGGCGAAGGCGCGAGGCTAGCTCCGAACCGATGGCCGCGCCGATCGGCTTCGACTCCGCGCTGCGGCTGGGAGCGGGACGAACCCGGCTGTGGGCGCTCGGCCTGTTCGCAATGGGCGTCGTGGCCGTGATCGGGGCGCCGTTCAACCACTGGCACGACTGGGGCGCTCTCTGGGCCGCGGGCGCAACAGCCGGGGGGCCCGATCTCGTCGACGCCGCGCGGCACACGGCGTGGCAGGCCGCGCATGGCGTGTCGGAGGCGTTCTTCGCCTATCCCCCCGGAGCTGCGTGGCTCTTCTGGCCGTTCGCCCAGCTTCCCGTCGACGTCTCGTTCTGGGTCCAGGCCATGCTCATGGTCGCCTGCCTCGGCGGTTCGGGGTTGGTGGCCGCGCGCGTCTACGGCCTGACGCCGGGACTGGCGGTGCTGGCGGCTCTGGCATGGGCTCCCTCGACCGCGTCCGTGGTCACGGGGCAGAACGCGCCGTTTGCGCTGCTCCTGGCGATGGTCGCGATCTGGGGCCTGGCGAGCGGGCGATGGTGGGTCGCGGGGCTGGCTGTCGGCGTGCTCTGGTACAAGCCGACGCTGGCGCTTGGATTCGTGGTCTTGTTCCTCGTGCGCGGGTGCTGGCGCGAGCTTGCCGTAGCGGTCGCCGCCGGGGGAGTGGCGTTTCTGTTGTCCGTGGCGGCCGCCGGCGGCGACTGGGGCTGGATGGCCACGTGGCTCGACGGCGCGCGGGTGTGGCTCCCTGCCGACGCCGCGAAGAATGCGGATAAGGCGATCAGCCTGCCGGGGCTCCTGGGGCGATTGCCGCTGCCGTGGGTGGTGCCGGTTCTCGGGGGAGTGGCGCTCGGCCTCGCCGCGATGCCGGGGCTGCGGCGGGCGGGGATCGTGGAGGCGGCATCGGCGGCGTGCCTGATCGGGCTGGCCGCGGGGCCGCGCGCATGGGGCTACGAAGCGGCGCTGGCGTTCCCGTTCATGTGCTGGGTCCTGGCCGGTGGAGTGGCGGAGCCCTGGCGGACTCGCGCGGTGGTCGCGGCCTACGTTCTGGGCCTGCTATGGCTCTTCTCGTTCGCCACTCAAGTCAGCTCAGTGGCGGTCATCGTGCTGGTCGCGGCCGCCTGGTGGATCTGGCGATGGCGGCCGTGGCGGCCGTCGCGGCCGGCGCCGGTCGAGCCACCGGCGGCGCCATACTCAAGGTGACCGGGGCGGCAGCGTCGGCAGCCGCACCGCGCTCCCGCGCGTCAGTGCGCCTTGGCTCCCTCGCCCGCACTCTCGCTCGCAACCGGCTCCGGCAACTCGCCGCGCAGATAAGCGTCGATGTTCGCCGCCGCCTTCTTGCCGTCGCCCATCGCCAGGATGACCGTGGCCGCGCCGCGAACGATGTCGCCGCCGGCGAACACGCCCGGCATCGAGGTCTGGAGGTTGTCGTCAATCTCGATGTAGCCCCACTTGTTGACGCGCAGGTCCGGCGAAGTGGAGGTGAGAAGAGGGTTCG
>Ga0302291_10000029_pt1 | contig 31367 bp, 25 predicted proteins | sample III_Fen_N1_4_FD_194548 | JGI IMG/M metagenome (GOLD analysis project Ga0302291, IMG submission 194548) | Peat permafrost microbial communities from Stordalen Mire near Abisko, Sweden - III_Fen_N1_4 | ecosystem: Environmental > Terrestrial > Soil > Wetlands > Permafrost | place: Sweden: Abisko... | reverse complement strand
ACGTCGCTCATCGCGGGTGGGCGCACCGGCCCCGCCGCGAGCCCGGGGCCGCCGGTCAGCTCGTCGTCGGTCACGATCGGCGCCGACCCGCGCCGGCGCCGAGCTCACGCGAGCGCTCACATGCCGCGGTGGCTGCCGCGACGACGCCTGCCCGCACGCCGTGCGCGTCGAGCTCGCGCACCGCGGCAACCGTGGTGCCGCCGGGCGAGGACACGCGTTCACGCAGCACCACCGGGTGCTCCCCGGTGCTCGCGGCCAGTGCCGCCGCGCCCTCGACGGTGGCCACGGCCAGCCGGGTGGCCAGCTCGCGGCTCAGCCCGAGCAGCACCCCCGCCTCGGCCATCGCGTCGATGAGGTAGAACGCGTACGCGGGGCCGGAGCCGGAGATCGCGGTCACCGCGTCGAGCTGGTGCTCCGGCACCCGGACCACCAGGCCGGTGGCCGCGAGGATCGTCTCGGCGAGGGCCAGGTGCTTCTCGCTCGCGGCGGTGCCGCCCGCGATCGCGGCCGCACCCTTGCCGATCACGGCCGGCGTGTTCGGCATGACGCGCACCACCGGGATGCCGTCGGGCAGCCGCTGCTCGTAGAACGCCAGCGGCAGGCCGGCCGCGACGCTGATCACCGGCACGCCGCCGCGCAGGCTGGGGGAGATCTCGGCCAGCACCTCGCCGACGACGTCCGGCTTGACCGCGACCAGGACGATGTCCGCGACCTGCGCGGCACGCGCGCCCGACCGGCTGGTGGCCACGCCGTACTGGCGCCGCAGCTCCTCGGCGCGGGCCTCGTCCTTCTCGACGACCTCGACGTCCCGCGCCGGCCAGCCGGCGCTGAGCACGGCCGAGATGAGCGTCGTGCCCATCACACCGCCGCCGACGACGAGCACCCGTGCCCGCGCCCCCTGCACCTGCTCGCCCATCGCCCGTCCTCCTGGCCGCTCCCGCCGCGCCGCAACGGCACCTGCGGCAGCGAGCCTAGACCGGTCACGTCACGCGGCGCCTGTGCCGGTCGGCGCGGCCACCGCCGGCAGACCCGCCGCGAGCAGGTCGACGCACTGCGCGAGCACGAGCGCCTGCGCGATCAGCCGCCCGGAGGGCCACCGAAGCCGCCGCCGCCCCCGCCGAACTGCCCGGTCAGGCCGCTCTGCTGCGTGGTGCCGGACAGCAGCCCGGACGACGACGAGCCCGACGTGCTGCTCGAGCTCTCCATCACCTGCTCCCGGTCGGCCAGCACGACGACCTGACCCGCCGTCAGGCCGGAGGTGATCTCGGTCAGCTCGGTGCCGACGGCGCCGCGCTCGACCGGGACGTCGGTGACGGTGCCATCCGCGAGCACCTGGACGGTGACCGTGGACCCGTCGACGTGCACGGCCGACGTCGGGACGGTGAGCACGTCGCCGGTGCCGGCGACCGTGACCACCACCTGGGCGGACGAGCCGTCGAACAGGGGCTCGTCGGTCGGGTCCAGGGCCACGACGACGTCGTACTCGGGCGTCGCGGTGGACGACACGTCGAGGACGCCGATGCTGCTGACCGTGCCGGTGAGCGTCTGGCTCGAGCTCGGCACCGTGACGGCCGCGGCCTGTCCCACCTGGACCACGTCCACCGAGGCCAGCGGGACCGTGAGGTTGACGACGTAGCCGTTGTCGCCGATCACGGTGATCACGCTCGTCGACGACGACGCCTGCACCGTGTCGCCGGCCGCGAGGGCGACCTGCGCGACCGTGCCGGCCACCGGCGACGTGATCGTCACCCGCGCCAGGTCGGCCGTCGCGATGTCCACCTGCGCCTGGGCGGCGTCGATCGCCGCCTGGTCGGCGAGGATGTCCGCCGCGGACGGCTTCGCGGAGGTCGTGGCCGCGGACGAGGCGCCGGAGGTCAGGCCCTGCGTGCCGGTCGCCCCGGTGATCGTCGGGGTGGTCGTGGTCGTGGGGGTGGTCGTCGTCGTGGTGGGTGCGGTCGTCGGGGTGGTGGTGGGGGTGGTGGTGGGGGTGGTCGTCGGGGTTCCGGTGCCGCCGGACTGCGCGGCGAGTGCGGTCTGGAGCGCGGCGACGGCCGCGTCCAGCGTCGTGGCGGAAGCCTCGACCGCGCTCTGAGCCGTGGCCGTCTCGTTCTGCGACGTGGACGTCGCAGCCAGAGCGGCCTGGCACGCGGCGACGAGCGCCTGGGTGTCGCTGACCGTCGGCGAACCGGTGGCGGCGGCGTCGGTCGTGGCGACCTCGGTCGGCGTGTCGGTCGGAGCGTCGGTCGGCGTGTCCGTCGGGTCGGCCACCACGGTCGTCGGGTCGAGCGCGAGCAGGGTCGCGCACGCGGTCTGGGCGTCCGCGAGCGCCTGCGTGCTGGTGGCGAGCGCCGTCGTCGCGGTCTGGCGAGCGGCCAGCAGGGCGACCTGGGCGTCCCGGACGGCCTGGATCGCCGCCGTGACCGCCGGTGAGGTGGTCGTGCCCGTGGAACCGGTCGGGCCGGTCGAACCCGTCGAGCCCGTCGAGCCCGTCGACGACGCGGGCGGCGTGGTGGTCGTGCTGGTCGAGCTCGTCTTGCTCGTCGTGCTGGTCGTGCTCGTCTGGGCGTCGAGGTCGTCGGACAGGGTCTGCTGCGCGTCCTCCAGGGTGGAGACCGCCCGGTCCAGGGTGTCCTGCAGCGAGGTGGTGTCGAGCGAGGCGAGCTGCTGGCCCGCCGTCACGGCGGCGCCGAGCGCGACGTCGACCGAGCCCACCGTGCCCGCCACCTGGAACGCGACGTCGTAGCGCGTGGCCGAGGCGACGGTGCCGACCGCCGAGACGGTCTGGGTGACCGTGCCCAGCGCGGCCGTCGCCGTGGTGTACCGGCCCGTGCTGTCCTGGGCAAGGGCGTAGGCGACGCCGCCGCCCACCAGGGTGAGCACGAGCGCGCCGAGCGCGCCGACCGCGAGCGGCCGACGCCACAGCGGGCGGTTCCGCTTCCGGGTCCGGGTCCGCGTCCGGTCAGCCATTGGACGCCGTCCCCGAGGTACCCGCGCCCGGTCGGCCCTGACCACCAGGTGCACCCTGACCGCCCATCCCGCCGAAGCCGGACCGGGTGGTGCACGAGCCGTCGACGGGCTGGCTGACCGCCAGGCTGGTCGCGGCGACCTTGCCGGCGTCGTCGGCCTCGCCGCGCGCGACCACGCACGCCCCGACCACCAGGGCGCTCGCATCGGCGCTCGCCGTGCGCGTGTAGGTGGTCGCGTCGTCGACGACGATGCTCGTCGACGTGGTCGTACCGTCCTGCGACGTCGACTGCACGGTGATCGAGCCGGCGGCCACCGCGGTCACCAGGCCGGCCGAGAAGCCCCCGAAGCCGCCGCCGCCGGGCATCGCGCCGCCCGAGGGAAGGCCCGTCGGCATCGATCCGTCGCCGGGCATGCCGGTCGGCATCCCCCCGGCCAGGTCGGTGGGCAGATCCGTGGGGAACCCGCCGTCCGGCATCCCGCCACCGCCCAGTCCGCCACCGAACGAGCCGATGCTGCACGCGCCGTCGACGGCGTCGCTGACCGCAACGGTGGTCGCCGGAGTCGTCGCCGTGGAGTCCGCGCTGCTGCTGCTCGTGGCGTCCGTCGCCGCGGTGGTCGAGACGACGCACACCCCCGGCGTCACGTCGGCCAGGGTCGCGGCCACCTGGGCGGTGATCGTGGTGTCCGCCGTCCAGGTCACCGCGGTCTGGCTGTCGCTGTCCTGCACCTGCAGCAGCGCGTCGGAGACGTACGCGATGGTGCCCGACGCGCCGCCCCCGGGCAGCTCGCCCTGCGCGCCCTGCAGCGGGCCGGCGGTCGCCTGCGGCGTGGCTGCGGTGGTCGCCGGGTCTGCGGCCTCGCTGCTGGTGCACGCGGCCACGGTCAGCGCGATCGCCAGGCCGAGAGGCACGACGAGCCAGGTGCGGCCCGGGCGGGGGATGGTGGGGACGGACGTCATCGGAGGTTCTCCTCGGGAGCTGGAGCGGGCGAAGTCGGTGGGGTCGTCGGGCCTGGCGGCCCGGCGACGCAGGGGGGCGGGTGCGCGGGTCATTCGGACCGCAGCGCGTCGATGGGGGCGAGCCGGGCGGCGCGGGTGGCCGGGTACACGCCGAACACCAGGCCGATGCCGACGGCGACCACCACCGAGCCGGCCACCGCGGCGCCCGACACGATGATCGTCGAGTCCAGCACCCCGGGCAGCGTGCGGGCGGCGACGATGCCGAGGGCCGCCCCCACCAGGCCGCCGGCCAGGCCGAGGATCGACGCCTCGAGCAGGAACTGCCGGCGGATCGCCCACGGCGGTGCGCCGAGGGCCTTGCGCAGGCCGATCTCCCGGGTCCGTTCGGTCACCGAGACCAGCATGATGTTCATCACGCCGATCCCGCCGACCAGCAGCGACAGCGCGGCGATGGCGGTGAGCAGCACGGTGAGCGTGCGGGCGACCGCGGTGGCCGTCGAGACCAGCGACTCCTGCGAGGCGATGCTGAAGTCCGCGCTGTCGGCGTTGCTGATCGAGTGCAGGTTGAGCAGCAGCGCCTCCGCCTCCTGGTTGGCGGCCGACAGCTGGTCGGTGGACGCGGCCTGCAGGTAGATCCTCGACACCGAGTTGCGCGACGAGCCGCCGACGAGGTTCTCCGCCGCGGTCGACAGCGGCACGACCGCCAGGTCGTCGAGGCTGTCCTCGCCGCTGGAGCCCGCCGAGGCCAGCACGCCGATCACGGTGAACTGGATGTCGGAGATGGTCACGACCTGGCCGACGACGTTCGTCGTGCCGAACAGCTCGGTCGCGGTGTCCGAGCCCAGCACGACCACGGTCGAGCGGTTCGACTCGTCCTCGGCGGTCAGGAACGTGCCCACCGAGAGCTCCCGGGAGCGCACGTCCAGCCACGAGGCGGTGGTCCCGGTGACCGTCGTGGTCCAGTTCGTGTCGCCGCTGACCAGGGACAACGAGGTGGACTTCTCCGCGGCGACGGCGCCGATGTCCGGCGCGTTCACCGACGAGGCGAGCGCCTCGGCGTCGGACCGCTTGAGCGTGGCGCTCGAGCCGAAGCCGCCGCGCAGCCCGGCCGAGCTGGTGGACGACCCGGGCGTGACGATGAGCAGGTTGGAGCCCAGCGAGCTGATCTCCGCCGAGACGTCCTGCTGCGAGCCGAGGCCCAGGCCGACGGTGAGGATCACCGCGGCGATGCCGATGAGGATGCCCAGCACGGTCAGCGCCGAGCGCATCGCGTGCGACCGGACGGCCGACCACGCGGTGTGCAGGCTCTGCATCCAGCTCACAGGGCACCGCCCTCGCCGAACCGCGCCGAGCGCGGGTGGGCGTTGACCTCGTCCGACCAGATCCGCCCGTCGCGCACGCGGACGATGCGCCGCGCGTGCTCGGCGACCTCGAGCTCGTGCGTGATGAGCACCACGGTGCGGCCCTGGCCGTGCAGCTCGTCGAACAGGGCGAGCACGTCGGCGGTGGACACCGAGTCCAGGTTGCCGGTGGGCTCGTCGGCCAGGATCATCGCGGGGTCGCCGACGATGGCACGGGCGACGGCGGCGCGCTGCTGCTGGCCGCCGCTCAGCTCACCGGGTCGGTTGGCCGTGCGGTCGGCGAGCCCGACGCGGCTCAACGCCGCCATCGCGCGGTCCTTGCGCACCGCGGCCGGCACGTTCGCGTACAGCAGCGGCAGCTCGACGTTGCGCCAGGCGGACAACGACGGCAGCAGGTTGAACTGCTGGAAGACGAAGCCGATGCGGCGGTTGCGGATGTGCGCCAGCTCGATCTCGTCGAGCTCGGAGACGTCCTCGCCGGCCAGCCGGTACGTGCCGACCGTCAGCACGTCGAGGCAGCCGAGGATGTTCATCAGGGTCGACTTGCCGGACCCGGAGGGGCCCATGATCGCCACGTACTCCCCGGACTCGATCTGCAGGTTCACGTCCCGCAGCGCCTCGAACTCGATGCTGCCGGTGGCGTACGTCTTGCCGACGCCGACCAGGTCGATCACCGGCCCGTCGGTGTCGCCCGAGGTGCCGGGAGCCATCGGGCCGAACAGCTCGGTCGCGATCGCCTCCGTCATCAGTTGCCGCCCATCTGGGGCAGCTGGCCGCCGGGGAACTGCCCGTTGCCGAAGTCGGGCAGCTGGCTCGGATCGAACTGCGAGAAGTCGGGCTGCTGGTCGTTGCCGGAGCCCGTGCCGGTGCCGGTGCGGACGTAGGTGACCACCTGCACCTCGTCGCCCTCGGCGATGCCGGCGGTGATCTCCGTCATCGTGCCGGACACCTCGCCCACGGTGACCGTCACCACGGACGTCGTGCCGTCGGCGGCGACCTTCGTCACCGTCGTGGTGCCGTCGTCGTTGGTGGTGATCGCGGCGCTGGGGACGGTGAGCACGTCGGTGCGCCGCTCGTAGATGATCGACGCGTCCACCGCGACGCCGTCGTGCAGCGCACTCACGTCGCCCGTCACCTGGACGACCACCGGGTAGGCGGCCACGCCGGTGGAGGTGGACAGCAGGCCGATCGACTCGACGACGCCGAACACCGTGCCGGTCAGGTCGTCGGAGGTCATCTCCACCTGGTCGGCGACGGCGACGTTCGCCACGTCGGCGTCACTGACGCTCAGGCTGACCTCGTAGGCATCCGTGCCCACGATGACGAAGGCTGCGCTCGACGAGGCGGCGGACGTGCTGCTCGAGCTCAAGCTCGAGCTGGCGGCGGGTGCCGCGGCCGACGAGCTGGACGAGCCGGTGCCGGTGACCCGGTCGCCGACCTCGACGCCGACGCTGGTCACCAACCCGGCGGCGGGTGCCACCAGGGTGGCGTCGTCCAGCGCGGTGGTCGCGGTGGTCACCGCGGCCGTGGCCACGTCCACCTGGGCGGCCGCGGCGGCGATCTGGGCGTCCGCCACCGACGAGCCGTCGTCGGAGTCCTTGAGGTCGGCCAGCTTGGCCGCCGCGGTGGCCAGCGTCGCCTTCGCGTCGAGCAGGTCGGCGTTCAGCTGCAGCGTGTCCACCGTCGCCAGGGTCTGGCCGGCGGTGACGGTGTCGCCGGCGGCCACGGACACCGCGGTGACCGTCCCACTGACCTCGAAGCTGACACTCTCCTGGACGGTCGGCGTGAGGGTGCCGCTGGAGCTGACGGACTTCTCCATCGTCGTCAGGCTGGCCGCCACGCTCGTCGTGGTGGTCCCTGGCGTCGCGGCCGAGGCGCTGTCCCGGCCCACGAACCACCACACCCCGGTGCCCGCTCCCGCGAGCACCACGGCCACCGCCGCCACGAGTGCGACCCGCCACCATGGGCGTGTTGCCTTCCACCGCCTGCGCATGTCATCCCCACGTCGATCGTCTGATGTCATGACGAACGTAGGGAAGGCGACTGGACCGACGGCTGGGCGAGCCTGTGCCCAACCTGTGAGTGTTGAGGCGAAACGGTGCGAAAGCGGGCGTCGTCGCCGTTCAGACCAGCGTCAGCGTGGCGGTACCCCGCTGGGCATCGACCGTCGTGGCACCCGCGCGCAGCCGCCACGGGAACTCGGCCGGCCCGCTCGCGCGCAGCCGGTCGCCGTCCCGGCGCACCGTGAAGGTGGTGGCGCCGCCCGACGACGACGGCACCACCACCTCCCGCTCGTCGCCGTCGGCCAGGCCGTACGCCGCCAGCGTCACGCCGTGCGCCCAGTCGTAGTCGGGCCTCGTCGCGTCGGCGCCGAGCGGCAGCACGGTGCCCGGACGCACCAGCACCGGCAGCGAGTCGGTCGCGTGCCGCTGGCGGACCCAGCGCGGCCCGGTGACCGTCGAGCCGTCGAGCAGCGACGTCCAGGTTCCTTCCGGGACGTACACGTCGACGTCGCCGTCCGGATCGAGGACCGGCGCCACCAGCAGCGCGTCTCCGAGCATGTACTGGGTGTCCACGTGCAGCGCCGACCGGTCGTCGGGGAACTCCAGCATCAGGTGCCGCAGCATCGGGAGGCCGTCGGTGCGGGCCTCGTCGGCCACCCGGCCCAGGTAGGGCATCAGGGTGTGCTTGAGGTGGGTGAACCGCCGGGTGATGTCCACCGCCTCGTCGTCGAACGCCCACGGCACCCGGACCGAGTCGGAGCCGTGCAGGCGCGAGTGCGACGAGAGCAGCCCGAACGCGAGCCACCGCTTGAACACCAGCGGGTCCGGCGTGCCCTCGAACCCGCCGATGTCGTGGCTCCAGTAGCCGAAGCCGGACAGGCCCAGCGACAGCCCGCCGCGCAGCGTCTCGGCCATCGAGGCGAAGCTGGAGTCGTTGTCGCCGCCCCAGTGCACCGGGAACTGCTGGCCGCCGGCGGTCGCCGACCGGGCGAACAGCACGGCCTCGCCCTCGCCGCGCACGTCGCTCAGCGTCTCGAAGACCGTGCGGTTGTAGAGGTGCGTGTAGTAGTTGTGCATCCGCGCCGGGTCCGACCCGTCGTGGTACACGACGTCCTGCGACGGGATGCGCTCGCCGAAGTCCGTCTTGAAGCAGTCCACGCCCTGGTCCAGCAGCTCACCCAGGTAGCCGGCGTACCACTGCGCCGCGGCGGGGTTGGTGAAGTCGACCAGGGCCATGCCCGCCTGCCAGCGGTCCCACTGCCACACCGAACCGTCGGTCCGGCGCACCAGGTACCCCTTCTCCTTGCCCTCCTCGAACAGCCGGGAGCGCTGGGCGATGTAGGGGTTGATCCACACGCACACCCGCAGCCCGCGGGCCTTCAGCCGGGCGAGCATCCCCGCCGGGTCCGGGAACGTCGCCGGGTCCCAGACGAAGTCGGTCCAGTGGAACTCGCGCATCCAGAAGCAGTCGAAGTGGAAGACCGAGAGCGGCAGGTCGCGCTCGGCCATCCCGTCGATGAACGAGGTCACCGTCGCCTCGTCGTACGGCGTGGTGAAGGACGTGGTCAACCACAGGCCGAACGACCAGGCCGGTAGCGCGGGCGGCCGGCCGGTCAGCGCGGTGTAGCGGCGCAGCACGTCCTTGGGGGTCGGGCCGTCGATCACCAGGTACTCCAGCACCTCGCCCGGGACCGAGAACTGGGTGCGCTCGACGGCCTCCGAGCCGACCTCGTACGACACCCGCCCGAGGTCGTCGACGAGCACGCCGTAACCGCGGGAGGTCAGGTGGAACGGCACGTTCTTGTACGCCAGCTCGCTGGAGGTGCCGCCGTCCTCGTTCCAGATCTCGACGCTCTGGCCGTTCTTCACCACCGGCCCGAACCGCTCGCCCAGGCCGTACACCAGCTCGCCCGGGCTCAGGGTGAGCTGCTCGTGCACGTACGTCTCGCCATCCGGGCCGGTGACGACGCCCACCGAGCGCTCCGCCGACGTGGTGAGCAGCCGGCCCGCCGAGCGCAGCTCGACCAGCCAGCCCGGACCCCGGCGCACGTGCACGGTGAGGTCGCCCGACACCAGCTCGGCGTCGTCCGGGCCGACCCGCACCGCGGGCACGAACCCGGGCTCGCCGGTCAGCGCGAACCGCGGCAGCGGCGGCAGCCTGCCCTCGTGGTGGGCGATCCGCACCCGCACCACGCCGGGCGCCGGTGCGGAGTACGTCACGGTGATCACGGGAAGGTTGAGCGTGTCCCCCCGCTCCCGGATGCGCTTCGTCGTCCCCAGCACGGTCAGCGTGCCGGCCGCGGCGTCCGCGACGACGTCCCGCACCTCGACGGGGTGCAGCACGGTGAACCCGGGCCTGGTGGCCCAGTAGCCCTCGGTGAACTTCATCGGTGGTCCTCGCGGTGGTCTCGGTCGTCGGGTCGTCGGGGTCGTCGGGGTCGGGCTACTTGACGGAGCCCGCCGTCACCCCGCGGGTCAGCGTGCGCTGGAAGAACAGGAAGAACAGCAGGGTCGGCAGCAGCGAGACGAGCGCGCCGGCGTTGAGCGTCGGCACGTCGAGCAACCGGTCGCCCTGCAACGATGCCAGCGCGATCGGCACCGTCTGCGAAGCCGGCGTGGTGAGCATCACCAGCGGGATGAAGAACTCGTTCCACGTCCAGATGAAGAAGAAGATCATCAGCACCGACAGGGTGGGGCGCACGATCGGGAACACCACCTGCCAGAGCACCCGCCACGAGCCGGCGCCGTCGAGGGCGGCCGCCTCCAGCAGGGCCCGCGGGAACGTGCCGAGCACGGACGCCAGCAGATAGGTGCCGAACGCCGCCTGGATCACGGTGAAGATGATCACCACGGACCAGCCCGAGTTGTTCAGGCCCACCTTCTGCGCCATCGCGTACAGCGGGTAGAGCAGGGCCTCCTGCGGCAGCATGTTCGCCAGCAGGAACACGCCGATCAGCCAGGCCCGCCCGCGGATCCGGCCCACGCCGATGGCGTAGGCGGTGAACAACGACAGCAGGGTGCCGAGCACCGCGGCGGCCGTGGAGGTCCAGATCGAGTTCCAGAGCTTGACCGGGAAGTCGACGTAGTTCCAGAACTTCACCAGGCCGTCGGTGTAGATCGACGTCGGGAGCGCCAGCGGCCCGTGGGTCGAGTAGTCGACCGGGCTCTTGAACGCGTTCATCACCATGAGCACGAACGGGGCGAGCATCAGCAGGGCCACGACGAGGCAGCCGGCGAGCACGAACCAGCGGACGATCCCGGTGTGGTGCCGGTCGCGCGCCTTCGGGATGTCCTGCACCCGGGACGCGGTGGCGGCGGACGTGGTGACGGTCATCTCAGATCCCCTCGTCGTCGCGCCGGGCGGACCGGTTCTGCAGCAGCTGGATCCCCGCCGCGACCAGGACGATCACCAGCGTCAGCACGGTGGCCACGGCGGCCCCGTAGCCCACCTTCGACTTGTCGAAGAAGTTGAGGAACGAGTAGTAGGACGGCACCAGCGTCGACTGCTCGGGGCCGCCACGGGTCAGCACGTAGATCGGAGCGAACACCTTCAGGGCGGCGATGGTGCACGTCAGCGTGATGACGAAGGTCTCGGGCTTGATCTGCGGGATGGTGATGGCGCGGAACCGGCGGAACCAGCCCGCCCCGTCCAGCTCGGCCGCCTCGTACAGCTCGGGATCCACCCGCTGCAGCGCCGACATGAAGATCACCGTCGGGTAGCCGATCTGGATCCACACCAGCACGAGCATCACCGACGGCAGCGCGAGCGCCGGCTCGCCCAGCCAGTTGGGCGGGTCGGTCACCCCGAGCCCGCGCAGGATCTGGTTGATCGCGCCGGTCTGGGCGTTGAGGATCCAGTTCCAGACGATGCCGGCCACGGCGATCGGCAGGATCTGCGGCAGGTAGAAGGTCGCCCGCAGCAGGCTCGCCCACCGTGCGCCGACGTGCTTGCCCACGTGGTCGAAGAGGACCGCCGCCAGGATCAGGCCGATCAAGGTCGGCACGATCACCATCGCGACGATCATCCACACCGAGTTGCGGAACGACTGCCAGAACGCGGTGTCGCTCATCAGGTCGATGTAGTTGCCGAACCCGTTCCAGTACATCGGCGCCAGCCCGCCCTTCCAGCGGTGCAGGCTGTACCAGACGTTCACGCCCAGCGGGACCAGGATGATCGCCGTCAGCGCGAGGGTGCCCGGCGCCAGGTAGAGCCAGTAGATCCCGCGGTGGCGTGCGGGGGCCCGGCGCACGGCGGGGCTGTTCGTCCGGAGCGACACGGGTCCTCCTGCGTCGGTGGGCGTACGGGGGTGACGTCGTCGGGCCCGGGTGCCGGCCCGGGCCCGACGACGGCGGTCGGTCGCTAGCCGGTGATGTCCGTACGACCGGAGGCGTAGAACGTGCCCAGCTCGGACAGTGCAGCCGCGGGCTCCTTGGAGCCGTTGACGATGGACTGGCCGAAGCTGACCACCTGGTCGTAGAAGCCGGCGACCGGCCAGTCGGGGTAGAACGCCAGTCCGTCATCGGCGACCAGGCTGTCCCAGTTCTCCTGGAGGGCCTTCGTCTTCTCGTCGGTGATCACCGAGGCGTCGCCGGCGACCGGCAGCCCGCCCTTCTCGGCCGACACGTCCTGCGCCTTCTGGCCGAGGGCGGCGTCGATGAACTTCGCCGCGAGGTCCGCGTTCTTCGCGTTCTTCGGGATGACGAGCAGGTTGCCGCTGGAGCCGGCGCTCAGCTTGTTGCCCGGGAACAACGTCTGGCCCAGGGTGAACGTGGTGACCTCGGTGTTCAGCCGGCCGAACCACCACGAGCCGGAGACCATGATCGGGTTGGTCCCGGCGATGAACGCCAGGCCCATGTCCTCGGCCGTCAGGCCCGACGCGTCCTTCGCGATGTAGCCCTTGTCGACCCAGTCGGCGAGCGTCTGCGTGCCCTTCAGCAGCGGCCCGGAGCTGAAGTCGACGTCACCCTTGAAGAGCTGGAACGCGTCGACGAACGTGCGGTCGGCCTGCGACAGGACGAGCTGGTACCACAGCTGGCCGAGCGGGTACTCGGCCCCGGCCTCGGCGAGCGGGGTGACGCCATTGGCGACGAACGTGTCCATGGCGGTCTCGAGCTCGCTGAGCGACGTCGGCACCGCGATGTCGTACTTCTTGAACATCTCGACGTTGTAGAACATCTGGACGAACTCGCCGTAGGTGGGCACGCCGTACCAGTTGCCGGAGCCCATCAGGCCGTTCTCGTCGTACTTGGCCGTGGTCTGCAGCGACGACGAGAGCTTGGTGTCCCAGCCGTACTGCGTGGCGTAGGCGGTCAGGTCCGTCAGCAGGCCCTGCGAGGCGAGCTGGCCGGCCGTGCCGTTGCCCTTGTTGTACTCCATGACGTCCGGCACGTCGTTGCCGGCCAGCACGATCTTGGCGTTCTTCTGCAGCTGCTCGAACGTCTGCTTCTCGATCTTGACGGTGACGCCGGGGTTGTCGGCCTCGAACTGCGTGATGGCGGCGTTCCACGACTGCGACATCGCGGAGTCGTCGCCCTCGTAGTGCCAGAACGTCAGCGTGGTGGCCTCGCCGCCGGTCGTCGTGGTCGGGGTGTTGCCCCCGGAGGAACATCCGACAAGGGCCAAGGAGGCCAGGGCGACACCGGCCGCGACCTTGGAGAGGGTGGATCTGGTCATGACGTTCCTTCCGTGACGGGCCCGTGCGGACCACTGGGTGGGGCGTGGCTCAGGCGGGCGGGGGTCCGCTCGTCTCCCGTACGCGTAAGGCGCACGGCAGGTTGGTGCCGGGTGCGTGGCGCCGGCCGTCGAGCAGCTCCAGGAGCCCCTCGACCGCGCGGCGGCCCTGCGCGGGGCCGGGTGTGGACACGTACGTCAACGGGTGGTCGTACATGTCGCTGATCTCGCCGGTGATCGCGACGCCGACCACCGACACGTCGTCCGGGATCCGCAGACCGGCGTCGCGCAGCGCGCCGTGCACCCCGAACAGGGCCAGCTCGTTCATCACGAGGAACCCGGTGAGGTCCGGGTGCTCGGCGAGCAGGCGTGCGGTGGCCCGGCGGCCCGCCACCGGCAGCACGTCGCACGTCGTGGAGACCGGTTCCAGGCCGCGGGAGGTCATCGCCGCGTCGAACGCGGCAGCGGCGCGCACCACCGGTCCGTAGCCGGCGTCGAAGCTCGCCTGGGACCGGTTGACGAAGCCGAGGTGCCGGTGACCCAGCCCGACCAGGTGCTCGACCGCGACCTCGATCGCCTGCTCGAAGTCGATGTCCACCCAGACCCGGTCGCCCGGGTCCGCGGTGCGGCCGATCAGCGCGCACGGCACGCCGGCCTGCTCCACGGCCGCGACCCGCGGGTCGTCCAGCGCGACCTCCATGAGCAGCACACCGTCCGCGGTGCGCTGCGCGGCCAGCTCGGCGACCAGCTCGGGCTCGTCGCTGCTCACCGGCCACAGCACCAGGTCGTAGTCCGCCTCACGCGCCGCGTCGACGGCGCCGTGCACGATCTCGTTGAGCGTGGCACCGAGCGAGACGCCGAAGACGGGATAGGCGATGGCCAGCACGTGGGTGCGCCGCGACGCCAGCGCGCGGGCGACGGGGTGGCGGCGGAAGCCCAGGTCGGCCATCGCCTGCTCGATCCGGACGCGGGTGGCGGCGGACACCGGGCGCTTGCCGGTGAGCGTGTAGGACACCGTGCTCAGCGAGACTCCGGCACGGTCTGCCACGTCCTGCATGGTCGCCACGTGAACTCCATCGTTCAGGTCGAAGCGTTTCGTCGAAGCGCTTCGACCCAGTGTGTGACCGACATCCGGCATCGTCAAGACGGGTGACGGTCACGATGGGATAACGGACGAACCGCCCAGGGGCCGCGCCGCGGAGCGACCGGGTCGCCGGGCCGGGGCGTGCTGAAGTCCCGGAGGTCGGCGGGACCGCTCCCGCCGCAGGCGAGGGGCTCAGGCGCCCAGCCGGGAGGCGAACAGGGCCAGGCCGAGGGCCAGGTGCTCGATCTCGTCCGGGTGCACCGACTCGTTCGGCGCATGGATGGCGCTCGCCGGCTCCTCGACGCCGAGCAGCACGATCGAGGCCTCCGGCAGGGTGCGCGCGAGCACCGAGCACAGCGGGATCGAGCCGCCCATCCCGGCGCTCACGGTGGGCCGGCCGTACGCGTCCGCGAGCGCGTCCGACAGCAGCGCGAACGCGGCGGTGTCCGTGCGGGCGGCGAACGCGGCGCCGACCGGCGAGGTCTCAACGGTGACGTGCGCGCCCCACGGCGCGGCCGCCCGCAGGTGCTCGGCCAGCGCGTCGCGCGCGGCGTCGCCGTCCATGCCCGGCGGGATGCGCAGGTTGAGCCGGGCCGAGGCGCGCGGCTGGATGGCCGCCGTGGACCCGACCACCGGCGGCGCGTCGATGCCGAGCACCGTCAGCGTCGGGCGGGCCCACAGCCGGTCGGCCACCGAGCCGGTGCCGATCAGCTCGACGCCGGGCAGCACTCCCGCGTCGGCGACGAACTGGGCCTCGTCGTAGCCGGCGCCCGGCCAGGTGCCCGAGGTGTCGATGCCCGGCACGCTCAGCTCGCCGCGCTCGTCGCGCAGGCCTGCGAGCAGGGCGATCAGCGCCGCGAGCGCGTCGGGTGCGGCACCGCCGAACATGCCGGAGTGCAGCACACCGGTCATCGTCTCCACGTGCACGACGAGGTCCGCCGCCCCGCGCAGCGCCACCGTGAGGGTCGGGGTGCCCAGGGCGATGTTGCCGGCGTCGACGACGAGCACCACGTCGGCGGTGAACAGCTCCGGACGTGCCGGGACGAGCTCGTCGAGCCCACCGGCGCCCTGCTCCTCGGACCCCTCGATCGCCAGCCGCACGCCGACCGGCAGGTCGTCGCCAGCCAGCGCGCGCAGCGCCCGCAACGCCGTCAGGTGGGCGACGATGTTGCCCTTGCTGTCGGCGGCGCCCCGGCCGTAGAGGCGCCCGTCGCGCTCGGTCAGCGTGAACGGCGGCGTGGTCCAGGCGTCGTCGCGCAGCGGCGGCTGCACGTCGAAGTGGCTGTAGAGCAGCACGGTCGGCGCTCCGGGAGGCCCCGGCCGGTACCCGACGACGGTCGACGAGCCGTCCGGCGTCAGCTCGGGGCGAGCGTCCGCGATGCCCTCGGCGCGGAACGCCGCGGCCACCCACTCGGCGGCGCGGTCGCACTCGGCGCGCGGCACGATGCGCTCGTCGGCCACGGACGGGATCGCCACCAGCGCGGCGAGGTCGTCCAGCGCGCGCGGCATCAGCGCGGCCACCTGGGCGCGCAGCGCCTCGACGTCGAGCGGGTGAGCCATGGGTCTCGTCTCCTTTTGCTGTTCCCCGCCTCGTCGGCCGGGCCGCTCGACGCTACCCCCGCGGGTCCGGCGACCGCACGCCGCCCGGCGTCGCGCGGCGCGCCCTGTCGCCCTCCCGGCGAGGGCACCGGTCGGGCCGCGCAAGGACGAGGATGGACGCGCGGTGTGGCATGGGCCCGCCGCCGGCGCGAGCGGAGGCGGTGGGTCCGTGCGGGTGGCGGCAGCGCAGATCGTCGTGACCATGGGCGACAAGGAGGCGAACCTGCGCGCCGCGCGGGCGGCGGTCTCGGCGGCGGCGGAGCAGCGCTGCGACGTCGTCGTGCTGCCGGAGTGCCTGCTGGCCGGCTGGCTGTCCCCCGCGGCGCCCGAGCTCGCCGAGCCGATCCCCGGGCCGGTCACCGACCTGCTCGCCGAGCTGGCGACGACGCACGCTCTGGCGATCGTCGCCGGGATCGAGGAGCGCGCTCGCGAGGGCCTGTACAACGCGGCCGTGCTGGTGGACCGGCACGGGCGGCTGCTGGCGCGGCACCGGAAGGTGGACGAGCTCGACGAGGGGCTGCGGCTGTACCGCCGGGGGACGTCGGTCGGGGTCGTCGAGCTCGAGGGCGTCCTGGTGGCGGTGACGATCTGCGCCGACAGCTGGGCCGCGGCGATCACCGACACCGTGCACCTCATGGGCGCGCGGGTGGTGCTCTCGCCGTGCGCGTGGGCGGTGGCGCCCGGTGGCGAGGAGGCGAACCTCGCGTGGATCGCGGCGCGATATGCGGAGCGCACGGCGGGACGGGAGCTGTTCGTCGTCGCCGCCGACGGCGTCGGCGTGGTCACCCAGGGGCCGTGGCGCGGCAAGGTGCTGCAGGGCGACAGCCTGGTGGTCGGGCCTGACGGCGTGGTGCTGGGCCGGGGTCGGACGGGCGAGCCCGATCTCGTGGTGGTCGACCTGCCGCTCTGACGGGCGCCGCCGCGCTGCGCCCGGGGCTCGACGTGTCAGCGGGCGACGAGGTCGACGACGACCGGGCGGTGGTCGCTCGCGACGGCGACCAGCGGGTCGTCCGGCACGGTGGCGGCGAGCACGGACAACCCCGCGCCGACGAGCACGGCGTCGATCCGGTGGCCGGGGTCGGCGGCCGGGAACGTCAGGGCTGACGGGTCCAGGAAGGTGGGCGACGCCGGGGCGTAGGCGTCGCGCAGGCCGGCGGCGAGCGCCTGCTGCCAGGCGCGGGCGGTCGGCGCGGCGTTGAGGTCGCCGGCGAGCACGGCCGCGCCCGACGCCGCCCCCACCCACGGCTGCGCGGCGCGCATCGCCGCGAGCACGGCGGCCAGCTGCTCGTCGCGCTCGTCGACCCGCAGCCCGAGGTGCACCACGGCGACCAGCACGCCGTCCACCTGGGCCAGGCAGGCGTTGCGCCGCACCTGCGGCTCGCGCCACGGCATCGGCAACAGGTGCGCTCCGGTCACCGTGGCGCTCGGCGCGACGAGCAGGGCGATGCGCGCCTTGGCGCCACCGACCGCTACGCGCATCCCGGTCCGCGCGGCGAACCGGCGCCACCGCCACCCGGCACCGAACCCGCGGGGCGGCTCCTGCACCGCGAGCACGTCGGGCCGCGCGGCGCGCACCACGGCGACTGCGGCTGCCGTCGCCGCGCGCTGCGAGACCCCGTCCTGCCGGGCCAGCCCGTGCAGGTTCCAGGTCATCACGCGAAGCGCCGTCTGCGCCGATGCCGTGCCCGGGAGCGCGGCCTGCGGCAGGGGCGACTCCGGGACGGGCGCCGCCTCGGGCATGGTCCCGTCGTCGTCGTCGTCGCGGGTGCTCACTCGGCCGAGCGGCCCGCCCCGTCCGGGGTGAGGGCGGCCGGCGCCCGCTGGTCCTGCGTCGGGAGCGTCGCGGCGGTCGGGACCGAGGCCGGCACCTCCGCCGGGCTCCCCGGATCCGGTGTGCTCCAGGACGCCTCCGCCTCCAGACGACCCTCGCGGTCCACGCGCGCGGCCCGCAGCCGCGACACGATCACCGCGCCGAAGGCGATGCTGGCAGCGACCATCGCAAGTGACAGCCGCAGCGCGGTGTTCGCGCCGTCGCCGACGGAGACCGCCACCACGGCCGGCGCCACCAGCAGCGCCACCAGGTTCATCACCTTGATCAGCGGGTTGATCGCCGGGCCGGCGGTGTCCTTGAACGGGTCGCCGACCGTGTCACCGATCACTGCGGCGGCGTGCGCGGGCGAGCCCTTGCCGCCGTGGTGGCCGTCCTCGACGATCTTCTTCGCGTTGTCCCACGTGCCGCCGGAGTTGGCCAGGAACACCGCCATCAGCACGCCGGTGGCGATCGCGCCGGCGAGGAATCCCGCCAGCGGGCCGATGCCGAGGCCGAACCCGACGGCGATCGGCGCGAACGCGGCGAGCAGCCCGGGGGTCGCCAGCTCGCGCAGCGAGTCGCGTGTACAGATGTCGACCACCCGTCCGTACTCCGGCCTCTCGTCGCCCGTCATGATGCCCGGGTGCTCGCGGAACTGGCGCCGCACCTCGAACACGATGGCCCCGGCGGCGCGCGTCACCGCGTCGATCGCCAGCCCGGAGAACAGGAACACGGTCGCGCCGCCGAGGATCATCCCGACCAGCGTCACCGGCGAGATCACCTCGTAGTTGAGCATCGCCGTCACCAGGTCCCCGCCCAGCGGACCGGTGACGGACGCCAACGACGTGCGTACCGCGTCGGCGTAGGCGCCGAACAGCGCGGTGGCGGCCAGCACGGCCGTGGCGATCGCGATGCCCTTGGTGACCGCCTTCGTCGTGTTGCCTACCGCGTCGAGGTCGGTGAGGATCTGCTCGCCCTCCGGCGAGACGTCGCCGGACATCTGGCCGATGCCCTGCGCGTTGTCGCTCACCGGGCCGAAGGTGTCCATCGCGACGATGACGCCGACCGTGGTCAGCAGGCCGCAGCCGGCCAGCGCGACGAGGAACAGCGCGAGCGGCACCGAGCCGCCGGCCAGCAGGAACACCGCGCAGATCGCGGCGGCCACGATGCCCGCCGTGTACACCGCCGACTCCAGGCCGACCCCGATGCCGGACAGCACCACGGTGGCCGGGCCCGTCAGTGTGGTACGGGCGACGTGCAGCGTCGGCTTGCTCGTCGTCGACGTGAAGTAGCCGGTCACCCACAGGATCACGCCGGCCAGCAGCACGCCGACCGCGACCGCGCCGGCCGCGATCAGCCGCGGGTCACCGGGGTGGGTCTCCAGGCCGGCGGTGCCGCCGGTGAGCCCGCCGAACGAGGCGGGCAGGTAGACCAGCGCCGCGACGCCCGCGAGCACCACGCCCACCAGGGCCGAGATGTAGAAGCCGCGGTTGATCGCCCGCAACCCGGACTCCGTGCCGCGGATCCGGGTGATCGCCACGCCGAGCCCGGCCACCAGCGCGCCGACCGCGGTGACCACCAGCGGGAACACCATGCCCTGCTCGCCGAACGCCGCCTTGCCGAGGATCAGCGCGGCGACCAGCGTCACGGCGTACGACTCGAACAGGTCGGCGGCCATCCCCGCGCAGTCACCCACGTTGTCGCCGACGTTGTCCGCGATCGTCGCGGCGTTGCGGGGGTCGTCCTCCGGGATGCCCTGCTCGACCTTGCCGACGAGGTCCGCGCCGACGTCCGCCGCCTTGGTGAAGATGCCGCCGCCGACGCGCATGAACATGGCGAGCAGCGCCGCGCCGAACCCGAAGCCCTCGAGCACCCGCGGTGCCTGCTCGCCGTACAGCAGCACCACCGCCACCGCGCCGGCCAGCCCGAGCCCGACCACGGACATGCCCACCACGCCGCCGGTGCGGAACGCGATGCGGGCACCGACCGCGCGCCCGTCCGGCCCGGATGCGGCCGCCGCCACGCGCACGTTGGCCCGGGTGGCCAGCCACATGCCGAGGAACCCGATGGCTGCCGAGAACCCGGCGCCGAGCAGGAAGAACACCGACCGACCGGCCTTGACCCCGGCGTCCCCCGGCAGCAGGAACAGCAGGGCGAAGACCACCGCCGCGAACACGGCCAGCGTGCGCAGCTGCCGCCGCAGGAACGCCGACGCCCCCTCCTGCACCGCGCGCGCGATCTCCTGCATCGCCAGCGTGCCCTCGTCGGCCGCCAGCACCTGGCGCGCGAGCACCGCGGCGACGACGAGCGCGCCGAGCGCGACCACCCCGATGACCGCGACGATGATCACGCTCGTGGTGGCGAGCTCCGACATACGTCCTCCCCCGGCGTGGCGCGGTTCGTGGCCGCGTGGCTCGCGGACTTCGTCGTCCGCGAAGGTGGCAGTCTAGCCAGCCGGGGGACCTTGGTCCTGATGAGGGCGTACTTTCGCCCCTCCGCACCCCGGAGCAGCGGATCGGGTCGTGTCGGTGGGTGTTCGTACACTTGTTCGCATGACGACGCTCGTGGCGGAACGGGGCCGGCAGGTGCCGGTCGGGGCGGGCGCGAGCCTGCCCGACCTCCGCGAGCACGTTCCGGCCGGTGACGTCGCCGCACTCGCCGCAGCGCTCGCCGACGTGGACCTCGCGGGGGCACCTGGCGCGGACCTGCTCGCCGTGGCGGCCGGCTGGGAGCGCGTGATCGCCATGGCGCAGAGTCAGCAGGCGCGCGTGCTCGGCGAGATGATCGCCCGGGCCGACGTGGGCCCCGGGCGGGTGGTCGACGAGCTGCAGGCAGCGCTGAGCTGCACCGCCCACCAGGCGCAGCGGATGACGATGCGCGCCGAGCGCCTCCTCGCCCACCCCGCCCTGGCCGACGCACTGCGCAACGGTCGGATCGACCTGCGCCGGGTTGACGCGGTGCTCGACGCGTTGCCGCCGGGTGGCGACCCGGGGCGATGGGCCGGCGTGATCGCGGCCGTCCTCGACGACGCGCCGTGGTTGTCGGTGCCCGCCGTCCGGCGGGCGACGGAGCGGCTGGTCCTGGCTGTCGAGCCGCACGACGCCGAGGCGCGCTGCGCCCGCGCGCAGGCCTGTCGCGGCCTCGAGCTGACACCGATGGGCGACGGCATGGCGCTGCTCACGGCACTCCTGCCCGCTCCGGCCGCATCGACGGCCTTCACGGTGGTCGACGCGCTCGCCGGCACCTCCCGCGACGCAGGCGACGAGCGCGACGTCCACCAGCGGCGCGCGGATGCCTTCATCGGCATCTTCGAGGCCATCGCCGCGACCGGCACCCTGCCCGACGGCACGGCTCTGCCGCGCAAGCACAACCGCCGCGCCGAGATTCAGGTGACGGTCGCCGCGACAACACTGCTCGGGCTCGACGAGCTGCCCGGCGAGCTGGCGGGCCACGGCCCGATCCCCGCGAGCATGGCCCGCGCCATCGCACGGGACGGCACGTGGCGCAGGTTGCTCACGGATCCCGCCGACGGACGCCTCGTCGCGCGCGGCTCTGTCACCTACCGGCCGGGCGCCGACCTGACGGGTGTCGTCGCGGCCCGTGATGTCACCTGCACGTTCATGGGTTGCGGCCAGCCGGCGTGGCGCTGCGAGCTCGACCACCGGGAGCCCTTCGACCCCGGCCGGCCCGCCGACGAGCAGACGGTCGCCGCCAACCTCGACGCGCTGTGCAAGCACCACCACGAGCTGAAGACCCACGGTGGCTGGCGCGTGCGGCGCGTCCCGCAGTCGGGGGCGTGCGAGTGGACCGACCCGTGGGGCATCACCTTCACCCGCCTCGCGGTCCCCCTCATGATCACCGCCACCGCCCTGGACCGACTGGCAAGGCACGATTCGCCACCCGGCACGCCATCCGGTCGTCCTCCTGGCGGACGATCCACCGACGGACGCTCACCCCGCGGCCGTCCACCCGGGCGCGGACCGTCGTCGTGCTACTCCGAGGTGCCGCCGTTCTGAGGCATGCTCCTACCCTCGTCGGGCAGCGACGATGTTCACCGAGACGCGCGTCGACGACGCCGCTCCTTCGTCCGCCGGGACGATCCGCGCCACCCTGGTGACCAACGGTTCGGCGCCGCCGGTCGTCCTGAGGGGTGACGGTGTCCGCAGCAGCGGGTCGCCGGGGCGAGGGAGGTGTCGTGGTCAGCTGGGAGCTGGTGCTCGACGAGCTGGTGCGCCAGCGCGGCCCGGCCCTGGTGCGCTACGCGACGCTGCTCACGGGCGAGCGCCGGGCGGCCGAGGACCTCGTGCAGGACGCCCTGGTGCGTTGCTTCTCGACGCTGCACCCGCTGCGGGACGCGATCGCCGCCGAGGCCTACGTGCGCCGCGCGATCCTGTCGACCTACCTGGACCGGCGCCGACGTACCGAGCGCTGGGCGGGCGTGCGGCACCTGCTGGCCCGCGACGAGGTGGCGGCGGGGCCGGAGCAGGGCAGCGCCGACCGCGCCGACGTGCACGTCGCGCTGGCGACGCTGCGGCCACGGCTGCGGGCCTGCGTGGTGCTGCGCTACTACGACGACCTCACGGTGCCGCAGATCGCCGACCGGCTGGGCTGCGCCGACGGCACCGTCAAGCGCTACCTCGCCGATGCGCTCGCCCAGCTCGGGACGACGCTCGGCCCGCTCGACGCCGACTCCGGCGCCGACGCCGACGCCCCCGAGCGCGCCGGCGTGCAGGTCACCGACCGGAAGAAGGACCGATGAGCACCGACCTGTCCCACGCGCTGCACCGCGCCGTCGACGGCGGCGGATCCGACGACCTCCAGGTGCCCTTCGACATCCCCGCCCTGGCCCGGCGGGCGCGACGCCGGCGCGCGGCCCGCGCCGGCGCCTACGGCACCCTCGGCGTCGCCACCGTCGGCGCGCTCGTGCTCGGCGGCGTCCGCCTCGCCGGGGTCGACCGGGCGAGCGACGTGCTGCCCGCGGCGGTGCCGGACGCGCCGCTCGGCACCTGCGGCTCGGCCGTCCCCGGGCAGCAGACGATGGACACCTCGCTCGGGCTGTCCGCCACGACGGCGATCGGCTCCACCGACCCCGAGCTGCCGCTCGCCGTGCCGGCCACCGGCGCCCACCTGGGCACCTACGCCCGCGACCAGGTCTGGGTGACCGCGTGGACCTCCCGTCCCGACGACCTCTCCGGTGTCTCGACCGAGGAGTCGGCGCTGAGCGAGACCCTCGCCCTCGTGGAAGAGCTGGTGCGGGTGCGGGTGGCGGCCCAGGCCGCCGGTGCGGAGGTCGACGTTGCCGAGATCGCCGACCTCGAGTCGTCGATCGCCGCGTTCCGCGAGCAGGGGGTTACGGAACCGACGGACGCCCCCGCGCGGCTGCGCGTGCTCTTGGCGTACGAGGGCGTCGTCGTCGGCCTGACGCAGTACCCCGCCCCCGACGTGCTGGAGGCCGCTTCCACCTGGCTGCGCACCCCCTCGGCGGACGTCGCGAACAAGCCCTTCGGCGTGGACCTCACGACGTGCAGCACGGCGGCGCAGGCCGGCGGCGCCCCGCTGCCGGCCGGCACCTACCAGGTGTACGTCGCCCGTGCCGACGACGCCTCCGCGACGCCCACCGCCCTGGCCGGGCCGTGGACCCTGACCGTGCCGGCGGCGATGACGACGGTCAGCGGTCTGCCGAGGCAGTTCCCCGCCGACGTACCACTGGCACCGGGCCGGGTGATCACGGCAAGCACGGTGTACGGCGGCTGGGACGTGCTGCTTGCCACCGCCGGTGACGACCGGCTGATGCGGGCGCTCGACCTGCTCAACGCGGCACCGGACTCGCAGGAGATCGCACTGGAGACGACGAAGGCCCAGGTGACGCTCACCGGCTGGACGGTGGACGTCGAGGCGGTGACCACGGCCGACGGCCAGACCGCGCTGTACTACCAGGTGCGCCGCTAGGACGGCCCGGCACGCCCATGGACGGTCCGGCGCGCCCGTGGAGGGTCGGGCGCGCCGGACGCCGGGCTGGGTCGGTGCGCCCCCACGAGTCGGACGGCGCACCGACCCAACCTTTCGGCCACCCCGCTCGTCCTAGGCTCGTGACGGGCCCCTCCCGTCGGCCCGACGACGAGGTGGTGGCGTGAGCGAGCCCGATGCCCTGGAGGTGCTGGCACGCGACCGCTCCGCCGCCCTCTTCGGCTACGCCTACCTGCTGACGGGTGACCCCCACGCGGCGCAGGACCTGGTGCAGGACGCGCTGGTGCGGACCGTCGCGCGCACCCGCACCGGGTTCCGACCCGACGACGCCGAGCGGTACGTGCGGGCGGCGATGCTCAGCTGCTTCCTGGACGGGGCCCGCCGCCGGCAGCGGTGGGCCCGCATCCGCCACCTGCTGCTCCCCCCGGCCGACGAGTTCGCGCCGGCACCGGACCGGTCCGTCGGCGCGCAGCTGGACGTCCGGGCGGCGCTGGCCACCCTGCCACCACGGCAGCGCGCCGCCGTGGTGCTGCGCTACTGCGAGGACCGCACCGTGCCCGACGTCGCCGCCGCCATGGGCCTCGCGGTCGGCACCGTCAAGCGCTACCTGTCCGACGCCGTCCGCACCCTCGAACCGCTGCTCGGCCCGCTCCCACCCGTCGACGACGAGGGCGTCCCCATCGTCGTCACCCCCCTGACGAGGTCACGGTCATGACGAACCCGCTCTCGCACGCCCTGGACGACGCCGCCAACGGCCCCGAGGCCCGCGCGTACACGGTGCCCGTCGCGACGGTGCGTCGCCTCGCGCGGCGGCGCCGCGCCTGGCGCACCACCGGCACGGCCGCGCTGGCGCTCGTGCTGGTCGTCGGTGGGGGCGGCGCCGTGCAGGCCGCCATCACCGCGCTGCGCGACACCGGGCACGCGTCGTCCGGCGGGGACTGGCCGGCGCAGTTCGGGCGCTGCGGGCAGGCGGCCGACGGGCTGCTGCCCGACACCGGGGCCGCGTCCGTGCAGGTCAGCACCGTTGTCACCGTCAGCGGCGAGGCGACCGTGCTGGTCTCCACCGTCGTCGACCTGCCCGACGACCCCGGCGCACAGGGGTGGGTGTACGGCACCGACCTGTCGGTGGTCCAGGACGGCGTGGTCGTCGGCGTGCAGGAGGGCGCGCAGGTGCCCGACGTCGCCGACGCGGTGTCCTACGACGCGGGCGCCACGTACCGGCCGGCGTCGTTCCCGCAGTCCGTGGTGGTGCGTGCGGCCCTGGTCTCGTGCGAGCAGTACCCGTCGGGTACGGGCCAGACGACGCTGGCCACCGGGTCCTACACCCTGGTGGTCACGCCGACCGTCGGGTACATCGACACCGACGGCGTCACGCGGGCCGCCCGGGCGAGCGCGCAGACCCCCCTCGTCGAGTGGACCCGCGCCGCGACCAGCTGATCGGCTCCCCGCCGTCAGCGCGAGCGCATCCCCGCCGTCAGCGCGAGCGCCTCAGGCGCGGACGGCGGCCAGGGCGGCGCGGTACTCCGGTGTGGTGCCGTCGGGCCGGACCACCTGCAGCACGTGGTCGCGCACGCCGAGGTCCGCCAGGGTGGCCGTCAGCTCGGCGACGTCGTCGTCGGAGAGCACCGTCGGGTCCACCGTGGTGCGCACCTGCACCGCGACGCCCGCGTCCAGCACCAGCCGCAGCGACGCGAACGCCGCCTCGGCGCCGCCGCCCGGGCCTCCCGTGCGGGTGATCGCCTGGTACAGCCGCGCGGGCGCCTTGACGTCCAGGCCAACCCAGTCGACGTGCGGCAGCAGCGCGGCCAGCCGCGCCGGGTAGGCGCCACCGGTGTGCAGCCCCACGAGGAAACCCCCCGCGCGGACCTCCTGCACCGCGTCGAGCAGCCCGGCCTGCCGGGTGGGCTCGCCGCCGGAGAACACCACACCGTCCAGCAGCCCGTGCCGGCGCGCCAGCAGGTCACGCACCGTCGACCACGGCACCACGCCCGGCGTGCGCGGGTCGAGGATCGCGGAGTTGTGGCAGTACGTGCACCGCCACGGGCAGCCCTGCAGGAAGGCCGTCGCGACGAGCTTGCCCGGCCAGTCGACGCTGGACAGCGCGACGAGGCCGGCGATCTGCAGGTCGTCCGCCCGCAGCTCTCGTCCGGGTCCGACGAGGGACAGGTGCCGCTCGTCGGGCCCGCCGGAGGACGACCGCGCCGCGTCCGCGGCGCGCGCCGCCGTCTCCGGGCCCGTCGTCATGCGCCGACGGCCTCCGACAGCGCACCGTCGCAGGCCGCATCGTGCGTGAGTCCGTGCACACCGGCCTGCTCGCCGAACGCCACCGTCTCGCGGAACGCCAGCCGCTCCGCCTGCTCGCCCTTCTTGCCCACGTTGAACGAGCTGACCGGGCGGTGGTAGCCCATCACGCGGGTCCACACCTCGCACTCGACCGTGTTGCCGCGCTCGGCGCACCGCGGGCAGGTCCACTGCTCGCCGGCGAGGTAGCCGTGGTTGGGGCAGATGGAGAACGTCGGGGTGATGGTGAGGTACGGCAGCCGGAACGTGGTCAGCGACCGGCGCACCAGCTCGCGGCACGCCTCCGGGGTGGAGATCCGCTCCGACATGTACAGGTGCAGCACGGTGCCGCCGGTGTACTTGGCCTGCAGCTCGTCCTGCCGCTCGAGCGCCTCGAACGGGTCGTCGGTGAAGCCGACCGGCAGCTGCGAGGAGTTCGTGTAGTACGGGTTCGAGGACGTGCCGGCCTGCAGGATGCCCGGGAACCGCTTGAGGTCCTCCTTGGCGAACCGGTAGGTGGTGCCTTCGGCGGGCGTGGCCTCCAGGTTGTAGAGGTTGCCGGTCTCCTCCTGGACCTCCACCATCCGGGCGCGCACCTGGTCGAGGATGCGCCGCGCCATGGCGTGGCCGCGCTCGTCCGTGATGTCGTAGGCGTCGCCGGAGAAGTTACGGATCATCTCGTTGATCCCGTTGACGCCGATCGTCGAGAAGTGGCTGTCCAGCGAGCCGAGGTAGCGCTTCGTGTACGGGAACAGCCCCTCCTCCATGAGGCGGCTGATCGTCGCGCGCTTGAGCTCCAGGGAGGTGCGAGCCAGGTCGATCAGCCGGTCCAGCGCCGCGACCAGGGCGGTCTCGTCGCCCGGGTGCAGGAAGCCCAGGCGCGCCATGTTGATGGTGACCACGCCCACCGAACCGGTCTGCTCACCCGAGCCGAACAGGCCGTTTCCGCGCTTGAGCAGCTCGCGCAGGTCCAGCTGCAGGCGGCAGCACATGGAGCGCACGTCGCCGGGCTCCATGTCCGAGTTGATGAAGTTCTGGAAGTAGGGCAGGCCGTACTTCGCCGTCATGGCGAACAGCCGGGTGGCGTTCTCCGACTCCCAGGGGAAGTCCTTGGTGATGTTGTACGTGGGGATGGGGAAGGTGAACACCCGGCCGGACGCGTCGCCGGCCGTCATCACCTCCATGTAGGCCTGGTTGATCATGTCCATCTCGACCTGCAGGTCGCCGTAGGTGAAGTCGCACGGCTCGTCGCCGATCATCGGCACCTGGTCCGCCAGGTCGTCCGGGCAGGTCCAGTCGAACGTCAGGTTGGTGAACGGGGTCTGCGTGCCCCAGCGGCTGGGCACGTTGAGGTTGTAGATGAGCTCCTGGATGCCCTGGCGGACCTCGCCGTACGTCAGCGCGTCGTGGCGGACGTAGGGCGCCATGAACGTGTCGAACGAGCTGAACGCCTGCGCGCCCGCCCACTCGTTCTGCATGGTGCCGAGGAAGTTGACGATCTGGCCGATGGCCGACGAGAAGTGCTTGGGCGCCGTCGCCTCGACCTTGCCCGCCACGCCGTTCAGGCCCTCCTGGAGCAGGTTGCGCAGCGACCAGCCGGCGCAGTAGCCGGACAGCATGTCGAGGTCGTGGATGTGCAGGTCGCCCTCGCGGTGCGCCGCGCCCACCTCGGGCGGGTACACGTGGCTGAGCCAGTAGTTGGCGACGACCTTGCCCGCCGTGTTGAGGATCAGCCCGCCGAGGGAGTAGCCCTGGTTGGCGTTGGCGTTGACGCGCCAGTCCGACCGGTCGAGGTACTCCTCGATCGACGTTCCGACCTCGACCATCACCGGCTCGATCCCCTGCAGCGTCATAGCGGCCATCCTCCTCGTACCCACCCACACCCCCGTGCGGAGGCGGACCCCTATCCGAGCCCACGACACAACATGTTGTGGTGCGACACGCCCGGCGCGCCCACATCTTCCATTCTCTCATCGTGGGCGCACCGCGGGCCGGGCCTTTCGGCGTGGGCCTTAAGTCCCAATTGGAGGGTGATCTTCGTCGTCGACGGACCCGGGGACCACGATCCCGGCCTCGTAGGCCAACGCGACCAGCTCGGCGCGTGTGGTGCGCTCCAGCTTGGTGAGCAGCGCGTGCACGTGGGTCTTGACGGTGGTCTCGGTGAGACCCAGCCGGGCGGCGATCTCGCGGTTGGGCGCACCGCTGGCGACGACCACGAGCACCTCGCGCTCCCGCGGGGTCAGCCGGTCGACGCGTCGGTCGCGCTCCGTCGGGCCGCCGGCGCCCGGGCCGACTGCACGAGCACCGGGAGCGCCGTCAGCGCGATCCATCAGGCCGCGCCACTGGTCGAGCATGTGGCCGGTGACCCGCGGGTCGAGCAGGGAGTCGCCCACGGCGACCCGGTGCACCGCATCGATCAGCCGGGACGGCTCGCACGCCTTGAGCAGGAACCCGTCCGCACCCGCGCGCAGCGCGCCGGTGACGTACTCGTCGTCCTCGAACGTGGTGATCACCACCACGCGCACGGCCGCGCAGCGCGGGTCGGACCGGATGCGCGCGGTGGCCTCCACACCGTCCATCACGGGCATCCGCACGTCCATGAGCACGACGTCCGGCAGCACGCGGGCGGCCGTCTCCACCGCCTCGCGGCCGTCCGCCGCCTGCGCGACGACCTCGACGTCCATCTCGTGGTCGAGGATCATCTGCAGGCCGAGCCGGATGGTCGGCTGGTCGTCGACCACCATGACGCGCACGCTCACCCCCGGCCTCCGCCCGACGCGGAGCCCACGCCGGCCGCGGAGCCCACACCCGCCGCGGAGCCCCAGCCGGCGCGCCCGAGGGCGGGCTCCTGGCGCGGGCCGTCCGCCACCGGCACGCGCATCAGCACGGTCCAGCCGCCGTCCGGGTCCGGGCCCACCCGCACCGAGCCGCCGCACGCGTGGGCGCGCTCGCGCATGTGCAGCAGGCCGTTTCCGGTGCGCCGCCTCGGCGGGATCACGGTGTCGCTCTCGCTCTCGAGTCGGGCGCGGTCGGGCGGGGTGGCGGGCGCGCGTTCGTCGGGGGCGGGGTCGTCGGGCAGTGCGTCCTTGCGCAGTGCGTCCTTGCGCAGTGCGTCCGTGCGCAGCGCCGCGTCGAGCAGCGCCGCGTCGGGCTGGGCATCGTCGGGAAGCGCCTCCTCGCGGCGCGCCGGCCCGGCGTCGTGCACGCGCAGGACGAGGTTCTCCCCGTCCCGCCACAGCGCCACCTGCGCGGACTCGGCCGCGGAGTGCTGCAGCACGTTGGTCAGCGCCTCCTGGGTCACCCGCACCAGCGCCAGCCCCGTGACGGGTGGGCAGGCGGGCCACGGCTCCGGCCACCGGGCATCCACCGGCAGCCCCGCCTGCCGGACGCGCTCGGTGACCACCTCCAGCTCGGGGAGCCCCGGCGTCGGCGCCAGCGGTGCGGACTCGTCGGGCGTGCCGGGGCTGCGGTCCGGGACGAGGCCCGGGGCCGCCGGCCGCTGCTCGGACGGCCCCTCGCTGCGCAGCACCTGCACCACCGAGCGCATCGCGCCGAGCGCGTCCTGGCCGGCGTCGGCGATCCACCGCACGGCCTCCCGCGGCGCGTCCGGGTCGGTGTCGGCCACCCGGTCGGCCGCCTGCGCCCGGACGACGATCGCCGTGACGTGGTGCGCGACGACATCGTGCAACTCGCGGGCGATCCTGGTGCGCTCGGCCTGCACGGCCAGCCGCTCACGCTCGGCGTGCAGCACGGCCAGCTCGGCGTTGCGCGCCGCGAGCGCGGCTGAGGTCGACGACAGCCGACCGATCACCCATCCGAGCAGCGCCGCACCGACGGCCAGCGCCACCAGCACCACCGCGCGGGACGGGTCCACGTAGCCCATGACGAAGCCCGGCCGGCGCAGCGTGACCAGGGAGTCGACGACGTTCATCACGTACTGGTAGCCGTACACCTGCAGGCTCAGCGCCGCCAGGGCCGCCACCGGACCCGCCCACACCGGCCGCAGCGCCCCGGCGTAGGTGACGACGAAGGCCGCGACCAGCACCGGCAGCAGGTGGAAGTCGGAGCGCAGCGCCGAGCCGTACGTCAGCGGGTACACCAGCATCGTCAGCCAGAACATCAGCCGCGGGGCCCGCTGACGCAGCGCCAGCAGCGCCACCACCCAGGCCCCGGAGTACCAGTACTGCGAGAGCGCGACGGGCCGCCAGTACGCCCACTGCGACGCGACCACCACGGCGCCGGCCCACACCGCACCGACGCCGATGGCCACCGGCACGTCGAGACGCCCGAACCGGCGGCGGGGCCGCGGCCGCGGGCGGGGGCGGGGGCGCTCGTCCACGACGTCGACACTAGGTGCGCCAGCCGGCCGCGCCGACCCCCCGTCGGCGGAGCCCACGTCGATCCTTCGGTCGAGACGCACCGCGTCACCTCGTCCGGGAGATGAGCGGAACCGCCCTGCGACGGGGGCCCCTGGACCGATCCGCGTGCCCCTGGCGATGCCGGACGGTGTCGGAGTGACGATCTATGTGCATGGCCGGCAGCTGCGTCAGGTGCGCGCTCGACGACGACGACAGGCGCTGCTCGTCGTGCTTGTCGCGCTCCTCGGGGCCGCGCTGACGCTCGCGGGACCACGGGTGCTGGCCGCCAGCCGGTCGGCCGACGGGGCTGACGTGCCGGGCGTGCCGGCCCCGAACCCGTCGGCTGCCCTGGACTCGTCGGGCAACCCGGTCACGCCGGACACCCCGGACTCGTCCAGCGCCCGGGCCACCGGCGTGGACCCGGAGCTGGTGCGCCGCTTCGACGCAGCCGCCGCCGACGCCGCAGCGGCCGGCGTGTCGCTGACGATCACCTCGGGCTGGCGCAGCGCGGCCGACCAGCAGGCGTTGGTCGAGCAGATGGTGGTCCGGTACGGCTCGGAGCAGGAGGCGCACCGCTGGGTGCTGCCGCCGGAGACCTCGGCCCACGTGCAGGGGCTGGCGGTGGACGTCGGCGGGACCGAGGGTGCGCTCTGGCTCTCTGAGCACGGCGCCGCCTACGGGCTGTGCCGCACGTACGAGAACGAGGTGTGGCACTTCGAGCCGGTGATCGCCCCGGGTGGCGACTGCCCGCCGATGCACCCCGACTCGTCGTGGGGCTGGTAGCCGGGCCGCGACCGCTCACGGCTCACGGCTCACGGCTCACGGCTCACGGGCTCACGGGCTCACGGCTCGAAGCGGTACCCGATCCCGGGTTCGGTGACGAGGTAGCGGGGGTGGGCCGGCGTCGGCTCGAGCTTGCGCCGCAGCTGCGCCAGGTAGACGCGCAGGTAGTTCGTCTCCTCCGCGTAGGCGGGGCCCCACACCTCGCGCAGCAGCTGCTGCTGGGTCACCAGGCGCCCGGGGTTCTGCACGAGCACCTCGAGCAGGTGCCACTCGGTGGGCGTCAGCCGCACCGGCACGCCGTCGCGCAGCACCTTGTGCGCGGCGAGGTCCACCGTGAACGCGGCGGTGGTCACCACGGGCTGGCGGCGTTCGGGCGTCGCGCGGCGCAGCGCAGCGCGACAGCGGGCCAGCAGCTCGTCCATGCCGAACGGCTTGGTCACGTAGTCGTCGGCGCCGGCGTCCAGGGCGTCCACCTTGGCCGACTGCGTGTCCCGCGCCGACAGCACGACGATCGGCACGCTCGTCC
>Ga0302291_10000026_pt1 | contig 32528 bp, 30 predicted proteins | sample III_Fen_N1_4_FD_194548 | JGI IMG/M metagenome (GOLD analysis project Ga0302291, IMG submission 194548) | Peat permafrost microbial communities from Stordalen Mire near Abisko, Sweden - III_Fen_N1_4 | ecosystem: Environmental > Terrestrial > Soil > Wetlands > Permafrost | place: Sweden: Abisko... | reverse complement strand
TGATGGAGAACCTCCCGTCCGCCGACGAGCTGGTGGCGATCATCGTCGAGACGACCCGCCGGAACCACTTCCGCGAGGACGTCTACATCCGGCCCTCCTTCTACAAGAGCACGAAGGCGATCGGCGTCCGCCTGCACCATCTCGACCACGAGCTGTACGTGATCACGACTCCCTTCGGGAACTACATCGACATCGAGAAGGGCGTCCGCGTCATGACCTCGACGTGGCGCCGGAACGCGGACGAGGCCCTGCCGGCTCGCGGCAAGATCGTCGGCGGCTACGTCAACATGGCGTTCCAGAAGTCCGAGGCGGAGCTCAACGGCTTCGACGAGGCCCTCGTGCTGACCCCGAGCGGTCACGCCTCGGAGGCGTCGGCGGCCAACCTGTTCGTGGTCCGGGACGGGGTGCTGCTGACGCCGCCCGTCTCCGACGACATCCTGGAGGGCGTCACCCGGCGCGCGATGATCACGCTCGCCCACGACCTGGGCATCCCGGTGGAGATCCGATCCATCGACCGGTCCGAGCTCTACGTCTGTGACGAGGTCTTCCTGTGCGGGACGGGCGTCCAGGTGAGCCCGGTGGTCGAGGTCGACCATCGCCCGGTCGGGACCGGCGTGATCGGTCCCGTGTCCCGTGAGATCAGCGAGCGGTACTTCGCCGCAGTCCGCGGCACCCTGCCCGAGTACGCGAGCTGGCTCACGCCGATCGAGGGGTAGGCCCGGGCGCTGCGTCCGGCGACCGTCGAGGCGGCACTGCGTTCCACCCCCGTATCAGCCGACGACGGGCGCCTTGAGGGTGGGCGCATCCTTGCCCAGCGTCACGATCACGTCGACGGGCACGCTGGGGTCGGTCGCCGTGGTGACCGTGACCCCGAGCTGGTCCTCGAGGTACTTGATCGTCTCGGGCATCGTGGCCTCGGCACCGTTGTAGGCGACGATCGTCGTCTTCGGGATCGTGGTCGCACGCTGGTTGGGCGCGGACGCCTCCAGCCCGTTGTAGGCGAGGTAGTCGGCCGTCTCCGATGAGAGCCCGGCCCGGCCGGACCCGTTCCGGACCCAGACCAGGGCGCCCTCGCCGCCCAGGCGCTGCTGCTGCGCGATGAGCGTCGGATCGGCGCTGAACGCCTCCTTCACGGCGCGCTTGACGCGCGGCGTGTTGATCACGATCTTGCTGTTCGTGCCGCCCGAGATCCTCCACATGTCCGTCCCGTAGTACGGGGCCGCGAACATGTAGGACCGGATGTTCTTGGTGTCCACGCTCTCCGCCAGGGTCAGCAGCTTGGCCAGGCTGCCGACGGGCACGTCCGTGGTCACGGACGTCTTCAGCGCGTCGACCAGCGTGGGCAGGTTGCCGATGATCGCGCGGGCGTTCATCTGCTCGCGGAGCGACAGGAGCACGCGCTGCTGGCGGAGGCCGCGGTCGAAGTCGCCGCCCGCGGAGTTGTGGCGGGATCGCGCGTACACGAGCGCGTCCCCGCCGCTCATGTGCTGCGGCCCGGCCGGGATGTAGACGCGGCTGAGAGCGCCGTTCGGCGCCGGATACTGGTCCTCGGCGACGGGGATCTGGACGTTGACCTGGACTCCGCCGAGGGCATTGACGACGGTCTTGAAGCCCCCGAAGTTGACCATCACGTAGTACCGGATGTCCAGGCCGTACAGCCCGCCGAGGATCGCCTTCAGAGCGCTGAAGCCACGGGCCGTGGCCGACTTTCCAGGCCACAGATCCGTCCGGTTGCGATTCTGGGTGAACCAGCTGTTGATCTTGCCGCCGTACACGCTCCCCCAGACAGCCCGGGCGTTGGCCGGCACCGGCACGTTCGACATGTCCCTGGGGAGCTGGAACATGGCGACCTGCTTGGTCACGGGATCGATGGACACGACGATCATCGTGTCCGTGTTGAAGCTCCGGTCGCCCGGGCGCTGGTCGTTGCCGACGAGCAGGACGTTGAGCCGCTCCTTGCCGTCCCAGGGCGGCAGGGTGGGTGCCATCGTGCCGACCGCGCCGCTGGCGATCGGCGTCGCGTCCGGCTGAGTCGAGGCCGTGGGAGCATCGGTCCCGGTGCCGGACGGCGCGGCGGAATCACCGGGGGAGGGGCTGTCGTCGGGGGCCGCGCACGACGGGTCGCCGCCCTCCGAGAAGACGCAACCCACGAGGTCGAGGGCCATCACGTTGTAGCGGGCAACCGAGAGGTGACCGCCCGCCATCACCAGGAGGACGACGAGGAGCCCGACGATCGACAGGGGGCTGAGCGGGAGCCGGGCCCTCCCGAGACGCCCGTCGCCGGATGCGTCCACCGCGTTGAGGAACCGGGCAACCTGCCACGCGTCGACCGCGGCCACGATCCGGTAGATGAGAAGGGCCACGTTGCCCACGAGCAGGGCGATCAGCACCGGCTGGTTGACCAGGAACGCGAGCAGGTCGACCTTGTCGACCCGCAGGACGATGCCGCCCGTGAGGGCGAGCGCGAGGAGCGGCAGGGCGGCGAAGGCGAGGGCGCGCGTGTAGGCGCCCGCATAGGCGTGCCCGAGTCCCGGGAAGATGAGTGACAGGAACGCCGCAGCAAACGGGGATCGCGAGCGGGGAGCCCGCTGGGATGTCGACATCGCGCGGAATGATACGCCGCGGGCGGAATCGTGGCGCCGGACGGATTCTGCCGGGGAGCCGCAGTGAGACGAGCGCGCGACGGGCCGTCGTTCCGTAGACTGGTGGCCCGCCGCGTCCAGCCCGGCTCCAGCGACCGGCGATCCATCGAGGACCGATGTTCCAGCCCGTATCCGCCCGACCCGACTTCGTCGCCCAGGAGCACGCCCTCCTCCGCGAGTGGACCGATCGCCGGACGTTCGCGCGCCTGCGGGCACAGAATGCGGGCGGCCCGCGGTGGAGCTTTCTCGACGGCCCGATCACGGCCAACAACCCGATGGGCGTCCACCACGCCTGGGGCCGGAGCTACAAGGACCTGTACCAGCGGTTCCACGCGATGCTCGGCGAGGACCAGCGGTATCAGAACGGCTTCGACTGCCAGGGCCTGTGGGTCGAGGTCAACGTCGAGCGCGACCTGGGCTTCACGTCCAAGCGCGACATCGAGGCCTTCGGCATCGCGGAGTTCGTCGCCCTGTGCAAGCAGCGGGTCCTGACGTTCGCCGCGCGCCAGACCGAGCAGAGCATGCGGCTCGGCTACTGGATGGATTGGAACGACCCGCAGGAGCTGCTGCGCCTGCGCGACCTGCTGAAGGAGAATCCGGCGCAGGTCATCACGGCGGAGGGTCCCGACGGACCCGTCACCGACACCGTCGAGATGATCGTCGGGCGCCTCGGGATGCCCGAGCTGGGCGGCAGCTACTTCACGTTCAGCAACGAGAACAACGACCTCATCTGGGGGTTCCTCGCCGAGTGCCACCGGCGCGGCTGGGTCTACCGCGGCCACGACACGATGCCGTGGTGCCCGCGGTGCGGCACCGGCCTGTCCCAGATGGAGATGAACGAGGGCTACCAGGACCGCGAGGACCCGGGGCTCACGGTCCGCTTCCCGCTGGTGGACCGGCCGGGCGAGTCCCTCCTGGTCTGGACCACCACGCCCTGGACGCTCGCCGCCAACGTCGCCGCCGCCGTGGGGGCCGACCTGCGGTACGTCAAGGTGCGCCAGGGCGACGACCAGTTCTGGGTCGGCAAGGGGACCGTGGGGCAGGCGCTCCAGGGGCCATTCCAGGTCGTGGAGGAGCGTCCGGGCTCGGAGCTTGCGGGGTGGCGGTACACCGGCCCGTTCGACGATCTGCCCGCGGTCCGGGACGCGTTCGCCGAGGCAGGCTATGAGCATCGCGTGGTCACCTGGACCGAGGTCGGCGAGGAGGAGGGCACCGGCATCGTCCATATCGCGCCCGGGTGCGGCGCGGAGGACTTCCAGCTCGGCGCCGCCATCGGCCTGCCGGTCATCGGCCCCATCGACGAGGATGGCCGGTATTACCCGGCGTTCGGCTGGCTCGCCGGACGCGAGGCACCGGACGCGACCGAGGCGATCATCGACTCCCTCGAGCAGCGGCGGTTCTTCTACCACCTCGAGCCATACCGCCACCGGTATCCGCACTGCTGGCGGTGCAGCACCCCACTGCTGTTCCGGCTGGTCGACGAGTGGTACATCAGCATGGGCGAGGTCTATGACCGGCCGCGAGACCAGCTGACGAAGGAGGAGGTCGACGCCTCGCTCCGGTACCAGATCATGGAGGTCGTCGACCGGATCCGGTGGATCCCGGGCTTCGGCTACGAGCGGGAGCTGGACTGGCTCCTGAACATGCGCGACTGGATGATCTCCAAGAAGCGGTACTACGGCCTGGCACTGCCGATCTACGACTGCAGGGCCTGCGGGACGTTCGACGTCATCGGTGGCCGCGCGGAGCTGCAGGAGCGGGCGGTCGCGGGTTGGAGCTCATTCGAAGGGCACACGCCGCACCGTCCGTTCGTGGACGAGGTGAAGATCGCCTGCCCCGGGTGCGGGGAGCCGGTCTCGCGGATCGCCGACGTCGGCAACCCGTGGCTGGACGCCGGAATCGTGCCGTTCTCCACGCTGCACTTCCGCGAGGACCCGGAGCACTGGGCGAAGTGGTTCCCGGCCGACTTCATCACCGAGAGCTTCCCCGGGCAGTTCCGCAACTGGTTCTACGCGATGCTCGCCATGAGCACGGTGCTCCGCCGAGAGGAGCCGTTCAGGACGATCTTCGGCTATGCCACGCTGTTCGGCGAGGACGGCCGCCCCATGCACAAGAGCTGGGGCAACGCCATCGAGTTCGACGAGGCCGCCGAGCGCATGGGCGTGGACGTCATGCGCTGGATGTACGCGTCGGCCCGGCCCGAGGACAACATCCTGTTCGGCTGGCACGCCGCGGACGAGGCACGTCGAGGCCTGCTGGTCCTGTGGAACGTCTACGCCTTCTTCGTCACCTATGCCCGCCTCGTCGGCTGGACGCCCGGCACCGGTGCGCCACCCGTCGCCGCGCGGCCGCCGCTGGACCGCTGGATCCTGTCCCGCGCCGCCGGGGTGGCCGCGCAGGTCGAGGGGTTCCTGCGCGACTACGACGTGGAGGCGGCGACCCGCGTGCTGGACGCCCACATCGACGACCTGTCCACCTGGTACCTGCGCCTGTCGCGACGGCGGATGTCGCGCGGCAGCGGCGCGGACCGGGACGCGGCCTTCGCCACACTCCACGAGGCGCTCGTCGCGCTCGCCCGGACAGTGGCGCCGATCCTCCCGTTCCTGTCCGATTCGATCTACCGCAACCTGGTGGCGGACGCGGACCCGGACGCGCCCGACAGCGTGCACCTGACGCACTGGCCCGCTCCCGAGCTGGCCCGGTTCCGGGACGAGCCCCTGGAGGCGGCCATGGCGGTCGCCCGGCGCGCCGTGGACCTGTCGCGAACCCTCCGAGGTGCGGCCGGGCTCAAGGTGCGGCAGCCCCTGGCACGGCTCTGGCTGGCGCTTCCCGGTGGTGCCGTGGGCGAGATCGGCGCGCTCCTGGAGCTCGTCCGGGCGGAGGCCAACGTGAAGGTCGTGGAGCTGATCGGCGACGGATCGGCGCTCGTGGACCGGGGGGTCAAGGTGCTCCTGCCCCGGGTCGGCCGCCGCCTGGGCGCCCGGATCCCGGACGTGATGACCGCCGCCCGCGAGGGCCGGTTCCAGATCCACGCAGATGGTTCGGTGACGCTGGCCGGCGAAACCCTGGCGCCGGACGAGGTCGAGATCCAGGCCACGCCCCGGCCCGGGACGGCGGTCGCCGATGACGACGGCCTGGTGGCGGTCATCGACACGACGGTCACGCCGGAGCTCCGCGCCGAGGGTGATGCGCGGGAGCTGCAGCGTGCCGTGCAGGACCTGCGCAAGGAGGCCGAGCTGGACCTCGACGACCGGATCGTGCTCTGGATCGAGGGACTCGCGGCCGAGGTCGAGGCGCACCTCGGATCCGTCGCAGCCGACACGCTCGTGGACGAGATCCGTCGCGACGCGCCCCCGGCCGGCATCACGGCGGTCCCGGTGAAGCTCGAGTCCGGCGAGGTCCGGATCGCGCTCCAGCGGTCGGGCGACGTGGCCCGGCCGTGACGACCCCGGCCGATACCATGCCCGACGACGCCCTGGTCGACGACGACGACCTGGCGGAGGAGGAGGACGAGGTCGAGGGCATCGACACCCCCGCCACCGCTGCCTGGCACGGACCGTCGGCGCGACGCTGGGTCCTGTTCGCGGCGCTCGGCATCGGGGTGCTCGTCCTCGACCAGCTCACCAAGGCCGCGCTGACCAGCAGCCTCGCGCCCTCGCAGTCCGTGGACGTGCTCGGGAGCTGGCTCAGGATCGTGTACTGGACCAACTCCGGGATCCTGTTCGGGATGCTGCCCCAGTCGGCACCCGCGTTCGCCATCGTGTCGGCGGCCGTCGTCGGCCTGATCGTGCTGTACCACGCCAGGGTGGGCCGCGGCCTGGTGACGACCATCGCGCTCGGGCTGCTCCTCGGCGGCGCCCTCGGCAACCTGATCGACCGCGTCCACTACGGTGCCGTGGTCGACTGGATCGACATGGGCGTCGGCGATTGGCGCTTCTGGACCTACAACATCGGGGATGCCGCGATCACGATCGCGATCCTCCTCCTCATGCTGATGGCCGTGTTCCCGAAGGTGGGTGAGTGGGAGGCCGATGACTGACCCGACGGAGAACGCCCCGGAGTCTCCGGTCACGGAGCTTCCCGAGGACGACGAGCTGGACGTCGGGGACATCGAGGACGACGGCGACAGCGTCATCGACCCGGAGGTCCGCGCTCCATCCATCCCTCCGGGTCCCCGCCGGCTGCTGATCCCGGAAGGCGAGTCCGTCCGCCGCGTGGACCGGTTCGTTGCCGACCGGACAGGCCTCTCGCGGTCCTACGTCCAGAAGCTCATCTCCGATGGCCGTCTCGTGGACGATGCCGGTCGCCGGCTCCGGGCGAACTCGGAGGTGCGCGGCGGCGCCGTCACCCTCGAGGTCCCGCCGCCGGAGATCCCGTACCACCTGGAGCCGGACCCCACGATCGAGATCCACGTGGTCTACGAGGATGACGACATCCTCATCGTGGACAAGCCCGCCGGCCTGGTGGTGCATCCGGCGCCCGGGCACTGGCGCGGGACCCTGGTGAACGCCCTGCTGGCCCGGGACGACCACTACGGCGGGATCGCAGGGGTCGCCCGGCCGGGAATCGTCCACCGGCTGGACCGGGACACGTCCGGGCTCCTGATCGTGGCCCGCAACGACGCCGCCCAGGCAGGTGTCATGGCCCAGCTCAAGGCACGCCGCGTGCGGAAGACGTACCTGGCCCTGGTCCAGGGCCAGGTGTCCGCGGCCGTCGGGCGGATCGAGGCCCCGATCGGGCGAGACCCGAAGGACCGGAAGCGGATGGCCGTGGTATCCAACGGGCGACCGTCCGTCACCGGCTATCGCGTGAGGGAGCGCTTCGCCGCCTGGACGCTGCTGGAGCTCGACCTCATCACCGGGCGCACCCACCAGATCCGCGTGCACCTCGACGCCCTCGGCCACCCGGTGGCGGGCGACGTCGTGTACGGCACGGGGACCTCGCGGAGGGGTCCGGAGGGGCTGGAGCGGCTGTTCCTGCACGCGTGGCGGCTGGAGCTGGTCTCGCCGACATCGGCCAGGCTCGTGCGGGTCGAGGCGCCGCTGCCGGCCTCGCTCGAGGCGGTGCTCGATGGCCTTCGCGCGGGCGAGGCCTCGGCCGGCCGCCGAACGGGAGGAGGGGTGTCGTGAAGGACCCGGAGGTGCTGCTCGGTGCGCCCGGGGCGCTGCTGGTGATCATCAGCGGGCCGTCGGGGGTGGGCAAGGACACGATCATCGAGGCGCTGGCGGCCCGGCCGCGCGAGCCCGACTATCACTACGTCGTCACCTGCACCACGCGCGCCCCGCGCCCCGGCGAGATCCCCGGCGTGTCCTACCAGTTCCTCACACCCGAGGCGTTCCACGCGCTTCGCGTGTCGGGCGAGCTCCTGGAGGCGAACGAGGTCCACGGCAACTGGTACGGGACCCCGCGGCGCGAGGTCGCCGAGGCCCTGGCCGCGGGCCACGACGTCATCCTCAAGATCGACGTCCAGGGCGCCAGCGTGGTCAAGCAACGGGTTCCCGACGCGCTGCTGGTGTTCATCGTGCCGCCGTCGCTCGAGGCGCTGTTCCAGAGGCTCCGCTCGCGGGCCACCGAGACGGCCGACGAGCTGGAGATCCGGCAGCGGAACGCGGCCATCGAGCTCGCGCGCCAGGGCGACTACGACCGCGTGGTCGTGAACGAGACCGGCGAGATCGAGCGAACCGCCGCGGAGATCGAGGCGATCATCGAGCAGGACAAGCGGCGCAACGGCGACCGGCGGATCCGCATCACCTGATCCCATGGCCTCGTTGTTCGAGCCCGACCCCGGGACGCTGCCGGACGGCCAGGCGCTGGTCGAGGTGGCGGTCGACGCGCCCGCCGGTCCGGGACAGCGCACCTACACGTACGCCGTTCCGCCCGAGCTCTCGCCGCTGGAGCCGGGCGAAGCAGTGCTCGTCCCGTTCGGGCGTGGCGACCACGGCGCCCGGCAGTCGATCGGGATCGTGATGGGCCCGGGTACAGCCCCGGAGCGTGGCGGGATCCGGCCGGTGGCGGCGCGGATCCGGAGCGACGGGCCGCTCCTGCCGCCCCTGTCCCTGGCGCTGGCCGCGTGGATCGCCGGACACTACCTGGCACCGCTGGCGGTCGTCATCCGGGCAATGCTGCCCCCTGGTCTCCTCGAGAAGGTGGAGCTGGTCGCCGAGGTGACCCCGGCGGGGGAGGGGCGCCTCGCGCTCCCGGATCCCGGCCTGCCGCCGGTCGAGCTCGACCTCATCGACCAGCTGGCGGGCCGTGCGCGGCTCGTCAGGGACCTGGGCGCCCCCGAGGGCCGGGCCGGCCTGCTGCGGCGCCTGCGCTCGCTCGAGGGAGAGGGCCTCGTCGAGCTCACCTGGACGCTCCTGGGGGCCGCGGTCGGTCCCCGTTACGAGCGGCGGCTGTGGCTGACCGAGGATGGCGCTCGCGCGGCGGCGATGCTCGTGGGCGGGGAGCGTCCCGCCGGCCGGCCGCTCGGGCCCCGTCAGCGGGCGGTGCTCGCGGAGCTCGCCGGCGACCCCGCCGCGGCGCCGGGCCAGGGCAGCGCCCCTCCGTCGGTTGCGGCGGACAGCGGCGCGGTCGACGGCCCCGCCGCGGTTGCCGACGGTGTCCCGGCGGCCGGTCCCGCGGAGCATCACGGTGCCGCCGCCATCGCCGGCCTCGTCCGCCGTGGCCTGCTGCGGGTGGAGGCCCGTGAGCGTCCCCGCCGGCCGCTCTCCGGCCGCCCCGTCGGATTCCGCGGGGCCCGGCCGGCCGGGTCCCGTCTCAACGCGGACCAGGACGCCGCGGTCCGGCTGGTTCTCGACGCGATCGCCCACCGCGATGCGACGCCGATCCTCCTCGACGGCGTCACGGGCGGCGGCAAGACCGCGATCTACGTGGAGGCGATCACCGCGTCCCTGGCGGACGGGCGCGCGGCGCTCCTGCTCGTGCCCGAGATCGCGCTCGCCACGCCAATCGTCGACCGCCTCCGCGCGGAGCTCCCCGTCCGGATCGCCGTCATGCACTCCGGCCTCGGGGAGGGGGAACGTGCCGACGAGTGGCGCCGGATCCGTACCGGCGACGTGGACCTGGTGGTCGGGACCCGCACCGCGCTGCTCTCGCCGCTCGGGGACGTTGGCCTCGTCATCGTGGACGAGGAGCACGACGCCGCCTACAAGAGCGACCGGACGCCGCGGTTCCAGGCCCGGGACGCGGCCCTGGCCCTGGGCGGCATCGCGGGTGCCGCGGTCGTGCTCGGGAGTGCCACGCCGTCCGTCGAGTCGGTGGGCCATGCGCGGGCCGGGCGATACCGGCGGGCCGCGCTTCCGACGCGTCCGTCCGGCACCGAACCCCGGGTCGTGGCCGTGGACCTGCGCGCGGAGCTTGCCGCCGGCAACCGGGCCCTGCTGTCAGACGCGCTGGTGGGGGCGATCGGGGATCTCGACATGTCCGCTGGGGACCGGGCGATCCTCGTCATCAACCGGCGAGGGACGGCGTCCGTGATCGTGTGCCGTGACTGCGGCCACGTCCAGGCCTGCCCGGACTGCGACCGGCCGCTGGTCTACCACCAGGCCGGCGGGACGCTCCGCTGCCATCACTGCGGGCGCGCCTGGCCGCCGGCCTCGCGCTGTCCGGCGTGTGCATCACCGAGGATCCGGTACCTGGGCGGCGGCACGGAACGGGTGGAGCGGGAGCTCCGCGGCCGCTTTCCGGCCCTGCGGGTCGCCCGCCTGGACCGCGATGTGGTCGAACGGAAGGGTGCGGCCGACCGGGTCCTGGACGATTTCACGAACGGGCGGCTGGACGTGCTGGTCGGAACCAGCCTCGTCACCAAGGGGCTCGACATCCCGGAGGTGACGCTGGTCGGGGTCGTGTCGGCGGACATCGCACTCAACCTCCCCGACGAACGGGCGTCGGAGCGGACGTACCAGCTGCTTGCCCAGGCGGTGGGGCGCGCCGGCCGGGGTGACCGGCCCGGCCTCGCCATCATCCAGACCTACCGGCCGGAGCACCGGGCCATCCGCGCCGTCGTGGAGCGCGACGCGGCGGCCTTCTACGACGAGGAGCTGGCCCTCCGGGAGCGGTTCGGGTCGCCACCCTTCGGGCGTCTCGTGAAGCTCACCGTGGGGCTGGAGGACCGCGAGGCGGCCGAGCGCGAGGCCGTTGCCATGGCCGGGCGGCTCCGGACTCGCGCCGCGGAGCAGGCGCTGCCCGTGCAGGTCGTCGGGCCGGCGCCGGCGTACGTCGCGCGTCGTGCGGACCGGTGGCGCTACCACGTCGTGCTGCGCGGACCCGACCCGGTGCGCCTCCTGGAACCGCCGCCGGGGTCTCCGTGGAGCGTCGACGTGGATCCCGAGAGCCTTCTGTAGATGCCCCCGGTGTCGCGCGGCACGGCAGTCGGGACCGACGGCAGGTGCGCGATCCGCGGCCACGCGCACAATGGGGTGGCACACGACCAGCCGACCAGAAGGAGGCCGACCATGACCGAGCAACCCCAGGACACCACCCCGCCCGCCGGGGAGCCGATGGCCGACGAGCCCGTCCCGGACGCCCCGGACGAAGGCGCGGAGGCGGGCGCGGGCGGGAAGGCCCGCGAGTGGCTCACGCAGCTCGAGGCGATGATTCAGGACATCGCGACGCAGGCCGCCCCGGTCGCCCGGCAGGTGGGCGCGAAGGCGGCGGAGCTCGCCGCCGTGGCCGCCGTCAAGGCAGGCCCGATCGCGCACAAGGCCGCCGACGTGACGACCGACGTCGGCCAGCGCTTCGCCGAGCGGGCCCAGTCCGTTGCCGCGGAGCTGCGTGCCGTGGACCACCCGGACGCGGCCGGGGCACCCGCGGCGGAAGCCCCGGCGGAGACCGTCCCGGACCCCGCTCCGACCGGAGACGAGGCCCCCACCGCCTGACGCTGCCGGGTCACAGAGGGACAACCGCCCGGTCGCCGAGGTCCGGGCGGTTGTTTCGTATACTCCGACCATGACCGTTCGACCCATCGTCCTGCTCGGCGATCCGCGGCTCCGCCTGAAGGGCGAGACCGTGGACAGCTTCGGCAAGTACCTCCACGCGCTCCTCGACGACCTGACCGCCACCATGCGCGCCGCACCCGGTGTGGGCCTGGCGGCCCCGCAGCTCGGCGAGGCGCAGCGCGCCTGCGTCATCGAGGTGGAGAGCCGCCTCTACGAGCTGGTGAACCCGAAGATCGTCCGCGCGGACGGTGAGGACCGCGACCTCGAGGGATGCCTTTCCATCCCCGGGTACGTGGCCTACGTCACGCGGAAGGATAAGGTCTGGGTTGTCGCCCAGAACCGGGTCGGCAAGAAGTTCAAGGTCGCCGGCTCGGGCCTGCTCGGTCGCGCGCTCCAGCACGAGCTGGACCACCTCGACGGCAAGCTCTACATCGACTACCTGGACACCATGGACGAGCTGATCCCGGTCGGCCAGGGCGACGACGGCGAGAGCGAGGACGCCGGGGTCCGCGGGGCGCAGCGGGCGCTCGCGTGACCGGCGGGCCGGCGGACGGCGAGCGCGTCCGCACGGTCTTCCTCGGCAGCGGCTCCTTCGGGGTGCCGGCGCTCCGGCGCCTCGCCGCGCACCCCATGGTCGAGATCGTGGGGGTCGTCACCGCGCCGGCCCGGCCGGTCGGCCGGCGCCAGGCGCTCACCCCCACGCCGATCGGGGCGCTGGCGGCGGAGCTCGGCCTTGCTCCCGTGCTCACGCCCGTCCGGCTCCGCACCCCCGACGCGATTTCGGCAGTGATCGCGCTCGCACCCGGGCTCGCCGTGCTGGCCGACTACGGCCAGATCGTCCCACCACCCTTGCTGGACCTGCCCCACGGCGCCCTCAACCTGCACCCGTCCGCACTGCCACGCTGGCGCGGCGCGTCGCCGGTTCCGGCCGCCATCCTTGCCGGCGACCGCGCCACCGCCGTCACGCTGATGCGCATGGACACGGGCATGGACACGGGACCGGTCGTGGCGCTCGAGCCGGTTCCGCTCGCGGGGGACGAGACCGCCCCGGTGCTGGAGGCCCGGCTCGCCACGCTCGCCTCGGACCTCCTGCTCGCCTCGCTCGAGGGGTGGCTGGCCGGCACGCTCACGGCGCGGCCACAGCCGGCCGATGGCGTGACGCTGACCCGCCCGCTCCGCCGCGACGACGGACGCCTCGACCCCGCGCTCGGCGCTGCGGCCCTCGAACGCCAGGTCCGCGCGTACCTGCCCTGGCCGGGCTCCTTTCTGGTGTCCGCCGGCGGGCTGCTGCCGGACGGTGAGCGGCTCGTGATCGGGGCCGCCTCGGTCGCCCCGTCGGAGCCGGGCGACGTCCCGGGCAACCTTGCCCGCCACGGCGATCGGCCGGCGCTGTGCACCGCGGACGGGCGGCTCGTCCTGGAATCCGTGACCCCGCCCGGCCGGCACCCGATGTCCGGCGCCGACTACCTCCGGGGCCTGCGCGGGCCGGCCTGACGGTCACCCGTGTCATCATCGACGGCGATGACCGAACTCCGACCGACCGGCCTCCCCAGCTACGGCCTGCGGCCCGCCCCGTCCGCGACCCGTCCCCGTGACGAGCGCCCGGGCGTGACCGGCCTGCTCCCGGAGGATCTCGCGGCGTGGTTCACCGCGCACGGCCAGCCCACGTACCGTGCCCGCCAGGTCCAGGACGCGGCGTGGCGGGGTCGGCAGGAGAGCTTCGACGAGATCCTGACGCTTCCCGGCACGCTCCGGCCGGATCTCGACGGCGCATTCCGTTTCGACACCCTGACCGAGACCGAGGTCCGCGTCACGGACGGCGGCCTCACCGAGAAAGCCGTCCACCGTCTGTCCGACGGGCTCCTCGTGGAGTCGGTGCTCATGCACTACCCGGCGCGGGCGGACAGCCGGGAGCGCCACACGCTGTGCATCTCGTCGCAGGCGGGCTGCGCGGTCGGGTGTCCGTTCTGTGCCACGGGCGAGCTGGGGATGGAGCGGGACCTCGAGACGGCCGAGATCGTGGACCAGGTCCGCCACGCCGCCCGCCGGCTGGCCGTGGACGGCAGGCACCTCACGAACGTCGTGTACATGGGCATGGGCGAGCCCCTGCTCAACCTTGACCGCGTGCTCGAGTCGATCGCGGCGCTCAACGACCCGAAGCGCTTCGGCCTCGGCGCACGCCACATCGCCGTGTCGACGTCCGGCGTCGTGCCCGGGATCCGGCGCCTGACCGCCCTCGGACCGCAGTTCACGCTCGCCGTGAGCCTCCACGCCGCCCGGAATGCGCTGCGCGACGTCCTGGTGCCGCTCAACCGGCGGTGGCCGGTGGAGGAGGTGGTCGAGGCCGCCCGCGAGCACGCGGCGACAACGGGTCGCCGGGTCACCTACGAGGTGACGATGATCGACGGGATCAACGACACGGACGTCGACGCCGATGCGATGGCGCTGCTGCTGCGTGGCGAGCACGCGCATGTCAACCTGATCCCGATGAACCAGGTGGCCCACACGCCGTGGACCGGGACGCCGCTGCCGGCGGTGGAGCGTTTCGCGGCCCGGCTGACGGCGTCGGGCATCGCCACCACGATCCGCTTCAACCGCGGCACCGAGATAGGTGCGGCCTGCGGCCAGCTCGCGGCTGAGCACGCGGGCCAGGTGGCCCCCCTGGTGGTCCAGCGGCGGCGCGAGCGGCTGGTCAGCGAGAGCGCGGCCGCCCTTCGCGGCGAACGGAGCCAGGAGCCGGCACCCCTCGGGACGGGAGAGGCGTGACGATGACCGGCCGACGGCCCGCGGGCGTGCTGATTGCCGCCAGCATCCTCGACAGCGACCTGGGCGCCCTGGGCGACGAGATCCGCCGGGCAGAGGCGGCCGGAGCCGACCGGATTCACCTGGACGTGATGGACGGCCACTTCGTCCCCAACCTGACCTTCGGCTGGAAGACCATCGAGGCCGTGCGCCGCGTGACCACCCTCCCGTTCGACGCGCACCTGATGATCGCGGAACCCGGCCGCTGGACGGAGCAGTTCCTGGACGCCGGCTGTGACTCGATCACGTTCCACGTTGAGGTCGCCGCCCCGCAGGTGGGTCCGGCCCTCGCGCGCATCCGTGAGGCGGGGCGGTCGGCCGGCCTGTCGGTGAAGCCCGGGACGCCGCTGGCGGCCCTCGACGCCTACCGGGCGATGCTCGACATCGTCCTCGTGATGACCGTGGAACCCGGGTTCGGTGGCCAGTCGTTCATGCGGGACGTCGCGAAGGCCAAGCTCGCGGCGGCGAGGGCCTGGCTGGACCCGGCCGGGGCGAACGAGGTCCAGGTCGACGGCGGGGGTCGCGCCGAGACGTGCGAGGTGATCGGCCGGGCCGGGACGGACGTCATCGTGGCCGGATCGGCCCTGTACCGGGCTACGGACATGACGGCCGAGGTCGAACGGATCCGGTCGCTCGCCGGGGCGGCCCGCGCCGCGACAATCCAGGCCTGACGAGTCGCCGCATGCGGGCGCTGCTGCAGCGGGTCAGCCGTGCGGAGGTCCGGGTGCACGGCGCAAACGTCGGCTCGATCGGGCCCGGACTGCTCGTGCTCCTGGGTGTCGGTCATGGCGACGACGAGGCAACCGCCGATTCCCTGGCCCGGCGGATCTGCGAGCTGCGCATCTTCCGGGACGAGGAGGGACGGACCAACCGCTCCCTGCTCGACGTGGACGGCGAGGCGCTGGTCGTGAGCCAGTTCACCCTCTACGCCGACACGCGGCGAGGCCGGCGGCCCGGTTTCACGGACGCGGCGACCCCTGCGCTCGCCAAGGTCCTGTGGCTGCGGGTGGCCGCGAGCATGGAGGTCGAGGGGATCCGGACCCAGCTGGGCGAGTTCGGCGCGGAGATGGCCGTGGAGCTGGTGAACGACGGGCCGTTCACGATCTGGCTCGACACGTCGGACCGGGGCGCCTGACGGGGACGGAGCGCGGCGCGGCAGCCTCCGGCCGCCAGGGTCAGGTACGGCTTATGTGCTCCAGGAGGACCTCGGAGATGACGCGGCGGGCGCTGGCCGCCAGGGTGGGGTTCGTCCGCCGGTAGTACGGCAGCTGGATCAGGGCGATCGACAGCGCCCAGCCGCGACCGCGTTCCCACGTGGCGTCATCGATCCCGACGAGAGCCCGGAAGGCGTCACGCGCCGTGGCCGGCAGGAGGTTCCAGCCGACGGGCAGGTCGGCGGCAGGGTCGCCCAGGCCGATGCCCCCGAAGTCGATGACGGCGGCCAGGCGTCCTCCGCGGCACAGGAGGTTGCCGGGGGCGAGGTCTCCGTGGATCCAGACCGGCTCGCCGGCCCAGGCCGGCGCCGCGAGCGCGGTCTCCCAGGCCGCGGCGACGGTGCTCGCGTCGATAAGCCCATCGAGCGCCGCCATCGCGCGTCTCACCTCGTCGTCGCGGGCGCGCAGCGACTCGCAGCGACCCGCCGGAGGGGCACCGGCGCGGTCGATCCTCCGCATGGCCGCGATGAACGCTGCGACCTCCCACCCGAGGGTCAGGGGATCCTGGAGCCGCCCGACAACGGGATTGACGCCCTGGATCCAGCGATAGACCGACCAGGGGTACGGGTAGCCAGCTGCCGGCCAGCCGAGCCCGAGTGGCGCCGGGATCGCGACGGGCAGGTGGGGCGCCAGCCGTGGAAGCCACCGCTGCTCGCGAGCGACGGCATCGACGGCCCAGTGGATCCGGGGCAGACGCACCACCATGTCGCGCCCGAGTCGGTAGAGCGCATTGTCGGTGCCGGCGGAGGGCACTGGTGCCACGGAGAGGCCGGACCACGCGGGAAACTGCCCCGCCACGAGGCGTCGCACGAGGCTCACGTCGGTGTCGATCTCGTCGGCGTGCATTCTCGCGAGCGGCATCGAGCCATCCTGAGGCACCCAGCCGGGCGGGTCCACCAGGGCCCGCACACGAAGAACCGGTCGCGGCGATCGCGACCGGCTTCCGGCTCGGGCCCGGGGTTCGGAGCTAGCGGGCGCTCTTGGTCATGGTGCGACGGCAGCGCGTGCAGGCGAGCACCTTCTCGGTGCCGCCGTTCTTCGCGGGCAACGTCGTGACCTGGAGGTTCGGCTGGTAGCGGCGATGGGCACGAACGCGGTTCATCCCCGAAGACTGGGGGTTGAAGCCGCCCATCGATGCCTTGCCGCAGATGACGCAAGCGCGGGACATGGCGTGGTTCGATCCTCGGAATTGGGCCGGACACGGGCACACGCCGGACCGGTCCGGCGCGAGCGGGGTGGTATCGTAGCACACGCTTCCGGCCGCTCCCGGAGCGATCGTCGCGGCCCGCGAACGCCGGATGCCGCACCCGCGAGGAGGACGTCGCCCGCGTGACCGCCGATCCCATGCCCGGCCGCTCGCTCGTCTCGAAGCGTGCCATCCGGGAGCTTGTGCGCACGGCCGTGCTCTCCGTGTACGGCGTGTCGGGCTTCGCCCGCGGAGGCCCCGTGGGCCGCCTGCTCGAGCGGCTGAACCTTGCCCACCCCGGCCTGCACCTCGAGGTCGAGCCGGAGCTCACCGTCGACCTGCGACTCACCGTCGCGTACGGCCTGCCGATCGCCGAGGTCGCCCGCCAGGTCGAGGCATCGGTCCGCTATGCCCTCCGCCACGCCTTGGAGCGCGAGCCGGACCGCGTGACGATCCGCATCGGGAAGCTCCACCACGAGCACGGCCTCGCCCCGGCGCCCGACCCTTCCCGCGTCGGCGAGCCTCGTCCGGGTGACCTGGCGGACAGCGGGACGGACGTCGCCTGATGGCGCGCCGCTCCTGCGACGGTGCCGGCTTCCTCGCCGCGTTGCGCAGCGCCGTCGCCAGCCTGGAGGCGAACGTCGACGAGATCAACTCGCTCAACGTCTTCCCGGTGCCGGACGGGGACACGGGCACGAACATGTTCGCCACGGTCCGGGCCGCGCTCGAGGAGGCCGACAAGGCGGGACCCGACGCCGATGCGGAGCGTATCGCCCAGGCGGCCAGCTACGGGGCGCTGATGGGCGCGCGGGGGAACTCGGGCGTCATCACCAGCCAGATCCTGCAGGGCATGGCCCTCGGCCTCGCGGGGAAGCGTCGCTTCAACGGGCTGGACCTCGCACATGCGCTCGACGCGGGCACCAAGCAGGCGTACAAGGCCGTCGCCAAGCCGGTCGAGGGGACGATCCTGACGGTCATCCGCGAGGCGAGCGCCGCAGCCGTCGCCACCGCCGAGCGCGACAACAACGTGGAGAGCGTCCTCGCGGCCACGCTCGAGGCGGCCGAACGGGCGGTCGCCAAGACGCCGTCGCTGCTGCCGGTCCTCCGCGAGGCCCACGTGGTGGATGCCGGCGGGCAGGGCCTGTTCCGCCTGTTCCAGGGTGCCCTCGAGGCGGCGCGCGGCCGCCCGACGGGCAGGGCCGACGAATCCGCCGCCCGGTCCACGCGGGTCCGGCCGGATCTCGGGCCCGCCCCTTCCCAGGACGGGGAGACCGCGTTCGGGTACGAGACCGTCTACCTGCTCCGGGCCCGGCCCGGCCAGCTGCTGGACGTGCCGGCCATCCGGACCTACCTGGAGACCATCGGCGAGTCGGTCCTCGTCGCCGGTGACGCCCAGGTGGCCAAGGTGCATGTGCACAACGACCTCCCCCACCTCGTGATCGAGCACGGGCTCGCGCTCGGGACGATGTCGCGGATCACGATCGAGAACCTGGACGGACAGGCCACCGACGTCCGGGAGGCGAAAGCGGCGGCCTTCGTCGGCCAGGCCGGAGGGTCACCGGCGGCCGGCGCCATGGTGCTGCCCGTCGCGGTGTCGGAGGGAGGCCCGCCCAGGCGATCGTTCGCCGACCCGGTGCCGGCGACGAGGTTCGCGCTGGGCATCGTGGCCGTGGCACCGTCCGACGGTATGGCGGCCATCCTGGTCGACACCGCGACTGCCTTCCGGGAGTACGGCGCCTTCCGCGTCGTCCGGGGCGGCCAGAGCGCCAACCCGTCCACCGGCGAGCTGCTCGACGCGGTCCGGGCCACCCAGGCAGACGAGCTCCTGATCCTGCCCAACAACCCCAACGTGGTGCTGGCCGCCCGCCAGGTCGCATCGATGACAGAGCGCCCGGTCCACGTCGTGCCCACCCGCAACTGCGCGGAGGGCGTGGCGGCGCTGTTCGAGCTGGATCACCTCCGGTCCGCGGAGCAGAACGCCGGCCGCATGACCGAGGCCGGCCGGGACGTCCAGACCATGCAGGTGACGGAGGCGGTGCGCGATGCCACCGTCTCGGGTCACAAGGTGAAGAAGGGACAGGTCATCGTCCTGGACCCGGACGACGGCCTGCTCGCCGTGGACAACGACGCCGAGCGGGCGGTCCTTGCGGCCCTCGGCCGCCTCGAGCCGGGCTTCTCGCTCATCACGATCTACTACGGCGAGGACTCCAGCCTGGACGAGGCAGAGCGGCTGTCACGGCGGATGCACGAGGCCTTCCCCGGGCTCGAGGCTGCCGAGGTCAAGCACGGCGGCCAGCCGCACTACCGGTACCTGATCTCCGCCGAGTGAGCGAGCGCAGACGGACCGCGCCGGCGCGCGGCGGTCGTTCGCTCCACCCGAAGCCGGCGGCGCCCGTCCCGGACGATCCCGTCGCGCGGCTCGACCTGGGACTGGGGCAGTCGGGTCTCGGCGCCGCGGCGGTGCTGCGCCGGACGGGCCGGCACCTGGGTCTCGAGACGGTCCGGGACCTGCTGTTCCACCTGCCGCGGCGCTACGACGACCTCCGCGAGCTCCGGTCGCTGGGAGATCTCTACGGCGTCGCGGACGGCACCGTGGTCTCGGCCCGGGCGCGGGTGACCGCGATCAACGTGCAGAAGACGTGGCGGAGGAACGTCCAGGTCACGACGGCGCAGCTCGCCGACGAGACCGGCACTGCCGACGCGACCTGGTTCGGCCGGCGCTACATCGAGCACCGGGTCCACCCGGGTGACGTCCTGCTCCTCTCGGGCAAGGTCAGGCACCGGGGGTTCGGGGTCGTCTTCGAGGGGCCGGAGTTCCAGCCGGCCGACGCGGCGAACCTGCTTCACGCTGGCAGGATCGTGCCCGTCTACCGTCTCACGCGCGGGCTGACGGCGACCCGGCTCCGCCTGGCCGTGCGCGAGGCGCTCGACCGGGCCGGGCACGCCTACCCGGAATACCTGCCGCCGGCGGTGCAGGCGGCGGAATCGCTGCCCGGCATCGCCGGGGCGCTCGAGGCGGCCCACTACCCGACGAGCTTCGAGGCGCGCGATGCGGCACTCGGCCGGCTGGCATTCGACGAGCTCCTGGCGCTCCAGGTGGGGATGGTCGCCCGGCGGCGGGCGCGCGGCCGCGCACGAACGGAGGCGGTGCCGGTGGGCGCTGCCGGCGACGCGCGCATCCGCGCGGCCCTGGCCGGCTCCCTGTCGCGCCGGCTCGACCGGACCGTCGAGCTGACCCGCGACCAGTCGGTGGCCATCGACGAGATCCGGACGGACCTCGCGCGCCCGGTTCCGATGCTCCGACTGGTCCAGGGCGACGTCGGCTCGGGCAAGACGGCCGTGGCCGCATGGGCCCTGGCCGCGGCGGCGATCGCCGGACGCCAGGCCGCATTGCTCGCCCCGACGGACCTCCTCGCCCGCCAGCATCTCGCGACGGTGGCCTCGCTGCTGGAGGACCTGGGCGTGCCGGTGATCCTGCTCACCGGCTCCCTCTCGGCCCCCGCCCGCAGGAACGCGATCGAGGCGATCGAGACCGGGCAGGCGCCGGTCGTCGTGGGGACGCATGCCCTTCTCCAGGACGCGGTCTCCTTCGCCGACCTCGCGCTGGCGGTGGTGGACGAGCAGCACCGGTTCGGCGTCGAGCAGCGCGGCGCGCTCGAGGCGAAGGCGGTCCGCGGCGCTCCCCACGTGCTGCTGATGACGGCGACGCCCATCCCGCGGACGCTGGGCCAGGTCATCTACGCGGACCTCGAGGTGTCGACCCTCCGGACGGCGCCGGAGGGCCGGATCGCGATCCGGACAGGGATCCGGCGACCGGAGGACCTCGGTAGGACGTGGAACCTCGTCCGGGACGAGGCGGCCGAGGGACGCCGGACGTTCGTGGTCGTGCCCCGGATCGGTCCGGCGACCACGACGGGCGCCGACGAGGGCGACGAGGCCGGATTCGACGGCGACGACGAACTGCCGGACGAGGACCTGGAGACCGCATGGGCCGCCGCCGCCGAGGAGGAGTACGAGCGCCTGACGTCGCTCCTGGCCCCGCTGCGCGTCGGGCTGGTCCACGGGCGCCTCAAGCCGGCGGACCGCGACCGGGAGATGGCCAGGTTCCGCGACGGGGACCTCGACGTGCTGGTGGGGACGACGGTGGTCGAGGTCGGCGTGGACGTCGCGGAGGCCACGATCATGGTCGTCGAGGGCGCGGAACGGTTCGGGCTCGCCCAGCTCCACCAGCTGCGCGGCCGTGTGGGCCGCGGCACCGCGGCGTCCTACTGCGTCCTCGTCAGCGAGGCGGCCGACGGCACCACCGAGCACGAGCGGCTCCGGGCCGTGGCGTCCACGACGGACGGCTTCGAGCTGGCGGAGCGCGACTTCGAGCTGCGGCGCGAGGGTGACGTCCTGGGCCTGGCGCAGAGCGGCCTCCCGCGCCTCCGGGTCGCGACGCTGGCGAACCCGGCGCACCGGGATATCGCCGCCCGGGCACGCGGCTACGCCGAGGCGCTCGTGGGCGACGACGGAGAGCTGCCATCGGATCCCCTGAGACTGCGCGTGGAGCTCGAGAGCGGCTGGCTGCGGCGTGTCTACGCCGGCGACCCGGCCGGCGCGGCATAGCGGGGCAGGGGACGATGGCCGATGCGGGACGCGTGATCGCGGGGAGCGCCAAGGGCATGCGGCTCGCGGCGCCCGGGCCCGGCACGCGCCCTCTCTCGGACAGGGTGAAGCAGGCGCTGTTCGCGGTGCTGGAGCCGGAGCTGGACGAGGCGGAGGTCCTCGACCTGTTCGCCGGCAGCGGCGCCGGGGGCATCGAGGCGCTCTCGCGCGGCGCGGCCCGGGCCACGTTCGTGGAGAAGGACTCCGGCGCGGCGCGCATCCTGGTCGAGAACCTGCGGCGGACCCGTCTCGATGGCGCCGCACGGGTCATCCGGCGCGACGCGATCGCCTGGCTCGCCGACCCGGGGGGCGCGGCGGCGGACGGCCCATACGACCTGGTGCTGCTCGATCCGCCGTACGCGGAGACGGCGACCCTCGCCCGGGCCCTGGAGCTGCTCGAACCGCACGTGCGGCCGGCTGGCCTGGTGGTGGCGAAGCACTTCTGGCGCGACCGGCCGGCCAGTCGGGTGGGGCTGCTAGCATCCGAGCGCGAGCGCCGCTTCGGGGAGACGGCGCTGACGTTCTACCGGCGGCGGTCGCCGGACGGTCCGGGGGCGATCCCCGGCGACGAGGAGGCGGACGAGGCGTGAAGATCGCGGTCTATCCGGGCTCGTTCGACCCGATCACCAACGGTCACCTGGACGTCGTCAGGCGCGCGGCCCATGTCTTCGACCGGGTGATCGTGGCCGTCCTCGCCAACCCGCGCAAGTCCCCGCTGCTGGACGCGGCCACCCGTGTCGAGGTGATCGGCCGGGCGATCGCGGCCGACCCGCTGCTGGCCGACCGCGTCGAGGTGCGCACCTTCGACGGCCTCACCGTGGAGTTCTGCCGGACGGTCGGGTCGGGTTTCCTCGTCCGGGGCCTGCGCGCCATCGCGGACTTCGAGACCGAGCTGCAACTGGCCCACAACAACCACCAGCTCGCGCCGGAGGTGGACACCGTGTTCTTCATGACCTCGCTCGAGCACTCGTACGTGAGCTCCAGCCTGGTCAAGGAGATCGCCCTGTTCGGCGGCGACGTCTCGTCCATGCTGCCCCCGGCGGCGGCCGCCGCCATGCGTGATGCCCTGCCGGCACGCCCCGTCCCCGCCGGCGGGCGCATGCCATAATCCGGGTGGCGCCCCGCCGGGGCGGCGAGCGCACGGGAGCCGTCCGCTGGACATCATCTTTCTCGTCGAGCGTCTCGAGTCGCTGATCGCGAACGGCAGGGCGCTGCCCATGACCCGGAACGCGATCGTGGACCGCGATGCCGCACTCAACCTCATCGATGAGCTGCGCGTGGCCGTGCCCGAGGAGGTCCGCGCCGCCAAGCGGATCAACGCCGAGGGTGAGCGGATCATCGAGAAGGCCCAGGAAGAGGCCGAGCGCATCGTCGCGCGCGCCCAGGAGCAGGCCGCGTTCCTGATCGGGGAGCGTGGCCTCACCGAGGCCGCCCTTGAGGAGAGCCACCGGATCGTCGCCGAGGCGGACGACGAGGCGGCCCAGGTCCGGGGCGGGGCCGACGAGTACGCGGCGGGCGTGCTGGCCGCCCTCGAGGCCGAGGTCACCCGGACTCTGCACGGCATCCAGCGGGGGATGGCGACCCTCGACGAACGCCGGGCGTCGTACGCCGCGCCAGGGGCGGCGGTGGCCGACGAGGAGCCGCTCTACGCCCCCGACCTCGCGGACGAAATCGACAATGCGGAACAGGGGGCCCCTCCGGCCGGACGGCGATGACCGTCCACGATCCCCGCAACCTCCACCCGGTGGATGCGAACGGCGATCCGCTGACCTTCGCCGCGTCGGGTCTCCTGGCCGAGGCGCCCGGCGCCGTGCGCGAGTACGAGCTCGACCAGGTCGAGGTGGACCCGGGCGAGGGTCTCGTGGCGACGGAGCCGGTCTCCGGGACGCTCCGCCTGTCGCGCACCAACCGCGGCCTGTTCGTCGACGCACGGCTCCGCACGGCGCTCGCCGGGGAGTGCGCCCGCTGTCTGGAACCGCTCAAGACGCCGATCGGGTTCCGGATCGAGGAGGAGGTCCTGCCCACGATCGACTTCGCGAGTGGTGCGCCGGTCGTGCTGGAGGAGGACGAGGACCCTGAGACGCCGCGCCTCACCGACCACCACGAGCTGGAGCTGCGGCCGCTCGTCCTGGAGGCGATCAGCCTCCAGGAGCCCATCGCCCCGGTCTGCGAGCCCGACTGTCCCGGGCTGTGCACCGAGTGCGGCGAGCGGCTCGCGGCGGGTCATCCCGATCATGACGCCCCGCTGGACCCCCGGCTCGAGGCGCTGCTGGCGTTCAAGGTCGACGCCGAGACCGAGACGGGGTAGACTCCCCGATCGGCCCCACGACCTGCGGTGGCGCGTTTGCGCGCCCGAGGCCATCGGTGCCGGGACAACCACAGACCGCTGCGCGGGGTCCACCCCGCGGATTGACCAGCCCCCGAGAGGAGCAAGAGACCGACATGGGTGTGCCGAAGCGAAAGGTCGCTCACGCGCGGCAGATGGAGCGCCGGAGCCACCTCGCACTCACCCTGCCGAAGCTCGTCGAGTGCCCGCATTGCCACGAGCCGAAGCTGCAGCACCGGGTCTGCCCGGCCTGCGGGTGGTACAACGGCCGCCAGGCCGTCGAGCTGAAGCCGGCCGGCGGGTCCGCGGGCGAGGACTCCGCGTAACCGGGTCGTGAGCCGGAACGAGGATCCCGCCCCGAGCGTCGCCGGTTCCGCGGCGACCGCCGTGGGACCGGGTCCCGGCGTCCGCGTCGCCGTCGATGCGATGGGCGGGGATCACGGCGCCGGCGAGGTGGTGCCGGGCGCCGTCGCGTACGCGCGCAGCCATCCCGAGGACACGATCATCCTGGTCGGGGACGAGCAGGTCGTCGCCGGTCTCCTCGGAGATCGCCCGGCCAACGTGCGAACCGTCCACGCCTCGCAGGTCGTGGAGATGCACGAGCATCCCGCGATGGCGTTGCGCGAGAAGAAGGACGCGTCGATCTTGGTGGCCATGGACCTCGTCCGGAAGGGCGAGGCGGACGCGGTCGTGACGGCCGGCCATACCGGCGCCGGCATGGCCGCCGCGGTCATACGTCTCGGTCGCCTGCGCGGTGTGGACCGGCCCGCCCTGGCGATCCAGATGGTCGGCACTGAGAACCCGTTCGTGCTGCTCGACATCGGCGCCAACCCGGACTCGACCGGGGAGAACCTCGCGCAATACGCGCAGATGGGCGCGATCTTCAGCGAGCGGGTGCTCGGGGTCAACCGGCCGAGGGTCGCGCTGCTCTCGATCGGCGAGGAGAAGGGCAAGGGCGACGCCCGCATCGTCCGCGCGACCGAGCTCCTGGACCAGACGGACCTCAACTTCATCGGCAACGTTGAGGGCAAGGACCTCACGCAGTTCGCGGCCGACGTCGTCGTCTGCGACGCCGTCCTGGGCAACGTCGTGATCAAGTTCTTCGAGGGCCTGTCCGGCTACATCTTCGACCTGCTCAGGGGCGAGTTCAGCGGCTCGATCCGAGGCCGGCTCGCCTACCTGCTGATGCGGCCCGGGATCACGCGGATCCGGACCGTCTTCGACTACGAGGTGGTCGGCGGCTCACCGCTCCTGGGCGTCCGGGGCTCCGTGATCATCACGCACGGCCGCGCCAGGCGGCGCATGATCGAGCACGCCGTCCGCGTGGGCGCCACGACGGCACGCGAGCGCGTGCCGGAACGGATCGCCGAGGCGCTGGGCGCGGCAGCGCGAACGCAGGGACCAGACATGGCCGGCGAGGCCGGCATCCCGGAGGCAGGCGTCTGATGTCAACCCTCTCGGTCGGGCCCGGCGTCATCCGGGAGACGGTCCGGCTGGCCGCCCTCGAGGTCCCGGGGGTCCTGCGCGTGGGCCGGGGCGGCCCGCGCTGGCGGGACATGATCGCGGGGTCGCCCGTGCGGATCCGCGTGCGGGACGGACGCGTGCACGTGACGCTGTGGCTCGTGGCGCGGCCGCGCCAGCGCCTGGTGCCGCTGAGCGAGCAGGTCCGCGAGGCCGTCGGCGCGGCGGTGGTCAGGCTGCTCGGGCTGGAGCTCGGCGGCGTGACGGTGCTGGTCGACGGTGTCGGCGCCTGACGCGCACCGGCCACGACGGGACCGCCTGAACGAGGATCGCGTCCGCAGTCGCCGGGCCGGCCGCCGTCTCGCGCTCGCGGCCGTCTTCGAGGCGGAGTTCGGACAGCGCACAGCCGACGCCATCGTGGAGCGTCACCTGGCGCTGGAGCAGGACGCGGAGGCCTCCTCCCTGGCCCGGGAGCTGGTCGCCGGCGTGATCGAGCACCGGGACACGCTGGACGCGGAGATCACCAGCGCCGCACCCCAATACCCGGTGGTCCAGCTAGCCCGGATGGACCGCGCGCTGCTGCGTTGCGCCCTGTGTGAAGTGCTACACTCGCCCGCGACGCCGGCCCGGGTGGCGATAGCCGAATGGGTCGAGCTCGCCCGTACCTACTCGGGCGAACCGATGCGAAGGCTCATGAACGGCGTTCTCGGGCGGGTTGCCCGCGAACACAACGCATCCCGTTAGGGACCCCCGGCACCAGGAGAGAGTCAGTGGCCAGCACCTACGACCGGCTGAAGAAGATCGTCATGGAGCAGCTCGGGGTCGATGAGTCCGAGGTCACTCCCGAGGCTTCGTTCGTCGACGATCTCAACGCGGACTCCCTTGACCTCGTCGAGCTCATCATGAGCCTCGAAGAGGAGTTCGGGACGGAGATCTCGGACGAGGATGCCGAGAAGATCCGGACCGTCCAGGACGCCGCCGACTACATCGACGAGCACTCCTCCTAGCCCCGTCGACCGGGGCGAGATGCACCCGGCCGACGCCCTGGCGGAACGTCTCGGACTTCCGGTCCGGGACCGCGACCAGTTCGCGCAGGCGCTCGTGCACAGCAGCTGGCTGCACGAGCACCCTGATTCTGCGCGGGGCCACAACGAGCGGCTGGAGTTCCTCGGCGACGCCGTGGTCAGCATCGCCGTCTCGGAGGCCCTGTACCGGCGGCATCCCAGCGACGACGAGGGCGTGCTGTCCGCGCGACGCGCGGCGATCGTCAGCACCCCCGGGCTCGCGCGGCTGGCCGCGCGGCTCGACCTCGGCAGCTTCATCCTCCTCGGCGAGGGTGAAGCGCAGCGCGGCGGCCGTGTCCGACCATCCCTCCTTGCCTCCGCCTTCGAGGCGCTCGTCGGCGCCATCTACCTCGACCTCGGCTGGGAGACCGCCCGGGACTGGATCCAGGCGCTCGCCGCCGGTGAGCTCGCGGCGGACACCGCCCTGGCCACCCTCAAGTCCCCGAAGAGCCGCCTGCAGGAGCACACGCAGAGGACCACCGGCGAGCGGCCGGTCTACCGGCTGCTGGAGGCCGCAGGGCCGGACCACGAGAAGCAGTTCCGGATCGAGGTCCTCGTGGACGGCCGGTCACTCGGCGTCGGCACCGGCCCGTCCAGGCGGGTTGCCGAGACGTCTGCCGCGGCGGAGGCTCTGGAGGCGATCCGCCGGGAGCGGCAGGCTGCCCGCGCGTCGCGTGCCGCGACAGCTGCGGGTGAGGCGTCGCCTCCTCGCGAGCCGCGGAGTGATGACCGCCAGCCCGACGACCTCGACGCGACCGACTCCGACGTGCCCGACCAGGCCGACGCGATCGGGTCCGACCCGGAGGTGTCCCCGGACAGCGCCGGTGCCGCGTCGTGACCGCGCCGGCCCGCCTCCTTGGCCTGCGGGTCCAGGGGTTCAAGTCCTTTGCGGAACGCACCCTCGTGGAGTTCGGCCCCGGCATCAGCGCGGTCGTGGGGCCGAACGGCTCGGGCAAGTCCAACCTCGCGGACGCCCTCCGGTGGGCGCTCGGCGAGCAGGGCCGGTCTCTCCGAATCCGCCGCAGCGAGGACGTCATCTGGGCGGGCTCCGAGCGGCGTGGCGCCCAGGGCATGGCGGACGTCACCATCGTCCTGGACAACGCGGACGCGCTGCTCCCCGTCGAGTTCGCCGTGGTGGAGCTCGGGCGCCGCCTCTATCGCTCGGGCGAGAACGACTACCTCCTCAACCGGCAGCGCGTCCGGCTGAAGGACCTCGTCGACCTGCTCGACAGCGCGAACCTCGCCGACAACGCGTTCCTGTTCATCGGGCAGGGCATGGTCGACCAGGCCCTGGCGCTGCGCCCGGAGGAACGCCGTCCGTTGTTCGAGGAGGTTGCCGGGGTGCGGCGCCACGAGCGGCGACGCCGGAAGGCGGAGGAGCAGCTGGCGGAGGCAGAGGCCAACCTCGCGCGAGTCGAGGACATCCTTGCCGAGCTGCGCCCGCAGGCGCGCCGCCTCGGCCAGATGGCCGAGCAGCAGGCGACCCGCCTCACGGCCGGTGAGGAGCTGGCCGCCGCACTGATCGCCGCCGCCCACGGACGCTGGCACGAGTCGGCCGGCAGGGCCGCGGAGGCCGAGGCGCGCCGCGATGCGCTGCGAGCCGAGACGGACCGCGCGCTCGCGGCGCTCGAGACGGCCGAGTCCGCAGTGGGCGACATCGCCGCGTCGATGGCCGCGAGGGCGGAGCTCGAGCGGGAGAGGCGTGCCGTCCACGAGACGATCCGGGGCGAGGTGACGAGCCTCGGCCTGCGCCAGGCCCGTGCAGCGGGCGAGATCGAGGCGGCGGTCCGCGATCGCCGGCGCATCGTTGACGAACGGGTGGCGGCGGAAGCGGACCTCGCATCCCAGCGACGGATCCTGGCCGAGGCGGTGCCGGAACGGGACCCCGAGCTTGAGGCTGCGCTTGGCGAGGCGGACCGGGCGCTGGCCGAGGCGCTGGCCGAGCTCGGGTCGCTCCGCGCAGCGAGCCGGGCACGCGGGGACGAGCTGGCAACGCTCCGGCGAGCGGAGGCCGTCCGCGCCGCGGAGGCAGAGACCGCCCGCCGCCGCAGCGCGGAGGCCGGCCGCCGGCTCGCCGACGAGCGCGCCAGGGCGGCGGAGTCGGAAGGCCGCCGGGCCCGCCTGGAGGTGACCCTGGCGGAGGCGAGGATCTCTCTCGCGTCCACAAGCGCCACGGAGGCCGCCGCGGCGGTGGCCCGCGAGACGGCCCGTGCGCAAACCGACGCGGCGGAGGGCGCACGGCGCGCCGTGTCGGAACGAGCAGCACGTGCCGGATCGATGCTGGCGGCCGCCCGAGGACGGCTGGAGCAGCTCCAGCGGCGCCTGGCCGAGGACCAGGACCGCGGGATCGCGCGCGCGGCCCGGAAGGTGGGTGGGCGCCGCGTCGACGAGGACCTCGGGGTGGACCCGGGGCTCCGTGCGGCAGTCGAGGCGGCGCTCGGCGAGCTGGCCCGGGCGTACGTCGTGGAACGTCGGGGCGCGGTCTCGCTGGCGGGGGAGCGCGGCCACGTCGTGGTCCAGGAGCGGCTGACGGGCGCCGACAAGGTGCCGGGCGGCGGCACTCCCGCGGAGCTGCGGAGGCTCGATGACGCCCTCGCGAGCGCCGCCGGGGGCCGGCTGGCGGAGGCCGTTCGCCGGGACCCGAACGGCGCCGTGCGGGCGCTCCTCTCGAGGACCGTCTGGGCGCCCGACCTCGCCGCGGCGCTCGAGCTCCAGGCCGTGCTGCCGCTCGGGTGGGTGGCGGTGAGCAGGGATGGATCCGCCGTGGTTGACGCGCTCACGGTCCGCGTCGGTCGCGGAGACTCACCACTGGAGCGCCGCGCCGAGGCCGATCGTCTGGAACGGGACGTCGAGGCTCTGCAGGCCGAGGCTGACGACGCGGAACGGGAGACGAGGACGTCGAGCGCCTCCGCGGCGGCGGCGCGGACGGCCCTCGAGGCGGCACGGGTCGCGGAATCGGCCGCGGCCGCGAGCCGGAGACGGGCCGAGGACGTGGAGCGTGCGGCGGGCCGGGACATGGAGGCCGCCACGCGGGAGGCTGCGTGGCACGCTGCGCAGGCGGAGCGCCTGGCGCTCGAGGCGGAGCGGGCCGCCCAGGCGCTGGCGGTGCTCGAGACGAGGCCACCCTCCACGGTGAGAGAGGGTGACGCGGTCGTTCCGGGCGAGGCCGAGGCCGTCGCTGCCTGGGAGGGCCGCGTTGCGGAGCTGCGCACGCGGCGCGACCGGATCGCCTCGGACGTGGCCATGCACGAGACGACGCGCCGCGAGGCAGAGGGACGGCGGGCGCGCGCCGAGGCGTCGCTGACGCTGGCAGAGGGACGGATCGCCTTCACCGAGCGGGACCTTGCGGCGCTCGCCGATCGCGAGCGGACCGCGGGCGATCAGCGGGACGTCGTGGCCGGCGAGCTGGCGGCGGCCGTGACGCGCGAGGCGACGGCCCGCGAGGCGCTCGAGATCCTCCTCGCCGATGACCGCGCGGAGCGGGCGCGCCTCGCCGAGGCCGAGCGGGCCGCGACCGCCGCTCGCGAGCGCCTCCGGACCGCGGACGAGCGGGCGCGTGCGGCCGACGTGGCGACGCTCGAGGCGCGCCTGGGCATGGAAGCGCTCCGCGAGCAGCTCCTCGTGGAGCTGGCCGGCCTGGGCGAGGTGGGATTGCGTCATCTCGCCGAAGCCGCGGGCGTGGACCCGACCGAGTTCGAGCGGGCGGCCGCCCGCGACGGGACGGCGGCTGAGTCTGCAGGGGCTGCCGAAGCGGATCGCCCAGAGGCCACCGGTGACAGGAGAATCCTCACCGAAGCCGACCGGATGGCCGATGACGAGGCGCCCGGCGCGGAGACCGCCGCCCTGGAGGCCGCCCTAGAGGTCCTCGCGCCGCAGTGGGCCGTTGCCCCGTCCGGCGTCGAGCTGCCCTCGGCCGGCCGCCTCGCCACGCTTCGCCGCCGCTTCCACGAGCTGGGAGCGGCGAATCCCTTCGCGGTCGACGAGTTCCGCGCGGTCCGCGACCGGCTGACTGCCCTCGAAGCCCAGGACAGGGACCTTCGCGAGGCAATCGCGCGCACCCGCGCGCTGGTCGCGGACCTGGAGGTCCTCATCGCCACCCAGTTCCGGGTGACGTTCGCCGCGCTCGAGGTGGCCTTCGACGCCCGGTTCCAGCAGCTGTTCGGCGGGGGATTCGCGAGGCTGTCGCTCACCGACCCGGCGGACCTGTCGTCAACCGGCGTCGAGATCACTGCCCGTCCGCCTGGCAAGAAGCCGCAGGCGCTGAACATGCTCTCGGGCGGCGAGCGCACGCTGACGGCGGTGGCGCTGCTGTTCGCGATGCTCCAGGTGCGGCCGGCCCCGTTCTGCGTGCTGGACGAGGTTGACGCGGCCCTCGACGAGGCGAACGTCGGCCGCTTCACCGATGCGCTCCGGGAGCTGGCCGAGCAGACCCAGTTCATCGTCATCACCCACAACCGCGGCACCATCGAGGTTGCCGACGCGCTCTACGGCGTCACCGTCGGTGACGACTCGGTGAGCCGCGTCATCAGCCTGCGGCTCGACGAGGCGCAGGCCATTGCCGACCACCGTCGCACAGAGGCCCGCCCGGTCCTCGAGGGCGACAGGGGCGGGCATCCAGAGGACAAGGAGCACTGATGCATCTCTTCCATCACGACCACGAGGACCAGGATCCCGAGCAGGAGCCCGCCGAGGACGCGGCCGACGTGCCCGAGGGCATGGTTCGGTCGCTCTATCCCGAGGGCGGTCTCGAGCCCGACCTGATCGGCGACGAGTGGAAGCAGGGCTCGCCCGACGAGGACGTGCCCGAGCCCAACGAGCTCGAGTGGGATCTCGCCGAGGCACCGGGGGCGCTGCTCGGCGGCTCGGGCGAGGTCGACCCGGCCCCGATCGTCCCGATGCCCGAGGTCGAGGAGCACGGTCGGGAGGGCAAGCACAGCTGATGCGCCTCTTCCGACGCGGCGGACAGCCGGAGGACCGCACCCCGGAGCAGCCGCAACAGCCCGACGAGGCCGCCGAAGACGTGATCGGCGACGAGTGGCAGCAGGGATCGCCGGACGCCTCCGAGCCGCCCGCGGCACTCGAGGAGACCGCGGCCGACGTGCCCGGCGATATCGTGCCGGAGCCCGCGCCGGCCCCGGCACCGGAGCCCGCGGTCCAGTGGGCCTGGGGCGCCGACTACAGCCCAGAGAAGGCCGACGCCGCCCGTCGGGAGCGCGAGCGCGAGCAGCTCGAGGCCGGCCTCCAGAAGTCCCGGACCGGGTTCGGCGCCCGTCTCCGGGGCGCCTTCGGCGGCGGCGGCGCGGACTGGGACGAGATCGAGGAGACGCTCATCACCGGTGATGTGGGCGCTGCGCTCGCGATGGACCTCGTCGAGCGCGCCCGCAGGCGCCGTGATGTCACCCCGGAGCTGGCAGTCCGGGACGAGCTGGCCAAGCTCCTCGCCCCCCGCGATGCCGAGCACTGGGAGCCGGTGCCCGCGCTCGCGGACGCGCCGGCCATCGTGCTCGTGGTCGGGGTGAACGGCACCGGCAAGACCACCACCATCGGCAAGCTCGCCGCGCGCGAGCGCTCGAAGGGTCGTCGCGTCGTCCTGGCCGCCGCGGACACGTTCCGCGCCGCCGCGATCGACCAGCTGCGGATCTGGGCGCAGCGCACGGACTCGGAGATCGTGGCCCATGCGCCCAACGCCGATCCCGCCGCCGTCGTGTTCGATGCGCTGGACGCCGCGATCGCGCGACATGCGGACATCCTGATCGCCGACACCGCCGGCCGCCTCCATACCAAGTCGAACCTGATGGAGGAGCTGGCCAAGGTCCGGCGCGTCATCGACAAGCGCCTGCCGGGCGCCCGGGTCGAGACCTTCTTCGTCCTCGACGCCACCACGGGCCAGAACGGCCTCGCCCAGGCCAAGGCCTTCCACGAGGCGGTGGGTCTCACCGGCGTGGTCCTCACCAAGCTGGATTCGACCGCCAAGGGCGGGATCGTGTTCGCGATCGAGAAGGAGATCGGTGTCCCGGTCCGGTTCGTCGGGGTGGGGGAGAGGGCCGAGGACCTGCTCCCGTTCGACCCCGAGGACTTCGTGGCGGCGCTGTTCGACTAGGTTCGGTGCGCCTCGGGGGACACGGGCTGCCCGACCCGCCACACCGGCGACCGGTAGAGGCCCAGCGAACCGACGAGCGCGAACACCGGCGCGATGAACGCCGCGCCACGGAGGCCGACGGTCTCGGCCAGGAGGCCGCCGGCCACG
>Ga0302291_10000020_pt1 | contig 35917 bp, 35 predicted proteins | sample III_Fen_N1_4_FD_194548 | JGI IMG/M metagenome (GOLD analysis project Ga0302291, IMG submission 194548) | Peat permafrost microbial communities from Stordalen Mire near Abisko, Sweden - III_Fen_N1_4 | ecosystem: Environmental > Terrestrial > Soil > Wetlands > Permafrost | place: Sweden: Abisko... | reverse complement strand
GGCTGGCCTGTGCCCCGCCATGCGGTCACCCCTGATGCTCCCTGCGCACGGCTACCGGCTCCCCATGCCACAGGCCCGAGCGTAGGCGTCGATGACGGTCCCGATGCCCGCCCCGATGAGCGCCCGCGGATCGTTCCGCAAGGTGCCCTCGCGAATCGCCCGGTACTGCACCGGCAGGTACTGGCTGAGGAGGGTCAGCGGGATCGGCCGCCCCGAGAGATTGTCGACGAGGCGCTCGACGGCTGCCCGCACCTCGGGCTGCGGCCAGTAGTAGCGCGAGCGGTCGCTGAAGCTGAAGTCGCGGGCGAAGCGGAGCTCGTCCTCATCGCCGTGGAAGTAGGGCCGCCAGTGCTCCGGGTGATCCACCATCACGCGCTGGAGGGTCTCGCGCAGGCGTGATGCGACGACGCCGGGACGGCGGACCAGCCACTCGCCCTCGATCGCCTCGAGTGCGAACAGCGTCTCCCGGAGCGCGAAGGTGAGGCCGGGACCCACCTTGAGGACCGCGAAGTGGTCCCGGACCATCCTGGTCAAGGCTTCCTCCACCTGGTAGTCGGTGGAATGTGCCTCGTAGACCAGCGGCGCCTGGCTCGGCGCCCGGGACGCGAGCGCGGCGGCGGCCATGTCGTCGTACTCGAAGACCACCGCGTCCCCGAACTCGACGCCGGGCTGCGTGACGAGGGCGAGGACGTGTTCGAGGGCATCGCCGACGCCGTGCCTCGTGAACGCTCCACGCGTCTCCGCCAGCGTGCGCTCGACGGCGTCGACGCTCGTCACGGCAGGGGCGGCCGAATCGGCGAGCTCGCCGCCGGGGATCGGAACCTCGCTCCCCACGACGTAGACCGGGCGCGGGGCGTCCGCGGGGAGGAGTGCCGCCGCTCCCTCCGCGACCGCACACAGGTCAGCGGCACGCTCGGCGACCATCGCCTCGTCCAGGGGTCTATCCACCGGATCGTCGGCGAGCCGCATGCTGGCGTCGAGGTGGATCTTCGTGAACCCGGCCAGGACATAGTCACGCACCAGGTCGCGCGCCAGTCCCATCGCGGCGTCGCTCCCCTGGGACCTCCAGACGTGCGGCCCGAGGTGATCGCCACCCAGCACGATGCATGCCGTCGGCAGGCCGACCTCCGCCGCGATCGCGTGGACGAACGAGCGGAAGTCCGTCGGCGTCATCCCGGTGTACCCGCCGAGCTGGTTGACCTGGTTGCTCGTGGCCTCGACCAGGACGATGACGTCATCGCGCCGCGCCTGGGTCATCGCGGCCCGGAGGACGGACCGGTCCGCCGAGCACACGGAGTAGATGCCCACCCGTTCGCCCGCCCGGTTCGCGCGGGCCAGGTCCAGCAGCCGCGACGTCGCGTCCCGGCCGTCCGCCCCGTCAGCCCACCATGTCATCGCGGGAATCCCTCCAGGGCTGCCAGGGCTTCGTCCAACGTCGGCTGGCCGTCGATGCCGCCGAGTTGCCGGGTCGAGATCGCGCCGGACACCGCACCCCAACGAAGGCAGTCGGGGAGGTCGGCGCCGTCGAGCCAGGCGCGCAGGAAGCCCGCGTTGAAGGAGTCGCCGGCCCCGGTCGTGTCGAGCGGTTCGACGCGCATGGCGGGGACCCGGATGAGCGGCCCCTCGGCGCGGCAGGCGAGGGCTCCGGCCGCGCCGAGCTTGACGGCGACGATCGGTCCTCCGTCGGTCCGCCCGGCCGCACCGACCCGTGCGAGGGCTCGCGCGGCCTCCTCCACGTCGTCCAGGCGAGCGATCCGGCGTGCCTCGGTGGCGTTCGGGAAGAAGATGTCGCACGCGCCGAGCATCGCCGCCACGCCGCCGTCCCAGTTCCCGGTCGGATCCCAGTTCGTGTCGAAGGAGGTGGTGATCCCCCGCGCCCGCGCGGCTGCGAAGAAGCCCGGCAGCCGGTCCCGGCTCGTCTCCTGGAGGTAGAAGCAGCCGGAGTGGATGTGACGCGCCCGTCCGACCAGGGATTCGGGGATCGTGTCCACGTCCATCGCCCCGATCGCACCCATCTCGGTGAGGATCGCCCGATCCCGGCCGCTCGTGAGGATGACCGTGGACCCGGTCCGCTGAGCGGGATCCACCAGGCAGGCCGACGTGTCGATCCCTCGCGAGCGCAGCGCGTCCAGCATGAACCGCCCGAACGCGTCGTCCCCGACGACGCCGAAGTACGCGACCCTGAGGCCGAGCCGCGCGGCCCCGCACGCGAAGATCGCGGACGAGCTGCCGACGGTCATGTGCACGGACTCGACGACCCGTTCGACCTCGTCGAAGACCGGCACCGGGTCCGGGTCGGAGACGACGATGTCCGGGTTGATCTCGCCGATGGCGAGGATGTCGATGTCCTTGATCGGGCCGTTCATGCTCAGTACCCGCGATACCAGCCGTCGACCGGGGCAGGCGCGGTCGTCAGGCGGCTCGAGCGCTCGTGCCACGGTCGGCCCCGTGCGTCCACGAGCTCCTGGAGCCGGGCCAGGCGCTCGCGACCGGTGGTTTCCAGGAACCCGTCCCGGGCCCACGGTGCCATCGTCGCCGCCTCGGCCCAGACCGACCGGCCGACCAGCACGCCACTCGCCCCCGCGTCGCAGGCCGTCATGACCTGGGCCTCGAAGGTCGCCTCGTCGACGCCCCCGGACAGCAGGACCCAGGGGAGCGTCGACGCAGCGTCGAGCTCGGCGCAGGCGTCCGTCCAGCGGGATCGGTCGGCCACCGACGGGTCGTACGGGAACTCGGCCTTCAGGACGTCCCCGCCCAGCGGCGTGAGCCGGCGCGCGGTCTCGATGACGACCTCCCGGCGCGCCTCGCCGACCAGCTTCTCCCCCTCGGTGAGCGAGAAGGAGATCGGCTCGACGAAGAGGGCCATGTCAACGGCCCGGCAGGCCTCCGCGACATCGGCCACCAGCCGCTCCTGGTCGCGCGCGTTCTGCGCGTCCGGGTGGTAGTAGACGAGGAGCTTCGCGGCCGAGGCGCCCATCCGCTTCGCCTGCTCGACGCTCCAGCCGTCGAGAACCCGGCTGATCCGCGCCGTCGGCGATCCCAGGTAGCCTGTCGCCTCGATCGCCACGATGAGGCCCGCGCGGGCGGGCATGGAGCCATCGCTGACGCACTGTGCCGCGCCGATCTCCGGGTCCAGCAATGTGCCCGTGGCGACCGGCGCGAGGGCGCGCACCACGGCGCGCTTGAACTCCACCATCTCGTCGTAGGTCACCGATCCCGGATCGGCCGGCCTCAGCTCCTTGCGAAGATTCTGCCGGTGATCGAGGGCGAGGACGGCGAACGTGCCGCGCTCCGAGGCGCAGGCGGCGAGGCCGCGTCGTGCGCCGAGTACATACGTCACGCTGACGACTCCGGGGATTGGCGGAAACCGGTTGACGAGTGACTGCAGGGTCGACGATACAGCGCCGGCGCACTCCTCGACAAGCACAGTCTGCGCACCACGTGACCGAATCATGAGTGTATTCCGCATGGTGGGTCCATATTGCGCACGCCAAGTGCACAATATGCGCAAGCCTTGTCCGCGATGAACGGTCAGGCCAGGTTGCGCCGCATCGGCACGCCGGTGTCCCGGCACACGGTCGTGAACTCGATCGACTCGCCGACGGCGGCGGCGGCCTCGCTCCTGGGGACGACCACGTAGCCCAGCGCCGGGAACCAGTCGACCGCGGTCTCCGTGAGGAGGTACAGCACCCGGATCCCCTCGTCGCGCGCGAGGGCCTCCGCGGCCGCGACGATCTCGTGCCCGAGGCCCGAGCCGCGCCTGTCTGCCTCCACGACGACCGAGCGCAGCAGGCCGGCGTCGCCATAGCGCTCGACCGCGGCCGCCGCGACGATCTCGTCCCCGTCGCGCGCCACGACGCCGGTCACAAAGGCCTCCGCCGCGCCCTCGACCGGGAGGCCTGCCGCCGACAGGAGCCGTTCGACGCGGGCCACGTCGGACGGCACCGCCCGCTCGATGAGCATCAGCAGCACCCGTCTCCACCGCAGCAGCCCGTGCCCGCCACCGGCAGCCCGGCCCGGGTGGGGAGCCCGACCGGGCGCACGGCGCCGGCCGGCTTGGTCGCCTTGACGATCGCGCTCACCATCCCGTCCGCCACGTCGTGGGTCGGGGTGAGCGAGATGTCGGCCAATCCGGCGGCCTCGAGCCCGGCCCTGAACTCCGAGAAGGAGAGCGCCCCGGCGATGCAGCCGGCGAACGAGCCCCGCTCGGCCCGCTCCGCTGCGGTCAGGCGGTCCTCGGCGACGATGTCGGTCACGCCCATCCGGCCACCGGGCCTGAGCACGCGGGCGATCTCGCGGAAGACCGCCGGCTTGTCGGCGGCCAGGTTGATGACACAGTTGCTGATGACGACGTCGATGGAGCTTGCCGGGAGCGGGACTGCCTCGATGTGGCCCTTCAGGAACTCGACGTTGGTGGCACCGGCCTGTGCCGCGTTCTCCTGGGCGAGGGCCAGCATCTCGTCGGTCATGTCCAGGCCGAAGGCGCGGCCCGTCGGGCCCACGCGCCTGGCCGAGAGGAGCACGTCGATCCCGCCGCCGGAGCCCAGGTCCAGGACGCGTTCACCTTCGCGGAGCTCCGCCACGGCGGTCGGATTCCCGCAGCCGAGCGAGGCGAGGACGGCCGCCTCGGGCAGCTCCGCCTGCTCCAGCGCGGTGTAGAGCCCGGCGCCGATGGTCTCGGGCTCACCGGAGCAGCATGCCCCGGAGGTGGCCTGGAGGGCCGCCGCCGCGTAGTGGGCCATGACCTCGTCGTGGATCGTGTCGGTGGTCATCGGTCGTTCCTCAGCAGGTGGCGGGGGCCAGGCGCAGGGCGCGCGCAAGGCGGCCCCCGAGCGACGGGTTGCAGCAGGCCCGCGCGCACCCGGCGATGCGGACGAGACGGTCGTGCTCGATGTCGAGCTCTCGCTCTCGCTGGATGAGTGCAACGAGCTCGGGCGTGGTGATCATGGTGCTCCTGTTCCGACGGGACTGCCCTGGTCGCTCCGCCACGGCGCCCCGTCCATGTCGTTGATATTGATACTTGTCAACATAGGTACTTGTCAATACCATTCTTCGACATGAAGCGCCTCACCGATCCCGACGCCATGCTGCTCCAGGGCCTGGCCGACGCCACCCGGCTCTCGATCCTGCGCCAGCTCGCGGGCGGGAGCGAGGTGTGTGCGTGCGACTTCACGGCCTGCTGCGACGTCGCCCAGCCCACGGTCAGCCACCACCTCAAGGTGCTCCGGGCGGCCGGCTGGGTCACCTCGGAGCGGCGGGCGTCGTGGGTCTACTACCGGCTGCGGCCGGAGGCGGTGGAGCGGCTGCGGTACATCACCGGGGAGCTGTCGCAACCTCTCGCTCCCGCCGCGTTCGCACGGCCCGCCGCCGCCGACGTGCCGTAGGCTTTCCGGGAACGGGCCCTGGCACCCTGCCGGACCCGAGGTGCTGGAGGAGCGCGATGACGGATCCGCCGTACCCGCGGGTGCACGTGGTGATCAACCCGGCATCCGGCAAGGACGAGCCCATCCTGAACACGCTGAACGACGTGTTCCGGGAGTACGACGTCGCGTGGGACATCAGCCTGACCCACAAGTACGGGGATGCGACGAACCAGGCCCGAGCCGCCATCGCGTCGGGTGTCGACCTCGTGGTCGGGTACGGCGGCGACGGCACGCAGCACGAGATCGCGAACGCGTGCCTGCGCGCGGCGGCCGAGACCGGGCGGCAAGCGCCGATGGGCATCCTCCCGGGCGGCACCGGCAATGGGTTCGCCCGGGAGATGGGCGTGCCCAAGACGCTGCGCGAGGCCGCGGTCCTGCTGTGCACGAGCACGAAGACCCGCTCCATCGACGTCGGCCGCCTGGTCAGCGTCGAGCAGCCGCAGGCGCATGACCGTTACTTCATCCAGCGCCTGTACGTGGGGATCGAGCCCGAGGAGCAGACGAGCCGCGAGCTGAAGGAGAAGTACGGCGTCTTCGCCTACGCGATCAACATGGCCGAACGTGCCGGGACCAAGGAGCGCCACCACTACCGGGCGGAGGTCGACGGCGACCCCCTCGAGTTCGATGGATCGAAGATCTACGTGATCAACTCGGGAATGATGGGCACCGGTCTCCAGATCACGCACACCTACGCGATCGACGACGGGCTGCTGGACTGCTTCGTCCTCGACCCTCAGAACCTCGACTCCATCGCGGCAGCCGCGGTGCGGTTCCTCGACGTGCATACCGCAAGCGCGAGCCGGTACTACCGGCAGGCGCGATCCATCACCATCGCCGCGGAGCCTGATCAGCCGGTGTGGGCCGACGGCGAGCACATCGGACGGACGCCGGTCACCGTCGACGTGCTGCCCCGGGCGCTGACCGTTGTCGTCGCCTGAGCCGCCGCCGCGGCTCGGCCCGTTCCATCGCGGGTTCGACAGGCTGTACCCCGCGATCCGGTTCACGTACGAGCGCATCATGGGGCACGTCTGGTTCACCCAGATCACGCCGACGCTCTGGCTCGGCGGCGCACCGACGTACGAGCGCGACTTCGATGCCCTGCTGACCCTGGGGATCACGGCCGTGGTCGACATGCGCGCGGAGCGCTCGGCGGAGCCCGCCTTCTTCGAGCGGCACGACATCGCGCTCCGCCAGTACCGGGTGCCGGACGTGACCGTGCCCGACGAGGACGTCCTGTCCGACGCGGTGCCATGGATCGGCGACCGGCTGGCCGAGGGCCGGACGGTGCTCGTCCACTGCGCGAAGGGACGGGGGCGCTCGGCGACCGTGCTCGCCGCCTACCTGATGCAGGCGGACGGACTGAGCTTCGACGAGGTGAACGAGCTCCTCACGTCGAAGCGCAAGCTGGTCAAGCTGGAGGACCGGCATCGCAGGGTCCTGGAATCGTGGATCGCGAAGCAGTCGCTGGCGCCTGACCGGGCTGTGGCGCCTGACCGGGCGCCCTAGGCGGGCCGCCGGATCGCCCGACCAAAGGCCACGAGCGCCAGGACGCACCCGGTCGCCAGCAGCGCATTGCCAAGCATGGCGACCGCCAGGCCGACGGTGACGGACAGGAGGCCCATCGCAGGCGGGTAGATCGTCGAGCCGATGGTGGCCATGCCCGCGAGCGAGCCACCGACGGCGGCAGAGCGCTCCGGGTGACGATCTCCGCCGAGCGCGATGATCATCGGGAACACCGGGCCCGACGCGACGCCCGCCACGGCGAATGCGGCGATCGACAGCGGCAGCACCGGCACCAGCACGGCGGCGGCGATCGCGACAGCCATGGCCAGCGCGCATGCGATCGTGAACCGCAGGTGGTCGAACCGGTCGGCGATCACGGACGAGACGAGGCGCCCGACGGTCAGCCCCGCCCAGTACAGCGACAGCGCCAGGGTTGCCGTGGTCAGCGGCGCCGGCTCGAGGAACCGCACCAGCCAGTTCGAGACGCCGACCTCGGACGCCACGTACGCCGCGATCGCGAGCCCGAGCAGCAGCAGCGGGCCCGCCAGCAGGCGCGGGCCGCCCCGAGAGGCCTGCACGCGAGCGCCCGCACCGACTGTCGGCCGCCGTCCGCTGGGCATCGGGACGATGAGGTAGGCCACCACCAGGAGCGATACGACCGCGCCCGTGCCGACGGCGACCGCCTGCCACGGGACACCGCCCTCGACCAGCACCCCCACGACAAGCGGCGCGGCGAGGGCCCCGACGCTGAACGACATGTGCAGCAGGTTCATCGCCCGGCCCCGGCCCTCGCGATACACGTCCAGCACGAGGCCGTTCGCCCCGCCGTCCAGGCAGCCTGCCCCCGCGCCCGCGGCCAGCGCCGCGACCACAAACGCCGCCCAGGCCGGCGCGAGGCCGAGACCGACGATGCCGAGACAGTGGACGAGCACGGCGCCACCCAGGACCAGGCGACGGCCGAGACGCTCGGTCAGAGGACCGCCGCCGAACGACCCCGATGCGTACGCGACCGCGTAGGCCAGGTAGAGGATGCCGATCCCCGCATCCGTCTGTCCGAAGGTTCTCTCGATCGAGCGGATGAGCGACGGGAGGAGGAGTCCTGTCCAGCCGATGGCGAGCAGGGTCAGGCACGCGACGACGCCAGCCGCCAGTCGCGCGCGCTGGCTCATCGCCGTGTGAACGGGAATGGAGTCCGGGCTGCCGTCAGACACGATGGACATTAGACCCGATCGCGACGCCGGCCCGGCGGTGCTTCGGCGAACTCAGCGCGCCGATGTGCCCGCGGCAGGGCTCGTAACCCGATCGACAAGAACCGGGCGCCATCCTCGTGCCATCGCCCGATCGGCGGGATGCGGATCCATCATCCGGCTCGAGCGGGCGATCCATCTCGATCGTTGTCGGGTCCGCCTCGCGGATCCGGGGCTCCGAAAGGACCGCCATCATGACTTCGCTCTCGCCCGGCATCACCGACCATCGGCACGGGCCGCAGCTCGCCCCATTCGATGAGCCCGCGACGATCGCCTCGCGCGTCCGGAGCGCGGTCGTCGACCGTTCGACGCTTGCCATGGGCGGCGTCGGAGCGCTCGCCGCGGTCCTCTACCTCTGGAACCTGACGCTCAACGGGTTCGCCAACACCTACTACTCGGCCGCTGCGCTGGCCGCCTCCCAGAGCTGGTCTGCGTGGTTCTTCGGCGCGCTCGACGCGGGCAGCTTCATCACGGTCGACAAGCCGCCTCTGTCCACCATGCTCATGGGCCTCTCGGTCCGGGTCTTCGGCCTCAGCTCCTGGAGCATCCTGTTCCCCGAGGCCCTGCTCGGCGTCGGCTCCGTCCTGCTGCTGTTCGCGGTCGTGCGCCGCCAGTTCGGCACAGCAGCCGCAACGATCGCCGGCATCGCGCTCGCGGTCACGCCCGTCGCGGCGCTCATGTTCCGCTTCAACAACCCCGAGGCCCTGCTCACCTTCCTGCTGGTCCTCAGCGCCGCCGGCGCCCAACGTGCGATCGAAACCGGCGCGCACCGCTGGCTGGTCCTGGTCGGTGTGGCAACCGGCCTCGCCTTCCTCACCAAGTACTTCCAGGGCTTCCTCGTGGGCCCGGCCATCGTGCTCGCGTACGGCGTCGCGGCGAACGCGTCCGTCCGGCGCCGGATCGCCGGCGTGGTCGTCTTCGGCGCCACCACCCTCGTCACGGCCGGCGCCTGGGTCGCGGCGGTCGTCCTGACGCCGGCGGACCTGCGGCCGTACATCGGCGGGTCCACGACGAACTCCGTCCTCGACCTGATCTTCGGCTATGACGGCCTGGGCCGGCTCCTCGGGGCATCCTCCGGCAGCAACGCTGGGGCGAACTTCAGCGGGGCGGCGGGGCTGCTTCGCCTCTTCAACGCAGAGCTGGGCGGCAACATCGCCTGGCTCCTGCCGTTCTCGCTGATCGCGCTCGTCGTCGGCCTCGTCCTCACGGCCAAGGCTCGCCGGACCGACCTCGCGCGCGCCGGCTACCTGCTCTGGGGCGGCTGGCTTGTCGTGACGGGCCTCGTGCTCAGCCTCATGTCGGGCGGCTCCCACCAGTACTACACGGTGGTCCTCGCGCCCGCGGTCGCCGCCCTGACGGGCGCCGGCTTCGTGGCCTTGTGGAGCCTCCGCGACCGGTTCAGGTTCGGCGGCCTGGCCCTGTCGGGTGCGATCCTGGCGACCAGCGCCCTCTCGTGTCTCCTGCTCTCCCGCAGCCCCGACTACCTGCCCTGGCTGGCGCCGACGGTGATCGCCATCGGGCTCGGCTCGGCGGCGTTCGTCGCGGTGCCGGAGCTGCCCGGACGCAGGGTCGGCCTGGCGGTGGCGGGCGCAGGGCTCATCGCGATCCTGGCCGGGCCGGCCGCGTTCACGCTCCAGACCATCACCAGTTCCCAGCAGGGCTCGATCGTGACGGCCGGTCCGACGGCGAGCGCCACGGACTTCCTGAGCGGCACGTCGAGCGGGATGGGCGGCGGGCGCGGGACGGCGTTCGGCGGGCAGGGCGGGGCGCCGCGCGGATCGTCCGCCAGCCTCGCCGGGGGCCAGGCCGGCCCGTCGACCTCCTCGTCGTCGAGCTCCGCGTCGACCGGCACCCTCGCCCAGTACCTGGTCGCCAACCGCGGCACCGCCACGTGGGTGGTCGCGGTGAGCAGCGCGCAGAGCGCGGCCGATCTCGAGCTCCAGACGGGCCTCCCGGTGATGTCCACCGGCGGTTGGAGCGGCAGCGACAACGCGCTGACCCTCTCCGAGCTCGAGTCGATGGTCTCGTCCGGCACGCTCCGCTACTTCATCGTCGGCGGACAGGGCGGCATGGGCGGCGGCCAGGGCGGCTCGTCCGACGTCACCGCCTGGGTGGCCGCCAACGGGATGGCCATCACGGTCGGCGGCACGACGGTCTACGACCTGTCGGGTGCCGCGACGGGCTGACGGCATCGGCCATGATCTGGGGCCCCGGTGGTCCGGGCCCCCACCGGGCCGTTCGCGGCATCCCGGCGACGCCGAACCGCAACGCTGCCGTACCCCCACGGGCAGATTGCCGCGAGCCCACGCTCCCCGACCATGTCCGCCGTGGCCCCCAGCTGAGGGGAGCTGGGTTCGCGCGCCGAGAGGGACCGGGCACGTCGTCCCGGCCCGGCGGGGGACCACCGCGAGCGGAGGAGACACGGATGCTTGCCACCCAGCGCGATCCGTTGCGCACCCTCGTGCCGGCGGCGGTGCTGATGCTCCTGCTGGTCGTGGCGATCGGGATCGGCGTGGCCGACACGGCGGCCACGACTCTGCCGCCGCAGCCTCCCGTCGACTCGGGCGCCACCGCCTGGATGCTCACCTCCACGGCGCTGGTGCTGCTGATGGTGCCCGGCCTGGCGATGTTCTACGGCGGCCTCGTCCGGACCAAGAACGTCCTCGGCACGATGATGCACAGCTTCGCCGCCATGGCGATCATCGGCGTGCTCTGGGTCACGGTGGGGTTCGCGCTGGCCTTCGGGCCGAACGTCCTGGGCGGCTGGGTCGGCTGGGACCCCGGCCTCGTGTTCCTCCGGAGCATCGACAGCACCGTCAGCAGCAACGGCGTCCCGGACCTGGTGTTCGCGATGTTCCAGGGCAAGTTCGCGATCATCACCCCGGCGCTGATCGCGGGCGCCTTCGCCGAGCGGGTACGGTTTCGCGGCTACGTGATCTTCATCGCGCTGTGGAGCCTGCTGGTCTACTGCCCGCTGTGCCACTGGGTGTGGTCGTCCGCCCCGGGTGCCGAGGGTTTCCTGTACCAGCTGGGCGCGATCGACTTCGCCGGGGGCACGGTCGTCCACATCTCGGCCGGCGTCAGCGGCCTGATCGCCGTGCTCTACCTGGGCTCGCGGCGCGGCTATCCGCGCACGGCCATGCACCCGAACAACCTGGTCATGGTGATGATGGGCGTGGGCCTGCTCTGGGTCGGCTGGTTCGGCTTCAACGCCGGCAGCTCGCTCTCCAGCGGGGTGAAGACGGCTCAGGCGCTCACCGTGACCCAGGTGGCGGCCGCCGCCGGCGCGCTCGCCTGGGTCTGCATCGAGGCCGTGCAGCACCGCAAGGCCACCGGCCTCGGCATCGCCTCGGGCATCCTTGCGGGCCTCGTCGTCATCACGCCCGCGGCGGGGGTCGTCACACCGGCCGGCGCCGTCGCACTGGGCTTCCTGGCCTCGATGCTGTGCTACGGCGCCATCCTGATCAAGAACCGCCTGGGGTATGACGACACGCTGGACGTGTTCGGCGTGCACGGCGTGGCGGGCATGGCAGGAGCGCTGCTCCTCACCTTCTTCATCCGGGCCGGCGAGATGCCCCAGGGCCGCGACGTCCTCCAGCAGCTCGCCGTCCAGGCGCTCGGCGTCGCGGTGACGATCGGCTACGGTTCGGCCGTCACGATCGTGCTCGTCGTGGTCGTGCAGAAGGTCTTCGGCCTGCGCCTGGGCACCACGGGCGAGATGGCGGGCATGGACCACGAGCTGCACGGCGAGCACGGCTACGGCCTGCTGAACCTGAACTGAGAGCCGGTGGAGTCACACGCATGAAGCTCATCATCGCCATCATCCAGCCGGACAAGCTGGACGAGGTGCACCAGGCCCTGATCGCCGCCGAGATCTTCCGGATCACGGTCAGCCGGGTCACGGGCCACGGCCAGCAGGAGGACCCCGAGCTGTACCGCGGCGAGGAGGTGGCCCCCAGCCTCATCCCCAAGGTGCGGCTGGAGATCGCCGTCAACGACGCCTTCGTCGAGCCGACCGTCAACGCCATCCTCGGAGCCGCGAAACACGGCGGGGGCACCATTGGCGACGGCAAGATCTTCATCATGCCGCTCGAGGAGGTCATCCGGATCCGAACCGGCGAGCGCGGGGGGTCGGCGATCTAGGATCGGCTGCCTCTCCGACCGGGACCGCGGACCACGGGCTCCCGGCCTCCGTCGGCCTTCGCGCGGCTGTAGGGTTCGCTGTTGGTGGTTTCAGGCCACCGACTCGATGGAGGCGTGATGCTGGGTGGTGTCGAGGCCGGCGGGACGAAGGTCGTGTGCGTGATCGGGAACGGGCCAGACGAGATCGAGCGCACGACCCGGATCGAGGTTGCCGAGCCGGAGGCGACCCTCGCCGCCGCGGTGCGCTTCTTCCGCGGGGCGGTCGACGACGGGATCGTCCTGGACGCGATCGGGGTCGGCTCGTTCGGGCCGGTCGAGCTGCGTCCCGATCACCCCCGGTTCGGGTGCATCACCAACACCCCCAAGCCGGGCTGGGCCGGGACGGACATGGTCGGGCCGTTCACCGGGGTGTTCGGGGTTCCGGTGGGGTTCGACACCGACGTCAACGCGGCCGCCATGGCGGAGGGGCGATGGGGAGCCGCCCGAGGACTGGGGTCGTTCGTGTACCTGACCGTGGGCACCGGGATCGGGGGAGGTGCCATCGTCGATGGCCGCCTGCTCCGGGGGCTGGGGCACCCGGAGATGGGCCATGTGCCGGTCCCACGCCGGCCGGGCGACACGTTCGACGGGATCTGCCCATTCCACGGCGACTGCCTCGAGGGCATGGCGAGCGGCCCGGCCGTCGCCGCCCGCCTCGGCCGGCGGGCCGAGGATCTCGGCGTCACCGACCGTCAGGCGACGGTCGTGCTCGTTTCCTGGTATCTCGCGGCCGGCGTGAGCTCGCTCGTCTACGCCCTGGCACCCGAACGGATCGTCGTCGGAGGCGGCCTGGGATCGATGCCGGGCCTGGTTGCCGCGACCCGCGCTGCGCTGGAGGACCGCCTCGGTGGCTATCCGGGGCTGCCGGAGCACGAGGACCTCGATTTCGTCGCGCCGGCCGGCTTGGGCGGCATGGCGGGACCGCTCGGGACCCTGGTCATCGCAGAACGCGCTGCAGCGGCCGAGGTGGGCTGACATACGCTACGGGCAGCGTCCTGGGCCGTGATCCTCGCCCGCGGTCAGCCCGAGGGTCGGAAGGGGAATGCGATGCCACCGACGGGCTTCAGGGAGCTGGTCAGGGAGAGGTACAGCGTGCGGGCGTACGACCGGACGCCGGCCGACGAGGCCGCGCTGGCGCGGATCCTCGAGACCGTCCGGATGGCACCGACGGCGGCGAACCGCCAGGCCTTCCGAGTCGTCGTCGTGCGGACCGCGGGGCGGGAGCAGGAGCTCCGGCGGATCTACGATCGCGACTGGTTCGTCCAGGCGCCGCTGGTGCTGGCCGTCTGCGCCGTCCCGGACGAGGCATGGGTTCGTGCGGTCGATGGCTGGTCGGCAGCGGGGGTCGACGCGACGATCGCCATGACCCACCTGCTCCTGGCCGCGGCCGATGAGGGTCTCGGCACCTGCTGGGTCGCCTCCTTCGATCCGGCCGCCGCGGTCGAGGTCCTGTGCCTGCCTGACGGCGTGGTCCCCTGGGCGTTCACGCCACTGGGCCACCCCTCCGACACCCGTCCCCCGAAGGAGCGTCGGCCGCTCGAGGAGCTCGTCCTCGACAGGCGGTGACCGCCGGTCACCGGCGGTCGAGGACGGCCGGTGATGCCGCACACGAGGCGCTGAGGTCGGCTTCCCGGCGTCGAGTCCCCTCGGTGCCGCGACCGCGACCGCGTCGGTGTCGGCGCTCGGCCGACCGGTCATGACGGCGTGTCATGACCGCTGCTGTCAGGAGGTCCACATTGGGAGTGTGCCGCACGCCGGGGTCGCGCCTGCCGTGGACGCCCATCTTGACGATCCCCCCTGGTCGACGCCCCGTGGAGTCGACGCCTCGCAATTGGAGCCACCCCGTGAAGAGCGATCTGGAACTGCAGTCCGACGTCGAGCAGGAGCTGCGCTGGGAGCCGGCCGTTCGTTCCGAGCGGATCGGCGTCTCCGTCGCGGGGGGCGTCGTGGAGCTCGACGGCCACGTGGACAGCTACTTCGAGAAGTGGGCCGCCGAGCGCGCCGCCATGCGTGTCTCCAACGCGAGGGCGGTCGCCAGCCAGATCATGGTCGACGTGCCGTCCTCGGCGACCCGGACCGACGCGGACATCGCGCGGGCGGCCTTGGATCACCTGGAATGGAACGCCTGCGTGCCGGACACGGTCCGGGTGCAGGTGACCGACGGACGCGTGGAGCTCAAGGGCACCGCGGAGTGGCAGTTCCAGCGGGAAGCAGCGGAGGGCGCGATCCGATGGCTGACCGGCGTCAGGGGAGTGACCAACGAGATCGCCATCAAGCCGGCGGTCCGTGCCGTTGACGTCCAGGACAGGATCAAGAAGGCACTGACGCGCAACGCCTCGCTTGATGCCCAGCACATCACCGTCGACTCGTCGGGTGATGCGGTGACCCTTCGCGGCTGGGTGCGCTCGTGGGCGGAGCGCGAGGAAGCCGAGCAGGCCGCCTGGTCCGCGCCGGGCGTGACCTCCGTCGACGACCGCCTCACGATCGCCTGAACGCCCGAACGCACCGGCCAGAGGGCGGCCTGCCCGGATCCGCCGGCACATCACGCCCGTGGCGCTCGGGCAGCATCGCCCCGGCAGTTGCTGGTGCGGGAAGGGCCGATGTCCCAGACGACAGATGACGGGACCCGCCGGAGCGTTCTCGTCTCGCTGACGGTGAACGGCCTCGAGACGCTCGCGCTCGGTGCCGCGGCCCTGGCGGCCGGTTCTGCCGCGCTTCGCGCCCAGACAGCGGCCAATGCCGCGGACATGGCGGTCGTGGCATTCCTGCTGATCGGCGTGCTCAGCGGGGCCCGACCGGCCGACGAGCGCCATCCGCTCGGATACGGGCGCGAGCGCTTCTTCTGGTCGCTGTTCGCGGCGCTCGGCATCTTCGTCGGTGGAGCGGGGATCGCCCTCGAGGGGGCCGTGAGCTCCGCGCTGAACCCGTCGCCCCTGGACCACTTCGCCATCGCCTACGTGGTGCTGGTCTCGACCGTTGCGCTCGACGCCGTCGCCCTGTCGGTCGCGCTGCGACCAATTCGACTTGAGGCAGTGGGGCGCGGGATCTCGCTGCGCGCCCAGGCGCAACGGAGCACGGACCCGGCTGCGATGACTGTCGTCGTCGGGGGTGCTTGCGCGATCGTCGGTGCCGTCGCGGCTGCCCTGGGGCTGGTCGCGAGCCAGGTGTCAGGGAGTGCGCTGCCGGACACGCTCGCGAGCGCATTCATCGGAGTGATGCTGATCGTCGCCTCCGTCATCCTGCTGCGAGTGAACCGGGCGCTGCTCCTGGGTCGCGGGGTCCCGGCCTCGATGCTGCGCGAGATGTCCCGGATCGTTGCCGCTCAGCCCGGGGTCGTCGACGTGCCGGACCTGTTTGCCGTGGTCGTCGGACCATCAAGCCTGATCGTCGACGGTGACGTCACCTTCGCCGACGACCTGACCGTCCCGGGCCTCGAGCAGGCGATCATGCGGGCGACTGCCGCACTGCGGGAACGCTGGCCCTCGATCGACTACGTGTATCTCACGCCGGTCCCCCAGGCGAGGTCGCGCCGCCGCCGGTCTTCTGCCCGAACATGAGCGGCACTTCCTCGGCGCCGCTGGGGCAGTTCAATGCGACGTGACCAGACGGACGCCGATCCGGTCCGCCGGCCCGCCACGCTGCTGGGATGTGCCGTGCGGGCCCCGACTGGCGGCTCGCCGACACGGCAGGACGCCACCGCGAGGATCATCCCCGCACCAATTGGCTGCGGGACGTCATCCTCGAGGGTCAGGATGGCCTGGTCAACATCACTCGGCCGGCGGAGCGAACCCTACCGATCGCGCTCGGTGCCGGTCAGGACGGCGTCACCATCGTTGCGCTTCCGGTCGACCGCGACGGCCGTGCCGCCAACCGCTGCGCCGAGTGCGCCTCCGACGAGAGCCCCAACTGGCCCGGCGACGACCGCCCCCAGCGCGGCGCCGACCACAGCGCCACCGACGGTGCCATCGGTCTCCTCATCGTGCCGCGCGTACTCGTCGCGGAGCATTTCGCGCCGCTCGACGGCGTCACTCATGAGGGCTTGGCGCTCAGTGGAGATGGGCTCGTTCATGGGGGTGAGACTCCTGCCGTGGTCCTCGCGCCCGTCGGCGCTCATCGTGAGTGTGCTGGCAGGTCACCGCGGCGCCATGACGGTCCGTCACGCCCGCGAGGACGATGCGACTTTCGGGCGCGGCCCGCGGCCTGCGGGCCCGGGTGTCGCGGCGCGCGCCTCAGGCCGGCGGCAGGCCGAGCACCGCGCGCAGCGCGTTCGCAGCCTTCCGGAGTGCGGTCGTCGCCGCCGGCACCCGGTTGTACGCCGCGCGGAACGTCGCGGCCGTCTTCGCGCCGGCCATCTGCTCCAGGAGTGACTGGATCGTGCCCATCGCGCTCTTGACGGCGTCGGCCTGGGGCTGCACCGCTCCCCAGGTGGTCGCCCGCAGGCCTGCGGCGTACGTGTCGTAGGCGGCGAGGCAGGCCCGGGCCGCAGCCTTCGCCCGCGTCAGCTGCGACTGCGTCTGGTCCTTGGACGCCGCGACCTGCGCGGCGTCACACGCGAGGATCGCCGCATCGCCCTTGCCGGCGAGGGCGAGGTACGTGGTCGCCAGGCCGGCGGCCGCGGGCGATGGGGCCGCGGGCGATGCGGTCGCCACCGGGGCCGGGGATGGCGTGCTCGCGGGCGGTGCAGGGGTCGCGGCGGGGGACTGCGACGAGCCGACCGCAGCGGCAGACGCCGCTGCCGTCGGTGCGGGGGCGGTTGCGCTGGCGGGCGCGGCCCCTTCGCCGCTGCAGCCCGAGAGGGCCAGGGCCAGGGCGAGGAGTGCGGCCAGCCGCTTCGTCCGCATCGCGTGCCTCCAGGAGAACTGGCGGGGACGCACGAGGAGGCTACCACCGGCCGCACCCGACCAGCGCCGTCTTCGGCGCCTCGCTTTCGTGCCCGTCCGGGTCAGCCGGTCCCAGACGTGGCCACGCTACAGCGGCAGAGAGGGCTCGCCGGGGCCGTGGGTCGTTCGCAGCGGGTGCTCGTGCATGGTGGCCGCCACGACCGCGGCGATGATCGCTGCACCGATGCCGACGTAGAAGGTCTGGGCGACGGCGGCGCTGAACGCCTCGTAGATGCCCGAGACGATGTTGGACACGAACGGCGCGACGACGGCCTGTGCCTGTGCCGGCAGGGCCGCCAGGATCGCCTTGCCCAGGTCGAGACCGACGCCCGCGACCTTGTTGAGGTCGAAACCCCCGCTGCCCATGGCCTGCTGGATGCCCGTCACGATCTGCGCCGGGACGCCGGCGCCATTCATCTTCGGGACGAGCTGGTCGTTGAAGCCGGTTTCGAACAACGTGCCCGCGATGGCCAGCGCGATCGTGCCGCCGATCTGGCGGAAGAACGTCAGGTTGGACGTCGCAACCCCCAGCTCGTGGAACGGCACCGCGTTCTGGACGATGATCGTGAACACCGTGAGGGTGGGGCCCACACCGACGCCCGTGACGAACATCCACAGCCACAGGACCGGAAGCGGGGTCGTCGCCGACAGCTGGGTCATCATCGCCGCGCCGACGCCCATGACGATCAGCGCTCCCACGGTGAGCCACTTGTAGCGACCGGTCCGGGCGACGATCTGCCCGGAGATGATCGAGCTGCCGATCAGCCCGACGAGGAGCGGGAACACCGCGTAGCCCGATGCGGTCGCCGAGTAGCCCTGCACGAACTGGAACCAGCGCGGCAGGAAGATGATCGAGCCGAAGAACGCGAAGGCCGCGAAGAACGTGGCGATCATGGAGCTCGAGTAGGTCCAGATCCGGAACAGCCCGAGCGGGATGATCGGCTCCTTCGCGCGCGCCTCCACGAGGATGAACAGCACGATCCCCACCAGGGCGATCAGCATGAAGCCGCCGACCGTGGGCTCCGTCAGGGCGTTGAGCTCGTGCGTGGTCGCGTTCTGGATGCCCTTGTTCGTGAGCCCCACGAGCAGGAAGCCGATCGCGACGGTGAAGACCAGCCCGCCCAGGATGTCGAACTCGCGCGTCGCGCGCGGGTTCTTCACCGTCGGCAGGAGGCGTCCGATCAGGTACAGCGAGACGATGCCGATCGGGATGTTGACGAAGAAGATCCAGTGCCAGCTGAGCGTGTCGGTGAGGAGCCCGCCGAGGGCCGGGCCGATGATGAACGCGATGCCGAACACGGCCCCGAACAGGCCCTGGTACTTGCCCCGCTCGGCCGGCGTGAACAGGTCGCCGATGACGGCCAGGGCGACCGGGAAGATCGAGCCGGCGCCGATGCCCTGGAGGCCGCGGAACGCGATGAGCTGCGGCATCGTCTGGCTCAGGCCAGATAGCGCCGAACCGACCAGGAAGATCCCGATGCCGATCATGAAGATCGGCTTGCGGCCGTAGAGGTCGGACAGCTTGCCCCAGAAGGGAACGCTGATCGTGCTCGTGAGCAGGTAGATCGTGACGACCCAGACATACAGGTCGTTGCCATTGAGCTCCGTCACGATCTTCGGCAGCGCGACCGACACGATCGTCTGGTCGAGCGCCCCGAGGAACAGCCCGAGCATGACCGCGACAAGGATCTCCATCTTCGCCCGGAACGGCAGCCCGAGCGCGGGGTCCTCCTCGACGGTCTGGACGTGGATCTCGTCGACGAACTCGTCCGGGGCCGTGCCGTCGGTCATGGGTGGACTGGCCTCCAGGTCAAAGGCGTTGGCGTCGAGCTCGCAAGCCGCGCCAGGTTTCCGGATCGTGGATGGAGGACGAGTGTCGTGGCCGCGCGGCCAACGGTCAACAGGATCGCGCCCCCGTCGTGACTTCGAGCCCCGATCCCTGCCTGCCGAGTGCTCATGTTGTGCGCCGCCTCCGAGCGGGCTCCCAGCCTCCTCACAGGTTGCGGCGTCAGGGTGGTGACCGGCCCGGCGACCCGAGAGATCGCCCGTCACCAAGCAGTCGGAGGCGTGAACATGAACCGTCGGCATCGGATAGCCGGTTTCCTGATGGGCCTTTCGGTCGTCCTTGGGCTCGGCGGCGCCCCGGCCGGCGTCGCTGCATCCACGGACGGCGCGTCCGTCGCAACGCCGAGCGTCGCCTGCACCGACGGCCATTGGCCGAGCTCGGTCCAGGGTCGCCCGATGCTGTTCAAGGCCGGCGCCAGGGGAGGCGACTACATCTGGCACGACTCGACCGGCTGGCACGTCCGGGTCACCCACCCGGGCCATGGCCGCGTCGTCTTCACGGGCAAGATCGTCGCCAGCGCGCCGCTCGACGCCACGCCGGTCAAGCTCGAGAAGAGCGACAGCGTGACACTCAGCGCCGACAAGATGACGATCACCTACCGGCTCGTCAACTACGGCCACATCGACGGCTTCGACTTCAAGACTTCGTGCGCCAGCCGCCTCACGTTCGGCGGCCGGATGAACGGCGTCCGCCTCGCGACGTGGCGTATCCGGATCGGCCACCACGATCGCCATCCGCTGGAGAACCCGTTCGTGATCCGGCGCATCAGCTGACGGAACCTCCACCCCCTTCGATGCCCCGGCCGGTCGGCCGGGGCATCGCTTCACCTGCCCGCGCAGCCGGACACGGTGAAGCTGCCCGTTGGGATGGCCAGATCGAATGGAACTTCGGCTGGTCGGAGCCAGGAGCCCGCGCGCCGCCTTGCCTTTCGTCCGGGATGGCCCGTTGTCGGCCACTGGATCACGGGAGAGGATCTGTGCGCCAGGCGCCTCGATATGAGGCGCCTCATCGACGCTCAGCCTGGTTCTTCGTCGCTCTCCCTGTCCCGCTGCCAGCCGAGGTGCTTCCGTAGCCAGCCGACCGAGGCCAAGTGGTATGTCGCCGTCTCGTCGTAGGTGGCGAGCGCCTCGATTGCCGACGCCGGCAGGCTCGTCCGCACGCCGCCGTCGGACATGTCCGTGACAGCGTCGGCGGCGATCATGACGTCTCGTCGCTGGTGCGTGAGCCGCACGCGCAAGCCATGGAAGATGTCCTCGGCGTCGGACCCGAGGACCTCGCGCACCTCGCCCAGACGGTCGTCGTCGCTCGAGACGACCGGCGTCCCGTACACGATCGAGCGCCACGATGTCGCGTGGGTGTCAGGCATGTCGATCTCCTTGTCGTTGGGCTGAAGCGAGCGCGTGCATCGGTCGAGTCTGCGGCCGTGAACGGGCTGCCGCAACCACTCTCGGTGTGGGTTGGGACATCAGACGCTTCGACGATGCGACGCCATGTTCCGCCAAGATCTCCTCAGGCAGCGCGGTGCCAGGTGTGGGAATGACGGGTTCAACTCATCTCGCCCCGCCCACCCGCACAAGACGCGATGAGCGCGGGGCGGAGAGCGCGCGGCGGATCGAGACCCGGTTGAAGAGGCCGCCTGCGACCGCCACGAAACCGAGATGTCGGGGGCGCCAACCGCGCCACGTCACCGAGGTGTGGGCGACGGCATCGGACCTGGTCGCAGGGGAAGCGCCACGACGCCCCCGCAAAGGGTCCGTTTGGGCCGTCACCATCCGGCGACCGACCCGCACGCTGTCCGCAGCCGGCGCGTCAGCCGGGCAGGAACAACCTCTCGCGCGACCCGGCACGTCCCACGGGCCCACGAGGCCTAGTGCTGGAGGTGGTGGGTCTTGCTCACCGTGTTCGTGGAGCCGCAGCGGTGCATCGGCTGCGGTCAGTGCGAGTTCGCGTGCGCGGTGGCGCACTCGAAGACGCGCGACCCCGTCATGGCGCTCGTGGAGACACCGAGGCCGCGGCCGCGGGTGCATGTCCAGGCGGGCCCGGTGCCTAACACCGCATACCCGAACAAGTGCCACCACTGCAACCCGGCTCCTTGCCTGGGCGTGTGCCCCAGCGGCGCCATCTCGCGTGACGCGACACACGAGACCGTCCTCATCGAGGGCGGCAAGTGCATCGCGTGCGCGATGTGCGCGATGGTCTGCCCGTTCGATGTCATCACCTACCACCCACAGATGGCGGCAGGCGAAGCGCGGACGGTTGCCGTGAAGTGCGACGGCTGCATCGATCGGGTCCGCAAGGGCCTGGTCCCGGCGTGCGTCGAGACATGCAAGACGGGCGCCCTGCGGTTCGGTGACATCAACGAGCTGATTGCCGCCGATCAGCGCCGGGAGACCGCGACGGTCCTGGCCGCTGCGGCGGGCGCGGAACCCGAGCCGGGTGCAGACGGCATCGCGGCATGGCGGGCCACGGGGGCCAACGTGGCCCATCTGGGAGGTGTGCGATGACCCTGCTCCAGCGGAACGGCTACGTGCCCAAGGCCGCGAGCGTTCCCGAGGACGCCAAGGCGATGGTCGAGGTCGCCAGGGTCGAGGGCATCCCCACCGTCTGGGACCGCCTCGCCGCCCAGGAGCCGCATTGCGGCTACTGCTCGCTGGGCGTGTCCTGCCGCAACTGCTCCATGGGCCCGTGCCGCATCGACCCGTTCGGCAACGGACCCCAGGTCGGCGTCTGTGGCGCCGGCGCGGACCTGATCGTGGCCCGCAACCTGTCCCGCGCGATCGCCGTCGGGTCGGCAAGCCACTCCGATCATGGACGTGACATCCTCGAGGTCTTCGAGCAGACCGCCAAGGGTGAGACCTCCGGCTACCACATCGCCGACGAGCCCAAGCTCCTCGCCCTCGCCACCGAGTGGGGCATCGAGACCGCCGATCGCCCGATCAATGACATCGGTGTGGACCTGGCCGACGCGATGTTCGAGGACTTCGGCTCGCGCAAGAAGGCGCTGGGCTTCGTCTCCCGCGTGCCCGAGGCGCGCAGGGCGCTCTGGGAGCGGCTCCAGATCACGCCGCGCGGCATCGACCGCGAGAACGTGGAGATGCTTCACCGGACGCACATGGGCGTCGATTCCGACTACGCGAACATGCTCCTCCACGGGCTCCGCACCAGCCTGTCCGATGGCTGGGGCGGTTCGATGATCGCGACCGAGCTGTCCGACGTCCTGTTCGGGACCCCGCAGCCCGTCATGTCCGAGGTCAACCTCGGGACGCTCAAGGCGACCCACGTGAACATCGCGCTGCACGGGCACAACCCGCTGCTGTCCGACGTGATCGTGGAGGCCTCCTCGGATCCCGAGCTCATCGCGCTGGCGAAGAGCAAGGGCGCCGAGGGCATCAACCTCGTCGGCCTGTGCTGCACCGGCAACGAGCTGATGATGCGCCGCGGCGTGCCGATGGCCGGCAACCACCTCATGCAGGAGCTGGTCATGATGACCGGCGCCCTCGAGGCGATGGTCGTCGACTACCAGTGCATCATGCCGTCCGTCGTCGACGTCGCGAAGTGCTTCCACACGCGCGTGATCACGACCGCCGACAAGGCGAAGATCCCGGGCGCCACGCACATCAGCTTCGACCCGGCGCAGGGCCTCGCGATCGGCAAGGAGATCGTCCGCCAGGGCATCGAGGCGTTCCCCAACCGGGTCACCGCGCGCGTCAACATCCCCAACGAGCCGGTCCCGATGATGGCCGGCTTCAGCGTGGAGGCGATCCTCGGCGCGCTCGGCGGCACGCCGCAACCGCTCGTGGACGCGATCGCGTCCGGTGCCATCCGCGGCGCCGTCGGCATCGTCGGCTGCTCCAACCCCAAGGTCCCCCTCGACACCAGCAACGTGGGCCTCGCCAAGCGCCTCATCGAGAACGACGTGCTCGTGCTCGTGACGGGCTGCGCGGCGGTGGCGAACGGCAAGGCGGGGCAGATGCTCCCGTCCTCCGCCTCGATGGCAGGGCCCGGACTCCGCGCCGTCTGCGAGTCGCTGGGCATCCCGCCCGTGCTGCACATGGGCTCCTGCGTGGACAACACGCGGATCCTCGTGCTCGCGGCGGCCCTCGCCAAGCACCTCGGCGTGGACATCCACCAGCTGCCGCTCGCCGGCGCCGCCCCCGAGTGGTACTCGGAGAAGGCCATCGCGATCGGCTGCTACGTGGTCGCATCCGGCATCACCACGGTCCTCGGCGTCCAGCCGCCGATCTTCGGAAGCCCGAAGGTCGTGGACCTCCTGGCCAACGGCCTCGAGGGCGTCGTGGGCGCGAAGTTCGCGGTGGAGCCGGACCCGGAGGCCGCGGCCATCCTCATCCGCAAGCACATCGAGACCAAGCGCAAGGGCCTTGGCCTGACGTACATCGAGCCGTCTGAGATCGGGGTGCCGGTGACCGCCGGCTGACCGATGGCACCCGGGGAAGCCGCCGACGCCGTGCCGGTGGACGAGGGAATCCGCCTCGTCCTGACGGGCAAGGGCGGCGTCGGCAAGACCACGCTGACCGCCGCCCTCGCGAGGCTCCTCGCCCGCGAGGGCCGGCGTGTGCTGGCCGTGGATGCGGACGCCCAGCTCAACCTGGCGGCCGCCCTCGGGATGGCGCGGGACGAGGCCGAGCACCTCGTCCCGCTCTCGCACCATCGCGACTACATCGCGGAGAAGACGGGCGTCCAGCCCGGCGAGACCGGCGCGCTCGTCCGCCTGAACCCGGACCTCGCGGACGTGGTCGACCGGTTCGGGCAGCTGGCGCCGGACGGCGTCCGCCTCCTGGCGATGGGCACCCTCAGCGGAGCGGGGGGCGGCTGCCTCTGCCCCGAGAACACGACCCTCGCCCAGGCGATCCGCGCAGTGGGGCTCCGCCCCGGCGAGGCGATCGTCCTGGACACGCAGGCCGGAGTGGAGCATTTCGGCCGCGCCATCGCCCGGGGGTTCGGTCACGCGATGATCGTCACGGATCCTACCTACAGCGGCATCGGCGTGGCCGTCTCGGCGGGACGCCTGGCCCGCGACCTCGGCATCCCGTCCGTCCACCTGGTGGTCAACAGGGTCCGGAATGACGCCGACCGCGAGCGGGTGGCGGACGACATGGCGCGGCGGGGCGGTGACCTGCGGTTCGACACGCTGGCCTGGGTCCCCTACGACGATGCCGTCCTCGCGGCCGAGCCAGCCGTGGATCCGCTGCTTGCAGACCCCGACTCACCATTCATGACCGCCGTCCGCGCCCTGGCGGCCATCGTCTCGCGCACCCCGACGGAGATCGCCCCATGAAGGTCGTCATCATCGGCGCCGGCCCGGCCGGGATCGTGGCCGCGGAGGCCCTGCGGGCGAAGGACCCCGCGGTCGAGCTCGAGATGATCACGCAGGAGCCATACCCGCCGTACTCGCCACCGGCCATGGCCGACCACTTCCTGAACGGCCGGGATGAGCCGCTCTTCTGGCGGGGCCGGGACGTCACGGAGCGCCTCGGCATTCGCTACCACACGTCCACCCGTGTCAGCGCCATCGACGATGCGTCACGGGAGGTGGTCCTGGCCGGAGACGGCAGGCTCTCCTACGACCAGCTGCTGATCGCCAGCGGCTCGCGCCTCCACGCGCCGGTCGAGGGCGCCGAGCTCGAGGGCGTCCACGACTTCAAGTCGCTCGCGGCGGCCGAGGAGATCATCGGCCGGGTCAGGCGCGGCGAGGCGAAGACGGCTGTGATCGTCGGGGCCGGGTTCATCGGCATGGAGATCGCGCTCCTGCTCGCGGACCTGGGCGTGCGGGTCACCATCATCGGCCGGCGCGGCTGGGTCATGCCCCGCATGCTGGACCCGGAGACGGCCGAGATCGCCGGCCGGGCCATGACTGCGCGGGGCGTCCAGCTCCGCCTCGGGGTCGAGGCGCTCGGGTTCGTCGAGGCGGACGGGCGGGCCGCCGGGGTCCGCATGGTCGACGGCGAGCTGGTCACGGCGGACCTGTACATCGCCGCCACCGGCGTCAAGCCCAACGTCGCCTTCCTCGCCGGGAGCGGCGTCGCCCACGAGTGGGGCATCGCGGTCGATGACCACCTCCGGACCACCGTGTCTGGGATCTGGGCCGCCGGCGACGTCGTCGAGGCGCCCGACCGGGCGACCGGGCAGGCGTACGTGCACGCGATCTTCCCGAACGCCGTGGACCAGGCGAGGGTCGCCGCCGCCAACATGCTCGGAGGCGACGTCGCCTACGCCGGCGCCGAGTCGATGAACAGCCTCAAGCACCTCGGCCTGCCGATCATGGCCGTCGGCGCGATGGAGGGAGCCGACGAGCTGCGCTGGCGCGAGGGTGAGGTGCTGCGCAAGGTGTTCCTCACGGATGGACGCGTGACGGGTTTCCGGTTCACGGGCGAGGTGTCCGGGGGCGGCGTGCTCCGATCCTTCCTGCTCCGCGGCGAGGATGTCCGGCGGTTCGGGCGTCGCTTGGTCATGCCCGGGTTCGGGATGAGCGAGATCGTGCTGCCGGCGGTCGGCGTCTGAACTCAATCGTGCGGCGACGCGCTCCGGGATCTCCGAGGCGCAGGTCTGCCTGGATCACCAGATCGCGCAGGACGTGCAGGACGCACGTCGCAGTCCTGGTCGCACGGTGAGGGCCACGGATAGGGGGTTCCGGGATTTCGCCGAGCCCGGGCACGCAGGAGGATGTGGACATCGAGACCACCACCTTCACCGCACCGGGAGCAACCCAGCCCATGGGGTGACCGCCCCTTCGACAGCTGCGAAGCCGCCGGGCATGGCCAGCGAACTGTAGGTCGGCTGCGCTAGAGGCCCTCGGTCATTCGACTGATGACCCCGTGGCAGCGCGGAGGGATGCTGCATTTGGCGCGAATGCCGCGCACTCACGCCAACACACCAGGCCGCTCGAGCGGAGCACGTCAAGGCCTTTGGAACCGGCCCGAGTCGCGAGCAACCGGAGGAGCTTCCATGCGTTCTGGATACCCGTCTGACCCACGCTACGAGCTGGCCGCCACCATCGACGAGGATCGCCACCGCCATGCAGAGCGGCGCCACGCCCACCATCGCGCCATCCTCGAGACTCGAGCCTGGCAGCCATCCCTGCGGGCGCGGATCGGGGCCGCGATCCAGGGCATCCGCCGGCGCGACCATGCGCTGACGGACCACCCGTGCCGCCTCCCCGACGGGAGCATCGGCCGGGTTGCGGTCGTCCTGGATAACGCCGAATGGGTCCTCGTCTGTCGGGTCGCGTAGGCCCGGCTCCACCGGCCCAACCAGCGGGCTCCTCCGCCGGCTTCGGAGCCGGGCGCCGCCGTCGGGAGACCTGCCGCACGGATTCGAGCGTACCCTGCGGCAATGTCCATCTCGAGCACGTTCCTCCGCCTCCACCAGGCCGTCTACGAGCGCACCGACGGGAGGCTGGGGCACCGCCTGATCGGCGTCCCATCGCTCATCCTCCGCACGACCGGACGCCGCACGGGCAAGACCCGGGTGGCTGTTCTCGTGTACGGGAGCGACGAGGGACGGTACGTGGTCGTCGCCTCGAACGACGGGCAGGACCAGCCTCCGGCTTGGCTCCACAACGTGGGCGCCAATCCCGATGTCTCCATCCAGGTCGGCCGGCGGCGAGCCGCGGCCCTGGCCCGGATTGTCGAGCCTGGCGACGCCGACTATCCGCGGCTGTGGCGCCTGGTCAACCAGGTCAACCACGGGCGCTACGACGGCTACCAGAAGCGCACGGCGCGTCCGATCGCCCTCGTCCTGCTGACGCCTGCCGCCGCCGCACACTGAGGGCGGCAGCCGGGCGCCCCGGCGCTGCGGACTACATGAGCGTCACGAACCGTCGCTTGACGAGCTCGACAAGCGCGAGGTAGGCGGCCACCAGGACCGCCAGCACCAGCCAGAAGACGGGCGGCAGGGGCTCGAAGCCGAGGGCGGGGCCGACGGGGCTGAGCGGGATGAGCACCGCGGCTGCCAGCGCTCCCACGATCGCGCCGAGCAGGGGTCGGCTCGGGCGGCTGTGCCAGAACGGGCTCAGGCGGGTCCGGATCACCAGCACCACGAGGACCTGCGTGAACAGGGATTCCACGAACCAGCCGGTGTGGAAGGCCTTCTCGTTGACGCCGAGCGTCAGGAGCAGGAGGCCGAAGGTGACGAAGTCGAAGAGCGACGAGATCGGGCCGAAGATCAGCATGAAGCGCTGGACGGCGTGGACGTCCCAGCGGGCCGGGACGGCCGCGACAGCAGGGTCGATGTTGTCGGTGGGGATCGCCGTCTGCGACGCGTCGTAGATCAGGTTGTTGAGCAGGATCTGGCCGGGCGTCATCGGCAGGAAGGGAAGGATCAGCGCCGCCCCGGTCATGCTGAGCATGTTGCCGAAGTTGGAGCTCGTTCCCATCCGGATGTACTTGAGCGTGTTGGCGAACGTGCGCCGCCCCTCGGTCACACCCAGGCCGATCGCAGCCAGGCTTGGCTCGAGCAGGATGATGTCGGCGGCGGCGCGGGCCACGTCGGTCGCGTTGTCCACGCTGATCCCCACGTCCGCCGTGTGGAGGGCCGGGGCGTCGTTGATGCCGTCGCCGAGGAAGGCGACGACCTCCCCGGACTCGTGCAGCGCCCGGATCACCTGCAGCTTCTGGTCAGGGTCCAGCCTCGCGAAGATGGTCGTCTGCTTCACCCGGGCGACGAGGGCGGGATGCGTCAGCCCCCGCATCTCCTCGCCGGTCAGTGCACCGTCGACGATGAGCCCGACCTGGCCGGCGATGTGACGCGCCACGAGCTCGTGGTCGCCGGTCAGGATCTTGACGGCGACGCCGTCACGAGCGAGCTCCGCGATCGTCTCGCCGACGCCTGCCTTGGGCGGATCGCTGAACAGGATCACGCCCTCGAAGACGAGGTCGCGTTCGAGCCGATCCGCATCCTCGAGGCTCGCCATCGCCCCTGCTGCCGGGTGCCCGATCTCGTCGAAAGCGAGGGCTCGCGAACCGACGGCCACCATCCGGAATCCATCTGCGGAGGCAGACTCGATGAGCGCCCCGACCCGCTCATGCTCGGCCTGGTCGATGGGCCGCGCCGAGTGGTCCTCCCGGACATGGCTCGCCCGGAGCAGCACCGCCTCGGGTGCGCCCTTCGTGACGAGGAGCGGGGGTTCGCCGGCGTGCTGGACCACGACGCTCAGCAGCCGGCGGGTGAAGTCGTACGGCAGCTCGGCGATCTTGCGGTAGGTCGCGAGGTCGGCCGGCTCCGTGGTCCCCGCGAGGATCGCCGCGTCGAGGGGGTTGGCGAAGCCGGTCTGGAACCGGCTGTTGAGGTAGGCAAGCGCGAGCGCCTGGGCCGCCTCCGCCGCGTCGTCGCGATCGATCCCCACCGAGCGGACGAGCTGGAGGTGGCCGTCGGTGAGGGTCCCGGTCTTGTCGGTGCAGAGCACGGTCACGGACCCGAGGTTCTGGATCGCAGGCAGCCGTTTCACGAGGACGCCGTGGCGGCTCAGCGCGCGCGCCCCCTGGGTGAGGTTCAGGGTGACGATCGCCGGCAGCAGCTCGGGCGTCAGTCCCACGGCCAGGGCGATCGCGAACAGGAGCGACTCGAGGGGCGGGCGATGAAGGGCGAGGTTGATTGCGAGGACGGCGATCACGAGCACGGTCGTGACCCGGAAGATGAGCCCGCCGAAGGCTCGCACGCCCCGCTGGAAGTCGTTCTCGGGCGCGCGCTCGCCCAGGTGGCGGGCGATCTCGCCGTAGCTTGTTCGCGGGCCGGTCGCGGTGATCACGGCGCGCCCGGTACCGCTGACGACGCTCGTGCCGAAGAAGACCAGGCCGTCGCGATCGTCGTCGGCAGCGGGATCGAGCTTGCCCGCGCGCGGGGACTTCAGCGCAGGAGCCGGCTCGCCCGTCAGGGACGCCTCGTCCACGTACAGGTGGTCGGCCGCGACGACCCGGCCGTCGGCCGGCACGATGTCGCCCGCGCCAAGGACGACGAGATCCTCGCGGACCACGTCGTGGAGGGGCACCTCCTGCGGTGTGCCGTCGCGGACGACGGTCGCCAGGAGCGTGAGGCGGGCCTGCAGGGCGGCGACCGCCGACTCCGAGCGTGCCTCCTGCACGAACCCAAGGGTCGCGCTCATGGCCACGATCGCGAGGATGATCGCCGTGGTGACGGCGTCCCCGACCACGAGGCTCACCAGGCTCGCCGCGACGAGGATCAGCACGAGCGGGCTTGCGACCTGCGAGACGAGGATCTCGAGGAGCGTCCGCCGGCCGCTGCCGCCGATCGCGTTCGGACCGTCCTCGCCCAGGCGGGCAGCCGCCTCGCCCGCCTTCAGCCCCGAGGCGCGCAACCCGTCCGGCGTGGTGGGGGCGTGGGCGGAGTCAACCGGATTCGGACCGGCGGCGTCGGTGGGCATCATGCCGCCATCATCGTAGTCGGTGGATCTGTCCAGGACGCCGCTGACCTTGTGGGGATCCGACTCAGCACGGTAGGCCCCTCGCTTCGATGGTGCCTATCGTGCCCCCTCCTCTCCTGTCCGGACGGGACCGACTCGTGCGTCGGTCACCTCGGTGGCGTGCGCCGTGCCGACTTCGCGCGCGGGCAGGAGAAGGGCGGTGACCGCCGCGGCGATGGTCATCGCAATGGTCCACCAGAAGGCTGCTTCGAAGCCGGCCTCGGCATTGGTCTGGGTCGTTGCCGTGGTGAGGATGACGGCGACGAGGGCGACGCCGAAGGCCCCACCGAGTTGCTGGACGATGCGGGTGATCGCGGAGGCCTGGGGCATCTGGTCCCTGCCGAGATCGACATAGGCGACTGTGATGACGGGGATGAAGACGATGCCCAGGCCGAACCCGCGAACGAACAGGACTGCGCCGAGGAGCCACAGATTCGTGCCGGTGCCGCCGAGTGCGAACGGCACGGTGGCCGCGGCGATGACGAGGCACGCGACGACGGCGACCAGGCGGGAGCCGAACCTGTCGGCCAGCCTGCCGACGACAAGCCGGGCGACCAGGGCGCCAACGCCCTGGGGGATGAGCAGCAGTGCGGCATTCAGGGCGCTGTAGCCGAGGAGGGTCTGAAGGTAGAGCGGCACCAGGAAGCTGCCCGCGAAGAGCGAGGCGCCGACGAACGTGAGCGCGATCGAGGAGACGCGCACGGAGCGCACCGCGAGCAGTCGCACGTCGACCAGGGCACTACCGGCGCGACGGGTGGCCCAGATGACGAAGCCTGCCAGGAGGATCGCGCCGCCGAGGAGGGGGATGAGCACGTCGGCCCGGCTGAAGCCGCCGGCGTGCGTGTTGGACAGGCCGTAGAGCAGTCCCGCCAACGCCGGCACGAGCAGCACCGCGCCGACGACGTCGAGCCGCTGGCGGACGGCGTCTCGGGCGGGGCGGTCATCGTTGATGAACAACGCGGCGAGGATCAAGCCGACGATGCCGATGGGGACGTTGATCAGGAACAGCCACCGCCAGTCGAGGAAGGTGAGCACGAGCCCGCCGAGCACCGGCCCGAGGATCGGGCCCAGGGCGGCCGGCAGACTGATGTTCGCCATCGCCCTCGTCCTCGACCTCGGGTCGACGTTCTGCATGGCGATGGTCTGGATCAGCGGGAGCATCACGCCGGCGCCGAGGCCCTGGAGGATGCGAAAGGCGACCAGGGACTCGGCGTTCCACGCGCAGGCGCAGAGGATGGACCCGAGGACGAACACGCAGAGCGCGAACAGCCACAGCCGCTTGCCGCCGACCCGCGCCTGTGCCCAGCTCACGAAGGGGATCGCGATCGCCAGGGCGAGCAAGTAGCCGGTGCTCACCCACTGGATCGTCGAGATCGGGGCGTTGAGCTGCACGGTGAGCGTGTGCAACCCGAGCGCGACGACAGTCGTGTCCAGGATCGCCATGAGCCCGCCCACGATCAGCGCCGCCAGCAGCCTGCCGGTCGACTGTGTCGACGGCGACGCCTTCGCTTGCGCGAGCTCCATCAGGATCACCGTAATAGTGGACGTGAACGTTCCCTATCTTACGGGAGTAAGATAAGGAACGCAAGCGGTACTAAATGGAGTGAGAGCATGACGGCGACCCGACGACGCGGCGCGGTGCTTGAAGGGGCGATCCTCGACGCGGGCTGGGAGCATCTGCTTGCCGAGGGATACGACGGCTTCACCTTCGAGGCCGTCGCCGAGCGAGCGAAGACGGGCAAGACCGCCCTCTACCGACGCTGGCCGGACAAGGAAGCCCTCCTGCTGGCCGTCCTCGCCAACCAGGGCTTCGGGGTCCCGGTCGAGGTCCCCGACACGGGCTCGCTGCGCGAGGACGTGCTCACGCTGCTGCGGTCGGCCAACCGGGCCGGCGACAGCGCCGCCGGCCTGTTCAGCACGATCCTCGGCGCCCACTTCGACGAGACCGAGACCACCCCGGCGCAGCTGCGAGCCAAGCTCCTCGGCGACGGCTCTCGCGCCATGACCGAGGTCGTCCAGCACGCCATCGAACGCGGCGAGCTCACGGGGGAGCTACCGCCAAGGGTCCTCGTCCTGCCCGGTGACCTGCTCCGCCACGAGCTGATCATGAGCCTCAGCCGAGTACCCGACGAGACCATCGTCGACATCGTCGACACCGTGTTCCTTCCTCTCGCCACGCAGCCACGAGGAAGGGCCGTCGGATAGATCGCTGGGCGCGGACGCCTCGTCCGATTGGGACGGGCTGATCTTCGAGGCGGCTGCCCGCTCGAGCACCGTGGAGCAGGGGCGCGATCAGCCGCCGGTGACGGAGGGCGATCGGTCAGCGCAGGTCCGGTCTACGTGGCCGGGTGCCCAGCTTGTCGAAGGCGTCGAGGGTCGGTGTCGCGATGCGGAGCGCGCGGATGACATCGGAACGCACCGACTGTTCGAGCACTGCGAACGAGGGTGCGTGCCGAACATGCCTGAAGGTCGCCTGCGTGCTCTCCCGTGCAAGTCCGGCGACGACGATTGCGGTGAGCTCCACCTCGGGATCGCCGGGATCCGCTCCGATGCGTTCAGCGAGCGATGCGCCGACGGTCGCCGTGAAGCCCTCGAGCTCGGCGTACGGCGCCGCACGAAGGGCAGGGGAGCTGACGGCTACCTCGCAGAACCGGCGGAACAGGCGCAGCGCGACCGCCTCGTCCATGCCGCCCCACCGATCCACCCCGAAACCGCCAAACAGCGCGTTCAAGAGCACCTCGCCGAGTGGGCCCTCGCCTGGGTCGCGCACGGCCTCGGCGAGCGCTTCGGCTGACGAGTCGGTCCGATCGAAGAACATCGACTCCTTCGTGGGGAAGTAGTTGAACACCGTCTGTTCGGACACTTCGCACGCGGCAGCAATCCGGGCAACGCTCACGGCGTCGAAGCCCTCGACCATGAACAGCGCCGTCGCGACGTTGGAGATCCGCTGGCGAAGGCGCCGCTTCTTGCGGTCGCGCAGGCCCTCGACGACGGGTTCCTCGCCCGCGTGCGCCGCTTCGAGAGTCGCCAGGATCGCCTCGACGCTGAGGTCGTCGTCCTCGTTTGTGGTCATTGCGAACGAGCATAAACCTGAACATGGAGTGCTGCTATTATTACAGTCACCACAAGTTTGGAGTCCCACTATGACAAACGACACGCCGGCATCGCCACAGCCGTCACCGGACACCAGCACCGACATGGGATCAGCGCCGGGCGGGGTCCTCGCCGTGGAGGCACGCGGCCTGGTCAAGTCCTTCGGCCCGACCCGTGCGGTCGACGGCGTCGACCTCACCGTGCGTGAAGGCGAGATCTTCGGCGTGCTCGGACCCAACGGCGCGGGCAAGACCACGATGCTGCAGATGCTCGCCACCCTGCTGCCGATCGAGAGCGGCAGCGCCGCGATCTTCGGCTACGACGTCCAGCGCCAGCCCCACGCGGTGCGACAGCTGATCGGGGTGACCGGCCAGTACGCATCGGTCGATGATCTGCTCACCGGTCGCGAGAACCTCCGTCTCTTCGGCCGGCTGCAGGGGTTGTCGTCGAAGGAGGCCCGCAGCATCGGGGAGGACCTCTTGGCACGGTTCGACCTGATCGAGGCCGCGGACCGATACGTCACGCACTACTCGGGTGGCATGCGCCGCCGTCTCGACCTGGCGGCGAGCCTCATGACCAGGCCCGCGCTGATCTTCCTCGACGAGCCGACGACCGGTCTGGACCCACGCACACGTGGTCGGATGTGGGAGACGATCCGGGCGCTGGTCGCCGACGGCTGCACCATCGTGCTGACCACCCAGTATCTCGATGAGGCCGACCAGCTCGCGGACCGGATCGCCGTCATCGACCGGGGTCGCAAGGTCGCCGAAGGCACGCCGGCCGAGCTGAAGGCACAAGTTGGCGGTTCCAGCCTCCGGGTGCAGCTCGCCGATGGCGTGGACGCCCGGGCAGCGTCGGCGGTGGCGGGTGAGGTGGCGCACCACGTGCCCATCCTGTCTGCCGATGGCACCGGGTTCAGCGTCTCCCTGTCAGACGCCAACCACGCCGCCGATGTCCTGATCGCCCTCCGTCAGGGGAGCCTGGACATCGTCAACGCTGCGATCGAGCAACCCACCCTGGACGAGGTCTTCATGGCTCTCACCGGCCATCCCGGCGCGACGTCCTCCCCGGATCCGGAGGAGAACGCGGCGTGAGCGCCACCCCGAGCCCCGCAGCCGCGAGGAAGCGCCCGGCGGACCGCACGATCCGCACCTCCGTGCCCGTTTCCGACGTCTTCGCCCAGACCACCGCCATGGCCTGGCGAGCCCTGCTCAAGATGCGCCGCAACCCGGAGCAGCTCGTCGACGTGACGGTGATGCCGCTCCTGCTCACGGCCCTGTTCGGGTTCATGTTCGGCGGCGCAGTGGCCGGCGGCATGGTGGCCTACCTGCCCACGCTCATCCCCGGCATCGTCGCCTACGGTGCGGTCACCGCCTGCGTGGCGGCCGGGACCCAGCTCCGCGACGACATGGACAGGGGGGTCTTCGACCGGTTCCGCTCGCTGCCCATCGCGAGGATCGCGCCCCTCGCAGGCCCGATGATGGCGGACCTCATCCGCTATGCGCTGGCGGCGAGCCTCACCCTGATCATGGGCATCATCATGGGCTACCGCCCCGGTGGCGGCGTCCCCGGTGTGGTTGCCGGCGTGCTCCTGGCCATGCTCACCGGCTGGTCGCTCGCCTGGGTGTTCATGTACATCGGCACGATTGCGAAGAGCGCCTCGTCCGTCTCGTCGCTCTCGCTCGTGGTGATGTTGCCGCTCACGTTCGTGTCCAACGCGTTCGTTCCCGTCGACACGCTCCCGGACTGGCTCCAGACGGTGGTCCGCCTCAACCCCATCTCGCTCGTCATCACGGCGCTGCGTGACCTCATGAACGACGCCGCGGTGACCGCACAGGTCGGGTATGCGCTGGTCGGCTGCGCGATCATCGTCGCGGTCTTCCTGCCGCTCACGGTCCGCTCCTACTCCAGGAAGGTCTAGGACTGCGGCGGCGCGATCATCGTGAAGCGCTAATGAACGATATCGAGCGGTACCGTTTGCCGCGCTCGAGGCAACGAACGATCCTCTTCTTCCTCGAGGGCGTCGAGTACCGCCCGCGGCGCCCTTGATACGGCGTTTCGGCTGCTGGAGCTGATGCGCTCGGACGGAGTGAGGGTCGCGGGCCTGCGACGGTCGGCCACTCGCAGCGTCCCGGGTGTTCTCGGTCCTCTGCGAGTGGCCCATCGCGTCGGTGGGCGACCCGGCCGCGCGACTCGGCGTCTCGATGCCCACCGCGACGGGCGCCATCGAGGCGCTGGCCGGCCTCGGCATCGTCAGCGAGATCACGGGGCGCGAGCACAACCGCCGCTACGCCCAAGACGAGTCCCTCTCGATCCTGACTCGAGAGCCGGCGTCCTGAGTGCGGCTGGGTCGGCGAGCAATCGCTGCGTCGTCTGCACCGTGGGTCGTCGGACCCGGATCCCGGCCCATCGCCTCAGCAGATGGACACCGATAGCGTCGCGACAACTGCGCGCAACTCGCTTGGTCCAGGAAGGCAGAGCGGGCACGCTCCGGGGCACCAGGTCCGGCAGATCGAGTGGCTCGACCGCCCCCGCCGCGAAGGGGGCGGCAGATGGGGTGCTTTGACGCGCCCGACAGGAGTCCGACCGACGCATACCCATTCTCGATTGAAGTCGATCCCGATCGAGGGCGCGGACGATTGGGAGGTCGCAACGATGCACAGCGTATAGGCGCTGTTCGAGCGGCTGAACCTTCTGGGGCTGTCAGGACTTCGTCAGCATCCCGGGCCTATCTTCGGCCCAGTCCTCGTCCCGCCACGACGTCCGGCTCTCGGACCGCGGCATGCGAGGACGCCATCCAGGTTCCATCAGCCGGCGGCCAGCGCTGCCGCACGCATTCATCACGCCAGGAGACGCCAGCATGGCTCCCATTCAGTTCTGCGGCGCAGTCACGCCATGAGACGCCGATACGTGCTCATCAACGGCCTGCTGGTGCTCGCCCTCGTCGGCGCCGGTGCGACGGCCGTGCTCGCGGTCGGCGATCCGAGCCCGACCACCGCCGCCGCGACCCCGACCGCGACGGTCTCCCGTGGCACGGTGACGGCGACCGTGTCCGCCAGCGGCAACCTGTCCGCCGAGACCACCATCGGTGTCGACTTCCCCGCCAACAGCGGCACGGTCACGGCGATCTCCGTCAAGGAAGGCGAGACGGTCACGGCCGGGCAGGCGCTCGCCGCGGCCGATGACACGAGTGCCAAGCTGTCGCTCGCGTCCGCCCAGGCCAACCTGGCGTCCGCCAAGGCGCAGCTGGCCTCCACGACCCAGAACCAGACGGCGCGGGAGAAGGCCAGTGCCGCAGCCCAGGTTCG
>Ga0302291_10000015_pt1 | contig 39086 bp, 34 predicted proteins | sample III_Fen_N1_4_FD_194548 | JGI IMG/M metagenome (GOLD analysis project Ga0302291, IMG submission 194548) | Peat permafrost microbial communities from Stordalen Mire near Abisko, Sweden - III_Fen_N1_4 | ecosystem: Environmental > Terrestrial > Soil > Wetlands > Permafrost | place: Sweden: Abisko... | reverse complement strand
GTGACGCGCGACACTGGTAGCTGAGCACCGGCGGGCGAGGGCCTGCCGAGAGGAGACGACGGTGGCACTGTTCCGGCGCGGCACCAAGCCGCCCGTTCCTGACGAGCCCGCCCAGGGGGCCGACGAGGTCGACCCCGACGCGCCCGCGTACGACGAGCCGGACGACGCCGGTCTGCCGGGCGGAGCCGGCACGGCGGAGGGTGCGGCACCGGTGGCGCCGGCCGGCCCCTGGGACGCCGACGACGCGCCGCAGGGCCTGCCGCGCGTCGACCTCGGCGCCCTGCTGCTGCCCGGTGTCGACGGCATGGAGCTGCGCATGGAGGTCGACCAGAAGACGTCGATGGTCACGGGCGTGACGGTGACGCTGGCCGGCTCGGTGCTCCAGCTGCAGGCGTTCGCGGCACCGCGCACCGAAGGCATCTGGGACGACATCCGCGACGAGATCGCCGCCTCGATCAGCGAGCAGGGCGGCACGGTCGACGACCTGCCCGGCCCGTTCGGCCGCGAGCTGCTGGCCCGGATGCCGGTGCGGACCGCGGAGGGCCGGACCGGGCACCGTCCGGCGCGGTTCCTCGGCGCCGACGGGCCCCGCTGGTTCCTGCGGGGCGTCGTCACCGGGAAGGCGGCCGTGGACCCGGAGGCTGCAGCGGCGCTCGAGCAGCTGTTCGCCGGTGTGGTCGTCGTGCGCGGCACCGAGGCCCGCCCGCCGCGGGACCTGCTCCCGCTGCGCATGCCGGGCCAGACGCCCGCCCCCGAGGCCGGCACCGCCGCGGGTCCGGACTTCGACCCGCTGCGCCGCGGGCCCGAGATCACCGAGATCCGGTGACCGGCGTGACGATCAAGGAACGGTGGCACCGCGCCCTCGCGTCCCGTGCCGAGGTGGAGGCGGGCGAGGAGCGCGCGGAGGCTGCGCTCACCGCGGGCGCCATCCCCGTCGGCTCGCTGAACAACCGGCAGCGTGCCCAGGTGGCGGGCGTGCTCCGGTCGGTGACGCTCCGTCCTCGCGAGGGCGTGCCCGCCCTGGCCGCAGAGCTGTACGACGGCAGTGGGACGCTGGACCTCGTCTGGATGGGTCGACGCGAGATCGCCGGTGTCGAACCGGGACGTCGGCTGCGCGCCGAGGGCCTGGTGTGCGTCGTGGACGGCCGCCGGACGCTGTTCAACCCCTGCTACGAGCTGCGGCCGCGGCCCGGTGAGTGAGCCCCGACCGGCCGACGACGCGCCGCTCGAGGCGCCCGACGGCGCCCTGACGGCGCCTGACGTCCCCGGCGGCCGCGGCATGCGGGCGCTGACCGCCACCGAGTTCTCCGCTGCGGAAGCCGTCGGTGGTGTCCGTGGCGTCGTCGAGTCGGTGGCACCCGGTCTGCTGTTCGTCGTCGTGTTCCTCGCCGCGGGCCAGCGCCTCGCACCGGCCCTGATCGCGGCGCTCGGCGCGGCGGTGCTGGCCGTGATCGCGCGGCTGGTGGCGCGCACCCCGGTCACCCAGGCCTTCTCGGGTCTGCTCGGCGTCGCCGTCGGCGTGTTCTGGGCGTGGCGGTCGGGGGAGGCGCAGAACTACTTCCTGTACGGGTTGTGGGTCAACGCGGCGTACCTCGTCGGCACCCTGGCGTCCATCCTGGTCCGGGTGCCGCTGGTCGGTCTCGTCGTCGGGCTGTTCGCCTCGGACGGACCCATGGGCGGTGGCCCCTGGTCGGCCGTGACCGCCTGGCGGGCGGACCCGGCGCTGCGCCGCCGGTACACCTGGGCCACCTGGCCGTGGGTGGCCATGTTCGGCGCGCGCCTGGTCGCGCAGGTGCCCCTCTACCTCGACGCCAAGGTGGCGTGGCTGGGCACGGTGAAGCTGGCCATGGGCCTTCCCCTGACCGCGCTGGTGCTGTGGATCAGCTGGCGGCTGGTGCGGGATGGGGCTCCGGCGCGGGATCCGGGTCCGGACCCGGACCCGGACCCTGGGTCAGCAGGGCCTCCAGCTGTTCCTCCGACGCGTCCCGCCCGGTGACGAAGAGCAGCTCGTCGGCGGCCTCGAGCGTGTCGTCCGCGCTCGGCGGGATCGGCCGCGCACCGCGGACGATGCACGCGAGCACCGTGTCCTCGGGCCAGGTGATCTGACCGACGCGCAGCCCCACCAGGGGCGACGTCGGCGGCAGCGTCACCTCGAGGATGTCCGCGCGCGACTGGTGGAACGTGAAGATGCGCACCAGGTCGCCGATGGTGACGGCTTCCTCGACCATCGCCGTCATGATCCGCGGCGTCGAGACGGCGACGTCCACGCCCCACGCCTCGTCGAACATCCACTCGTTCTTCGGGTTGTTCACCCGGGCGACGGTGCGGGGCACGCCGAACTCGGTCTTGGCCAGGAACGCGATGACGAGGTTCGCCTTGTCGTCCCCGGTGGCGGCGACCATCACGTCGCACTCACCGGCCTTGACCTGACCCAGGGTGGGCAGCTCGCACGCGTCGGCCAGCAACCACTCCGCGTCGGGCACCTGGGCGACCCGCATCGCCGACGGCTGCCGGTCGATCAGCGTCACCTCGTGGTCGTGGGCGAGCAGCTCCCGGGCGATGGACCGGCCGACGGAGCCCGCGCCGGCGATGACGACCCTCACTCGGTCACCTCCGGGACCGCCGTCAGGACGCGTTCCACGGCAGGCAGGTCGTCGACCCGGGTGAGCACATGGACCACATCGTTCTCCTGCAGCACGCTGGACGGGGTCGGCAGCACACCGTCGCCGTACCGGGTGAGGAAGGCCACCCGGGCACCGGACGCGGTCTCCATGCTGTGCACCGGGCGTCCGATCCAGCCGACGTGCACGTCGACCTGCGCGAGCGTGATCTGGCCGGAGGAGTCGCGGAACTGGTCCGTGGCGCCCATCGGCAGCAGCCGGCGCATCACCTGGTCCGTCGTCCAGCGCACGGTCGCCACGGTGGGGATGCCGAGGCGCTGGTAGATCTCCGCGCGGTGCGGGTCGTAGATGCGGGCCACCACGTTCTGCACGCCGAACGTCTCGCGCACCACCCGGGCGGCGACGATGTTCGAGTTGTCGCCGTTCGCGACGGCCGCGAACGCGTAGGCCTCCTCGATCCCGGCCTGCAGGAGCGTGTCGCGGTCGAATCCGAGGCCGGTGACCTTCTTCCCCTCGAAGGTGGGCTCGAGGCGACGGAAGGCCTCGGCGAGCTGGTCGATCACGGCCACCGAGTGGCCGTGGCCCTCCAGCGCCGTCGCTAGTGCGGCGCCGACCCGGCCGCATCCCATGATCACGAAGTGCACAGCCGGTCACGCTACCGTGCCTGCGTCCGGCTCGGCGCGGCGGCGCCGAACGACCGTCAGCGGCCTACGATGTGGCCTCGTGCCCGACCTCGCCGCCGCCACCAAGCGGCTTCTGCTCGGCAAGCCCGTCCGCAGCGACCGGATGGGGCACACGTTGCTGCCCAAGCGGATCGCGCTGCCGGTGTTCGCGTCGGACGCGCTGTCGTCCGTGGCGTACGCGCCCGAGGAGATCCTGCTCACCCTCTCGCTGGCCGGCGTCAGCGCGCTCGTGGTGTCCCCGTGGGTGGGGCTGGCCGTCGTCGTCGTCATGCTCACGGTGGTCGCGTCGTACCGGCAGAACGTGCACGCCTACCCGTCCGGGGGCGGCGACTACGAGGTGGCCACCGTCAACCTCGGGCCGACGGCGGGCGTCGGCGTGGCGAGCGCGCTGCTCGTGGACTACGTGCTGACCGTGGCGGTGTCGATCTCGTCGGGCGCCCAGTACGCCGCCACCGCGCTGCCGGCGCTGCGGGGGCACGAGGCGATGTTCGCGATGATCGTGGTCGCGGTGCTCGCGCTGATCAACCTGCGCGGCGTGCGCGAGTCGGGCACGGCGTTCGCCATCCCGGTGTACCTGTTCATGCTGGCGATGGGATCGCTCGCGGTGGTCGGGGGGATCCGCTACCTCACCGGCACCCTGCCGCTCGCGGAGTCGGCGGGGCTGGAGCTGATCCCGGAGGCGGGCTTCTCGCAAGGGCTGACCGGCCTGGCCGGGGGGTTCCTCGTGCTGCGCGCGTTCGCGTCCGGATCGGCGGCGCTCACCGGCGTCGAGGCGATCAGCAACGGGGTGCCGGCGTTCCGCAAGCCCAAGTCGAAGAACGCCGCGACGACGCTGGCGCTGCTGGGCGGCATCTCGATCACCATGATCATGGCGATCCTGCTGCTGTCCCGGGCGACCTCGGTGACCTTCGCCGACCGCCCGCACGAGCAGCTGCTGCGGGACGGCGTGCCGGTGGGCGACGGGTACGTCCAGCACCCCGTGATCAGCCAGCTGTCCGATGCCGTGTTCCACGGCTGGGGGTTCATGACGACCACGGTCGCCGTCGTCACCGGCCTGATCCTGGTGCTGGCCGCCAACACGGCGTTCAACGGCTTCCCGGTGCTGGGCTCGATCCTCGCCCGGGACGGCTTCCTGCCCCGCCAGCTGCACACCCGCGGCGACCGGTTGGCGTTCTCCAACGGCATCCTCACGCTGGCCGGTGGCGCGATCGTGCTGATCTGGGCGTTCGACGCCCAGGTGACGCGGCTGATCCAGCTCTACATCGTCGGCGTGTTCGTCTCGTTCACCCTGAGCCAGCTGGGCATGACGCGGCACTGGACGCGTGAGCTGCGCACCGAGCCGGACCCGGCCCTGCAACGTCGGATGCGCCGGTCCCGGGTGATCAACGCCTTCGGCTTCGTGATGACCGCGGCGGTCCTGCTCATCGTCCTGGTGACGAAGTTCGTCCGCGGCGCATGGATCGCGATCCTCGCGATGGCCTTCGTGTTCGTGCTGATGAAGGCCATCCGCCGGCACTACGACCGGGTCGCGGCCGAGCTCGCCCTGGGCACGGACGCCGACGCGGCGCGCGCTCTGCCGAGCCGGGTGCACGCCATCGTGCTGATCTCCCACCTGCACCGTCCGACGATGCGTGCGCTGGCCTACGCCCGGGCATCCCGACCGCAGGTCCTCGAGGCGCTGACGGTCAGCGTCGAACCCGAGGAGACGGAGTCTTTGCGGCGGGAGTGGGACGCGATGGACCTGCCCGTGCCGCTCAAGGTGCTGGACTCCCCGTTCCGGGAGATCACCCGGCCGGTGATCTCCTACGTCCGCTCCGTGCGCCGCGACAGCCCGCGTGACCTGGTGGTCGTGTACATCCCCGAGTACGTGGTCGGGCACTGGTGGGAGACGCTGCTGCACAACCAGAGCGCCCTGCGGCTCAAGGGCCGGCTGCTCTTCACCCCGGGCGTCGTGGTGGCGTCGGTGCCGTGGCAGCTGTCGTCGACCGAGGGGCAGACGGGCCTGGAGGAGTACGTGCCGGGTACGCTGCCGCGTGGCCTCTGAGGAACTCGTCGAGCTGACCGTCGGACCGGTGGCCCACGGGGGCCACTGCGTCGCCCGCCTGGACGGCCGGGTGGTGTTCGTGCGGCACACCCTCCCCGGCGAGCGGGTGCTGGCCCGGGTCACCGAGGGCGGCGCCGAGCGGGCGTTCTGGCGGGCGGACGCCGTGGAGGTGCTGGACGCGTCGCCGGACCGGGTGCCCTCCGTGTGGCCCGCGGCCGGACCGGGCGGGGTGGGCGGTGGCGAGCTCGCGCACGTCGCGCTCCCCGCGCAGCGCGCGTGGAAGGCGGCCGTGCTGGCCGAACAGCTGCACCGGCTCGCCCACCTGGACCTCGACGTGCCGATGCTCGCCGCGCCCGGGGACGACGAGCGCGGCGGCCTGGGCTGGCGCACCCGCATCGAGCTGGTGGCGGACAGCTCCGGGCAGGCCGGGATGCACCGGCACCGGTCGCACGACGTCGCGGCCCTGGCGGACATGCCGCTGGCCTCCGACGAGATCGCCGCGCTGGGGCTGTTCGACCGCCGGTGGCCTGCCGGTGGGCGGATCGAGGCCGTCGCTCCGACCGGCGGCGACGAACCGCTGGTGCTGCTCGACGGCGTGCCCTACGACCTGCGGCGCGGCCGCACCGACGAGCGGCCGAACGCGCGCACGGCGGTCCGCGAGGTGGTTGACGTGCCGCCGGGCCGGTGGACGTTCCGGGTGGCCGCCTCAGGGTTCTGGCAGGTGCACCGGGCCGCACCGTCTTTGCTGGTCGAGGCGGTGCTCGCCGGCGCGGGGGAGCTGACCGGCGCCCGCGTCCTGGACCTGTACGCGGGGGCGGGTCTGTTCACGCTCCCGCTGGCGGACGCGGTCGGCCCGAGCGGTTCCGTGGTGTCCGTCGAGGGCGACCTGCGGGCCGTGCGGGACGCACGCCGAGGCGTGCACGACCGCCCCGAGGTCACCCTGGTGCAGGGCGACGTGGGTGCCGTGCTCGCCGACCCCGGCAACGTCGGCCGGGCGGACGTCGTCGTGGTGGACCCCCCGCGGGTCGGCGCCGGCAGGTCGGTGATCGACGCGCTCGTCACCCTGGCGCCGGCGCGCATCGTCTACGTCGCGTGCGATCCCGCCGCGCTGGCCCGTGATCTCGCGCTGCTCGTCGCCGGCGGGTACGCGGTCGCCTCGCTCACCGGCCACGACCTGTTCCCGCACACGCACCACCTCGAGGCGGTGGCGGTCCTCACGCGGTGACCCCGCGTCGGGCGGCGTGCGGCGCCCGGTCGTCCTAGCGTGGTACCGGCGGCGTCCGACGCCGCAGACGGGAGCACCGCGATGGACGAGACCCAGGACACCACGAGCCCGCTGGCCAAGGCCAAGCGCGCCGTGACCGAGGAGCTGCACAAGCAGGGCACCCCCGAGTACGACCCGCGCTCGCTCGAGCGGCTGGTCGAGGCGGAGCGCAAGGCGACCGACCAGCTCGCCCGAGAGGCCGACCGGGATCGCTGAGACGGCCCCGGCGCCGGGCGGAACCGTGTATCTTGACATCAAGATAGTTTGTGCACGCCCGGCACCGCCGCCCGTCGTCGAAGGAGCACCGCGTGAGCATCGACAGCTTCGGTTCGCAAGGAGTCCTCGAGGTCGGCGGCACCGGCTACCAGATCTACCGCCTCGCTGCGGTGCCCGGCCTGGAGCGGCTGCCGTTCGCGCTCAAGGTGCTCGCGGAGAACCTGCTGCGCGCCGAGGACGGCGCCAACGTCACGGCCGACCACGTGCGGGCGCTCGCGCAGTGGGACCCCGATGCGGTCCCGGACACCGAGATCCAGTTCACGCCCGCCCGCGTGATCATGCAGGACTTCACCGGCGTGCCCTGCGTCGTCGACCTGGCCACGATGCGCGAGGCCGTCGCGACCCTGGGCGGGGACCCGTCGCGGATCAACCCGCTGGCGCCTGCCGAGCTCGTCATCGACCACTCGGTGCAGATCGACGTCGCCGGTCGCCGGGACGCCTTCGAGCGCAACGTCGAGCTGGAGTACCAGCGCAACCACGAGCGCTACCAGTTCCTGCGCTGGGGCCAGACCGCCTTCGACGACTTCAAGGTGGTGCCGCCGGGCACCGGCATCGTGCACCAGGTGAACCTCGAGTACCTGGCGCGCGTCGTCATGACCCGCGAGGTGGACGGCGTGCTGCGCGCCTACCCGGACACCTGCGTCGGCACCGACTCGCACACGACGATGGTCAACGGCCTCGGCGTGCTGGGCTGGGGCGTCGGCGGCATCGAGGCCGAGGCGGCGATGCTGGGCCAGCCGGTGTCGATGCTCATCCCGCAGGTGGTCGGGTTCCGGCTGTCCGGGCAGATCCCGGCCGGGGTCACCGCGACGGACGTGGTGCTGACCATCACGCAGATGCTGCGGGCGCACGGCGTGGTGGGCAAGTTCGTCGAGTTCTACGGGGCCGGCGTCGCAGCGGTGCCGCTGGCGAACCGGGCGACGATCGGCAACATGAGCCCGGAGTTCGGCTCGACGGCCGCGATCTTCCCGGTGGACGACGTGACGCTGGACTACCTGCGGCTGACCGGCCGGTCGGCGGCGCAGGTGGCACTCGTCGAGGCCTACGCCCGCGAGCAGGGCCTGTGGCACGACCCCGCGCAGGAGGCCGTCTACTCGGAGTACCTCGAGCTGGACCTGTCGAGCGTCGTGCCCTCGATCGCCGGGCCGAAGCGACCGCAGGACCGCATCGAGCTGGTGCACGCGAAGTCCGCCTTCGCGCGCGATCTGCCGACCTACGCACCGGACGTGCGCGACCTCGTCGAGGAGTCCGAGCAGGAGTCGTTCCCCGCCTCCGACTCGCCCGCGGTCGGCACCCAGCACCGACGCACCGTCGCGGTGACCGACAGCCGGGGCGCCACGTTCGACCTGTTCCACGGTGCCGTGGCGATCGCGTCCATCACGTCCTGCACCAACACGTCCAACCCGTCGGTGATGCTCGCCGCCGGGCTGCTGGCGAAGAAGGCCGTCGAGCGCGGCCTCACCGCCAAGCCGTGGGTGAAGACGTCCATGGCGCCGGGCTCGCAGGTGGTGACCAACTACTACGAGAAGGCGGGCCTGTGGCCGTCCCTGGAGAAGCTGGGGTTCCACCTGGTCGGGTACGGCTGCGGCACCTGCATCGGCAACTCCGGTCCGCTGGACGAGGCCGTGTCGGCGGCGGTGACCGAGCACGACCTCGCGGTGGTGTCGGTGCTGTCCGGGAACCGCAACTTCGAGGGCCGCATCAACCCCGACGTGAAGATGAACTACCTGGCCAGCCCTCCGCTGGTGATCGCCTACGCGCTGGCCGGGACGATGGACTTCGACTTCGAGTCCCAGCCGCTCGGGCGCGACGAGGCCGGCCGGCCGGTGTTCCTGCGGGACATCTGGCCCTCGCCCGACGAGGTGCAGGCGACCATCGACGCGTCCATCGACCGGCAGATGTTCACCGACGACTACGCCGACGTGTTCACCGGCGACGAGCGCTGGCGGTCGTTGCCGACGCCGCTCGGCGACACCTTCGCCTGGGACCCCGACTCGACCTACGTGCGCCGGCCGCCCTACTTCGAGGGCATGACGGCCCTCCCGGCGCCGGTCACCGACATCGTCGGGGCGCGGGTGCTGGCCACGCTCGGCGACTCGGTGACCACGGACCACATCAGCCCCGCCGGGTCGATCAAGGCGGACAGCCCGGCCGGCCGCTACCTGGCCGAGCACGGCATCGCGCGCACGGACTTCAACTCCTACGGCTCGCGGCGCGGCAACCACGAGGTGATGATCCGCGGCACGTTCGCGAACATCCGGCTGCGCAACCAGCTGGTGCCGGGGGTCGAGGGCGGGTACACCGTCAACCACCTCACGGGGGCGCAGGAGTCGATCTACGACGCCGCGATCGCCTACCAGGCGGCCGGTGTGCCGCTCGTCGTGCTGGGCGGACAGGAGTACGGCTCGGGCTCGTCGCGCGACTGGGCGGCGAAGGGCACCGCTCTGCTGGGCGTGCGAGCGGTGATCACGCAGTCGTTCGAGCGCATCCACCGGTCGAACCTCATCGGGATGGGCGTGCTGCCGCTGCAGTTCCCGGCCGGGGAGTCCGCCGACTCGCTGGGCCTGGACGGTACCGAGACCTTCGACATCGGCGGCGTGACGGCGCTCAACGAGGGCATCACGCCGCGCACGGTGGCGGTGCGCGCCACCAGGGCGGACGGATCGGTGGTGGCCTTCGACGCGGTGGTCCGCATCGACACCCCCGGCGAGGCCGACTACTACCGCAACGGCGGCATCCTGCAGTACGTGCTGCGCTCGCTGGTCGCCTGACCTCGGCGGCGCGGCGGTGCAAGCCGGGGCCGGGTTGCGACACGATGCAGGTATGAGGCGCAAGCGCGGGATGGGGGTCGTCGTGGCGGGGGTCGTGGCCGGGTCGTTGGCGCTGGGGGCGTGCGGCGGGCCGGGGGAGCCGGACACGATCGGACCGGGCGGCGACCGCGCCGCGCACGGGCTGCAGGTCGGCGCCGGTGACCGCGTCACTGTGGCCCTGACGGCCGCGCCGGACGTCACCTCGGTGGTGGACGCCACCTGGCGGGCCGGCTTCGTCGCGCTCGCCACCGGCGACGGGTCCGCAGGCACCGTGGTGTCACCGGCGAGCCTCGTCGTCGCCCTGTCGATGCTCGCCGAGGGTGCGGTCGGCGGGTCCGCCGCGGCGCTCGACGAAGCGCTCGGCGCATCCGGCGACGCCCGCACCGACGCGGTGAACGCGCTGTCCGCCGCGCTGGCCCGGTACGAGGGTGACCCGGCCGCCGTCTCGGCGAAGGAGCTGCCGGTGCCGCCGGTGGTGCACATGGCCAACCAGGTGGTCGCCGACGACGGGGTGCAGCTCAACGAGTCGTACCTGGACCGGCTGGTCGCGGGCTACGGCGCCGGGGTGCTGGTCACCGACCTGGCCACCGCGGCCGGCAAGCGAGACCTGGATGCGTGGGTGAACCGCAACACGGGCGGTCTCATCAAGGAGTCGGCGATCGAGCCCGATCCCGCCCTGGTCCTGGTGCTGCAGAACGCGGTCGCCCTGGCGGCGGCGTGGGCGGAGCCCTTCGAGGCCGACGCGACGAGCGACGACGCGTTCACCCTGGCGGGCGGCGAGCAGGTGACGGTGCCGACGATGCACGGCGCCGCGACGTGGGCGTACGCGGAGGTGGACGGCTGGCGCGCGGTGCGGCTGCCGTACACCGCAGACCTGCACGCCGACGTGCTGCTGCCCCCCGCAGGATCCAGCGCCGCGACCGACCCGTCCAGCGCCGACCCGGATGCGGTGGCGGCGGTCGTGGCCGCGCTCGATGCGGCCGAGCCGGGCCAGGTGCTGCTCGCGCTGCCGAAGGTCGACCTGACCAGCCGGACGGACCTCACCGCGACGTTCGAGGCGCTCGGCCTGGCCGACCTGCTCGACCCCGCGACGGCCCGGCTCGACGGAATCCTCATCTCGGACCAGCCGCTGTTCGTCGGACAGGCGGTCCAGCAGGCCGTCCTCCAGGTGGACGAGGACGGTACCCGGGCGGCGGCGGTCACCGAGCTCGGTGTCGCGGCCGCGTCGGCGCCGATGGAGCCGCCGGTCGAGCTCGTCGTCGATCGGCCGTACCTGTTCACCGTGACCGACGGCAGCACCGGCTGGCCGCTGTTCCTGGCCTCGGTGCTCGACCCGCGCGGGTGATGGAACCCCTGGCGCCCGGCGCCGCACTGCGCCAGGGTGGGGGACCGTGAGCACGACCGAGGTCCCCGCGCTGCATCTGCGCGGCCTGCGCAAGGTGTTCGGCACGGCGGCGGATCCGGTGGTCGCGGTCGACGGGATCGACCTGGACGTCGGCGCCGGCGAGATCGTCGCGTTCCTCGGCCCGAACGGCGCCGGCAAGACGACGACGCTCGACATGGTGCTCGGCCTGACGAGGCCCACGGCGGGGACGGTGCAGGTGCTCGGTGGCACACCGCGTGCCGCTGTCGACGCGGGTCGGGTCGCGGCCGTGCTGCAGGCCGGCGGCCTGCTCCGGGACCTCACGGTGGGGGAGACGGTCACGGTGATCGCGGCGCTGCACCACGTGCAGCACCGGGCCGGCGAGGTGATGGAGCGCACCGGCCTCACCCCGTTGGCGCGGCGCAAGGTGCGGGCGTGCTCGGGCGGGGAGCAGCAGCGGCTGAGGTTCGCCCTCGCGTTGCTCCCGGATCCCCAGCTCCTGGTGCTCGACGAGCCGACCGCGGGCATGGACGTGGCCGCCCGCCACGAGTTCTGGGCGACGATGCGCGAGGAGGTCGCGGGTGGCCGCACGGTCCTGTTCGCCACGCACTACCTCGAGGAGGCGCAGGCCTTCGCGCCGCGCACCGTGCTCATCGCTCGCGGCCGGTTGCTCGCGGACGGACCGACCGAGCAGCTGCGCACCCTGGTCGGAACCCGCGCGGTCTCGGCGACGCTGCCCGACGACACGGAGGGGGTCGACGCGCTCGGGTCCATCCCCGGGGTCGACGGCGTGCGGCTGGCCGGGCGTCGGGTCACCGTGAGCGGCACCGCGTCGGACGAGGTCGCGCGCGTGCTCCTCGTCGAGCTCGGCGCGCACGACCTGGAGATCACGTCGCCGACGCTGGAGTCGGCGTTCCTGGCGCTGACGGCGGAGGACCAGGGATGAACGCCACCTACCTGCGCATCGACCTGCTGCGGCAGCTGCGCGACGTCGCGAACATCGTGTTCGTCGTCGCGCTGCCGGTGTTCATGTACGTGCTGTTCGGCTCCACGTTCGGTGCCGGGGGTGAGCTCGCCGGGCGGGGCGACGTCAGGTTCGCCGTCATGACGGCCATGGCGGCGTACGGCGCGGCGGTCGCGACGACGGCGATCAGCGGCACGGCGGCCGTCGAGCTCATGCAGGGCTGGGGCCGCCAGCTGGGGCTGACACCGCTGCGGCCGGCGGGCTTCGTCGCGACGAAGGTGGTGGTCGCACTCATCGTCGCGGCCGCCGCGGTGCTGGCGGTGGGCACCGCGGGTGTGGTGACGGGCGCGAAGGCGCCCCCGGGGGTGTGGGCGGCGTCCGCCGTGATCGCCTGGGTGGGCTCGGCGATGTTCGCGCTGTACGGGCTCGCGGTGGCGCAGTGGTTCCGCAGCGAGAGCGCGGTCGGCATCGGCAGCGCGTCGCTGGTCCTGCTGGCGTTCTTCGGGAACCTGTTCGTGCCGCTGAGCGGAGCGATCCTGACCGTCGCCCGGTGGACCCCGATGTACGGCTACGCCGCGCTGGTGCGCTACCCGCAGCTGCAGGGCGCGCAGCTGGTGGGCGACGAGCGCGACCAGCTGTGGGCCCTGCTGGCGAACGCGATCGGGTGGACGCTGGTGCTCGCGGGGGTCTGCGTGGCCGCGGTGCGCCGGGGGCGACGCCGACAGTAGGCGCGGCTGGGCACCTCACGTGGGTGCCCCGAGGGGGTGCCCGGCAGCGTCCGCCGACGGGCCTCACCAGGGGGCGTGTCGGAGGGTCGCCGTAGCATGGCCGGGTGAATGACCGTCTGGTGGTGCGGGGTGCCCGCGAGCACAACCTGCGCAACGTCGACCTCGATCTCCCGCGTGACAGGCTCATCGTCTTCACCGGACTGTCGGGGTCCGGCAAGTCGTCGTTGGCGTTCGACACCATCTTCGCGGAGGGCCAGCGGCGCTACGTCGAGTCGCTGTCCGCGTACGCACGGCAGTTCCTCGGGCAGATGGACAAGCCGGACGTCGACTTCATCGAGGGGCTGTCGCCGGCGGTCTCCATCGACCAGAAGTCCACCAACCGCAACCCGCGCTCGACCGTCGGCACCATCACCGAGGTGTACGACTACCTGCGGCTGCTGTTCGCGCGCGCGGGCACGCAGTACTGCCCGGTGTGCGGCGAGCACGTCACCGCCCAGACCCCCCAGCAGATCGTCGACCGGCTGCTCGAGCTGCCCGAGGGCACCCGGTACCAGGTGCTGGCGCCGGTGGTGCGCGGCCGCAAGGGCGAGTACGCGGACCTGTTCGCCGAGCTGCAGGCGAAGGGCTTCGCCCGGGCGAGGGTGGACGGCGAGGTGGTCCAGCTCACCGCGCCGCCGGCCTTGGAGAAGAAGCTCAAGCACGACATCGAGGTGGTGATCGACCGGCTGGTCGCCCGCGAGGGCGTGCAACGCCGGCTGACGGACTCGGTGGAGACCGCGCTCGGCCTGTCCGGCGGGCTGCTCGTCGTCGACCTGGTCGACGCGGACATCGACGACCCGGGCAAGGAGCGCCGGTTCTCCGAGCGGCGGGCCTGCCCGAACGACCATGTGCTCACGCTCGACGAGGTGGAGCCGCGGACGTTCTCCTTCAACGCGCCCTACGGCGCCTGCCCCGAGTGCACCGGCATCGGGTCGCGTCTGGAGGTCGACCCGGACCTCGTCGTGCCCAACGACGACCTGACGTTGCGGCAGGGAGCCGTCGCGCCCTGGGCGCAGACGTCGAGCGAGTACTTCGAGCGCGTGCTGTCCGCCCTGGCGGACGATCTCGGCTTCGACATGGACACGCCGTGGCGGGCGCTGCCGGAGCGTGCCCGGGAGGCCGTGCTCCACGGACGCGACCACCAGGTCAAGGTGCGCTACCGCAACCGCTGGGGGCGCGACCGGCAGTACTCCACGGGCTTCGAAGGTGTCATCACCTTCCTCGAGCGTCGGCACGGCGAGACCGAGTCGGACTGGAGCAAGGAGAAGTACGAGTCGTTCATGCGCGAGGTGCCGTGCCCGGTGTGCCAGGGTGCGCGGCTCAAGCCCGAGGTGCTGGCCGTGAAGATCGGCGGACGGTCGATCTTCGACGTGTGCGAGCTGCCGATCCGCGACGCCCGGGACTTCCTCGACGGCCTCGAGCTGGGCGCCCGGGAGCGTGCCATCGCGACGCAGGTGCTCAAGGAGGTCCAGGCCCGGCTGGGGTTCCTGCTGGACGTCGGACTGGACTACCTCACCCTCTCCCGGCCCGCGGCGACGCTGTCCGGAGGCGAGGCGCAGCGCATCCGGCTCGCCACCCAGATCGGGTCCGGCCTGGTGGGCGTCCTCTATGTTCTCGACGAGCCGTCGATCGGCCTGCACCAGCGGGACAACCGCCGGCTGGTGGAGACGTTGACCCGGCTGCGCGACCTCGGCAACACGCTGATCGTCGTCGAGCACGACGAGGACACGATCCGTGCGGCGGACTGGATCGTCGACATCGGTCCCGGAGCAGGGGAGCACGGCGGGCGGGTGGTGCACTCGGGCGACCTGGCCGGGCTGTTGTCGAACCCGGAGTCGGTCACAGGCGCCTACCTGTCGGGACGGCGTTCGATCCCGATGCCGCAGACGCGGCGCACGATCGACCGGGCCCGGCAGGTGCGGGTGATCGGCGCGCGTGAGCACAACCTGCAGGGCATCGACGTCGCCTTCCCGCTCGGGGTGTTCACGGCGGTGACCGGCGTGTCCGGGTCGGGCAAGTCCACGCTGGTCAACTCGATCCTCTACACCGTGCTGGCCAACCAGCTCAACGGTGCGCGGCAGGTGCCGGGACGCCACCGGACGGTCACCGGCCTGGAACATCTCGACAAGGTGGTGCACGTCGACCAGGGACCGATCGGTCGCACCCCGCGGTCGAATCCCGCGACGTACACCGGCGTGTGGGACCACGTGCGCCGGCTGTTCGCCGAGACCACCGAGGCGAAGGTCCGCGGGTACACGCCGGGCCGGTTCTCGTTCAACGTCAAGGGCGGCCGGTGCGAGGCCTGCTCGGGCGACGGCACGCTGAAGATCGAGATGAACTTCCTGCCGGACGTCTACGTGCCCTGCGAGGTGTGCCACGGTGCGCGGTACAACCGCGAGACGCTCGAGGTGCACTTCAAGGGCCGCACGGTGGCGGACGTGCTGGCGATGCCGATCGAGGAGGCGTCGGAGTTCTTCGCGGCGGTACCGGCGATCTCACGCCACCTGACCACCCTGGTGGACGTCGGCCTCGGGTACGTGCGGCTGGGGCAGCCGGCACCGACCCTGTCGGGCGGTGAGGCGCAGCGCGTCAAGCTGGCCAGCGAGCTGCAGCGTCGGTCCACGGGCCGCACCGTCTACGTGCTCGACGAGCCCACCACCGGGCTGCACTTCGAGGACGTGCGCAAGCTGCTCGGCGTGCTCCAGTCGCTGGTGGACAAGGGCAACACCGTCATCGTCATCGAGCACAACCTCGACGTGATCCGCAATGCGGACTGGGTGGTGGATCTCGGGCCGGAGGGGGGCTCGGGCGGTGGCCTGGTGGTCGCCGAGGGCACCCCGGAGCACGTGGCGGGCGTTCCGGCCAGCCATACGGGCCGGTTCCTGGCAGAGGCGTTCGAGCTCCGCGAGGAGCGCGCCAGCGCCTGATCTCTGCTCGCGCGCGCGCGAGCGATCCGCGCTCGGGAGCGTCTCCGGTCAGGCGGTTCGCAGCGGAGCCGGTTGCACCCGGACCGCGAAGTTGACGGACCGGGCGATGAAGCAGCGCTCGTGCGCCTCGTCGTGCAGCCGTGCCAGCACGTCATCGGTGACCGGCGTGCCGTCGGGAAGGGTGGCGCCGGCGGCGACCATGACCCGGGGGTGCAGCACGACGTCGGTGAACTGCCCGTGCCCCGCTGCCTCGATCCGCAACGTGCCGGTGGCCTGGTCGGCGTAGTCGACCACGACGACCCCGTCCCGGGCGGCCAGGTGCAGCAGCCAGAGCATGTGGCACTGCGCCAGCGCCGTGACGACGAGGTCCTCCGGCGACCAACGGTCGGCGCTGCCGCGGAAGTGCGGGTCGGAGGTCCCGAGCAATGTCGGCCGTTCGCCGGCGTTCACCTCGTGGTCGCGCCCGTATGCGGTGTAGCCGGTGGTTCCCCGGCCGCGCGCACCGGTCCACGTCAGGTCGATCGCATACGTGTTCAGCTGCGGCATCTGCCCACGCTACCGGCAGCCGGGTCTCAGCGACGGCGGCGGCGACGCCACGCAACCAGGTCCAGCGCGGCGAGCGCCGCGAGAACCGCCGCGACCACCGCGTAGGCACGGCGCTCGCTCCCGTCGGCGCCGTCGGGATCGCCCATCGCGATCGCTGCAGCGGCCGCTGCCAACAGGGCGAACAGGATGCCGAGTCCCAGCAGGCTGGCTTGGCTGAAGAACGCCGGCAAGGTCGTTCCGTGGCGCCGGAGGAAGGTGCCGGTCTCGTGGCGGGCAAGAAGCAGGGCCGCGCCGCTGCCGACGCCGGCGGGAACCACGAACGCGACTGCGGCGGGGTTCGCCCAAGCGGCGCACGCGGCGAGGCTGACGAGCGCCACCGCGGCACCCGCTGCGGCCCCGAGCAGCCACGGGCTGCGCAGCACGTCCCCGAGATATCCGCGTATCGCCGAGTCGACACGGGCCAGAGTGACGACGAGGTAGACCACGGCGATCGCCACGGTCAGCACCGCGGCGGGCTGGACGGTGTCGAGGGGGTGGTCGTGGTCGAAATACCAGAGGCGGGCCACGGCCAGGGTGCCGAAGGCGAGGATGGCTGCCACCCGGGAGAAGAACGTCCTGGCGAGGATGCCCATCGTCTGCAGGTTGACGTCCTCGCCCGGGGCGAACCGGAGATGGTCGCCCTGCGTCTGCAGGGCTCGGACCGTTCGCGTCCCGGCTGGGTCCGCGACGTCGATGAGCGCGGAGAGCCGGATCGCGTCGCCGTCCGTCGGGTCGAGCTCCAAGGCGCGGCTGATCGCGGCACGGGCGTCTCTCGTGCGGCGTTGCGTCAGCGCGACGTTCGCGACGACCACGTGCAGGCCGCAGTCGGTCGGGTCGAGTGCGACCGCCCGGGCCGCCTCGTCCCGGGCTCGCCTCCGAGGCCCACCGAGGTCCGACAGGACCACCGCCAGCATGCCGTGGCTCCATGCCTCGTCCGGCGCGAGCTGTAGGGCGCGCTCGGCCGCTGCGACCGCGCCGGCGCGGTCCCGCACACCGGCGAGAGCCGCCGCCCGCAGCCGGAGGGCGACCGGGGTATCCGGGCGGAGCGCGCACAGCCGGCCCGAGGCGTCGACGGCCTGTGGGGCGTGCCTGGCGGAGAGGTGCGCCCGGGTGGCGATCAGCCACGCGTACGCGTCGTCCGGCGCGTACGCGAGCACGTCCGCGACACGGCGCAGGGCTTCGTCAGGCCGCGACCTGTCCAGGGCGTTCTCGGCCAGAGCGAGGGCGCGGTCCCGCGTCGTGTCCTCGTCGGCCGGGACGGCGGAGCCGGTCACAGCAGCTTCTCGCGCCGCATGAAGGCGCGCAGGTCGTCGTACTCGCCCCCGCGGCCGGCCCACCGGACGACGGTGCGGGCCGTGTCGAACCATGCCGGCGTCGACGGCGAGACGTCGCGTGCGGCGGCCAGGAGGTCCGTCGTCGTCACCGGCCGGGCCACGCCCGTGCGCAGCGCGTCGGCCAGCGCCGTCTGCACCGCCGTCGTGCACACGTGAGCGAGGTCCGCGCCGCTGAACCGGTGGGTTGCGTCGGCGACCGTGCCCAGGTCGAGCGTCTCCGTCGGCCGGTCGCGCAGATGCACCTGCAGGACCTCGACGCGCGCCGCGCGGTCCGGCGGCTCGACGAGCACCATCCGATCGAGCCGGCCCGGGCGCCGGAGTGCCGGGTCGACGTCCCATGGGTGGTTCGTCGCAGCGATCGTGAGCACGCCCACCTCGGCTGCGCCGTCCATCGCCACGAGCAACTGATTGACCGCACCCCGTGCGGCGGAGCCCTTCAACGCGGAGCGGCGCTGCCCGATGGCGTCGACCTCATCGAGGAAGACCACGCACGGCGCGCGCCTCGCCGCCTCGTCGTACAGCGCCTGGACGTTCTGCTCGGCCTCCCCGAGCCACGGGCTGTAGAGGTCCGCGAGCGTCGCCGCGAGGAACTGGGCGTCGATCTCGGCGGCGACCGCCCGGGCCAGGTAGGTCTTGCCGCAGCCCGGCGGACCGTAGAGCAGGATCCCGCCGCCGGGCGTCACGCCGTAGAGCGACGCGATCGACGGGTTGCGCAGCGGACCGAAGAACGTGGTGTCCAGACGCTGCTTGACCGCATCCATCCCGGCGACGTCGGCGATCCCGCGAGGGCCGGTGGAGCGGGGGGCGCTCGCGGCTGGTGCCGTCGCCGTCCCCGCCTCGAACTGCTCCTCCAGCCGATCGATGACCACCGCGTCGTCGGGCCGCCCGCCACGCGTGACAAGGGCGAGCGCCTCGGCGTTGCGCGGATCGATGCCGAGCACGGCCGCCGCGTGCCGGACGGCGTCGTCGTGGCGGCCGGCGGAGGCGTAGCCGCGGGCGAGCAGGAGCCGCAGCACCGCATCCTGCGGCGCGGCCGCCACGGCGCGCTCAAGGCTGATCAGTTCGGCGTCGTCGGGCATTGCGCCTCGGTGGTCGTCTGGTGTCGGGCGTGCGGGACGACGATAGCGATCCGGCCAGGATGCCCGCTGCGCCGTGCCGCCGGAAGGGTGAGTCGGTGGGCCGAACTACGCTCGGCCCATGGCCGATCCCGCGACGTACCGCCCTGCGGCGGGGGAGATCCCGGACGCCCCCGGGGTCTACCGGTTCCGGGACGAGCACGGCCGCGTCATCTACGTCGGCAAGGCCAAGAGCCTGCGCAGCCGGCTGAACAGCTACTTCCAGGACCTCGCCGGGCTGCACCCACGCACGCAGCAGATGGTGCTCACCGCCGCGTCGGTGCAGTGGACGGTGGTCGGCACCGAGGTCGAGGCGCTGGCCCTGGAGTACTCCTGGATCAAGGAGTTCGACCCCCGGTTCAACGTCAAGTACCGCGACGACAAGTCCTACCCCTACCTCGCCGTCACCCTTTCCGACGAGGTGCCGCGCGTCCAGGTGATGCGCGGCGCGAAGCGCAAGGGCACCCGGTACTTCGGCCCGTACGCCCACGCCTGGGCGATCCGCGAGACGGTGGACCTGCTGCTGCGGGTGTTCCCCGTGCGCACCTGCTCGGCGGGCGTCTACAAGCGCGCCCACCAGCAGGGTCGGCCGTGCCTGCTCGGCTACATCGACAAATGCTCGGCGCCGTGCGTCGGGCGGATCAGCATCGAGGACCATCACCGGCTCGCCCAGGACTTCTGCGACTTCATGGCGGGGGACACCGCGCGGTTCACCCGACGGCTGGTGGCGGCGATGCGGGCCGCGTCGGACGAGCTCGACTTCGAGCGGGCCGCGCGTCTGCGCGACGACGTGGCGACCCTCGAACGCGCCACGGAGCGCAACGCGGTGGTGCTGGCGGACGGTACGGACGTCGACATCTTCGCCCTGTCCGGCGACGACCTGGAAGCGGCGGTGCAGGTGTTCCACGTGCGCGGCGGCCGGATCCGCGGTCAGCGTGGCTGGGTGGTGGAGAAGGTGGAGGACGTCGGCGACGATGTGCTCGTCGAGCGGCTCCTCCAGCAGGTGTACGGCACCGCCGCGGGCGAGGACGGCGGCGTCGTGCCGCGTGAGGTGCTGGTGCCGGTGGAGCCGCCGGACGTCGCGCAGGTGGAGGCGTGGCTGGCCGGGCTGCGCGGTGGTCGGGTGCACGTCCGGGTGGCGCAGCGCGGCACCAAGCGGGAGCTGGCGCAGACGGTCCACCGCAACGCCGAGCACGCGCTGGCGTTGCATCGCACCCGCCGGGCCGGCGACCTGACGACACGCAGCCAGGCGCTGCGCGAGATCCAGGAGGCGCTGGATCTGTCGACCGCACCGCTGCGGATCGAGTGCTACGACGTGTCCCACAACCAGGGCACCTACCAGTCCGCCTCGATGGTCGTCTTCGAGGACGGGCTCGCCCGCAAGAGCGAGTACCGGCTGTTCTCGGTCCGTGGCCCCGACGGGCAGGGGGCGAGCGACGACACCGCGGCGATGCACGAGGTGATCACCCGTCGGTTCCGGCGCTACCTGGCCGAGCGCGCCGACTCGCTGGACGTCGACCTGGGCGACGGACCGGGCGCAGCCGAGGACGCGGACGCGGCCGAGGACGAGGACGGCGTCCCGCTGCGGTCCGGACCCGTCGACCCGGCCACCGGGCGCCCCGTGCGCTTCGCCTACCCGCCGAACCTCGTCGTCGTCGACGGCGGACCGCCGCAGGTCGCCGCCGCGGCGCAGGCCATGGCCGAGCTCGGCGTCACCGACGTCGCGCTGTGCGGCCTGGCGAAGCGGCTGGAGGAGGTGTGGCGGCCGGGGGAGGAGTACCCGGTGGTGCTCGAGCGCAGCTCGGAGGGCCTCTACCTGCTGCAGCGGGTGCGGGACGAGGCCCACCGGTTCGCCATCGCCGCGCACCGCAAGCGCCGCAGCCAGGGCATGACGGTGTCGGTGCTGGACTCCGTGCCGGGGCTCGGACCGGCGCGCCGTGCGGCGCTGCTGCGTCAGTTCGGCTCGGTGCGCCGGCTGCGGGCGGCGTCGGTCGAGGAGATCGCGTCGGTGCCGGGGATGGGGGCGCGGACGGCTGCTGCCGTCGTCGCGGCGCTGCACACCGACGGGCCGGCGTCGGTCGGCGCGCCGTCCCCGGAGGGCGCCGTGGCGGATGCTGCTGGCATCCTGGGCACATGACCGACGAGCCGTCACCGCTGACCGTGCCGCGTGGTATCCCGGCCGTCGAGGCGGCCACGCCCGGCCCGCGGTTGGAACAGCCGCAGGTGATGGTGATCACGGGCATGTCGGGCGCCGGGCGCACCCGCGCCGCCGCCGTGCTGGAAGACCTCGACTGGTACGTCGTCGACAACCTGCCGGCCAGGATGCTGCCGCACCTGATCGGCATGCTCACGTCGGGCACGGCGGGTGCCAAGGCTCAGCGGCTGGCCGCGGTGGTGGACGTCCGCGGGGGCGAGTTCTTCGGCCACCTCGGGGAGGCCGTGGAGGACCTGCGCGCCTCTGGCGTGGAGCTGCGGCTGATGTTCCTCGACGCGTCGGACGACGTGCTGGTGCGCCGGTTCGAGCAGGTGCGCCGGCCGCACCCCCTGCAGGGCGAGGGCCGGATCCTCGACGCGATCACGGAGGAGCGGCGCCTGCTGTCCGCGCTCCGGGAGCGCGCCGACGTCGTCATCGACACCAGTGATCTCAACGTGCACGACCTGGCACGCACCGTGCGGGCGGCCGTCCTCGGTCCGGGCGACGACCCGTTGCGCGTGTCCATCGTCTCGTTCGGCTTCAAGTACGGCCTGCCGTTGGACGCGGACCACGTGGTCGACGTCCGCTTCCTGCCCAACCCGTACTGGATCACCGAGCTGCGCCATCTGACGGGCCGGGACGCGCCCGTCCGCGACTACGTGCTGGGCCTCCCCGGCGCCGTGGAGTTCATCGACCGCTACGTCAGCGCCCTGGAGCCTGTGTTCGCCGGGTATCAGAACGAGGACAAGCACTACGTCACCCTCGCGGTGGGCTGCACCGGCGGCAAGCACCGGTCCGTGGCGATCGGCGAGGCGCTGGCCGCCCGACTGCGCGAGCGGGGGTACCGGGTCTCCGTCACCGCACGCGACCTGGGCAAGGAGTGACCACGCCGCGGTCCGGTGGCGCCCCCCGGGCGGGTCGCGCTCCGGCCGTCGTCGCGCTGGGTGGCGGACACGGGCTGTCGGCGTCCTTGTCGGCGCTGCGCCTGGTCACCGACCGGATCACCGCGATCGTCACGGTGGCGGACGACGGCGGCTCCTCAGGTCGGCTGCGGGACGAGCTGAGCGTGCTGCCCCCCGGTGACCTGCGGATGGCGCTGTCGGCGCTGTGCGACGAGTCGGACTGGGGCAACCTCTGGCGCGACGTGCTGCAGCACCGGTTCGCCTCGGCCGGCCCGCTGGATCAGCACGCCGTGGGGAACCTGCTCATCGTGGCCCTCTGGGAGATCCTCGACGACCCTGTCGCCGGGCTGGACTGGGTGGGCCGCCTGCTCGGCGCCCGCGGCCGGGTGCTGCCGATGGCGGCGGTGCCGCTGGCCATCGAGGCGGACGTCCGTGGGCCCGACGGGCAGCGTCATCTGGTCCGGGGTCAGAGCCACGTGGCTGTCGCGCAGGGCACCATCGAGCACATCCGTCTCGACCCGGCCGACCCTCCGGCCTGTCCGGAGGCGGTCCAGGCCGTGCTGGATGCGGATTGGGTGGTGCTCGGCCCGGGGTCGTGGTTCACGTCCGTCCTGCCGCACCTGCTGGTGCCGACGCTGCACGAGGCGCTCGTCGCGACCGATGCGCGCACCGTCGTCACGTTGAACCTGTGCCCGGAGGATCGCATCGACAGCCCCGGGATGTCGGTGCTCGAGCACCTGGAGGCCCTGCACGAGCACGCGCCAGACCTGCGGGTCCATGGGGTGGTCGTCGACCCGGCGGCGGTCGACGACCTCGTCGGCCTGGCGCGGATCTGCGACGGCCTGGGGGCCCGGCTCCTCGTCCGGCAGGTGCGCCGCGGCGACGGCACGGCCCGGCACGACCCGTTGCGACTGGCCGCCGCCCTGCGTGACATCGTCGACGGCCACCTGGGCGATGTCGGCGGACCGGACCGCGACGCCCACCCTGAGCCGTGAACGGCCGCGCCCGCAGCTGCGGCAATGGCAGGATGACGCCATGGCGCTGACGGCACAGGTGAAGGACGAGCTCGCTCGGCTCAGAGTCGATCGGACGTCCTGCCGGAAGGCCGAGGTGTCCGCCACCCTGCGGTTCGCGGGCGGCCTGCACATCATCTCCGGGCGCATCGTCGTGGAGGCGGAGCTGGACACCGGCATCGCCGCGCGTCGGCTACGGCAGATGATCGCCGAGGTCTACGGGCACGAGAGCGAGATCATCGTCGTGTCGGGCGGCGGTCTGCGGCGCGGCTCCCGGTATGTCGTCCGCGTCGTCAAGGACGGCGAGTCGCTGGCGCGCCAGACGGGTCTGCTGGACAACCGCGGCCGACCGGTGCGTGGCCTGCCGCCGCAGGTGGTCTCGGCCGGCGTCGGTGAGGCCGAGGCCGCATGGCGTGGCGCGTTCCTGGCCCACGGCTCGCTCACCGAACCGGGCCGCTCGTCCGCGCTCGAGCTGACGTGCCCGGGACCTGAGGCCGCGTTGGCCCTGGTCGGCGCGGCGCGCCGGCTCGGCATCGTGGCCAAGGCCCGCGAGGTGCGCGGTGTGGACCGGGTGGTCATCCGGGACGGCGACGCGATCAGCGCGATGCTCGCGAGGCTCGGTGCGCACGACGCGATGCTCATCTGGGAGGAGCGGCGGGTGCGCCGGGAGGTGCGCGGCACGGCGAACCGGTTGGCGAACTTCGACGATGCGAACCTGCGCCGGTCGGCGCGCGCCGCCGTCGCCGCGGGTGCACGCGTGGAACGCGCCTTCGAGATCCTCGCCGACGACCTGCCGGACCATCTGCGGCAGGCCGGGGAGCTGCGGCTGGCGCACAAGGAGGCATCCCTCGAGGAGCTCGGCCGGCTGGCCGATCCGCCCCTGACGAAGGACGCCGTCGCGGGCCGGATCCGACGCCTGCTGGCCACCGCGGACAAGCGGGCCGTCGAGCTCGGCGTGCCCGACACCGAGGCGGGGCTGTCGCCGGACCTGCTCGACCTGTGACCTGCGGCGGAACCTCTGGCGGACCTTTGTCTCACCACCCCGACGGGGGTGAGGTATAGGGTCGGGGACATCCGATCGTCACTCGTTCGTCATGCGCCGGGCACGTCGTGCCGAGGCGGCCGGCGTCTGCGGGCGGGACGATCGGGAACGCACACCGGCGTGCGAGTCCCCAGCAACCATTCGTGTGCGCCGATGATGTCGGCGCGCGCCGAGGAGGGCAAGTGACCATCAAGGTCGGCATCAACGGCTTCGGCCGCATCGGGCGCAACTTCTACCGGGCGATCATCGCCTCGGGCGCGGACATCGAGATCGTCGCGGTCAACGACCTGACGGACAACAAGACGCTCGCCCACCTGCTCAAGTACGACACGGTGCTCGGCCGGTTCCCGCTGAGCGTGGACTTCGACGACGAGAACATCATCGTCGACGGCAAGAAGATCCGGGCTCTGGCCGAGCGCAACCCGGCCGACCTGCCCTGGGCCGAGCTGGGTGCGGACATCGTCATCGAGTCCACCGGCTTCTTCACCGACGCGACCAAGGCGAAGGCCCACATCGAGGCCGGCGCCAAGAAGGTCATCATCTCCGCCCCGGCGAAGAACGAGGACGGCACCTTCGTCATGGGTGTCAACCACGAGTCCTACGACTCGGCGACGCAGCACATCATCTCCAACGCGTCGTGCACCACGAACTGCCTCGCGCCGGTCGCCAAGGCGCTCAACGACGCCATCGGCATCGAGCGTGGCCTGATGACCACGATTCACGCCTACACCGGCGACCAGAACCTGCAGGACGGCCCGCACCGCGACCTTCGTCGTGCCCGTGCCGCCGCGCAGAACATCGTCCCGACCTCGACCGGTGCCGCCAAGGCGGTCGCCCTCGTGCTCCCCGAGCTCAAGGGCAAGCTGGACGGCTTCGCGCTGCGCGTGCCGGTCATCACCGGCTCGGCCACCGACCTCACCTTCACGGCCTCCCGCGAGGTCACGGTCGACGAGGTCAACGCCGCGGTCAAGGCCGCTGCCGACGGTCCGCTCAAGGGCATCCTCGAGTACGTCGAGGACGAGATCGTCTCCAGCGACATCGTCACCAACCCGCACCAGAGCATCTTCGACTCGAAGCTGACGAAGGTGAGCGGCGACCTGGTGAAGATCATCGCCTGGTACGACAACGAGTGGGGCTACTCCAACAGCCTCGTCGCGCTGACCGCGTACGTGGGCGAGCGGCTCTGACCGACCGTCCCACCCGGTAGCACAGCTCATGCGTCCGCGTGCGCCCCGGCCGTCCGGCCCGGCGCACGCGGACGTTGCTGTCTGCGCCCCCCGTCGCGGCGACCGCAGACCGGTCGCCCCCACCCGCAGTTGAGGAGACCATGAAGACCATCGACGACCTCGGCGACCTGCGCGGCAAGCGCGTCCTCGTCCGTTCCGACTTCAACGTGCCGCTCGACGGCACCACCATCACCGACGACGGCCGCATCAAGGCTGCCCTGCCGACCTTGGAGCTGCTGCTCAGCAAGGGCGCCCGCGTGGTCGTCGTCGCACACCTCGGTCGCCCCAAGGGCGCGCCGGAGGCCAAGTACTCCCTCGCGCCGGTGGCGGCGCGGCTCTCCGAGCTGCTCGGCATGCCGGTCCCGCTGGCCGAGGACCTCGTCGGGCCGTCCGCCCGGGGGACGGTCGGGGCCCTGCTCGACGGCCAGATCGCCCTGCTGGAGAACGTCCGGTTCGACGCGCGCGAGACGAGCAAGGTCGACGCCGAGCGCGCCGAGCTGGCCGGCGAGCTCGCCGCGATGGTGGACGCCTACGTGTCCGACGGGTTCGGCGTGGTGCACCGCAAGCAGGCGTCCGTCTACGACGTCGCGCTGGTGCTGCCGCACGCCGTCGGGCTGCTCGTGCTCAAGGAGGTCGAGTCGCTGCGCAAGGCGACCGACGACCCGGCGCGGCCGTACGTCGTCGTCCTCGGCGGCGCGAAGGTGTCGGACAAGCTCGGCGTCATCGCCAACCTGCTGACCAAGGCGGACCGCCTGGTGATCGGCGGCGGCATGGCCTACACGTTCCTCGCCGCCCAGGGCCACACCGTCGGCACCAGCCTGCTCGAGGCCGACCAGGTGGAGACCGTCAAGGGCTACCTCGCCCAGGCGGCCGCAGCCGGCGTGGAGATCGTGCTGCCGGTGGACACCGTCGTCGCGCCCGTGTTCGCCGCGGACGCGCCGGCCACGGTGGTCGCGGCCGACGCGATCCCGGACGACCAGATGGGCCTGGACATCGGCCCGGAGTCCTGCGAGCTGTTCGCGTCGAAGATCGTGGACGCGAAGACGATCGTCTGGAACGGCCCGGCCGGTGTGTTCGAGTTCGACGCCTTCGCTGCCGGCACGCGTGCGGTCGCGCAGGCGCTCGTCGACGCCGGCAAGGCCGGCGGGTTCTCCATCGTCGGCGGCGGCGACTCGGCTGCGGCCGTGCGCCTGCTCGGCTTCGACGAGGCCGACTTCGGGCACATCTCGACCGGCGGCGGCGCGTCGCTGGAGTTCCTGGAGGGCAAGACCCTCCCCGGCATCGCCGTCCTGGAGAGCTGATCGTGGCCGAGCGCATCCCGCTGATGGCGGGCAACTGGAAGATGAACCTCGACCACCACCAGGCGACGCACACCGTGCAGAAGCTGGCGTGGCTGCTCCAGGACGCGAAGCACGACTTCGGCAAGGTCGAGGTGGCGGTGCTGCCGCCGTTCACGGACCTGCGCAGCGTGCAGACCCTGGTGGACGCCGACAAGCTCGCCCTGGTCTACGGCGCGCAGGACGTGTCCGCGCACACCTCCGGCGCGTACACCGGCGAGATCTCGCCGCTGTTCCTCACCAAGCTCGGCTGCACCTACGCGGTGGTCGGGCACTCCGAGCGCCGCCAGCTCCACGGCGAGGACGAGGCCGTGACCAACGCCAAGGTGCGTTCCGCGCTCGGGGCCGGCCTCGTGCCGATCCTGTGCGTCGGCGAGACGCTCGACGTCCGGAAGGCCGGCGACCACGTCCCGCACACGCTGCGTCAGCTGGACGGCGGGCTCGAGGGCCTGACGGCCGCGCAGGTGGCGACGATCGTCGTCGCCTACGAGCCCGTGTGGGCCATCGGCACCGGCGAGACCGCCACGCCGGAGGACGCGCAGGAGCTGTGCGGTGCCATCCGGACGCGCATCGGCGAGCTGTACGACGACGTCACGGCCGCGGCCGTGCGGGTGCTGTACGGCGGCTCGGTGAAGTCGTCCAACGTCGCGTCGATCATGGCGAAGCCGGACGTCGACGGTGCCCTCGTGGGCGGAGCCAGCCTCGACCCGGAGGAGTTCGCGAAGATCGCTCGGTACCAGGAGCACGCCGTCGGGCTGTGATCCACCGCGTCCGGCCCAGGCCTTTCGGCCCGGGCCGGACGCGCCCTGCGGGTGCGATGGTGACTGCACGGCACGCCGTCGCCTACCCTTGACCGCGGTCCCCGTACTTTCGTCCCCCCGAGACAGGAACCACCTCACACCGTGAACGCGCTGCGCATCGTCATGCAGGTGCTGCTGGTGCTCACCAGCCTCCTGCTCATCCCGCTCGTCCTGCTGCACAAGGGCAAGGGCGGAGGCCTGTCCGACATGTTCGGCGGGGGCATCACCAGCAGCGTCGGGTCGTCGGGTGTCGCCGAGCGCAACCTCAACCGGATCACCGTCTCGGTGGCGCTGATCTGGGTGGCCGTCATCGTCGTGCTCGGCCTCATCGAGCGCGTCGGCTGAGGCGGCAGCGATGGCCAGCGGAAGTGCGATCCGGGGCTCGCGTGTCGGCGCCGGCCCGATGGGCGAGGCCGAGCGCGGCGAGGCCGCACCGCGGGTGTGGATCTCCTACTGGTGCGCCAAGGGGCACGAGACGCGCCCCAGCTTCGCCGAAGAGGCCGCGGCCGAGGCGCCGGCCACGTGGGACTGCCCCCGGTGCGGGTTCCCCGCCGGCCGGGACCACGCCAACCCCCCGGCGCCGGTGCGCAACGAGCCGTACAAGACGCACCTGGCCTACGTGAAGGAGCGCCGGTCCGACGAGGACGGCGCCGCGATCCTCGACGAGGCCCTCGCCGCCCTGCGCGCCCGTCGCGGCGGCTGACGGCCCCCTCCTGACGCTGTCAGGCCCTACACACGCTGTGAGGTGCTCGGCGGAGTCTGCGGCGGCTCGGCCGCGCGCCCGCTCCCGTCGTCCGGCACCGGCACGTCCGCAGCTGCGGCCGCGTCGATGAGCCACAGCGTCCGTTCGGTGCCCTGGGCGCCGGCGGCCGGAGTCGTCGTCACCGGGGCGCCGGACAGCGCCGAGGCGACGGCGGCCGCCTTCTGCCCACCGGCGGCGACGAGCCACACCTCCCGCGCGGAGGTGATCAGCGGGAACGTCATGGACACACGCTCGGGCGGCGGCTTCGGGGAGTGGTGCTCCGCGACGACGAGCTGGTGGGCCTCGGCCAGCGTGTCCCGTCCGGGGAACAGCGACGCGACGTGCCCGTCCGGACCGAGGCCCAGCAGCAGCACGTCGAACCGGGGCGCGCGGGCGCCCTCCGCCGCGTACGCCGCCAGCTCGGCCACGTAGCGGGCGGCCGCCGTCTCGCCGTCCGGCGCGGCGGGGCCCAGGGCGGGGACCGCGTGCACGTTCGCCGCCGGCAGCGCGTCCCCGAGCGGGTCGATCAGCGCGGCGCGCGCCTGGACCTCGTTGCGCTCGGGGTCGCCGTCCGGCAGCAGCCGCTCGTCGCCCCACCAGAGGTGGACCCCCGACCAGTCGACCGCAGGGCACAGCGGACCGGCCGCCACCGCCCGCAGCACGTCGATGCCGACAGTGCCGCCGGTGAGCACTAGGTGCACCGGACGGCGCACGGACTGCAGGTCGAGCAGCGCGACGAGCAGCCGGGCTGCGGTCGCCTCGACGAGGGTGCTGGCGTCCGGGTGGACGACGACCTGTCGGCTCACCGCGCGACCAGCCGCAGGCCCTTGGTGAGCACCTCGCCGTAGACCTCGTCGGGATCGAGCCGGCGCAGCTCCTCGACGAGGCACTCGCGCAGCTCGCGGATGGGCAGCGCGATGCGGTGCTCGGGCTGGCCCGGTTGGCGCAACGCGGCCGTCTTGCCATCCGGTCGGTCCAGCACGATCGAGCCGCCGCTGCGCTCGAGCCGCACCTGGGTGATCGCGGGGGCGCCCGGGACCCGTTCGATCTCCACGGGGCAGCGCAGCGCCCAGCCGAGCCACGCCGCCATGAGGTCGACCGACGGGTGGGTGCTCTCGCCGGTGACGACCGCACGGTGCACCGGCTCGAAGGGGGGCTGGTCGAGGGTCGCGGCGATCAGGCCCCGCCACAACGTGGCCCGCGTCCAGGCCAGGTCGGTGTCGCCCTCCCGGTACACCCCGGCGAGCCGGCGCAGGGTGGCGGTCGGGCTGGTGCACTGGGTGGTGTCGGTGATGCGGCGCCGGCCCATCCGTCCCACGGGGTGCTCCGCGGGGTTCTCGGGCACCTCGTTCGGCCACCACACCACGATCGGGGCATCCGGCAGCAGCAGCGGCATGACGAGCGTGTCGGGGGCCTCGGCGGGTGGCCCGGACGGCCACAGCACGATGACCTCGCTGGCGCCGGCATCGCCGCCGAGCCGGATCTGCGCGTCGAGGTTGGCGGAGCGCCGCCGCGGACGGCGGGCCAGCACGATGATGCGGCACGGGTGCTCGCGGCTGGCCGAGTTGGCCGCTGCGATGGCCTCCTCGGGGTCGTGCGCGCCGGTGTCGATCACCAGGGTCAGCACGCGACCGAGCGCCACCACGCCGCCCTCGTCACGCTCCTCGATGAGCCGACGGTTGATGTCCCGGGTGGTCGTGCCCGGCATCTCGATGATCACGGTCGCCTCCAGGCCCGGCCGTCGCGCGCCATCATCGCGTCGGCCGACTCAGGACCCCACGTGCCGGGCTGGTACGGGTCGGGCCGACCCTTGTGCGCCCAGTAGCTGATGATGGGGTCGAGGATCTTCCACGACAGCTCCACCTCCTCGTGCTGCGGGAACAACGGCGGGTCGCCGAGCAGCACGTCGAGGATCAGCCGCTCGTACGCCTCCGGCGACGTCTCGGTGAACGCGTGGCCGTAGCCGAAGTCCATCGTCACGTCGCGCACCTCCATGGCCGTGCCCGGCACCTTGGCGCCGAACCGCACGGTGATGCCCTCGTCGGGCTGCACCCGGATCACCACGGCGTTCTTGCCCAGCTCCTCGGTGGCGGTGGACTCGAACGGCAGGTGCGGTGCCCGCTTGAACACCACGGCGATCTCCGTGACGCGCCGGCCCAGGCGCTTCCCGGTGCGCAGGTAGAAGGGCACGCCCGCCCAACGTCGGGTGTCGATGTCCACCCGGATCGCGGCGAAGGTCTCCGTGATCGAGTGCGGGTCGAAGCCCTTCTCCTCCAGGTAGCCGACCACCTGCTCGCCGCCCTGCCAGCCCCCGGTGTACTGCCCGCGGGCGGTGTGCCGGCCCAGCTCGCGCGGCAGCCGCAGCGCGGAGAGCACCTTCGTCTTCTCGGCGCGCAGGTCGGCCGCCTCGAACGAGACGGGCTCCTCCATCGCGGTGAGCGCCAGCAGCTGCATGAGGTGGTTCTGGATGACGTCCCGGGCCGCGCCGATGGCGTCGTAGTACCCGGCTCGGCCGGCGATGCCGATGTCCTCGGCCATGGTGATCTGCACGTGGTCGACGAAGTTGCTGTTCCAGATCGGCTCGAACAGCTGGTTGGCGAAGCGCAGGGCGAGCAGGTTCTGCACGGTCTCCTTGCCCAGGTAGTGGTCGATCCGGAAGATGTCGTTCGGGTGGAACACCTCGGAGACGATGGCGTTCAGGGCCCGCGCGGAGGCCAGGTCGTGGCCGAACGGCTTCTCGATCACCACCCGGCGCCACGTCCCCTCCCGGGGCCGGGACAGGCCCGAGCGCGCCAGCTGACGGCAGACGACGTCGAAGCTCGCCGGCGGCACCGACAGGTAGAACGCGTGGTTGCCACCGGTGCCGCGGGTGACGTCGAGCTCCTCCACCGTCTCGCGCAGGCGGTCGAACGCGTCCTCGTCGTCGAAGGAGCCCTGCACGAAGCGGATGCCCTCGGACAGCTGCCGCCAGGTGGCCTCCCGGAACGGTGTGCGGGCGTGCTCCCGCACCGAGTCGTGCACGATCTGCGCGAAGTCCTGGGTCTCCCAGTCCCGCCGGGCGAAGCCGGTGAGGGCGAAGCCGGGGGGCAGGAGACCGCGGTTGGTCAGGTCGTAGACGGCGGGCATGAGCTTCTTGCGTGCCAGGTCCCCGGTGACGCCGAAGATGACCAGACCGCAGGGGCCGGCGATCCGCCGCAACCGGCGGTCGCGCGGGTCACGCAGGGGGTTGGCGCCGGGCCCGACCCGGGCGGGGCTCACGGCTGTGCCTGGGTGGCCGCCGCGTCGAGTCCCGCCTGGACGGTGGCGAGCAGCTGCTCCCACGCATCGATGAACTTCGCGACGCCCTCGGACTCGAGCCGCGTGGTCACCTCGCCGAGCGAGACGCCCAGGGAGTCGAGGGTCGCGACCACCCGCGCCGCGTCGGCGAGGCCGGCGGTGATCGCGTCGGGGTGCACGACTCCGTGGTCGGCCACGGCCTCCAGGGTGGCCGCCGGCATCGTGTTGACCACACCAGGAGCGACGAGGTCGTCGACGTACCGGGTGTCGGCGTACCGCGGGTCCTTGACCCCCGTGGAGGCCCACAACGGACGCTGCGGCCGCGCGCCGGCGGCGGCCAGTGCCTGCCATCGCTCACCCGCGGCGAAGGTCTGGTACTCGCCGTAGGCCAGCCGCGCGTTGGCGATCGCCGCCCGGCCACGCAGCACCGCCGCCTCGCCGGTGCCGAGCGCGTCCAGCAGCGGGTCGACCGCCGTGTCCACCCGGGAGACGAAGAACGAGGCCACCGAACCGATCGGCGCCAGGTCCAGCCCCGCCGCGTGTGCGCCCTCGAGCCCGGCCGCGAACGCATCGAGCACCGCCCGGTACCGGTCCAGGGCGAAGATCAGCGTGACGTTGACGCTGATGCCCTCCGCCAGCGCCGTCGTGATCGCCGGCAGGGCTTCGAGGGTCGCGGGGATCTTGACGAACAGGTTCGGCCGCTCGATCGTCGACCACAGCAACCGCGCGGCCTCGAGGGTGCCGGCGCCGTCGTGCGCGAGGCGGGGGTCGACCTCGATGGACACCCGCCCGTCCACCGTGCCGGTCCGCTCGTAGACGGGCCGGAGCACGTCGCAGGCGTCGCGCACGTCGTCCGTCGTCAGCCGCAGTGCGGCCTCCTCGGGCGCAGCCGCCTCGGCCGCGAGGTCACGCAGCTGGGCGTCGTAGGCGCCGCCGTGGGCCAGCGCCGCCGCGAAGATGGACGGGTTGGTGGTCACGCCGACCACCCCCCGGTCGACCAGTGCCGAGAGCCGGCCACCGCGGACCATCTCGCGGGACAGGTCGTCGAGCCATACGGCCACCCCCGCGTCGGCCAGCGCGTGCAGCGGGGATCCTGGGGTCGTCATCGTCCACACCCTTTCGCCGGGCGTCGCCACCGCGGCGACGCCCACGGGCTCAGGCTGGCATGTCGCCGGTGCCGCTGCCCGTCGGCGTGGCCGGTGCGGTCGCCGGAGCAGGGTCGCCGGCCGCTGCGGCCATCGACTCGCGCGCGGCCGCCACGACGGCGTCGGCGGTGATCCCGAACTCACGGTAGAGCGTCTCGGCGTCCGCGGACGCGCCGTAGTGCTCGAGCGAGATCGCTCGGCCGGCGTCGCCGAGGATGCCGAGCCACGGCATCGCGATGCCCGCCTCGACGCTGACCCGCGCCCGGACGGACGACGGCAGCACCGACTCGCGGTAGGCCTCGTCCTGCTCGGCGAACCACTCGAGGCACGGCGCAGACACGACGCGTGCGGCGATGCCGGCCGCCTCGAGCTGCTCGCGTGCGGCGACGGCGAGCTGGACCTCCGAGCCGGTGCCGATGAGCACGACGTCGGGCGTGCCCGAGGAGGCCTCCAGCAGCACGTAGGCGCCGCGCGCGACACCCTCGGTGGTCGCGTAACCGTCCTCGCCGCGCGGGTAGGTCGGCACGTTCTGCCGCGTGAGGATGAGGCCCACCGGACCGTCGAGGCGTTCCAGGGTGGCGCGCCAGGCGGCGGACGTCTCGTTCGCGTCGGCCGGACGGACCACGGACAGCCCGGGGATCGCGCGCAGCGCCGCGAGGTGCTCGACGGGCTGGTGCGTGGGCCCGTCCTCGCCGAGGCCGATGGAGTCGTGCGTCCACACGTAGATCGACGGCACGCCCATCAGGGCGGCGAGCCGCACGGACCCCCGCATGTAGTCCGCGAACTGCAGGAACGTGCCGCCGTAGGCCCGGGTCAGGCCGTGCAGGACGATGCCCGACAGGATGGCGCCCATCGCGTGCTCGCGGATGCCGAAGTGCAGCGTGCGGCCGTACTGGGTGCCGGCGAAGTCGTGGCTGGAGCGACCCTCGGGCAGGAAGGAGGGCTCGCCCTTCATGGTCGTGTTGTTCGAGCCCGCCAGGTCGGCCGAGCCGCCCCACAGCTCGGGCAGCACCGGGCCGAGCGCGGACAGCACCGTGCCCGACGCCTGCCGGGTGGCCACCGCGGTGCCTGCCGGGAACACCGGGAGCGCATCGGTCCAGCCGTCAGGGAGGCGGTGCGCGGCGAGGCGGTCGAGCAGTGCGGCCCGCTCGGGCTGCGCCGTCCGCCACGCGTCGAAGCTCTGCTGCCACGCGGCGCGCTGCGCGCCGGACCGCGCCGCGAGCGAGGACCGGGTGTGCGCGATGACCTCAGGCGCCACCTCGAACGTGCGGTCGGGGTCGAAGCCGAGCAGCTCCTTGAGGGCGCGGATCGGTTCGGTGCCGAGCTTCGAGCCGTGCGCGGCGTGGTCACCGGTCCGTCCCGGGGTCGGCCAGGCGATCAGCGTGCGCAGCGCGATGAACGAGGGCTGGTCGGTCACCTGGCGCGCGGTGCGCAGCGCGGTGGCCAACGCGTCGACGTCCTCGACGTAGCCGTCGGGGCCGGCGGTCCAGTCGACGTCCTGCGTGTGCCAGCCGTAGGCCCGGTAGCGCGCGAGGACGTCCTCGGTGAAGGCGATCTTGGTGTCGCCCTCGATGGAGATCCGGTTGTCGTCCCAGACGACGATGAGGTTGCCCAGGCGCTGCGTGCCGGCGAGGGACGAGGCTTCGGAGCTGATGCCCTCCTGCAGGTCGCCGTCGGAGGCGATGACGTACACGGCGTGGTCGAACGGGCTGGTGCCGGGGGCGGCGTCCGGGTCCAGGAGACCCCGTTCGCGCCGCTGGGCCATGGCCATGCCGACGGCCGACGCGATGCCCTGCCCGAGCGGGCCGGTGGTGATCTCCACGCCGGCGGTGTGTCGGTACTCGGGGTGGCCCGGGGTCTTGGAGCCCCAGGTGCGCAGGGCCTCCAGGTCGGCCAGCTCGAGGCCGAAGCCGCCGAGGTACAGCTGGATGTACTGCGTGAGGCTGGAGTGGCCGGCGGACAGCACGAAGCGGTCGCGCCCGAGCCAGTGCTGGTCCGACGGGTCGTGCCGGAGCACGTCGTGGTACAGCAGGTAGGCGAGCGGCGCCAAGCTGATCGCCGTGCCGGGGTGGCCGTTGCCGACCTTCTCCACCGCATCGGCGGCGAGCACCCGTACCGTGTCGACCGCGCGCGTGTCGAGGTCAGACCAGCCGACGGTCGATGCCAGGGGAGCCTTCGCGTTCACCGCACCTCATCCCCGCCCGGAGCCGTGCCCGGGCGACCAGATCCGACCCCGTCCGTCCACCTGGAGGCGGGGTTGGCGGGCCAGTGCCCGACGTGGCACGCCCTACCGATGCGGTGAGCCTATCGCCAGGCCGGGCGTCGTCGCCGGGCCGTCCGGCCTGCGTGGACACCGCATCGGGGGCGGCGCCACGGGTAGGACTGAAGTCCCATTCTCGGCCGCCAGTGCGTAACATGGCGTGACCTGCTGGGATGACCGACGAAGGGGATCGACGCGTGCGACCCGTCAGCTCGCCCGCTCTGGGCGAGGCACCTGCCTCGACCACGGCGTCGTCGCCGAGCAGTGCGTGGGCGGGTGCGCCGACCGACCCGGGGCGCGCGCCAGGCAGGGCCGGTGCGCCGGATGCCCCAGGGGCACCGGGCGCCGCCGCGGGCCGCTGGCGCCGGCTACGGGGGACGATCGGGGCATACGTCGCGCTGACCAAGCCCCGTGTCATCGAGCTGCTGCTGATCACCACCGTGCCGACCATGGTGCTCGCCACCGGTGGCGTGCCGCCGTGGCGCCTGCTGGTGGCGACGCTGGTCGGTGGCGCCGGCGCGGCGGGCTCGTCCAACGTGCTGAACTGCTACCTCGACCGCGACATCGACGCCGTGATGCACCGGACGCGGCGACGGCCGACCGTCACCGGTGAGGTCAGCCCACGCGCCGCCCTGCTGTTCGGGCTCGCCCTCGGCGCGGCCGCCCTGACGTTCCTGTGGCTGGTGGTCAACCCGGTGTCGGCGGGGCTCGCCGCCGCCGCGATGGTCATCTACGTCGTCGGGTACACGATGCTGCTCAAGCGACGGACCTCGCAGAACATCGTGTGGGGCGGCGCGGCGGGCTGCATGCCGGTGCTCATCGGCTGGTCCGCGGTGACCGGCGCTCTCTCCTGGACCCCGGTGCTGCTGTTCGGGGTGGTGTTCTTCTGGACGCCGCCGCACTACTGGCCGCTGTCCATGAAGTTCCGCAAGGACTACGCGGCCGCGGGCGTGCCGATGCTGCCCGTGGTGGCCCGGGACACGACGGTCGCGGGACAGATGGTCGCCTACACGCTGGCGATGATCGTGTGCTCGCTGCTGCTGGTGCCGGTGGCCGGGATGACGTGGGTGTACGCGGTGAGCGCCGCCGTTCTCGGCGGCTGGTTCCTCGCCTCGTGCGTGTCGCTGCTGCGCGCCGCGCGGGACCCCGAGCACCACCGGCTGCGGGCGATGCGGGTGTTCCACCACTCGATCACCTACCTCAGCCTGCTGTCGCTCGCGGTGTGCGTGGACGTGTTCCTGCCGCTGTAGCCGCGGCCGGCGGTAGCCTCCCGACATGTCGCAGGGCGCGCTCGCCCGGGCGTTGGACGCCTACCTCGCTCACCTGACGGTGGAGCGCGGCCTGTCGCGCAACACGCTGGCCGCCTACCGGCGGGACCTGACGCGCTACCTCGCCTTCCTCGACGCGCGGGGGTGCGAGGCGCCGGCTGAGGTCGCGGCGGCCGACGTCGAGGCCTACGTGCTCGCCGTGCGGACCGGCGGGGACGGCCGCGCACCGCTGGCCGCGGCCTCGGCCGCACGCGGCATCGTGGCAATCCGGGGCTGGCACCGGTTCTGGCTGGCGGAGGGCGCCGTGCTGGTGGACGCCTCGGACGACGTCCACCCGCCGGCGCAGCCGCGACGGCTGCCCAAGGCCCTGACGATCGACGAGGTGCGGCGGCTGCTCGAGGCCGCCGATCCCGAGGCGGCCGGGGCCGGCACGTCCGCCACCTCCAGTGCGCTGCGGGATCGGGCGCTGCTCGAGCTGCTCTACTCGACGGGCGCCCGGATCTCCGAGGCGGTCGGCCTCGACGTCGACGACCTCGACACCGAACCGTCGGCCGCGTCCGTGCGGCTGCTGGGCAAGGGCTCCAAGGAACGGGTGGTGCCGGTCGGCTCGTACGCGGTGGCCGCGGTCGACGCGTACCTGGTTCGTGGTCGGCCAGCCCTGGCCGCGGCGGGCCGCGGGACGCCCGCCCTGTTCCTCAACGCACGCGGTGCGCGGCTGTCCCGGCAGAGCGCCTGGGCGGTGCTGCGCGCCACCGCCGAACGCGCCGGACTACCCGCATCGGCGCACGTCTCCCCGCACACGTTGCGGCACTCGTTCGCCACCCACCTGCTGGCCGGCGGGGCGGACGTGCGCGTGGTGCAGGAGCTGCTCGGGCACGCCTCCGTGGCGACGACGCAGGTGTACACGAAGGTGACTCCCGACTCGCTGCGCGAGGTCTACACGCTCAGTCATCCGAGGGCGCGGTGAGCTGCGGCCCGTCGCGGCCTGCCGTGCGGCCCGCTCGGGTAGCGTTGGCGCCCGTGGTGAACGCGTGGTGAGCCAGACCCCCGAGCCGTTGGTCGACCCCGTCGGCCGGACGCTGCCCGACTTCCCGGTGCCCGCACCGCTGACCTCGCACGGGCCTGCGCGCGTGATCGCGCTGTGCAACCAGAAGGGTGGCGTCGGCAAGACGACGTCGGCGATCAACCTGTCCGCCGCGCTGGCGGAGTACGGCCGCCGCGTGCTCGTCGTCGACTTCGACCCCCAGGGCGCCGCCTCGGTCGGCCTGGGCGTGAGCCCGCACGAGCTGGACCGCACCATCTACAACCTGCTCATGGAGCGGGACTGCACGTTCGACGAGGTCGTCCGGCACACCGCGGTGCCCGGGCTCGACCTGCTGCCGGCGAACATCGACCTGTCGGCGGCCGAGGTGCAGCTGGTGGGGGAGGTGGCCCGCGAGTCGGCGTTGTCCCGTGCGCTGCGGCCCGCGATGGACGACTACGACGTGGTGCTCGTCGACTGCCAGCCGTCCCTCGGCCTGCTGGCCGTCAACGCGTTGACGGCCGCGCACGGCGTCGTCGTCCCGCTGGAGTGCGAGTTCTTCGCGCTGCGTGGAGTCGCCCTGCTCATCGAGACGATCGAGAAGGTGCGCGACCGGCTGAACCCACGGCTGGAGGTGGACGGCATCCTCGCCACGATGTACGACTCCCGGACGCTGCACGCACGCGAGGTGCTCGCCCGCGTCTACGAGGCGTTCGGGGACACGTTGCTGCAGACCGTGATCTCGCGGACCGTGAAGTTCCCCGATGCGACGGTGGCGGCCGAGCCGATCACCTCCTACGCCCCGACGCACCCCGGCGCGGCGGCGTACCGCCAGCTGGCCCGTGAGCTCGTTGCGCGCGGCGCAGCGGCCTGACGGCGACGCGCCCGTCGCACCCGAGGAGTCGGCGCCCGCGCCGTCCGGACCGATCGGCACCTCGGGCTTCTCGGTGCACCTCGACGTCTTCAGCGGCCCGTTCGACCTGCTGCTGGGGCTGATCGCCAAGCACCGGCTGGACATCACCGAGGTGGCGCTGGCCCAGGTGACCGACGAGTTCGTCGCGCACATCCGGGACGCCGAGGGCGCCTGGGACCTCGGACAGGCGTCGGAGTTCCTCGTGGTGGCGGCCACGCTGCTCGACCTCAAGGCGGCCCGGCTGCTGCCGACGGGTGACGTGGAGGACGCCGAGGACCTCGAGCTGCTCGAGGCGCGCGACCTGCTGTTCGCCCGGCTGCTGCAGTACCGCGCCTACAAGGAGGTCGCGGCGGACTTCGGCAGCCGGCTGGCCGAGCAGGGCCGACGACTACCCCGCGCGGTCGCCCTGGAGCCGCACCTCGCCGCACTGCTGCCGGAGCTGATCTGGCGGCTGGGCCCGGGCCAGCTGGCCGTGATGGCCGCGCGTGCGCTGGTGCCCCGGCCGGTGCCGCACGTCGACCTGTCGCACCTGCACGCCAACACGGTGAGCGTGCGCGAGCAGGCCGCCGTGCTGGTGGACCGGCTGCGTGGGCGCGGTTCGTGCTCCTTCCGGACGCTGGTGGCCGACGCCGAGAACACCCTCGTCGTCGTGGCGCGATTCCTCGCCCTGCTCGAGCTGTTCCGCGAGCAGGCGGTGGCGTTCGACCAGATGTCCCCGCTCGGTGAGCTGACGGTGCGATGGACGGGCAGCGCCGACGGCGAGGTGGTCGTCGACGGCGACTTCGACGGCGAGAGCCCTGCCGAGGACGTGCCGGGTGCGACGAGCGACGAGGGGCCCGCGGCGGGCCCGGCCGACAGCGACCAGGAGGACGACGCGTGAACGACGAGCGGGCCGAGCAGGGCGGCGGCGACGACCTCGTCGACCTCGCCGACGTGACCGAGCAGGTGGCGGCCGACGAGCTGGCCTTCGACGTCGAGGCGCTGCCCGGTGGCGCCGTGGCGGCTCTGGAGGCCGTGCTCATGGTGGCCGACGAGCCGATCCCGGCGATGCGCCTGGCGACCGTGCTTGCGCTGCCCACGGCCCACGTGGAAGAGCTGCTCGCGGCGCTCGCTGCGGAGTACCGGGGCGAGCTCGGCGGCCGTGCGCGGGGATTCGAGCTGCGCGCTGCCGGCGGCGGCTGGCGGATCTACTCG
>Ga0302291_10000013_pt1 | contig 39435 bp, 32 predicted proteins | sample III_Fen_N1_4_FD_194548 | JGI IMG/M metagenome (GOLD analysis project Ga0302291, IMG submission 194548) | Peat permafrost microbial communities from Stordalen Mire near Abisko, Sweden - III_Fen_N1_4 | ecosystem: Environmental > Terrestrial > Soil > Wetlands > Permafrost | place: Sweden: Abisko... | reverse complement strand
CGGATCTTGCCCCGGTCGGAGACGAACTTGCGCAGCAGCGGGGTGTCCTTGTAGTCGATGACGTCGATCTTCGACGCCTTGAGGGGGTTCGTCTTCTTCTTCGGCTTACGAACGACGGGCTTGGCCATCGCGGTGCTCCTTGGTCTCGCGGAGCCCCGGGCTTGCCCGGCCCGGGGATGGGGGATGAAGTGGTCGGTCTAGAAAGGGGGCTCGTCCGAGTAGCCGCCCGACGCACCGGCGGCCGGCGTGGCCCACGGGTCGTCGTGCGTGGCCGAGGCCGGTGAGGAGGACGCGCCGCCGCCGAAGCCACCGCCGCCACCGCCGGAGCGCTGGGTGCGGGTGACCTTCGCCGTGGCGTACCGCAGCGACGGGCCGACCTCGTCGACCTGGAGCTCGTACACCGTGCGCTTCTCGCCCTCGCGGGTCTCGTACGACCGCTGAACCAGCCGGCCGACCGCGACCACGCGCATGCCCTTGGTCAGCGACTCGGCGACCGACTCGGCCGCCTCCCGCCAGATCGAGCAGCGCAGGAACAGCGTGTCGCCGTCCTTCCACTCGTTCGACTGGCGGTCGAACGTGCGCGGCGTCGATGCCACCGTGAAGTTCGCCACGGCCGCCCCGGACGGGGTGAAGCGCAGCTCCGGGTCCCCGGTCAGGTTCCCGATCACGGTGATCGTGGTGTCACCAGCCATGCCAGCTCCTTGGGTGAGGGTCGTCGTGCGGGCACACTACGGGCGCCCGCCCACATGCTCAGGCGTCGGTGCGCAGCACCTTCGTGCGCAGGACGACCTCGTTGAGGCCGAGCTGACGGTCCAGCTCCTTGGCCGTGGCGGGGCTCGCGTGGAAGTGCACGACGGCGTAGATGCCCTCGGCCTTCTTCTTGATGTCGTAGGCCAGACGACGACGGCCCCAGATGTCGACCTTGTCGACGGACCCGCCCTCGCTCTTCACGACGGTGAGGTACTTGTCGAGCGACGGGGCAACCGTCCGCTCCTCGATCTCGGGGTCGAGGATGATCATGATCTCGTACTGACGCAGGCTCATACCCACCTCCTCTGGTCTTCGCGGCCACGGTCGGTCCGTGGCAGGAGGGTCTCGTGCGTCGTGCAGGTCGTGCGACCCGCACCGTGAAGCAGTCGCCGTGCGTGGCCCGCGGAGCGGGAGTGCGCACGGCAACGGCCCAGCGTACCGGGCGCCCGGCCCGGCGCCCAAACCGGGGTCGGGCCCGGGGTCAGCCGGGACGTCGGGCGGCGAGGCGTCAGCCGGACGCGGCGCTGGCCGCCGGCGTCGGGACCGGCGTGGCCGTCGCGGCACCCGACGACACGACGAGCGTGACGGACGACCCTGCCGGGACGGTGGTGCCTGACACGGGATCGACGCGGATCACGCGCCCGGCGGGCACATCGGTCGACGCCTCCGTGACGATGACCGGGTCGAGGCCCAGCTGGAGCAGCGCGCCGCTGGCGTCGGCCTCGGTCTTTCCCTCCAGGGCTGGCGGCACGTCCACGCTGGTCGGCTCCACGGTCGCCGGCGGCGCCTCGGTCGGCGCTGCGGTCGTCGCGGTCGGTGTCGGGGCCGATCCGACGTACGCCGGCTCGGGGAACGGCGTCGTCGCGGTCCAGGCCGGCATCGCCAGCACCGGACGCATGTAGTCGGCCCACAGCGCGGCAGGCCACGTGCTGCCGGTCACCTGGCTCACCCCGCCGAACGGCGTGATGGACTCCAACGAGGAGCCGTCCTCGCCGTTCTGGAACATCGCGACCGCGGTGACCAGCTTCGTGGTGTACCCGATGAACCAGGCGCTCTTGGTGTCGGTGGACGAGCCGCTCTTGCCGGCGATCGGGACGCCGAGCGGCTTGATCCACTGCTTGCCGGTGCCCTGCTGGACCACCTGCTGGAGCGCGTACGTGGTGTCGGCCATCACGTCGGCCGCGAACACCTGCTTCGGGTCGTCGCCGCCGGTCCACGCCACCGTCGCATCGGAGTTGAGCACCTGCCGGACGATGAACGGCGCGTGGTACACGCCGCCGGCGGCGAACGTCGCGTACGCGCTGGCCATGTCCAGCACGTGCACGTCGCCGGCGCCGAGCACGTTGGACGGCACGTCGGGCTGCGGCACGGTCACCCCGGCGCGGGCCGCCACCTCGGCGGACGCCTGTGGCGTCACCAGCTGGTTGAGCTGGGCGTACACCGTGTTCACCGAGTTCGCCGTCGCCTTGATCAGGTCGATGTCGCCGAAGGACTGCCCTCGTCCGGAGCCGAAGTTCTTCACCGGGTCGGTCCAGCCGTCGATGGTCATCGGCGAGTTGCCCGAGAACACCGTGCGCAGGCCGATGCCCTTCTCCAGGGCTGCGACCAGCGTGAACGGCTTGAACGTCGAGGCCGGCTGGATCGTCTCGTAGGTGACGGTGTTGCGCGCGTCGGCCAGCAGGTCGGGGCCGCCGTACAGGGCGACGATCGCGCCGCTGCTCGGATCGATCGACGTCACGCCGAGCCGGGTGCGTGGACCGGGCACCTCGCCGGCCAGCGCACCGGTGTACAGGTCGCCGGCCGCGCGCACGACCTCGGTCTGCACGGCCGGGTCGATCGTCGTGACGATGGAGTACCCGCCGGTCTTGATGTCGCCGATGGTGAGGTTCATGTCGGCCTGGAGCTCGTCGAGCACCATCTGCAGGAGGTACCCGTTGGGGCCCGCGAACGTGTCGCTGCGCTGGTAGACGGCGACCTCGGGGAACAACTGGGTGGCCCGGTCGGCCGCGCTGAGGTAGCCGTCCTCGACCATGTAGTCGAGCACCCGCGCCCAGCGCGCCTTGGCCTTGTCCGGCGCCACCGCCGGGTCCCAGCCGTTCGGCGACGGGATGATGCCGGCGATCAGCGCCGCCTGCGAGACCGTGAGGTCCTTCGCGTCGACGTTGAAGAACGACTGGGCGGCCGCCTGGATGCCGTAGGAGTCGCGGCCCATGTAGATCGTGTTCAGGTACCGGCCCAGGATCTGCTCCTTGGACTGGGTGCGCCCGATCTTGATGGCGAGCAGCGCCTCCTCGGCCTTGCCCGCCAGGTCGGACGTCGTGCGGCCCTTGTAGTACCGCTCCACGTACTGCTGGGTGAGGGTCGAGGCGCCCTGGGTCTTGCCGCCGCGCACGTTGTTCCACAGCGCGCGGGCGATGCCCTTGACGTCGACACCCGAGTTCTCGAAGAAGGTGCGGTCCTCCGACGCGACGACCGCCTGGCCGACGAACTCGGGCAGCGTGGCGAAGTCGACGATCTCGCGCTTCTGCTCGTTGAACGTGCCCATCACCGGGCCGCGCGTGCCGTCGGCGTTGTCGGCGAAGTACACGGTCGAGGTCTGGAACCGCACCTGGGCGGACGCCGAGGGGACGTCCAGCAGCATGTACGCGCCGAAGACGACGCCCAGACCCATGAAGCCGACGGTCAGCACCGAGCCGAGCAGCACCCGCCAGGACGGCAGCCAGCGCCGGATGCCCGTGTAGCCGGTGCGCGGGTAGTCGAAGAACCGGTGCTTCGGCGTGCCGCGGCCCGACCTGGCGGAGCCGCCCGACCTGGCGGAGCCACCGGACCGGCCGGACGTCGCACCGGACGCCGCGCGGCCGGAGCCGCGGTGCGCGCGCGGCGGGGCGGCGCGGCGACTGCTGCCTGACACCGTGGCGTGCCCTTCTGTCGACGACGAGGACGCGGCGCTCCGTCACCCGCAGGCACGCGCCATCCCGGCCCAGTATGGCCGACCCCTTCGGCATCACCCCGCCGGACGGTGGCCGCCCGCGGTGTCCTTCACACGATCGGCACCGTGCGCACGCGGCTCGGTCGCGGCTTAGCCGCAGGCCGGTCGCAGGCCGGTCGCGGCTCGATCCTCGGGGCCCGGCGGACCTCCGGACTTGTGCCGACGTGTCGTACCGACATACTCTTCAGATGTATCGAGTCGATACATCCATTCCATCATCCGAGGAGGTGCCGGCGTGCGCGGTCGTTCCGACGTTCTCGAGACGGCGATCCTCGGGTTGCTCGCCTCCTCACCGATGCACGGGTACGAGCTGCGCAAGCGGCTCAACCTCATGCTCGGGTCGTTCCGTGCCCTGTCCTACGGCTCGCTGTACCCGTGCCTGCGCGGTCTCGTCGAGCGCGACTGGATCGTCGGCGCCGAGGCCGAGGGCGCCGTCGAGCGGGCCCTGGCCAGCAAGCGTGCCCGCATCGTCTACCAGCTGACGGCCGACGGCAAGGAGCACCTCCAGCAGCTGCTCTCGTCGTCCGGCCCGGCGGCGTGGGAGGACGAGAGCTTCGACGTGCGCTTCGCGCTCTTCGCCCAGACCGACGCCGAGACGCGCCTGCGCATCCTCGAGGGCCGCCGCTCCCGCCTGACGGAACGTCTGGACACCGTCGTCCAGTCCCTGGCCCGCACCCGCGAGCGCATGGACGAGTACACGCTCGAGCTGCAGCGCCACGGCGTGGAGCAGGTCGAGCGTGAGGTTCGTTGGCTCGACGAGCTCATCGACAACGAGCGTGGCTCCGGCCGCGCCCGGAGAACGAGGGGCGACCGTCCGGCCGTCTCCACCACCCACGCCGCGGGCGACCCCGCTCCGGCGCACAACACCGAGAAGGAGCGAGGATGACTTCCATCCGCGTGGCCATCGTCGGCGTGGGCAACTGCGCCTCGTCGCTGGTCCAGGGCATCGAGTACTACCGCGACGCCGACCCCGACAGCAACGTCCCCGGCCTCATGCACGTGCAGTTCGGCCCGTACCACGTGAGCGACGTCGAGTTCGTCGCCGCGTTCGACGTGGACGCGAAGAAGGTCGGCTTCGACCTCTCCGAGGCGATCAACGCGTCCGAGAACAACACCATCAAGATCGCGGACGTCCCGCCCCTCGGTGTCACCGTGCAGCGCGGCCCGACCAACGACGGTCTGGGCAAGTACTACATGCAGACCATCGAGGAGTCGGACGCCGAGCCCGTGGACATCGTCCAGGTGCTCAAGGACCGCAAGGTCGACGTGCTGGTGTCCTACCTGCCCGTCGGCTCCGAGGTGGCGGACAAGTTCTACGCCCAGTGCTGCATCGACGCGGGCGTGGCCATGGTCAACGCCCTGCCGGTGTTCATCGCCTCCGACCCGGTGTGGGCCAAGAAGTTCGAGGACGCCGGGGTGCCGATCGTCGGCGACGACATCAAGTCGCAGGTCGGCGCGACGATCACGCACCGCGTGCTCGCCCGCCTGTTCGAGGACCGCGGCGTCGTGCTGGACCGTACGTACCAGCTGAACGTCGGCGGCAACATGGACTTCAAGAACATGCTCGAGCGGGACCGCCTGGAGTCCAAGAAGATCTCCAAGACCCAGTCCGTCACGTCGAACATGGACCACGAGATCGCCCCCCGGAACGTGCACATCGGCCCGTCGGACTACATCGCGTGGCTCGACGACCGCAAGTGGGCGTACGTGCGGCTCGAGGGCCGCGCGTTCGGCGAGGTGCCCCTGAACCTGGAGTACAAGCTCGAGGTGTGGGACTCGCCGAACTCGGCGGGCATCATCATCGACGCGATCCGCGCGGTGAAGATCGCCAAGGACCGTGGCATCGGCGGCGCGATCCTGTCCCCGTCGACCTACCTGTTCAAGTCCCCGCCGGTGCAGATGGAGGACCAGAAGGGCCGCGCCCAGCTGGAGGCCTTCATCCGCGGCGAGGTCGAGCGCTGACCTGGCGGTGACCTGACGCGCCGCTCCGGTGGCGCGCCGCACGACCGACGACTGAGGGCCGTCCCCCCGCGGGGCGGCCCTCGGTCGTCTGTCGTCGCGGAGGGGTGGGAGCACCTAGCCTGTGCGGATGCGGGCGATCGCCGACCTCCGCGCACTGTGGCCCCTGGTGGGGTACCGCAGGCTGCTCGCCGTGCGCCTGGTCAGCCAGCTGGCCGACGGCATGTTCCAGGTCGGCCTCGCGACGGTGTTCTTCTTCTCGCCGCAGAACGCCAGCACCGCCGTCGGCGTCGCCGCGGCCTTCGCCGTGCTCCTGCTGCCGTTCACGCTGGTCGGGCCGTTCGCCGGGGTGTTCCTGGACCGGTGGCGGCGCCGCCAGGTGCTCGTCGTCGGCAACGCGGTCCGGGTCGGCTTCACGCTGGCGACGGCGGCGCTCATGGTCACCGCCGGGGTCGGGCCCGGTGTGTACGTGCTGGCGCTGGTCACCCTGTCCCTCAACCGGTACCTGCTCGCGGCGCTGTCGGCCTCGCTGCCGCGGGTGGTGGACGACGACCTGCTGCTGACGGCCAACGCCGTCACCCCGACGCTCGGCACCGTCGCGGCCTTCGTCGGCAGCGGGCTGGGGTTCGTGATCGGCCGCCTCCTGCCGGCCGGCCAAGGGCGCGACGCCCTGGCGCTCGTCGTCGCGGCCGGCGTGATGGCCGCGGCGTCCGCCCTGGCCCTGCGCCTGGGCCGGGACCAGCTCGGTCCCGACGAGCCCGTGACGACCTCGCTGCGCGGCTCCTTCGCCGCGGTCACCCACGACCTCGCCGCGGCCGCGCGCTACCTCGTCGAACGCCGCACGCCGGCCGCCGCACTCGGCGCGATGGCCTGGGCGCGGCTCTGCTACGGCATGGTCTTCGTCGCGGCGATCCTCATCAGCCGCAACCTGCTGGCCGACCCCGCGGACTCCGACGCCGGGCTGACGACGTTCGCCGCCGTGCTGGGCGCCACGGCGGTGGGCTTCGCGCTCGCGATGGTCGTCACGCCGGTGCTCGGGCGTCGCACCGGCCCGCATCGGTGGATCGTCGTCTGCCTGCTGTTCTGCTCTGCGGCGCAGGTGCTCCTCGTGATGAGCGTCGCGCTGCCGGCGGTGCTCGCCGCCGCAGCCGCGCTCGGGCTGGCGGCGCAGGGCATCAAGATCGCAGCGGACACGATCGTGCAGCGCGACACGGTGGACGAGGTGCGGGGCCGCGCGTTCGCGCTGTACGACGTCCTGTACAACGGCGCATCGGTGGTGGCCGCGGCCATCGCTGCGCTGGTGCTGCCCGACGACGGCTGGTCGCGACCGGTGCTCGCGGTGCTCGCCGTCGCCTACGTCGTCGGCGCGCTCGCGTACGGTCGGACCGCGACGGAGCCTGCCCCGGCCCGAGCGACGGAGGCGGTGATCGCGTGAGCCAGGAACCCGGTGCCGCGCTTCCCGACGAGCGCTTGCTGTCCCGGGCGCTCACCGGCGGCGCCGTGGCCGTCACGCTGGCCGACGCCCGCCGGCCGGGACGACCGCTGATCTGGGTCAACGCGGCGTTCACCCAGCTGACCGGGTACCGCGCCGAGGAGATGCTCGGCATCAACTGCCGGGTGCTGCAGGGCCCCGCCACCGACAGCGCGGCCGTGCAGCGCATCCGGGAGGCGCTGGACGCCGGCCGTGGGATCGACGAGCTGCTGCTGAACTACCGCAAGGACGGGTCGCCGTTCTGGAACCGGGTGGTGATCACGCCCCTGTTCGACGAGGCGGGCACCCTCACCCACTTCGTCGGCGCGCAGAGCGACCTGACCGACCAGGTGGTCACCACCCGGGCGAAGGACGCCGCCCTGGGCGTCGCGCGCGACGCCACCACCCGCCTGGACCTGCTGGCCGCCGTCAGTGACGAGCTGGCCCGCCGGCTCGACTACGACGCGGCGGTCGACGCCCTGGCCGAGACCGCGGTGCCCGCGCTGGCCGACTGGGGTTTCGCGGCCGTCGTCGACGAGCGCGGCCGGTTCACCCGGCTCGCCCTGGCTACTGCCGACGACGATCACGCCGCCGAGGTCGCCCTGCTCGGGTCCGGGACCTTGGAGTGGCTGCAACGCTCGCCGCGCATCAAGGCGGCACTGGGCAGCACGGGCGACGAGATGCCGGTCCCGCTGCGCATCGAGGTCGACGCCGTAGCCGGCCGGACGCCCGAGGCGCAGATGGCCGTGCTGCGTCGGCTGGGGCTCGGTTCGTCGCTCGTCGTGCCGCTGCGGGCCCGGGGCCGGGTGCTCGGAGTGCTGGCGCTGGTCACATCCGACCCGGACGGGTTCGACCGCGAGGCCGTGATCACCGCCGCCCACCTCGGCCGCCGCGCCGGCCTCGCGCTGGACAACGCGCGCCTGTTCATCGCCCAACGGGACGCCGCGGTGACGTTGCAGCGCCGGTTGCTGCCGCAGATCGAGGACGTGCCGGGGCTCGACCTGGCCGCCGCCTACCTGCCGTCGTCGCGGCTCGCCGAGGTCGGCGGGGACTGGTACGACGTGCTGCCGCTCGCCGACGGGTCGGTGGCCATGGCGGTGGGCGACGTGGTGGGCCACGACCTCAACGCCGCGGCGTCGATGGGTCAGCTCGCGTCGTTGCTGCGCTCGCACGCGTGGGGCGGTGACCCGCCGGCCCAGGTGCTCGGCCGGCTCGACCAGCTCGTCGTCGGGCTCGGCATGGCCGACATCGCGACCTGCGTGGACCTGCGCTGGATGCCGTCCGCCGACGGCGGCGCCCGGGTGACCTACTCGCGTGCCGGCCACCCACCGCCGCTGGTCCGCCTGCCCGGCGGACGGGTGATCGACCTCGACGGTGCCGGCGGGACGCCGGTGGGCCTCGTCTGGGAAGGCTCGCAAGCACGGTTCGACGCGGTCGTGGACCTGCCGGCAGGCTCGGTGCTCGTCGTCTACACCGACGGGCTCGTGGAACGCCGCGACCGCGGGCTGCGCGAGGGCATCGAGCTGCTGCGCCGCGAGCTGTCCGCCGTGCCGGAGGGGTCGGACGCGGCGGGTGTCCGCGACCGTCTCGTCGAGCGGCTCGCCGCCGGCTCGCAGGACGACGACGTGTGCCTGCTCGTCGTCCGTCCCGCCTGAACGGGCCGGCCGGGGGCTGGGTCAGCGCCCGAGTACCCAGGACGTCGGCCCGTCGGTGTAGGCGACGGTCTGGTCGGCGCCGAACGTGCCGTACGGCAGGTCGAGGACGACGGTGGGAGCGAGGGTCTGCGAGTCGTAGGAGAGCAGCACCGACGGGGAGACGTCCGCCCAGCATGCGTTGGTGGCCGCCACCACGAAGTGCCCTCCCGCGGACTGTGGCCGGAAGACGGTCGCCCCGCACTCCTGCCTCGCCGTGTGTGCCGGCTCCTGCATCGCCGTGAGTGCCGGCTCCGCCGGCACCACCGACAACGGCGTCACTGCGCCGTCTCGTAGCAGGACGACTCCGTCGGCGCAGCTGTGCCCCTGCAAGCTCGCCGTGGTAAGTGTGCATCCCTCCCAGACCACCTCACGGTCCGCCACCCACACCGCCACGCTCGGCACGGACTGGCCCTCTTCGATGGCGACGACGAATTCGCTGCCCGCCTGCTGCCCTGCTGTCGTCGCGGGCACGGCGACGAGGCGTAGGTGAAGCTCGGTCGCGGTCCCCGCCCAGTCGTAAGGGTTGGCGTCGGCGCAGAGCTCCAGGACGCTGTCGCTGGTCCACCACGAGATCTCGCGGCACCAGTTGCCGTCGGCGGTCTGCGTTCCACCGACCGCACCGACGACGGCGCCCGTGGTCACGTCGACGACCTGATGCGCGGCGTTCGGGTCGGGGATGACGTTGACCGCCACGAGGTGCCCGTCGGGACTGAGTAGCCCGGTCCCCAGGACGTCAGGGACGGTGACGGTGCCGGACGACGACTCCAGCGTCAGCACCTGCGCCTGCGAGTCGTAGAGCGCAGTGGTGTCGCCGGCCACGCCGTCCACGCTTTCGGTGGGGTGGACGTCCGTGACCATGCCGGTGCGCAGGTCGAGCCGCGCCGCCCCCAGGGTCCATTCGCCGTAAGCGTTCGTGAGCCCGCAATTGACCAGGGCAGTGGTGTCGCCGACCCGCCATGACACCAGATAGAACCATGTGCAATCGCGGTCGGTGTGCCCGTCGCCCGGAGCCCACCGGGACAGCTCATAGGCGGTGCCGTCAGGCGAGGCGAGCACCGCGACGGCCACGCTCGGGATCGTCCTGGTGTCGCCCTGCGGGATGCTGGGCTCGTAGATGGCGAGTACCCACCCGGGCTCGGCACGTTCGAGCAGGTCGTCGGGGGCGGCATACCGCGACGGCAGGCCGCCCTCCTCCGGCAGGGCCACCAACGCCGCCGTCGGACTCGGCGTCGGGGTCGGGGTCGGGCGCGGCGTCGCCGTCACCGTCGAGGACGCGGTCGGGGTCGGCACCGCAGGCGGAACGTCTCGCCAGCGGTCGGCCGCGGTCCAGCCGCCCAGCACCAAGGCCGCCACCACCGGCGTCAGCACCATCGCCTGGCGCACGCGCCGCACCGACCGGCGATGCTGGACATACCCGCGCAACGCGGCCGCCGAGCCCACGTCCATCGTCTCGCCCGCCAACGCACCGGACCGGGACTCCACCGCCTGCGCGAGCAGGTCACCGAGGTCGGGCATCTGGCACCTCCCGCGTCGTCAGACGGACCGGGGCAGTCTCCCGGGGCAGCTGGGCGGACAGCACCGCGGACAGCGCCGCCAACCCGTCCGCCGTGTACCGCTTCACGGCGCCCTCGCTCAGCCCGAGGACCTCCGCGGTCTGCCGCACCGACAAGTCCTCCAGGTGCCGCAGCACGATGCACGCCCGGGTCCGGGGCGGCAGAGCGACCACCGCCGTCTCCACCGCCGCACCCAACCCCGAACCGGGGACGTCGGTGACAGTGGGCCGCTCCAGCCACACCTTCGCCAGGGCCCGCCGGTCGCGGGCGCGCCGACGCGAGGTGTCGATGGACCGCGAGGCCATCGCCCGGCGCACGTACGCCTCGGCCTGCGCCGGCGACTCGAACCGGGCCCGCGCGATGAACGTCGACGCCAGACCCTCCTGCACCAGGTCAGCCGCCTCGTGCGCGGGAGCCAACAACCGGCCGTACGCGAGCAGGCGCGGGTAGCGGGCACGCACCAGCTCGTCGAACACCTCAGGCCAGGCGGACACCTCGCTCCTCTCGTCTCCACCAGAACGCTGATCGACACGGCAGAGGTTGGGTCTGAGCGACGAGTCGTGACGTGTTCTTCGTCACACCGGCGGGACGGGCCGCGCGGCCGCAGGCGGATCGGGTCAGGCGCGGGCGGCCCACCAGGCGACCAGCTCGTCGCGCGCGGCGTCGGCGCCCAGCGGTCCGCGGTCCATGCGCAGCTCGAGCAGGTAGCGGTAGGCCTCGCCGACCACTGGACCCGGGCCGATGCCCAGCGCGGCCATGATCGCCGTGCCGTCGAGGTCCGGGCGGATCGACGCCAGCTCCTCGTCCTCGCGCAGCCGCGCGATGCGGACCTCGAGGTCGTCGTACGCGGCGGCCAGGCGGGCGGCCTTGCGCACGTTGCGCGTCGTGCAGTCGGACCGGGTGAGCCGGTGCAGCCGGTCGAGCAGCGGGCCGGCGTCGGTGACGTACCGGCGCACCGCCGAGTCCGTCCAGCCCGCCTCGCCGTAGCCGTGGAAGCGCAGGTGCAGCTCGGTGAGCCGGGCGACGTCCTGCACCGTCGCCTTGTCGAACCGCAGCGCGGTGAGCCGCTTGGCGACGAGCTTCGCGCCGACCACCTCGTGGTGGTGGAAGCTGACGCCCCCACCGGCCTCGAACCGCCGCGTGCGGGGCTTGCCGATGTCGTGCAGCAGCGCGGCCAGCCGCAGCACCAGGTCCGGCGCCGGCACGGGTCCGTCCGGTCCGGTCTCCAGCGCGATCGCCTTCTCCAGCACGGTCAGCGAGTGCTGGTACACGTCCTTGTGCCGGTGGTGCTCGTCGATCTCCAGACGCAGGGCCGGCAGCTCCGGCAGCACGTGATCCGCCAGGCCGGTCTCGACGAGCACTTCGAGCCCGGCGCGCGGGTCGGCGGAGCACAGCAGCTTGGCCAACTCGTCGCGCACGCGCTCGGCGGAGACGATGGTGATCCGCTCGGCCATCGCGACGACCGCGGCACGGGTGGCCGGTTCCACGTGAAACCGCAGCTGCGCGGCGAACCGGGCGGCGCGCATCATCCGCAGCGGGTCGTCGTCGAACGACTGGTGCGGATCGACCGGGGTGCGCAGCCGACCGTGCTGCAGGTCCGTCAGACCGTCGAACGGGTCGACGAACACCAGCTCCGGCAGGCGCACAGCCATCGCGTTAACGGTGAAGTCGCGGCGCGAGAGGTCGCCCTCCAGGGTGTCGCCGAACGCGACCTCCGGCTTGCGGGACGTCGGGTCGTACACGTCGGAGCGGTAGGTGGTCACCTCGACGACGACGTCTGCGGCGCCGCCGCGTCCGAACCGGCGCGCGCCGAGCGTGCCGAACCGCTTGCCGATGTCCCAGTGGGCGTCGCCCCAGCCGGCGAGGAGCGCCTGCGTGACGTCCGGCTCCGCGGAGGTCGCGAAGTCGAGGTCGGCGCTGACGCGGCCGAGGAACGCATCGCGCACCGGGCCACCCACCAGCGCCAGCTCGTGGCCCGCGGCGGCGAAGCGCCGGCCCAGCTCGACGGCGTCCGGGGCCACCACCGCCAGGCTCGCGAGCGCGCGGCGCTGCAGGGCGGTCACGTCGGGGCGAGCTGCCGACCGCCGCGGGCCGTGCGGGCGGTCGACGGCGGCCGCATCGTCGACGCCGGGGTCGCGGGGGGGAACGGGCACCGGCCAAGCCTGCCAGACCGTCGGGCGAGGCTCGGTCCACTGACCCGGCGCACGTTGGTGGGCGGTGGCCGCTTCGCGCTAGCGTCGCGCCCGTGCAGAGCGAACCCGTCGCACGACGGCCGGGGTACTGGGACGACCAGGCGGCGGGATACGACCGCATGAGCGCCTTCGCGGAGCGCCGCGTGCTGACCCCGGTGCGCCGGCGGGTGTGCGCGCACGTCAGCGGGCGGACGCTCGAGGTGGGCGTCGGCACCGGGGCCAACCTGCCGCACTACGCGCACCAGGCGTCCTCGATCACGGCCGTGGACGTCAGCGCCGCCATGCTGGCGATCGCGCGCCGCCGGGCCGACGCGCTGGACGCCCGAGTCACCTTCGTCCGCGCGCCCGCCGAGCAGCTCGGCCTGCCGGACGCGTCCTTCGACTCGGTGATCTGCACGTTCACCCTCTGCGCGGTGGACGACGAGCGTGCGTCGCTGCGCGAGATGGCCCGCGTACTGGCGCCCGGCGGCCGGCTGGTGCTGGCCGACCACGTCGAGTCGTCGTCGCGCACGCTGCGCGCCGGGCAGGCCGTGCTCGACCGGCTGGCCGCCGGGCGCTCCGGCGAGCACCACCGGCGGCGACCCTGGGCGCTGCTCGACGAGCTCGGCCTCGTCGTCGAGCACCACCACGCCGGCCGGTGGCGCCTGGTCGAGGAGGTCGTCGCCCGCAAGCCCGGATGAACCCGCCCGAGCCCGCCGTGCCGACTCCGGGCGACCCCGCACGTCGGGCTGACGCGGTCCGGCAAGTCGTTACAGTGGCGACATGTCCAGCGCCGCCCACCCCTCGGTCCCCGGCGGGGTGCCGGCGCCTCCGGGCGGGCACGCGCTGCGGATCGATCCCGCGCAGGCGCCCGCGCGCGCGACGCTCACGCCGCTGCCCGTGGTGGACGAGACCTCGGCCGGGGGGCTGATCGTGCAGCGCCGCGGCGGGGTGTACCACGCGGCCGTGATCGCCCGGCGCAACCGCGCGGGCCGCCTGGAGTGGTGCCTGCCGAAGGGCCATCTCGAGGGCGACGAGACTCCCGAGCAGGCCGCGGTCCGCGAGATCGCCGAGGAGACCGGCATCCAGGGCGCCGTGCTGCGCCGCCTCGGGGTGATCGACTACTGGTTCAGCGGCGCCGACCGCCGGGTGCACAAGGTGGTGCACCACTTCCTGCTCGGCGCCGTCGGCGGAGAGCTGTCCGTCGCGGGCGACCCGGACGGTGAGGCGGAGGACGCCGAGTGGGTGCCGATGTCCACCCTGTCCGAGCGGCTCGCCTACCCCAACGAGCGCCGTCTCGCCGAGGCGGCCCGCACGGTTCTCGACGACGACGCATGAGGCACGGCGGCGTCCGGCCGCGCCTGGTCGCGGTGCTGGCTGCCCTGACGGGGGCGCTGTGCCCGCTGCTGGTCGCCGCGGCGCCCGCCGGGGCCATGGTCGCCGCGGACGACGCCGCGCTGCCGCTCACGGTGCTGGTCGACCAGGTGGCGCCGTCCGTGCTGCGCCCCGGCGAGGACCTCACCGTCACCGCCACGGTGCGCAACGACAGCAGCACGGCGGTCGACGGTGAGAGCGTCACCCTGCGGCTGAACCGCGTCCGGCCCGCCAGCCGGGCCGAGCTCGACGCGTGGGCGACCGGTTCCGGTGGGGCGGTCGGCAGCCGGGTCGCCACGGTCCGGCCCGGGCTGATCGAGCCGGGCGCCACGGTGCAGGTGCAGCTGACGGTCGCGGCGCGGAACGTGCAGCTGCTCGATCAGCTGGACGTGTGGGGGCCGCGCGGCCTCGCGGTCGAGGTGCTCTCCAAGAACGGCGCCCGCCTCGGCCTGCAGCGGACGTTCGCGCTGTGGCAGCCCGACGAGGTGGTCCCGCAGGTGCGGGTTGCGGTGCTGGCGGCCGTGACGGGTCCCGGCCGCGTGTCGGTGCCCGCTGCACCCGTCGACGACGAGGCGACCACGGGCGCCACGCCGACCACCAGCGCCGTCCCGACGCCGGGGAGCACGGCGAGCCCGGTGGCGACGTCGGGCGGCACCGCGTCGGCGAGCACCGCCGCGCTCGAGTCCCTCACCGGGCCGGGCGGGCGCCTGCAGGCCCTGCTGGACGTCGCGGCGCAGGATCCCGACATCGCGCTCGCGGTGGACCCGGCCCTGCTCGCCGACGCCCGAGCCGGCGGGCCGCAGGCTCGGCGGTGGGCCGCCGAGCTCACCTCCACCCTGGCGGACCGCGACACGTTCACCCTGCCGTGGTCCGATCCCGACCTGGCCACGCTCGCCCATGCCGACCAGACCGAGCTGCTGGCGGCGGCCGGGGCGCTGGCGTCCGACGCGGGATCGGCGGTGGCTTCGTCGCGCGCCCTGCTGTGGGCGTCCGACGACGAGGTCGACCGCACGACGCTGGCCCTGGCCGCGACGGACGGCAACCCTGTCGTCGTCGGCACCGGCACGCTGCAGGTGGAGGGCGCGGTCACCACGGCTCGGGCGAGCGTCGACACCCCTTCCGGCACGGTCGACACCCTGGTGCCCGACGCGCTGCTCACGACCCTGGTGGTCGCGCCGGACACGGTCGAACCAGGCGCCACCACCGCGACCACCGTGCAACGGATGCTCGCCGAGCTCGCCGTGCTGGCGCACGACGGCACCGGTGACTCGCACGACGTGCTGCTGACCCTCGGTCGCGACTGGGTGCCGGATCCGGAGCTGACCACCGCCCTGCTCCAGGCGTTGCGCACGTCGCCCTGGACGCGCGTGGTGTCGGCGAGCGCCGAGCTCGCGGCCGACGACGACGGCGCGGACCGTGCCTCGATCCCCGCGCGCGCACCAACCACCGAGATGCTGGCGCCCTCGGTGGTGCAGTCGCTGGCGGACGCCCGCACCCTCACCCGGCAGTTCGCCGCGGCGACCGCCACACCCGAGGTCCTGCTCGCGGGTCTGGACGACGAGGTGCTCGCGCCGCTGGCCGTCGCGTGGCGCGCCAGCCCGGCGGGACGAGCCCGGCTGGTCGACGTCGTGCTGGCGGACGCGGAGCAGCGGCGGACCGGGCTGTCGATCGCGCCGGTGAGCAACGTCAACATCATCAGCGCGAACGCCCCGTTCCGGTTCGTCGTGCGCAACGAGCTGGACGTCCCCGCGACGGTGGCCGTCTCGGTGCAGCCCCGCAAGTCCTGCCTGCGCCCGGCGACCAGCGAGGCGGTGACCGTGCCGGCCGGTGGCGAGCTCGCGGTGCCGGTGAACCTGCACGCCGTCGCCAACTGCGACGTGACGGTGGACGTGAAGCTCACCGATGCGACGGGTGCGACCCTCGCGCCCGTCGTCACGTTCAGCGCGCGGGTGGCACCGACGATCGAGAACGTCGGCACGATCGTGGTCGCCGTGCTGCTGGCGGTCGGGCTGGTGCTCGGCATCGCCCGCACGGTACGGCGGGGACAGAGCGCCCTGCGGGGTGCCCGCCGGGTGGCCGACGAGGACGCGCGGCCGCTGCCGGTGCTCGGCGGCGAGGTGGCACCGGCGCGGGAGGAGCCCGACGCCGGCGCCGACGAGGATGCGGACGCGGACGCCACCGACCCGGGAGCACCCACCTCCTCGGAGAACTCGCCGTGACGCTCCCACCAGACGAGGCCCTCCCACCCGACGAGGCGCCCCCACCAGACGAGGCCCCCCCGCCCGGGGCCGGCCCCCTGCCTGAGGTCGGACCGGTGCCCGAGCTCGGTCCCGTGCCCGACGCCGGGGAGGCCGCGCTGGTCGACCCGGCCGGTGACGTTCGCCGCGGCGCGATCCTCATGACCTCCGGCACCGCGGTGTCCCGCCTGCTCGGGCTGCTGCGCGGCGTCGTCCTGGTGGCCGCGATCGGCGCCACCGGCCAGGTGGCGGACGCGTTCGCGGTGGCCAACAAGCTGCCGAACGTCCTGTACCTGCTGCTGGCCGGCGGGGCGCTGAACGCCGTGCTCGTGCCGCAGGTGGTGCGCGCCTACCGGCGGCGCGTCGGCCAGGAGTACGTCGACCGGCTGCTGACCCTCGGGTTCGCCGTGCTCGCCCTGGTGACCGTCGCGCTGACCGCCGCGGCGCCGCTGCTGGTCCGCCTCTACGCCGACCCGTGCAGCAGCGCCCAGCTCGACCTCGCGACGAGCTTCGCCTACTGGTGCATCCCGCAGATGTTCTTCTACGGCGTGTACGCCCTGCTCGGGCAGGTGCTCAACGCGCGAGGGTCGTTCGGGCCCTACATGTGGGCACCGGTGGTGAACAACGTCGTGGCCATCGCGGGCTTCGGGGTGTTCATCGCCGTGACCGGTTCGGCGGCCGGCGCCGCCACGGCGTGGGACGGCGGCCAGGTCGCCCTGCTGGCCGGTTCGGCGACCGTGGGCATCATCGCGCAGGCCCTGGTGCTGGTGCCGTTCCTGCGCCGGGCCGGCGTCCGGTACCGGCCGCGGTGGGGCCTGCGGGGCTCGGGGCTCGGACGCGCCGGCACGGTGGCGGTGTGGACGTTCGTCGGGCTCGCGATCGGCCAGCTCGGCTACGTCGTCGTCTCGCGGGTGGCCTCGCGCGCACCCGGCGCGGCGGGCGCGGTGCAGGGCGTCTGCGAGGCGGGGGCGCTGACCGGCGTCGCCGGCAACGCCGCCTACGACTACGGCTTCCTCGTCTTCATGCTGCCGCACTCGCTGGTGACGGTGTCGCTCGCGACGGCCCTGTTCACGCGGCTGTCCGCGCAGGCGCACGACGGTGACACCGCGGCCGTCCGGGCGACGACGTCCCAGGGCCTGCGGCTCGTCGGGCTGTTCACCCTGGTCGCGGCCGTCGTGATCGGCGTCCTCGCCGAGCCGGTGGTGCGGCTGGTCGCCTGGACGGCGTCGGGTGACGACGTGCGCGCGGTGGCCGCGGTCGTCGTCGCCATGATCGTCGGGCTGCCGGCCTTCGGGGCCTGGTCGATGTGCCAGCGGGTGTACTACGCCTACGAGGACGCGCGCGGCATGGTGCCCGTCCAGGTGGTGATGGCCGCGGTGGTGGTGGCCGGCACCGTGGTGACGTCGCTGCTCGCGCCCCCGCGCTGGTGGGTGGCCGGCGCGGGGCTCGCCATGAGCGTGTCGTACCTGGTGGGAGCCCTGCTGGCGATGCGTGCGCTGCGGCGCCGGCTCGACGGGGTGGACGGCGCCCGGGTGCTCCGGCTCTACGTTCGCGCCCTGGTCGCGGCGCTCGTCGCGGGGCTCGTCGGTTGGGTCGTGCTGCGCGTCATCGGCTCGAGTGCGGACGTGAGCGTGCTCGGCGCGGCGGTGCGCGCCGTCGTGGTGGGCAGCGTGATCGCGGCGCTGTACGTCGGTGCGCTGCGGTTGCTGAGGGTCAGCGAGCTCGAGGTGATCGCGCCGACCGTGCGCTCGCTCGCCCGGCGGCTGCTGCCGGGCCGGAGCCGCCGATAGCATGGCGCCAGCCCGGCGCGCGCCGGGCCGACAGGTTCGGGGAGGTGCCGTGGACCAGGTCGGGCGTGGCACGGTCCTCGCCGGCCGTTACCGGCTGGACGACGAGCACACCACGTCGCTGCCCGGCGTCAAGGTCTGGTCGGCGTTCGACACCATCCTCGACAGGCCGGTCGTCGTCCGGGTGCTCGACGAGGTGCCGGCCGCACCGGTCCTCGACGCGGCGCGGCGCGCCGCCCTCGTCGTCGACCCGCGCCTGGTCCGGGTGCTCGACGTCGGCGCCCGGGACGGCCTGGGCTACGTCGTCACGGAGCAGGTCACCGGACCCTCGCTGGCCCAGCTGGTCCGCCGGGAGCCGCTGTCCGCCGACCAGGCCCGCGCCGTGGTCGGCGAGGCGGCGGCGGCGCTCGAGGCGGCCCGGCGACGCGGGGTGCACCACCTGGCGCTGCGGCCCTCGGCCGTGTCGGTGGCCCCCGACGGGCGCGTGCTGGTCTCCGGGCTGGCCCTGGACGCCGTGCTGCTCGGCCGCACCGCGGGGGACGCCCGGAGCACCAGCCGGACGGATGCCGTCGACCTCGTCCGCCTCGTCTACGCCGCGCTCACCGGGCACTGGCCGGGACCGCCGGAGACTGCCGGCGGGTTGCCCGCCGCTCCCGTGGTGGGCGGCTCGGTGGTGCCCCCCGGACAGCTGGTCGAGGGCGTTCCACCCGACCTGGACACCCTGTGCGCCGTCACCTTCGGACCGCACGAGGACGGCCCCCACTCGCCGGGAGAGGTGGTGCGCGAGCTGGAGCCGTGGGGGGACATCCGCGTGAGCACCCCCACCCGCCGGGACGTCCGCGCGTCTGGTTCCTCCGCGGTGCTCGCCGCCGGTGCCGCCGCCGGAACGGGCGCGGCCGGAGCCGGAGCGGCGGGAGCCGGTGCTGTGGCCGCCGGGGCCGCTGCCGCCGGGGCAGTCGCCGCCAGGTTGCCCGCCAGCCCGCCGCCCGCGCCTGCCGGGCCTCCCCGCGTGGCGCGCCAGTCGGTGCGCACGGCGTTCGACGGACCCACCGCCGGGACGAACCGCCCGGGCACCCCGCCACCCGCAGTCCCCGGGCGCACCGGGGCGTTCCCCGCGGTGCCGGGCGCGGGCGGTCCACAGGCGTACCCCCCGCACGCCTACCCCCCGCAGGCCTACCCCCCGCAGTCGGCCGGCCCGGTCGGCCCTGCGTCGAGGGCGATCCCGCCGGCGGCCGCGGCGCCACAGTCCTGGGCGCAGGGTGGTGCCGCCGCAGTGGGCGGCGGGTCGACGCCCACCGACGACCCGTTCGAGTTCGGTCGGCCCCCGGACGAGCCCGGCGGGCGTCGCCTGTCGACCGGCGGCATCGTCATGATCGTCGTCGCCGTCGCGGTCCTGCTCGTGCTCGGCCTCGCGGTGCGTGCCCTGCTCACCGGCAACGGCGCCGCGACGGGTCCGGATGCCGGAGCCGGCGTCGCCACCTCGCCGACGACGTCCGCCCCGGCGAGCCCGAGCGAGCCCGCGCCGACCACCGCTGCGACCACCGCTCCGACCTCGACCGCACCCGCCGGCAGCGCCCCGCGGATCCTCGGCATCGTCTCGATCGACCCGTCGGACACCGACGGTGAGCACCAGGAGGCAGTCGGTCGAGCGATCGACGGCGACCCGGCCACGTTCTGGTTCTCCATGACCTACAAGAGCGACGACTTCGCCGGCTTCAAGGACGGGGTGGGGTTGGCGCTGGCGTTGCCCCGGGGCACGCTGGTGCGCACGGTGACGCTGCAGGTCAACGGCACCGGGGGCAACGTGGAGATCCGGGCGACCGACGCTGCGAACCCGACCGCCGGCCGTGTGCTGGCGTCCGGGCCGCTGGCGCCCGGCACCTTCACCCTCGACCCGGCCACCACGACGGACTCCCTGGTCCTGTGGTTCACCCAGCTGCCCACCACCGCCGACGGCACGTTCCGCATCGAGCTGGCCGAGATCACGCTCGGCTGAGCCGCCGGGGCGCGTCCCCGGCGTGGAACAGATCGGCCCCTAGCATCGGTTGAAGGCAGCGTCGTTCCGCACCTCCCGGACCCTGCACCGCCCCGCACCTCCCGCACCGCCGCACCCTGAGGATTCCCCGTGACGAGCACGAGCACGAGCACCGCGACCCTGGTCCGCGACGTCGTCGTCGTCGGCTCCGGCCCCGCCGGCTACACCGCCGCGATCTACGCGGCCCGCGCGGGTCTCGCGCCGGTGGTGCTGGCCGGCTCCGTGACCGCCGGCGGCGCGCTGATGAACACCACCGACGTGGAGAACTTCCCGGGCTTCCCCGAGGGCATCCAGGGTCCGGAGCTGATGGACGCCATGCAGAAGCAGGCGGAACGCTTCGGGGCCGAGGTGATCTGGGACGACGTCGTGAGTCTGGACCTGGCCGGTCCGGTGAAGACGATCGTCACCGGCGGCGGAGACACGTACCGCGCGCGGGCCGTCATCCTCGCCACGGGCTCGGCCTACCGCGAGCTCGGGCTGCCCGACGAGAAGCGCCTGTCGGGGCGTGGGGTCTCGTGGTGCGCCACCTGCGACGGGTTCTTCTTCCGGGACCAGGACATCGTCGTCGTCGGCGGCGGCGACTCGGCCGTCGAGGAGGCGACGTTCCTGTCCCGCTTCGGCCGGACGGTGACGATGGTGCACCGTCGCGACGCGCTGCGGGCCTCGAAGATCATGGCCGACCGCGCCGCGAACGACCCCAAGATCTCGTTCGCCTGGAACAGCGCGGTGGTCGCGATCCACGGCGACTCCAAGGTGACCGGCGTGACGCTGCGCGACACGGTCACCGGGGTGGAGCGTGAGCTGCCCGCCGGCGGGGTGTTCGTCGCGATCGGTCACGTGCCACGCACCGAGCTGCTCGCCGGGCAGGTCGAGCTCGACGAGGCCGGCTACGTGCGCGTGGTGGGGCGCACCACGGCGACGAACCTCGCTGGCGTGTTCGCGTGCGGCGACGTCGTGGACCACACCTACCGGCAGGCGATCACGGCCGCCGGCTCGGGCTGCGCGGCCGCGCTCGACGCGCAGCACTACCTCGCCGGGCTCCCCTCGGTCCCTGCTGTCGCGGATCCCGTGCCGGCCGGCGAGTCCCTGTTGGCGCCCGGCGCGGTGGGCGGCGGCGCGTGACCGCTGCGCTCCCGGTGACCGACGCCACCTTCGACGAGGTGGTGCTGGCCAGCCCGGTACCCGTCGTCGTCGACTTCTGGGCGCAGTGGTGCGCCCCGTGCCGCGTGATCGGGCCGGTGCTCGACGAGCTCGCCGGCGTGTACGACGGACGGGTGCGGTTCGTCGCCGTGGACGCGGACGACAACCCCGGCCTGGTGGCGCGGTTCGGCATCGTCGCGCTGCCGACCCTGCACCTGTACGCCGGCGGCGAGCTGGTGGAGGCCGTCTACGGCGCTCGCCCGAAATCGGAGCTGGGTGACCGCGTCGAAGGGCTGCTCGCTGCGGTGGGCGGACCCTCCGCCTGAAGGATCGGCGGTGCGCGGGCTGTGCGCCGTGCAATCTTCCGTCGGTGACCGTCCCGTGGGCGTCGCGTCGGCCGATCGTGCGGCCGTGCCAGACTGGCGCCCATGACCACCACACCGATGCCCGACGAGCGCACGCCGGGCCGTCCCCCGTCGTCCGCCGCCGCCGGCACCGGTACCCGCCTGGACCCGTGGCTCGGCTCCTACGCCGACCGCACGCACGGGATGCGTGCCTCCGAGATCCGGGCCCTGTTCGCCGTGGCCAACCGGCCCGAGGTCGTCTCGCTCGCCGGCGGCATGCCGTTCCTGGAGGGCCTGCCGCTGGACACGCTGGCCGAGCTGGCCGCCCGCGTGGTCGCCACCCGCGGTCTCGTCGCGCTCCAGTACGGATCCGGCCAGGGCGACGAGACCCTGCGGGAGCAGATCCTCGAGGTGATGGCGATCGAGGGGATCGCCGCGCACCCCGACGACGTCGTCGTCACCACGGGTTCGCAGCAGGCTCTCGACCTGGTGACCCGCATCTTCGTGGACCCGGGCGACGTCATCGTCGCCGAGGCGCCCTCCTACGTCGGCGCGCTCGGGGTGTTCCGGGCGTACCAGGCCGACGTGGTGCACGTGCCGATCGACGAGCACGGGCTGGTCCCAACGGCGCTGGAGAGCGCACTCGTCGACCTGGAGCGCGCCGGGCGGCGCGTCAAGTTCCTCTACACGGTGCCGAACTTCCACAACCCCGCGGGGGTGTCGCTGTCGCTCGAGCGACGACCGCAGGTGCTCCAGATCTGTCGGCGGCACGGCGTGCTCGTCCTCGAGGACAACCCGTACGGTCTGCTCGGGTTCGACGGCGAGCCGGTGCCGGCGATGCGGTCCCTGGACGACGAGGGCGTGATCTACCTCGGCTCGTTCTCCAAGACGTTCGCCCCCGGGTACCGCGTCGGATGGGCGGTCGCCCCGCACGCCGTGCGGGAGAAGCTCGTGCTGGCCAGCGAGTCGGCGATCCTGTGCCCGTCGAACGCCGCGCAGCTGGCGATCTCGACGTACCTGTCCACCTGCGACTGGCGGGGCCAGATCAAGTCCTACCGCGAGATGTACCGCGAGCGGCGGGACGCGATGGTCGGCGCGCTGGCCGAGTACCTGCCCGAGTGCAGCTGGACGGTGCCGAACGGTGGCTTCTACACGTGGGTGGGCCTGCCGGAGGGCCTCGACGCGAAGGAGATGCTGCCGCGCGCGGTCACCGCGCGGGTCGCGTACGTGCCCGGCACGGCCTTCTACTACGACGGCAGCGGCGCCGACCACATGCGGCTGTCGTTCTGCTACCCGACGCCCGAGCGGATCCGCGAAGGTGTGCGGCGGCTCGCGACCGTGGTGGCGGGTGAGGCCGAGCTGGTCGACCTGTTCGGTACCGTCGGTACCGCGCCGTCGGACGTCGTGGTGTCCCCCGGACCGGATCTCGCCTGACGAGCGAGAACCGGCCGTCGTGACCCGCCGCGTCGTCGTCGGCCGTCCCGCTTCGCCCGCTGCCACCCGGAGGCGCACGTGACCGCCCCAGCCGCCCATCCCCGCATCGTCGTGCTCTCCGGCGGCCTGTCGCACGAGCGTGAGGTGTCGCTGCGTTCCGGTCGGCGGGTGGCCGAGGCGCTGCGCGCCACCGGCGCCGAGGTCACCGTGCACGACGTCGACGCGGATCTGGTCGCGGTGCTGCGCGAGCTGCGGCCGGACATCGTCTGGCCGCTGCTGCATGGCGCCAGCGGCGAGGACGGCTCGGTGCGCGACGTGCTGGCCCTGCTGGGAGTCGCCGCCCTGGGCACCGGACCGCGGGCCAGCCGGGTCGCCTGGAACAAGCCGATCGCCAAGACGATGGTCGCACGGGCCGGGTTGCGAACGCCCGCGTTCGTCACGCTGCCGCAGTCGTTGTTCCGGGAGCTGGGTGCGCACCGCATCCTCGACTCGCTCGTCGAACGGATCGGGCTGCCGCTCGTGGTGAAGCCGGCGGAGGGTGGCTCGGCGCTGGGAGTGACGGTGGTGCGGTCGGCCGACGAGCTGCCGCGGGCGATGGTCGAGTGCTTCTCCTACGGCGACACCGCCCTGGTGGAGCGGGCCGTGCTGGGCACGGAGGTGGCCGTCAGCGTGCTCGACACCGGCTCGGGCCCGTTCGCGCTGCCGGTGGTGGAGATCGTCACGGACGGCGCGTACGACTACGACGCGCGGTACAACCCGGGCCGCACCGAGTACTTCGTGCCGGCCCGACTGGAGCCGGACGTGGCGCAGCGGGTCGTCGACGTCGCGCTGGCCGCGCACGAGACCCTGGGGCTGGTCCGGCTCTCGCGCACGGACCTGGTGATCGACGCGGACGGGGTGCCGTGGTTCCTCGAGGTCAACGTGGCCCCCGGGATGACCGAGACGTCACTGCTGCCGCAGGCCGCCGAGGCGGCCGGGTACCGGTTGGGCGAGCTGTACCGCGCCCTGGTCGACGCGTCGCTGGCCGCGGCCGTGGCGGAGGGCGAGGCCGCCCGGTTCGAGTAGCCGGGCTCGTCCCAGGCGCCCGTCCACATCGGCCTGGCGCCACGAGCTGCGCGTCCGCACGGGCCGGTGCGGACGACGGCGTGCGCCGACAGGCCAGGGGCCGGCGACGTTGGTCGCTGAAGCGCTCGCCGGGTGGTGGACGAGGGTCGTCAGCGCTGATGTACGACAGCCACTGGTCCTGGTGTACGTCAGCGGTGGAACAGGCCGGGGTCGTCCGGGGCGAACGCCGCGAGGATGCGGTTGAGGTCCTGGACCGAGGCGAACTCCATGGTCAGCCGGCCCTTGCGCTTGCCCAGGCCGACCGTCACCCGGGTGTCGAAGCGGTCGGACAGCCGGGCGGCGAGCGCGTCGAGCGCCTCGTTGCGCTCCCCGGCACGGGGGGCGACGCGGCGCGCCCGGGGGGTGTCGTCCCCGCCCATCGCGGCGATCTCCTCCACCGCGCGTACGGACAGGCCCTCCGCGACGATGCGCTGCGCCAGGCGCTCCACCCCAGCTGGGTCGGGCAGCGCGAGCAGGGCGCGGGCGTGGCCCGCCGAGAGCACCCCGGCGGCAACCCGGCGCTGCACCAGTGGGGGCAGCTTGAGCAGCCGGAGCGTGTTGGAGATCTGCGGCCGGGACCGGTGGATGCGCCCGGCGAGCTCGTCGTGCGTGCACCCGAAGTCGTCCAGCAGCTGGCGGTAGGCGGCGGCCTCCTCCAGCGGGTTCAGCTGGGCCCGGTGCAGGTTCTCCAGCAGCGCGTCGCGCAACAGGTCACCGTCGCCGGTCTCGCGGATGATCGCCGGGATCCGGTCGAGGCCGGCGGCCTGCGCCGCGCGGAGCCGCCGCTCTCCCATGATCAGCTCGTACCCGCCATCCGCCTGGCGCACGACGACGGGCTGCAGCACACCGACTTCGCGGATGGAGTTGACGAGCTCCTCGAGGGCGTCCTCGTCGAACACCGTTCGCGGCTGTCGGGGGTTCGGCCGGATCTCTGCGATGGGCAGCTCCGCGAACGTGGCTCCGGGCACCGGCAGGAGGTCGTCGCCAGGGGCCCCGTCCGGCTCCGTGCCGAGGTTGGTCACCGCGGTCGCCTCGGCGGTCTGCGTCGCACGCGCGGCCGCTTCGGCGAATCGCGTCGCCCCTCCGGCTACGGCGACATCGCGCGCCTGCGTCGCCTCCGGCGTGTCGGCGCCGGGGAAGTACACGTCCACGGGCCGTTCACGGCCGGTGCGCTGGCCATCGACCCCCGTCGGGATCAGGGCACCCAGCCCCCGGCCGAGGCCCCGTCGCTTCTCGCTCACCGTTCCTCCTCGCCGGACTGCCTCTGGTCGTTCGGTCCTGCCGCACCCGAGCCGGTGCGGGCGGATCCCCGTGCCTGCACCGTTGCCGCGCGCTCCGCCAGCTCCCGGGCCGCCTCCAGATACGCCAACGCTCCCGACGAACCCGGATCGTAGGTCATCACGGTCTGGCCGTAGCTCGGCGCCTCCGAGATCCGCACGGAGCGCGGCACCGAGGTGCGCAGCGTTCGGTCGGGGAAGTGCGTGCGCACCTCTGCCGCCACCTGTTGGGCCAGTCGCGTGCGTGCGTCGTACATGGTCAGCAGGATCGTCGACACATGCAGCGTCGGGTTGAGGTGCGCCTGGATCAGGTCGATCGTCTTGAGGAGCTGGCTCAGACCCTCGAGTGCGTAGTACTCGCACTGGATGGGGATCAGCACCTCACGCCCGACGACGAAGGCGTTGACGGTGAGCAGTCCGAGGCTGGGGGGGCAGTCCACCAGCACGTAGTCGATCCGTGCGTGACCGTGCTCGGCGCGCCACGCGAGGTAGTGGTCGAGGGCCACGCGGAGCCGCGTCTCACGAGCGACGAGTGAGACGAGCTCGATCTCCGCCCCGGACAGGTCGATCGTGGCCGGCACGCAGAACAGGCCCGGCACGTCGGGGCACTCCTGGACCGCGCCCTGCATCGGGGCGCTGTCGACGAGCACCTCGTAGACCGACGGGGTGCCGGCGTGGTGGTCCACGCCGAGCGCCGTCGAGGCGTTCCCCTGGGGGTCGGTGTCGATGACCAGCACGGTCAGGCCCGACTGCGCCAACGCTGCGGCAAGGTTCACCGTGGTCGTCGTCTTGCCTACGCCGCCCTTCTGGTTCGCCACGGTGATGATCCGCGTCGATGCCGGTCGGGGGAACACTCGGCCCCGAAGCTCGATGCGTCGCCGGGCGTCCTGATGAAGCTCGGCCATCAGCGGGGTGTCCGGCGTTGCCGTCGGCAGGCTGCTCACCAGCGCGGCGCGGCGCCACTCGTCCGCGTCGCCGGCGCTCCCCCGGAACGGCGGCGCATCGTCAGCCGCCTTCCGCCGCCGCTCGGGCGTCGTGGCCGCCGCGACGTCGGGCCCACGCCCGTGATCGCCGAGCATCCCGGCCGGACCTTGCTCGTCCATTGCTCCCTCGAGGTGACTGCGGCTGCCCTGGCCGGCGAGCGTGTCGAGCGGTCGCTCCGGCCAGGTGGTCCCCCGGAGTGTTTCACGTGAAACCGACACGTCCCGCGTCGTGCCGCTGTGCCGGGCCGAGTCCTCGGAGGAGTCCAGGGCTGAAGGTGGTGCGGCGGCGGCACTGCCATACGGTGCGCCCTCGGGTGCCACGCGGCGGAGCCCTGAACTGTCCGCTATCGGGTCGGTACCGCCGGCCACGGCCCTCGCCGGCGCAGCGAGATGTCCGTCCACCGGTCGTGCCGGCCACGCGGCGTCGGGAGGCACGCCACGTGACGCGTCGACGCCGAGCGTCCTCTGTGGGCCGGCGTCACCGGGACCAGGCCACGTGCGCTCGTCCGCGCGACCCGTCGCGCCACCGCCGGGTATCGCGCCTCCAGAGGAGGTGGCCCTGCTGACGGCCGTCGCCCCACCGCCGAGCGTCGGGCCACTTCCTCCCGACGAACCCTTCCCGTCCTGCGCACCCTCGCCCACGGTCGGGCTGCCGCTCGCCGGCGTACCACCGCTTCGGCCTGCGTGCCCAGATCCGCTGCTGGCAGCCGGTCCTGACAACCCGGCAGCCCCGAGCACCTCCGATGGCCCCTCGCTCGACACGTCGTGGAGAGGACTTGCCGACGAGCGTTCGGGCGCACGCTCGGTGCGCTTCCTCCTACCGAACACCACGCCCCCCGCCTCGACGTGTGGCGTGCACGACTCGAGTGGGCGCGAGGCCCGCGATGACCTCCACCACGACGACCTCGGCCTCCTGCCAGCCCACTCGCCGTGCAGTGGCCCGCGCCGCCTCGACCTCCTGCGGCGCGCGCTCACCCTTGAGCGCGACGAGCCGCCCGCCCTCGCGCACCAGGGGTGCAGCCCAGCGGTAGAGCTTGTCCATCGTCGCCACCGCACGCACCGTGACGGCATCAGCCTGATACTCCCCGGCCACGTCTTCCGCCCGGGCACGTCGGACCTGGGCGTTGTCCAACCCGAGCTCGGACACCACGAACCGGAGCCACTCGCACCGCCGCTCCATCGGCTCGAGCAGCACCACCTCGACGTCCGGGGTCATCGCCGCAACCACGATCCCGGGCAAGCCGCCCCCGCTGCCGAGGTCGATGACCGCGCCGGATCCAGGCAGGAACCGGACGGCTGCCGCCGAGTTCAGCAGGTGTCGCTCCCACAGGCGCGCGCACTCCTGCGGCCCGATCACGCCCCGGACGACCCCCTGGGTGCGGAGCAGGCCCGCGAACGTCTGCACCGTCGGCCAGGCCTTCCCGAAGAACGCCGGCAGCCTGGTGTCGCCCTCCACGGGGTCGACCGCCTCCGCGGGATCGTCCGCCGGGTCGATCGACCAGGGTCGCGCACCGGACACCGGGGGTTGCGCCGACTCTCGAGCCACCCGGTCCTCCCTCTCGAACCCTCACGCAGTCCCGGGCGGCTCTTGAGCCGACCGGAACTGACCGGCGTCCCGCACCGACCAGCGACTGTCACCGGGCGATTGCCGGATCACCCGCCCGATCATGTGGTGACGCCCCCGGACGTCGTCGCCCGCGTCACGATGCGACCATCGCGGCCCGGCGACTCCGTCACGTCGACCCGGCGTGGCCCGCCCACCGTACAGGGGTGGCAACGGGGGAGGGGCCACCGCAGCGTCCTGTGGATGCGGCTGATACCACGGCGGTCCTCCACGGCTTCAGCCCTGTCGTCGCCGCCGGCCCCGACGCCCCGCGGAGATGACTGTTTCACGTGAAACGGTGACCCGCGGAGCCGAAGTGGCGGCGCGGGAGCCGGGCCTGGATCCACGTGCGGCACCGACAGCGGGGCTACGGGTGGCGGCGCGACAACCGCCCGCGTTTCACGTGAAACAGCGACGGCGCATGCGGGGTGGCCGGCGCCGAAGGCGAACCTGCCGACCTGGTTCACGTGAAACACCGAACTCCGCGCACGCCAACGTCGTCGACAAGCGGAACTGGGCGCGCGGCGCGCGCGACATCCCGTGGCCGACGAACGTGGCCAGTCGTCGCCCGACCTTCAGAACGCCCGCCTGACGCGCCGCCCGTCAGGCGAGACGCACCACCACGAAGCGAGAGGGCTCGACGCCTTCGGAGTCGGAAGCCAAGCCGGCCCCCGCCACGACGTCGTGCACGACCTTGCGCTCGAAGGGGTTCATCGGCTCAAGGGCCAGCGGCTCGCCCGAGGCCTTCACCGTCTCGACGGCGGCCTTCGCCACCTCGGTGAGTGCGCGCTTGCGCCCGGCGCGGTAGCCGGCGACGTCGAGCATGAGACGGCTGCGGTCTCCCGTCTTCGCCTGCACAGCGAGCCGGGTCAGCTCCTGAAGGGCCTCCAGCACGGATCCATCCGCGCCCACCAGCCGCTGCAACGCCCGCTCGTCCACCCCCTCGGCCACGATCCCCACCGCGGCGCGCCCGTGCTCGACGTCGATGTCGATGTCTCCGTCGAGGTCGGCGATGTCGAGCAGCTCCTCGAGGTAGTCAGCTGCGATCTCGCCCTCCTCTTCAAGACGCTTCGTCCCGACCACCTCGTCGGGAGCCTCCGGCGTGCTTGCGCTCATCAGGTCCTCTGTCTCCGCCATGGGGAACACCTACTCCTGTCCGTTCGGCGCGCCGCCACCAGCGCCACCCTGCTTCTTCTTCCGCGCGGGACGTTGCTCGCCCGCCTCGGACGATCCGGATGCACCCCCGCGGGACGCGTCCGTCCTGCCTTCGCTCAGCGCGTCATGGGGCCGCGCGGTCTTGGCTGCGCCGCCGCTCGGCGTGGCGCCGGACGCCTTCCTCGCCTTGCCCGGCTCGGCCAGCGCGTCGGTACCGGCACCGACGCCCTTCTTCGGGGTGCGCCCAGTCGTCGCGGCATCCTCGGACCCGGTGCGGCGAGGTGTGGCCGAGCTCGCGGCCGCGCCGGACGTCGTCGTCCCACCCGTGGCCCCGTTGACGACGCCAGGAGCCGCGCCCGCAACCGTCGTGCCCGTCGTCGGCTTCGGCTTGACGCGGTCCTTGCGCACGGGCTGCTGGCGCTGACCACTGCGCGGCGCCTCTTCGATCACGGGACGGTCCTCGGTCGCCACCGCCGTGTGACCGTGTGCTGCACGACGAGCCTGACGCTCCTTGAGCGCCGCCTCCGCCTGCGACCCCGGTGCCGGCATGCGGCGGATCGTGTAGAACTGCTGACCCATCGTCCACAGGTTCGAGACGGTCCAGTAGATGAGGACGCCGATCGGGAAGTTGACCCCCGAGAACGCGAAGATCAGCGGCATCAGGTAGAGCAACATCTTCTGCTGCTGCGCCATCGGGCCCTCGAGCGCGGCCTTGGGCATGTTCTTCCTGGTCAGCTGAAGCTGCGTCGTGAACGTCGTCACCGACATCGCGAGGATCAGCACCACGGTGACGATCTGGATCTGCACATTGCCGTCGGCCCGCATGAACGTGCCCGACAGCGGTGCGCCGAAGATCGAGGCGCTCTCGGCCTGCTTCGCCAGCTCCTGTGTCAGCGGCCCGATGTTCGGCTTCGGGTAGTCGCCGGTCGAGAGCTTCGTCAACGAGTTCAGCACACGGAACAGCGCGAAGAAGATGGGGGACTGGAGCAGGATCGGCAGGCACGACGAGAACGGGTTCGTGTTGTGCTTGCGGTACAGCTCCATCGTCTCGCGGCTCATCGCCTCGCGGGACGCCGGGTCGGTCTTCCCCTTGTACTTCTTCTGGATCGCCTGCATCTCCGGCTGCAGCAGCTGTAGCCCACGCGACGCCCGGATCTGCCGGACGAACAGCGGGATCAGCGCGATCCGGATGACCAGCACGAGGCCGACGATCGACAAGCTCCAGGCCGCCCCGCCGGCAGGGTCCAGGCCGATCCACTCCATGAGGCTGTGGAACTGGACCATGATCCAGGCCACGGCGACCATGATCGGCCACAGCAGGCCGTCGAACCAGCTCATGAACTCGTGCTCCTCGTGATCAGTGGGCGGTGGTTGCCGCAGCCGAATGAATGTGCGGGATGCCGCCGGTCAGGTGCCGTTCGCGGACGGGTGGCACGTCGTCGACGCCCCCCCGGGTCCAGGGGTTGCAGCGCAGCAGTCGCCAGGCGGCCAGCCCCGTCCCGCGCAGCAGACCGTGGCGGGTGATCGCCACCACCGCGTACTGCGAGCACGACGGGTAGTAGCGGCACGTCGGCGGCGTCAACGGCGAGAGGTAGCGCTGGTACATGGCGAGGAGCGCGAGTGCTCCCCGTCGGGGCAGTCCTGCGACCCACCGCGCCACGGCGATCATGCGGGTACCGCGACACGACGCCGCGCCGCCGACAGCGCCGCGTCCAGGTCAGCGGCGAGCCGGGTGTACGGCGTCGTGGCACTCGCCGGCAGGGCCCGCACGACGACCTGGTACTCGTGCGGGAGCGTGGTCAACCGGTCCCGCACCAGCGCCCGCAGCCGTCGCTTCACCAGGTTGCGGGTCACGGCGCCGCCGACGGACTTGGAGACGACAAGACCGACCACGGGACCCTGCGGTCCCGGGTCGGTCACCTGCACGAGATGCACCACGAGGCTTCCCCGTCCACCGCGAGCGCCGCGGCGTACCGCGCGCTCGAACTGCGCGGCGTGGCGCATCCGGTGCGCACGAGGCAGCACCGTCGCGTCGTTCGCGTCAGGCGGAGAGCTCGACGCGGCCCTTGCGACGCCGCGCGGCGAGGATGGCGCGGCCGGCACGGGTGCGCATGCGCAGCCGGAAGCCGTGCGTCTTGGACCGACGACGAGTGTTCGGCTGGAACGTCCGCTTGGTCACGAGAGTCTCCCGAGTACATCGGCGCGCGACGGGCGCGGCCAGGTGGTGGTGCAGGTCGAGGTGCCGAGACGGACGCCCCGTGCGCGAATGATCTCGGTGGACGACCGAGGGCGAAGGCATCGAGGCGCGCAAGAAGGAGTGCCGTCAACAGGCCCGATCACGGTACGCCGCGCCTGATCCACCGGTCAAATCCCTGGCGTTGTCCACCCGACACGCCGATCGCCGCCCGACGTCACCCCGTCTGGCCCTCCTCGCCTCGCCCGGGGAGCACTATCATCGGTCGTCGTCGCGCGAATGGCCCGCTCGTCCTGTTCGCGCCCGGCTCCCCGGCTCGTCGGCGGTGGCGCCTGCGCTCCGCACACAGGTGTGGACAACTATGTGGACGACCGATCAAGTGCGGTGACCGGCGGTACGAACGACCAGGCGAGGGTGGGACGTTGACACAGGACGATGAGCTGGCCCGTGTCTGGGGACACGTCGTCTCGGCGCTTGAGCAGAGCCCCGACATCACCCCCCGGCAGATCGCGTTCGTCCGGCTCGCGCGGCCCCTCGGGTTGTTCGACGGAACCCTGCTGCTCGCCGTCGCGAACGACCTGACCAAGGACTATCTCGAGACCCGCGTGCGGTCCGAGGTGGCGCAAGCCTTGTCGGAGGCCCTCGGCCGAGAAGGGCGGTTCGCCGTCTCGGTCGACCCCCAGCTCGGCCAGGGCGACCCGGTCCCGGTGCCGATCCGCCCAGTGGACGGGCCGACCGGCACCCGCCCGTCGCGCCAGGCGGTGCCCGACGACGACGCCCCTCGGGTCAGTGGTCACCGGCGGCCCGCCGTCGAGCCGGCCCGGCTCAACCCCAAGTACCTGTTCGAGACGTTCGTCACCGGATCGTCCAACCGATTCGCCCATGCCGCCGCGGTGGCGGTCGCCGAGGCGCCGGCCAAGGCCTACAACCCGCTGTTCATCTACGGCGACTCCGGGCTCGGCAAGACACACCTGCTGCACGCCATCGGTCACTACGCGCAGAGCCTCTACCCGTCGGTGCGGGTGCGGTACGTGAACTCCGAGGAGTTCACCAACGACTTCATCAACTCCATCTCCGAGGGCAAGGCCGGCGCCTTCCAGCGCCGGTACCGCGAGGTGGACGTGCTCCTCGTCGACGACATCCAGTTCCTGCAGGGCAAGGAACAGACGATGGAGGAGTTCTTCCACACGTTCAACACGCTCTACAACGCGAACAAGCAGGTGGTCATCACCTCCGACCTGCCGCCCAAGAGGCTGAACGGCTTCGAGGACCGGATGCGGTCGCGGTTCGAGTCGGGCCTGATCACCGATGTGCAGCCGCCCGACCTCGAGACGCGGATCGCCATCCTGCGCAAGAAGGCCGGCAGCGAGCGCCTCGAAGCCCCTGACGACGTCCTGGAGTACATCGCCTCACGGATCTCGACGAACATCCGTGAGCTCGAGGGTGCCCTGATCCGGGTGACGGCTTTCGCGAACCTCAACCGTCAGCACGTGGACATGCCCCTCGCGGAGATCGTCCTCAAGGACCTCATCACCGACGACGACTCTGCCGAGATCACCGCCACCCAGGTGATCGGTCAGACCGCCATGTACTTCGGCCTCACCATCGAGGACCTCTGCGGTTCGAGCCGTTCCCGCGTGCTCGTCACCGCCCGCCAGATCGCCATGTACCTGTGCCGTGAGCTCACCGACCTGTCGTTGCCGAAGATCGGCCAGGCTTTCGGCGGGCGCGACCACACCACCGTCATGCACGCGAACCGGAAGATTCGCGAGCTCATGGCCGAACGTCGCTCCATCTACAACCAGGTGACCGAGCTGACCAACCGCATCAAGCAGCAGAATCGCACCTGAGAGCTTTCTGGCTATTTCCTCCCCAGGTTTCATCCACAGGATTTCCGAGAATCTGTGGACAACCGTCGGGTGCGCCACCGGCCCGTCGCCCGACGCCGCTCGGTCACCGCGGGGCGTCGGGGGGCCACCCGGCAAGCCGGTGACCAGCCGTGACGCGCTTCCGGCACACTCCACCGTCCGCCGGGCCAGCCGACCGGCGCACGCCGCACCGCGACACGCGCGCCAGCGACCTCAACCTTCATGCACAGGGTCAGACAACCATGGGACGAATCTGGGGGGTGTTGATGATCCTGTGGACGATGGTGCATGGCGGGCCCCGCGCTGTGCACCGCGACCCGTCCCGTGGTGCGTGCACGGGGCCGGTCGGCCGGCCGTCCCCACCCCTGGCGCCGCGACCCTCCGCGGCACACAGCCGCGTGCACATCCCTGCGGGCTGTGCCACCTGCGTCGATGCCGCTTCTCCACATGACCCACAGGTGCGACGACGATGACGACAGTTCTCTCCCCATGGATCCACCCACCGTCAGTGGGGACGACCGGACCAGCGGCCAGGGCCACACCACGACCTCGATCTCCCCGCGGCGACCGGCCACGGGAGTGCCGACCGATCCGACGGGGAGCCTCCCGTGCAGCGACGATCAGTCGCGTAGTGTTCGGCTACACCTGTGCACCCGCCCGGGCGCGCCAGCATCGTGCGGTCCTGTCACCAGGACGACGGCCAGGATCAGGGCCACCACCGCAGGGGCGTACGTCGGGGCGACGGGGCACTGACGTGACACGACGAAGGAGTGACGCATGAAGTTCCGGGTGGAGCGTGATGTCCTCGCGGATGCCGTCACGTGGACCGCGCGGACGCTGCCGACGCGGCCGCCCGTGCCGGTGCTGGCCGGTGTGCGGATCGAGGCGGACACGTCCGGCACCATCGGGCTGTCGAGCTTCGACTACGAGGTGTCGGCCCGGTCGCAGATCCCGGCGGACGTCATCGAGGGCGGCACCGTGCTGGTGTCCGGCCGGCTGCTCGCGGAGATTGCCCGGGCTCTTCCGGACAAGCCCGTGGAAGTGGCGCTCGAGGGCACCAAGGTCGTCGTCACCTGTGGCGCCAGCCGCTTCACCTTGCTGACCATGCCGGTCGACGAGTACCCCACCCTGCCCGTGATGCCGGCCGTGGCCGGCGTCGTCGACGGCGAGGAGTTCACCCACGCGGTCGCACAGGTGAGCGTCGCCGCGAGCCGTGACGACACGTTGCCGCTGCTCACGGGCGTGCGGGTGGAGATCGAGGGGGAGCGCGTCACGCTGCTCGCCACCGACCGCTACCGCCTGGCGCTGCGTGAGCTCTCCTGGAAGCCGGCCACGCCAGGCTTCGAGTCGATCGCCCTGGTCCGGGCGCGCACGCTCTCCGACGTGGCCCGGGCGCTCGGCGGTTCGGGCTCGATCACGGTCTCGCTCTCGACCGGCGGCGGGGTGGACCTCATCGGCTTCGAGGCGGCCGGACGCCAGACGACCAGCCTCCTGGTGGACGGCGACTATCCCGCGGTGCGCCGGCTGTTCCCCGACGAGACGCCGATCCATGCGGTCGTCGCGAAGCAGGCGCTCACCGAAGCGGCCAAGCGGGTCGCGCTGGTCGCCGAGCGCAACACCCCGATGCGACTGTCGTTCACCGAGGGGCAGGTGGCACTCGAGGCCGGGCAGGGCGACGACGCCCAGGCGTCCGAGGCCCTGGAGTCGACCCTGGTCGGCGAGCCGATCTCGGTGGCGTTCAACCCGCAGTTCCTGCTCGACGGCCTGGGCGCGCTCGACTCGCCGTACGTCCGGCTCTCGTTCACGCATCCGAACAAGCCGGTGGAGTTCACCGGCCAGGCGGAGGCCGACGGCGAGGACTCGCAGGCCTACCGCTACCTGCTGGTGCCGATCCGCTTCGCCGGCTGACGCAGCACTCCAGGGGCGGTGGCCGGCGCCTCAAGGGGCGGTGTCAGCGCCCCGGGGGGCGGCGCGACCCCGGACGGGCAGAATGGTGCCGGCGCCCGACGTCCCGGCCGGGCGCGGGTGGCCCGGTCGGCAGGCCCGGTGCCGGTGACGGCGCCACCCCGGACGGTCCCTGAGCGGAGGATGGACGACGATGCACGTCGGACTCGTGGGACTGGGCAAGATGGGCGCCAACATGCGCGACCGGTTGCGCCGCGCCGGGCTCGAGGTGACGGGATTCGACCGGAACCCCCAGGTCAGCGACGTGGACACGGTCGAGGCGATGATCGCCGCGCTGCCGGCCGGCCAGCGCATCGTCTGGGTGATGGTGCCCAGCGGAGCCGTGACCGATGCGGTGGTGCACCAGCTCGCGGCCCTGCTGGCACCGGGCGACCTGCTCATCGACGGCGGCAACTCCTACTACCAGGACGATGCCGCGCACGCGGCGCTGCTCGCCGAGCGTGGCGTGCACTTCATCGACGCCGGCGTCTCGGGCGGCGTGTGGGGCCTCGACAACGGGTACGGGCTGATGGTCGGCGGTGACGACGCGGACGTGGCGCGGGCGATGCCCCTGTTCGACGCCCTGCGGCCGGAAGGCCCCCGCGACGAGTCGTTCGTGCACGTCGGCGCCGTCGGCGCCGGGCACTTCGCCAAGATGGTGCACAACGGCGTCGAGTACGGCCTGATGCAGGCGTACGCCGAGGGCTACGAGCTGCTGGCCGCGAAAGGCCTGGTCACGGACGTGGCGGGCACGTTGAAGGCGTGGACACGGGGCACCGTCGTGCGGTCCTGGCTGCTCGACCTGCTGGTCGCCGCGCTCGCCGCGGACCCAGGGCTGGACCGCATCGACGACTGGGTGGAGGACTCGGGCGAGGGTCGCTGGACCGTCGACGAGGCGATCGACCTGGCGGTGCCGGCGCCGGTGATCTCCGCAGCGCTGTTCGCCCGGTTCGCGTCCCGGCAGCAGGAGTCGCCGGCGCTGAAGGCGGTCGCGGCGCTGCGTCAGCAGTTCGGCGGCCACGCGGTGCACCCGGCGGAGGCCGCCGCACCGAAGCCCGGGGCCTGAGTGTTCGTCTCCCACCTGTCGCTGCTCGACTTCCGCTCCTACCAGCAGGTGGCGCTGGACCTCGGGCCCGGGGTGACGGCCCTGGTCGGCCCGAACGGCCAGGGCAAGACGAACCTCGTCGAGGCGATCGGCTACGTGGCCACCCTGGCGAGTCACCGGGTGCCCACCGATGCGCCCCTGGTGCGCGCGGGTGCGGCCCGCGCGGTCGTCGGCGTCCGGGTGGAGCGCGCCGGACGAGGCACCACGGTCGAGCTGGAGATCACGCCCGGCCGCGCCAACCGGGCCCGGGTGAACGGCGGCTCCCCGGTGCGGCCGCGCGACGTGCTGGGCATCCTGCGCACGGTGCAGTTCGCGCCCGAGGACCTCTCTCTGGTCAAGGGCGACCCGGACGGCCGGCGGCGGTTCCTCGACGAGCTGGCGATCCAGCTCGCGCCGCGGATGGCGGCGGTGGTCGCCGACTACGAGCGCGTGCTGCGGCAGCGCTCCGCGCTGCTCAAGACAGCCGGCGTGGCGATGCGCGCCTCCCGCGGGGCCGACCTGCGCACGCTCGACGTGTGGGACGCGAAGCTCGCCGAAGGTGGCGCTCGGGTCGTCGTCGCCCGCCGAACGCTGACGGCCGCGCTCCAACCTGCCGTCGCGGAGGCATATGCGCAGGTCAGCGCGGGGCAGGGCGAGGCGCAGCTGACGTACCGGTCGTCGCTGGACGGCCCGGTGGACGACGACCGCACCCCGCCGCCGACCGACGCGGGGACCGACGTGCACCTGGTCGAGGCGCAGCTCCTCGAGGCGATGAGCCGGCTGCGCACCAAGGAGGTCGAGCGCGGCGTGTGCCTCGTCGGGCCGCACCGGGACGACCTGGTGCTCACGCTCGGCGGCCTGCCCGCCAAGGGGTACGCCAGCCATGGGGAGTCGTGGTCGTTCGCGCTCGCGCTGCGGCTGGGCTCGGCGACGCTGCTGCGGGAAGGGCTGCACGACCAGGCCGGCTGGTCGGCGGACTGGGGGCCGGACGGCGACCCGGTGCTCATCCTCGACGACGTGTTCGCCGAGCTGGACGACCGTCGTCGCGACCGGCTCGCCGCGCTGGTGGCGCCGGCCGGTCAGGTGCTGGTGACGGCCGCGGTGCCCGACGACGTGCCGGCAGCGCTCGCCGGCGCCCGGGTCGACGTGATGGCGGGCGAGGTGACGCGTGTCGTCTGAGCGCCCGCGCCGGGAGTCGTCCCGCCGCACCGCGTCGTCCGGGGACGCGTCGCCCACGCCCACGTCCACGTCCACGCCGCCCGCGTCCGCACCCGCGACCCCGCCGACCGCATCGTCCGGCTCCGCATCGTCCGGCTCCGCATCGTCCGGCTCCGCATCGTCCGGCTCCGCATCGTCCGGCTCCGCATCGTCCGACGGATCGACCCGCACCCCGCCCGGCCAGGTGGCGCGCGCCGCGCTGTCCCGGGCCAAGGAGGCGGCCCGGGCGCGCGGGCTGCGGCCGGGGCAGCCGCACCGCCGTGGGGTGTTCGAGCAGCCCACCGGCTCGCCGGGGCCCGACGCCCGCGACCCCCAGCCCGTCGCCGTCACGGCCGGCCGGCTCGCCGCCGAGCTCGGCTGGCGCCCCGGCCTCGTCGCCGGCGGCCTGCAGAACCGCTGGGTGGAGCTGGTCGGACCGCAGGTGGCGGAGCACGCCGCGTTCGAGGCCTTCGACGCCGGCCTGCTCACGGTCCGCGCGTCGTCCACCGCCTGGGCGACGAACCTCACCCTGCTCTCCCCGCAGCTGCTGCGGCGGTTCGCCGACGAGCTCGGCGAGGGGGTCGTGGTGGAGGTGCGGGTGATCGGCCCGCAGGGTCCGGGCTTCGGCCACGGCCGGCGCACGGTACGGGGCCGCGGGCCCCGGGACACCTGGGGCCATCACCCGGGGACCGGCTCCCGGCCACGGTGGACGAACACGGCGTTCTGACGGTGGCACGGGGTAGACTGGGAACCGTCTCCTGACGCGTTTCATGCCCGTCTGGAGACGAGAACTCCGATGCTGTGGAGTGATCCGCTCTGCGCGCCGCTCGCCGCCGCGCCTGGCGCCGTGCGTGACGTTGAGGAGAAACCCCGCCCGTGGTTGACCAGCCCGCCCCGATCGACCCGGACGGCACCACCCACCACCATCGAGAAGGCAACGGCGGCTACGACGCCAGCGCGATCACGGTCCTCGAGGGTCTGGAGGCGGTCCGCAAGCGCCCGGGCATGTACATCGGCTCCACGGGCGAGCGTGGCCTGCACCACCTGGTGTACGAGGTGGTGGACAACTCCGTCGACGAGGCCCTGGCCGGCTACGCCGACGAGATCGACGTCACCGTGCTGCCGGACGGCGGCGTCCGGGTGATCGACGACGGCCGTGGCATCCCGGTGGGCATCGTCGAGTCCGAGGGGAAGTCGGCGATCGAGGTGGTGCTCACCCAGCTGCACGCCGGCGGGAAGTTCGGCGGCACCGGGTACGCGGTGTCCGGCGGGCTGCACGGCGTCGGCGTCTCGGTGGTCAACGCGCTGTCCAGCCGGGTGGACGTCGAGGTGCGCCGGGACGGGTACGTCTGGCGGCAGTCCTACGAGCGCGGCACCCCGCTGGCCCCGCTCGAGCGCGGCGAGGCCGCGACCACCAGTGGCACCACGGTGACGTTCTGGGCGGACGACGAGATCTTCGAGACCACCGAGTACGACTTCGAGACCCTGCGCACCCGGTTCCAGCAGATGGCCTTCCTCAACAAGGGCCTGCGGATCAGCCTGACCGACAACCGGCCGCGGCACGCCGACACGGGCGACGAGGTGGCCGGCGAAGAGGCGAGAGAGGTGCCCAGCGAGACCGGGCACTCGGTCTCCTACCGCTACGAGGGTGGCCTGATCGACTACGTGCGGCACCTGAACGCGGCGAAGAAGTACGACCCGGTGCACCCCGAGGTGATCGACTTCGAGGCCGAGGACACCGACCGGCGCATCTCGGTGGAGATCGCCATGCAGTGGACCGGCTCCTACTCCGAGTCGGTGCACACCTACGCCAACACGATCTCCACCACCGAGGGCGGCACCCACGAGGAGGGCTTCCGCGCGGCGCTGACCTCGCTGGTCAACCGCTACGCGCGGGACAAGGGTCTGCTCAAGGACAAGGACGACAACCTCACCGGCGACGACATCCGCGAGGGCCTCACCGCGGTGCTGTCGATCAAGCTGGGCGAGCCGCAGTTCGAGGGCCAGACGAAGACGAAGCTCGGCAACACCGAGGCGAAGACCTTCGTGCAGAAGGTGGTCAACGAGCAGTTCGGCGACTGGCTGGAC